>ERZ772884.62-NODE-62-length-94633-cov-12.125737_pt1 | contig 94633 bp, 76 predicted proteins | sample MGYA00580574_ERZ772884 | MGnify/ENA primary metagenome ERZ772884 (study PRJEB29015, sample SAMEA2737690) | human gut metagenome | biome: human gut; feature: human-associated habitat; material: faeces | place: China | collected 2012 ... | reverse complement strand
ACAAATTTACAGTATTTTTTATCTGTCAAATTAATGCAATTCTCATAATTTTTTCTCTTTATCTTTTTCGTCACTTTGCACAATTAGTCTAATAAAACACCAATGTCAAAAAAATGTGTTCGCAAATGTATCCGTAAAATACAAAATGCTGAAATTGTGTGATAACGTTTATTTTACTGCATTTTCGCAGATTTATGTGCTACTATTTCCTTGAAAAAATATAAGAAATGAGGTGTTGTGCATTTTGACGAACAAAATCGATTATGGTAAATGGAATCCAGACCGGCTTGAAACAGATGACGAGGATTTGATGCGGACAATTTATGCGTATTATTGTAATGCTGGATACCCCAAGAGTCTTCAGGATGCTATTGATACTACTATCCAGATTTTAGACTCAGGAGACAATACGTACCTGGAAATTGAGGCTCTTATCATGGAGATGGCCGGTGCTGCCGATCTGTGGGGTTTCCGGCAGGGATTTCGGGCAGCAGTTGAATTGTTATCCGGTAACACATTCAGAAAAATTTTTGACAAGGAGGAACCTGATGGGAAATAAGGAAAGAAACGAAACCATTAACGAGCTGTATGGGATCGTCCAGGATACTCACAATTACGGAAAAACCTATTACTACCAGCAAGCCAAGGAAATAGCTGCTGTAACAGCTATTGCGATGATCCGCGACGGGGTGCCTCCTGTTGATATCAGGATATGTATTGATAACTGGTATGGCGTAGAAATCCCCGAACATGCAATGAAAATTTTAGAAGCAGAGGCAAAATCCGACGAGGAAGAAGAACAGCTTACCGGCAAGAGGAGAACAGACCTCTCACCATCCAGTCGCTATAGCCGATGCTGGGATATCCGCAAGGTCAAACGTCTACATGAATACAGCGTATCACCGGATGTAATTCATTGTACCTATCCTGATCTGTCTGAAGCGGAAATAGAAAATATCTGTTCCAACGTTGATGACGACGGAACAAAAATTGACGATCTGACCCTCCGCAAATTACAAGAAACCATAAAAACTCCACTTAAAACAACCGAGGAGCGCGTAGCCTATCTTCGCGGACGCAGTGACAAGGCACGAGAGGTTATCCAGAATCTGTATTGTAACCATGGTGGTAATGCCCATTCTATTTACGATTTTTTCCAAGATGATGTTATTAAATATGAGGAAATTATCGGATGGAAACAGGAAGCAGCCGATTATATGGAGCGCGAAACCACAAAACGGATTGCCCGCCGTACCGCTGTCCAAATGTTACAGGATGGACAAACTTCAAATGAAATGAACGAAAATATCGAAAAATGGTTTTCTATCCGCTTCTCAGATGTGGAAATAATTTCGCTTAGACGACAGGCTAGTCTAAATAAATGCATGAGTGAAATGTCTGTTACCTTGGATGAGGAGGACGAAAATGAGAGATAGAAATGTTGCCGAGCTCAGAAAACAGGCTCTGGACAGAATCCTTGATCTATTCCCTGAAGATCGAGGTGTTTATGAAAAATGGCAGAAGTATATTCAAATCTATTCCGCCGGTTACAAGGATGCTCCTGACAACATGGATGACGTCCTCTCATACTGGAACGTACAGGGCGATGATTATGAGGCCGGACACACATATGGTATGCGCATAGGTACCTTAGAGTGCTGCCTGATGCTTCTCAACAGTACTATTAGACAAGGTCAATCGCGAGAATATCTATTTGATCTAGTCCAGACTGCTGCCTCTCCGGAGTGCTTTGCGATTATTTATTTACTGTACTCTTGTCTCCAGCAAACCGAGGAAGAACGCCTGCTGATTGCAAAACAGGATTTTTTAAACAGTACAACCGATTCTGATGATGAGAATGTTATGCTAAAGTACGGTATTGATCTTGCAACTGTCAAGGCCTGGAGGCAAGAAGCTCCTCAAAGCCGGCCTTATGCCAGTTGTTACCACGCCGCGGAACCAGTCCTTTTACGTGGTGCACTGGAGGTATTACGGCAGCAGTTCCCAGATGATGAAGCTGCTTACGATGAAGTCGAAACCGGACTTAAAATTTATCTCACAGGATTCTATGATTCTGTAAAAGCCTGTGTCAAAACCTGGCTCCAAAAATCCGGTAATCCTCAGCAGATCATTCTATTACTACAGGAACTTAATAGCATTTTAAAGAAAGGCACTCCTCCAGATCAACTGACGGCAGAGGATATTGTCGATCAAGTACCAGATTACGCAAAACCACTTTTTCAGTTTCTCATCAAAACCTATCAACAAGGATACAAGCATAACATTACGGGGTCTTTTTAGGCCCCTTTTCAATTTCTCCCCAAAATCAACATTTCCCAGTAGAAACCTATCAAAATCAGCTCAAAACCTACCAAAATCAGGTCAAAACCGATTCCTGTCTCATTCTGTCCGTTCTGCTGCCTCTTTTTCATCAGTTCTTCAGCTCGTCTTTTACTTTCCTTAATTTCTTTCTCAGAAAAAAGCTGCTTTTGTAATTCTTCCCATGTTGTTCCATTTGGATCCATTTTCCCCTCCTCTTCCGCTCTCTTATCTTTGATTATGCGCTATAATGCCGAAAAGGGCATTACCATTTTTGTATTATGCCGCATACGGCATTATAGCCTTTTAATTATGCCACATAGGGCATAACTACCATTTGATAGAGTATTATTTATGCCTTATGTGGCATTTTTAAATATCATTTATGCCTCATACGGCATAATATCCCCTTTTTAAAATACTACTCTATGCCGTATACGGCATTATTAGTTCCTCGTTATGCCGTATTTGGCATTTTAAAAAAATTCTATTTTAGAATATATTGTATACCATTAAAAAAATTACTTTTCCTAAAATAAATCTGTATAGGAAAGGGTTTGTACGCCGTTACTTATTCTAAAATAGCTGTTTTAGGAAAATCGGAACCGTAACTCCTTAAAACGTCAACTTTTAGAGAAATGAAACCAATCATAAAAGTTAGCAGCAGTTTTATTAAAAATTTGCCTGAAAACAAAGCAAACCTATCTCAAATCAGTATAGATATTGCTGTTTTTGAAACTTTTATATCCTAAACATCAACTTTTATCTTTAAAAGTATAATTTTTTCTTTTCCTAGATAAGCTGATTTTCCTAGAAGAGGCCAACCTCTACTATTGTAAAAGTTGACCTCTAAAAGTTGATATTTTTTATTTAACAACCACTTTTACTTTTTTGCGGATCTTTCCAGATTTCACTGTGATATAGGCTGTTCCCTTTTTCTTTCCGGTGATCACACCCTTGGAATTTACCGTCACGATCTTCTTATTCGAAGAACTGTAGGTAACTTTCTCCTGGGAAGTGATCGGGCTGATGACCGGTTTCAGCGCAAGTTTTTTATTCCTTGCAACGGTCACTCTTGATTTCAGTCCGGTGATCTTTGTTGTTCTTACCGTTGTTTTCTGCACAGTAATGGAAATGACCTGTTTCTTGCCGCTGGCCAGTGTAATGGTCACTTTGGCTTTTCCGGCTTTCAAGCCTTTCATCGTTCCCTTGCTGTTTACAGAAACGATTTTCTTATTGCTGGAAGTCCAGCTTTTAACGGAATCACCCTTTGCAAGTCTAGAAACCTTTATTTTGGAAGTAGACTGTTTTACTTTCAGCTTAATGCGGGTAGCCGTTACCTTGATCGTAGGTGTCAGTTTTTTGCCGACGGTCCTCTTTTCCTTGCGGCCCTTGTTGCTGGTACGCATCTGTACAGCCGGTGAAAATACCGTGGCTGCAGAGATCGTTTTCCATGGTCCGAACACCTCCGGTACTTCTGTAGGTGTTGGTGTCGGAACGTTTTCTTTCCGCTGTATGGTAAGAAGATAGTCTGTTTTTCCGCTTCCGGCAGCTGTTACCGTGATCTTCACCTGTGCTTCGCTTGCATCTGTTTCCCAGTATACATTTACACGTTTCGTTTTTCCGTTTGCCACAACCGGCATGGATACTTTCTCAACACCTTTTACTTTCTGTACCGTTACCGTGGCATCCCCATCTGAAGGTTCCACATAAAGGCGGAGGAACTTTTCCTTATTTTCCTCTTTGTCTGCAAGATACGAAACGGTATAGCTGGTTTTGGTGCTGTCAAATACCGGTGATAATGTAAGATATTTTGAAGTATCTGTAAAAGTATTGCTGGTACTTACCACCAGGTTTGCCAGGGAGGAATTTCCAAGCCCGCTGGTAAGGTGGAAGATATAATCCCTGCTCTTTCCGTTCAGTGTTGTTTTAACCGTAACATCTGCCTGTCCGGATCTTACATCTGCCACATAAGTTCCATTGGAAGCTTTTCCGTTGACAGTCAGGGTACATCCGGCAGGTGCTTTAAATGTCAGGGTCACTTTTGTAGCATTTTCAGCAACCCTTAAGGTATGCTCTTTTTCCGAACACTGGAATGCTTTTTCCCAGCTGACCCGGCCAGTATCTGCTTCTGCTGATACACTGTCAAGGTAAGCTCCATTTGTTTCCAGTGCCATCAGATAACAGGAGTCATTCTTATAATAAAGTGTCCCATCCCTGTCTACGCAGATCGGACTGATGCAGTACTCCTGCTGTGCGAGTACCGGACGGAAGAGTTCTTTCGGTTTTCCGGAAGTCTGGCCCGGCTCATCTGTCAGCATATAGATACCGCCAGGTTTTGCATTGTAGGTAAAATACAGATAAACACGTCCATCCGCTTTGCCATCTCCATTAAAGTCCTGGTTTTCATAAGCGGTCGAAAGAAGCGGTGCTGCCTGCGGATATCCCGGGATAGAAACTTTATATGCAAGAGAAAGACCGGAAGCAGATTCTGTCAGGACATCAAAATGGTGTCCCCCATCCGCATTGTACTGTCCGCCGTTTCCGCAGACACCTACATAGATTCTTCCTTTATAGACGACCGGTGTGGATGTTGCCGCACCGCCCAGGTTATAGCCTGCCACTGTACCGAAAGTACCATCTGCATTCATGGCAACCCGGTAGAGATAGCCGCCTTTGGTCGTAAAATAAACATATCCGTTGTTATAAACAATGGTGGATCGGATATCGCCGATCATGTCCGTGCGCTTGTCGATCAGCTGTCCGGTGTGCGTATTAACTGAATACAGGATAGAAGTATAGGCATCACCGGCCCCGTCATCAGAACCAAACACCAGATAATTTTCGGACGCATAAGCACCTGTCCAGTAAAAACCGCCCTTATGGTTATATTTCCAGGTACAGTATTTTATCTCATCACCTTTTGACGGGTCTTCATCTGTAACAGAAAGGCAGAAGTAAGAACCAGGGGTTGTATCCGAAGTCCAGGTTCCGGTATAAATATATCCATCCTTATAGGTGATCGGGGAAAGTGTCTGGCCTCCCAGGCTCTCACTGATCCAGAGGGATTTTAAAGAAGTGGCACTCAGTGCCTGGATCTGTCCGCCGCCGATCTGTGCAAAAAGCATTCCTTCCGCATAAGCAAGCGGGATCATGGCATACTGCATATTTCCGTGCATCTGTTCACTGGTCTGCACGATATCCCCGGTATTTTTATCTATTTTATAGATGAACTGTCCGGATGCCACGTAAAGATAGCCGCCCAGGATCAGTGGAGGGGTAAGTGCTGCATCCCATCCCTTTGCATCCAAATGCAAGGACCATTTCTGCACCGTTGTATCCTTGCTGGTCGGCGTGGAGGTATTGGTGATCCCGTTGTTTGTTTCACTGTTCCGGTAACTGCTCCAGTCATTATCCGTGATCTCTGGCTGCGTTGCCGTCTGCTGTTCCAGTTTTACCTGGATCTCTGTTTCCTCACCTACCGTAAACTTCTCTCTTCTGGAGATATATCCATGTCGTGACACATTCCAGGTATACTCATCCCCGTAATAAAGAGAATCATACACAAAAGCATCTTTGGAAGGTTCCACACGCTCCCCTTTAGAATCATATACACTGACCACTGCATCCGATGGATCTGTTACAAAAGTGATCGAGGACTTTGCTTTTTTATGTACGGTAATCGTATAGGTTCCTGTGGAAGTATAAGTGATATCCTGATAAGCCGGATCCTGATAAGTCCCGTCTTCTTTCATCTGGAAAGTGATCCTGGTCTCAGAACCGTCAAGAGGAATCTCAATGGCATTGCTGCCGGATACTGCCTGTCCGTTTACGGTAAGGCCATACCACTTGTCATTAAAGGCTTTTGCAGAAACTTTTACAGATTCTGTATTCTCACCCACTGTCACATCATAATCCCTGGTGATACCGGCACTGTCAAATTCTGAGATCAGGTTTTTGGCCATGTCCGTGTCCGAGGGAAGGTAACAGCCGATCATGGAAAGATCCAGCCTCCGGAGCACTACGATCTTGTAAGTCTGGCTGTCTGTGGCTGTACCGGCTGTTACTGTGTAAACAGCCCTTTTTCCATTATCCTTTGTAAAAACATTTGAAAAATTATAACGTTTTCCATCGGTATATCCGGTTGCAATGATCTCACTCTCAACCGTCTTTCCATCAAGATCGCAGGCAGATAACCGGATCGTTGATCCCTCCGGCGCATCGGCTCCCAGATCTGCCGTTACATAAAATCCGGTAGAATTATAACTGGATCCGATCTCAACGGTATAGGTTTTCCCGCCATAAGTTTCATCCAAATCTTCCCTGCGGCTGATCTCCAGAGGATCCTTAACGCCATAGCCGGAATACACACTGAGATCCTTGAGATATTCTTTCGTACTGTTCTCCCCGGCAAATGGAGCATCCTCAAAGGTAAGTTCTGCAGAATCTTCATCGTCAGAGCCGTCCATGACCAGTTCCTCCTGATCCTCGCCGTTAAATTCCCCCTTTGAGAATTCCGCATCTTCTGGTTGCTCTGTTTCCGGTTCTTCTGTGATCTCCACGTCACTGTCTCCCGGCTCTTCTGTGATCTCGGTCCCTTCCTGGACATCCGGCTGTTCTTCCGTCTCTGCTGCCCCGGAAGAAAAATCACTTTCCATGGATATGTCGGCTCCATAGACCGGAGCTGTCCCTGCCAGCATGCTCACCGACAGAAGGACTGCCAGCCATTTTCCTAGTCTTCCTTTCATCTGATGTTTACCTCCCTTTTGGATTTTTTACTGCTGAAGCAGTGGATTCCTGTTTTTTATTTTTCTGAAACTGCGTCTCGCTCCTGTCCATAAGAGCAGATACAAAACTCCTGCCAGTGCAAATAAGGATAGAATCCTGGTAAAGAGTTTCATGTGCGTCCAGGTGTCTGTTACTTTACTTCCTACCAGTTCCGGGATACTTTTTCCTTCGTTTTTGGAGGAAGCGGATGCTGTCCCGGATGTGGTCTCCCTGTCTTTGCTTTCAGTCAGTTCTTCTGTGGATGACTCTTCTGTTTTCTCTTTTGTTTTGTCTTTTACGGCATCCGCTTTTTTGCTGCTTTTCTTTTCACCTGATGTACCGGAACCGGAGCCTTTTTTCTTCGTACCTGCATAAGCCGTCAGTTTCTTTTCCTTGTTTTCGTCTGTGCTATCCAATCCATTCTTTCCGGATGCCGTACCTTTTCCGCCAACCGTTTTCAGATTTGTAAGGGATCCTTCCCCATTATTGCCTTTGCCCGGGACTCCGGCTTCACTTTTATTTCCACCATATCCGGGTCTATGGGCGATCGAACCGGAATTTCCATTGCCCCCATTTCCCGCTGTCCCGTTATTCTTCTTTCTGACATCAGGGATCCGGATCACCAGCGGACTGCATACATTGCCCGCAAGGTCTTTCACCACGATCACCACATCTTTTTCACCTTCTGACAGGCCTGTAATGGTCAGGGTATCGCTTCCTTTCAGTACTTCTCTTCCCTCTTTTGAGGTATCCGGGGTCTGTACTTTCGCACCAGCCTCTATAACACGGTAATAGCATTGTCCCCTTTCACTGGTCTTATATACTACTGAGGCCTGGTCCACGGATATCCTGCTCGCACTGATCTTTTTCAGTTCCGGCGGAGTTTTATCCGTAATCCCAAGTGTAAGGTAATAATCCCTCCGGGTGCCGTCCTGTGCGGTTACCTGCACCCGGACCATAGCTTCCTTTTCCTGGTCTCCGAAATGGATCTTCCAGTAAACATGCCCCTTTCCATCGTTGCTTTCTTTGATGGTCTCATCTTTTTCCACGGTAGAATGCTTCACTCCGCTCAGCGCATAGATCTTGACCGTGGCATGTTCTTCTTCCGCTGTCAGCCAGATGTTCAGGCTCTGGCGTTCCCCGTCATAAACCGCCTTGTATCTGTCCCGGTCCTTGTTTAATGCGGGATCTAGTTTTAAGATCCCTTTTCCCCAGGTATCGGAGCTGGATATATATAATTCTTTCAGATCCGCATTGCTGCTTTTAACTTCCGGAGTGATGGTCGGTTCCGGTGTAACAGAAGGCTCCGGCGTAACGGAAGGCTCTGGAGCTGCCGTCGGTTCCGGCGCAGCGGTCGGTTCCGGTGTAACAGAAGGCTCCGGTGTAACGGATGGCTCTGGAGCTGCGGTTGGTTCCGGCACAGCGGTTGGTTCCGGTATCTGGGTCGGCTCCGGTTCTGCAGTCGGCTCCGGAACGGCGGTAGGTTCTGCGGGTACCGATGGTTCTGCCAGCGTTTCCCCTTCCGAACTCTCTGTGCTGTCTGCTGCATAAACTTCCCTGACAAAGATCGCATCTGTTTCTGGTGCAGCCCCTCCTGCCAGAAGTCCTGCAGAAAGGGTCCCGATAATAAATTTGTTAATGATCGGTCTCTTTAAATTGTTTTTTTTCATTACCAGTCCCCCCATACTTCGCCGTTATCCCCGACACCCAGATCTGCTCCGGAATACAGGGTAAAGCGGAGCCTTACTTCGTCACCGTCCGCCGGGAAATAGCCCGACATTCCAATGTTCATATATTCACCGTTTACAAAATACATCCAGCCGGAATTCATGGTAAAATCAAATTCTCCCAGCCAGTTGGCATCATGCCCGGACAGCTGGCAGTTTACTTCTGTCAGATGCGCCATCAGGTCATCCGGGATCGAAGCTCCGGAAGTGATGCCGCCGCGTCCGATAGCTTTCAGGTAAAAACCTCCTGTTGCACTTCCATCATTCCTCCAGTCAAACCCGCTGTTCTGCAGAAGCCTTAAGACCACGGAGGAAAGCTGTTCGCCCTGATAAAAGTCGATGGATGTCGCCGGCAGGATTGTCCCAAGTCCGACAGTCCCCGCCTCAATGCTGACCGTGATGGAGCCGGCAGGTTCTTCCTGGCTCTCATTCCCTTTATAGATGGTAAACGTTGGAAGCGTGGTACTCCATCCCTCATCATCCGTTGCCTTGATATCCACAGTGTTGCTGCCCTCATTCAGATCCAGGCGGTAAGCCAGGATTCCCGGCGAAGGCTCCCCTTTTGAAGAAAGTCTTTCACCGTTTCCATATACTTCCAATGCCGTAGAGGATAAGCTGTTCCCGTACCAGTCTACCGCCTGTACATAAAATGTACGGTACGCGGCATTTACCGTTTCCCCGTCAGTCAGGTCTGTAGCGATCGTTGGATAATGGTCTTCCTCCGGTTCCTGTGTCGGTTCCGGCTCCGGAGATGGCGTCGGCGTTGCACTGAGCGGTACCTGCGCCCCATCCTGGTTCCGGTCATCGTCCTGGTCCGGTGTTTCTTTCCGGCTGTCATCATCCTGGTCACCATTTTTGTCATAATGGATGGTATTGTCTTTGGAGCTGTCATTATCCTCTCCTGTAGAGCCGTCTTCCGGATCGGCATCTCCTTTTTGGGTATCTTCCTTCTGGCTGTCCGGTTCCGGTGTCTGGGAAGCTTCCGGCTCTGATGTCGGCTCCGGGGTGACAGTCGCCTGTGCCTCTTCCTTTTTCTTTTCCGGTTCTTCCTCCGGTTCATCTTCCAGGATCTGTGCCTGTTCTTCAAAGGAAGATTCTTCACCCGTGGAAGCATCTTCCTGGCTTCCGGCATAAGCATATCCCTTTCCAAGATATCCCTTTAAAGAGCTTTCACTGTTCACCCCCTGTACCGGATTTTCACTTTTCTCCGGTTCATAGTTTTTCATTCCCAGAAATAATACTCCAGCAAAAAGCAGGAGACAGACAATAGCTGTCAGAAAGGAAAGCCGGTTATTCTTTTTTCTCTTTTTCATGGTCATTTCCTCCTTAATACAGCCTTTCTATATATTTCATGATCCAGTTTCCATACCAGCTTCTGGCTTTTTTCAGTTCTTTTTTCATCTTCTGCACGCACAGAGCGGTATCCTTTCGTTCTTCTTTTGATACAGCATGGGGACTGAACGCAGCCTTTTCCCCGATAACGCTTGTTTTTCGGTAACACTTCATAGCATCTTCCGAATAAAGCTCAGGGCCATGATAATAAAGAAGCCGCACATATCCGGCCATGGCGCGAACCGCCTGGCGGTCATCTTCACTTTCAAACAGTTTTCTCCGTCTTCTGTTTGCGTGGATGCGGAGCACACAGACCGTAAAGATAAATATCAGGCAGAAGAGGTCAAATACCGCAAGCAGGAGGATCAGAAGCTTTTCGATTCCGAACAGTGCCAGTTTTAAGCTCCAGTGTGTCTGGATGTTCTCCTGTGCAGGCGGTTCGTCCTGTGCTTCCGGGATGGCAGCTGCTTTGGCTCCTTTTGCCTCCAGGCCTGCCGTGAGGTCTGCTTCCTCCATGACATTATAGTATTCCGGTGTCATTTCTACCGGAACCCATCCAAGGCCGTCCATATAGATCTCGGTCCAGGCATGTCCGTTTTTTCCCGGAATCTCTATCGTATCCCCCGGGTTTTTATCTTTGATATCTTCCGGTGTGACCAGATATCCTTCCACATAACGGGATGGGATCCCGTAATAGCGGAACATCAGTGCCGCCGCCGTGGCATAATGGACACTGTGGCCGATCCTGGTGTTTGTCAGGAAGTCCTCTGCAAAATCCCCCTGTCCGGTATACGGATCGGCTGCCGTGCTGTAAGTCAGGTTCTTTTCCAGATAGGAACGGATCCTGCTGATCGCTGTATAGTAATCGGTATGCCCCTGCTCCCGGTTTCCACCGTCCCCCAGTTCTTTGCGGAACAGGGTTTCCAGTGCACCGGACAGCTTCGTGTCCTGGCTGTACACAAATGCGTTGTAATAACTCTCATCATCACGGTAGGAATCCCCTTCATCCCTGGCAAGTGCCTGATAGACCCTTGCCCCCAGCACCGTAAAATCTTTTACCAGGTTTCCATTTGCCTGATAGTGATAGTTTCTTGCTCCAAAGAGTCCTTTTGCTTTTAACATACTGTCAGCAAACGGTGTCTCTTTCCTGTATCCGACAGGCAGTTCTGTGATCTCATAAGGGGTATAGAGATAACGGCTGTCTGCCTTTTCATTTTTTATATCCACTTCGGATACTTTGTCAGAAAGGGTATCATCATCTGCAAGTGCCCTTGCACGGCTTAGCTGGGTCTCCCCATAAAATCCATCCTGATGGAGCCAGTAAAAGAGCGTCCTCTGTTTATAGGCATCCTCCGTATCCAGGCTTTTCCAGGAAGAACCGTCATACACGCTTCCCACAAATCCTCTCAGGTAGAGAGAATCCGGATTTTCCATGGTAACGGAAAGTGCCGTATCGTCTGAGGCACTCCAGGCACCGCATTCTTTCAGCTTTCCATCCGGAAGGGTATTGATCTTTCCTTTTTTGTACCGCAGGCTGCTGATCCCGTCCAGGGCCTCTTTTTTAGCTTCTGTGACAAGTGTCGAGGAACCATAGTCTTCGGACGGCATAAACTGTTCCAGAAGAATCCCGGCTGCCAGCATTACCGCACATGCCAGGATGCTTCCTGTCAAAAATGCCCGGCTGCTCTCTGCCCGGTGGCGTTTCCTTCCAGAACGGGAAAGGATAAGATTCAGTTCCAAAAGGATCCCCATGTAAAAAATAACTCCTGTGCCTGCATCCGGTTCCATACCAAGGATTCCCGAAAGGGCAGGAAGTACCAGAGCCCAGGCAAGCACCAGTAGATAAAACTTCAATTTCAGGATAAGGAATCCGCAGACTGCCGCTGCTATCCCAAGATAGATAAGAAATATCAGGCGGGAGACATCCTCTCCCTGTATCCCGGCAGTCTCAAACCTTTTGAGGTAAATCCCGGCACGGCTTCCCAGGATGTCTGCCATATCATTCCAGTATAATGCCATGCCGTCTAAGAGCTGTCCATGGAACAGGAAGATCCCTGCGATGGAAACCGCTCCCATTCCCATCCGTCCATAAAGCCCATATTTTCCCATTCTTTCTGTTGCAGTACAGAACACTGCCATAAGAAGCACGCTTCCCAAAATCGGTGCCATGCGTTCCTGCTCAGTAAGGGCCCTCATAAAAAGCAGGAGCCCTCCACCTGCACTAAGCCAGATCAGTGCAGTTTCCAGCAGGATACCGGACAGTTGTTTTCCATATGCTGTTTTTGACTGTCTTTTGGATTCTGTGATCCGTATTTCCATAATACCTGTTCTCCTCCACTGTCTCTGCCGCCTGTGCCGCATCCTACGATAGTCACTTCTCCCTTTGCTGCCAGGAGTTCTGCTTCTTTATCCTGCGGGTCGCCGGTTATATATACATAGTTTGCAAAATTCTGTGTCCCCGGATCTTTCAGATATTCCCGTACTGTGACCGGTGTTTTTGCATCACTTCCATAACGCAGGAAGCGGTACAGGATGTTTTCGCGGTCCTCTTCTGTACGGATCTTCTCCAGCCGAAACTTCCCAGTGCTGTGGTCATAGACTCCGGCCTGGCAGGAGATCTTCTTTTCCATAAAGCTCTGAAGGACTGCGGAAAAGACTTCTGCCACCGTTTCCGCACGCTGCGGATCCCGGTCTGCCTGAAATGCTTCTGCCAGAATCAGTACCGTATCATCCACCGGGAAGCTTTTTTCCCGGATCATAATGTCATCCAGCTTTCCGGACAACTTCCAGTGGATTTGCCGGATACTGTCACCGGAACGATATTCCCGGATGTCATAAGTTTCTCCCGGATCATCCCCCGGGCGGCTTCCGGAATAGCGGAAACTTTCCATGTCGAATCCTTCCCTTGTAAAAAGGGAAAGCTCACCTTTTTGTCTTTCCGGCATTACAACGGTATAAGCGCATGTATCAGCCTTCCTTTTTAAAGAAAAGACACGGAAAAAATCCTGGCATTTCCAGTCAGAAAAACAAAATCTGATACAGCCGCACCAATTGCTTCCAGCCTCAAACCCGATGACCTGCTTTTCCTTTCCTCCCAGGGAAAAGGAAATCGGGATCATCCCTTTTTCCCCAGTAAAAAGATTTTCCCATCTGAGCACTCCTGCTCCGCCAAATACCGGCCATGCAGACTGATTTTCCAAATACATTTTTCCATGGAAACACTCCATTCTCTCTGATGCCTTTGGGAGATGCAGTTTGATAACGGCTTTTTTTCCGGACAAAACCACACTCCCTGCAGAAAAGATCAAAATAAGAACGGTGAGCAAAAGAACCGCTGCAAAAAGCCATGTGCCTGTAATTACTGCTGCTCCTGCCATGCAGACCAGCCACAAGAGCCACAGGATCCTGTCCTTTATCATCCTTCCACCTTCGGTTCCGCCACGTCTGCCTGAATCTCAGAAAGGATCTCACGGGCAGATTTTTCCTGATACCTCGCCTTGGAATCCAGAATCATTCTGTGTGCCGCAACGTCCTTAAAGACATCCTGTACGTCCTTTGGAATAACATAATCCCTTTCTTTCATATAGGCAGCTGCTTTTGCCATCCTTACCAGTGCCAGGGTTCCACGCGGGCTTAATCCCAGTGTGATCAGTTCATGATTTCTCGTAGCCTCTGCAAGATGTGCCACATAATCAAGCACCTGGTCTGCCACATAGATCTCCTGTACCTCTTTCTGGAGTTTCAGCACCTCATCCCGGGTAACTACGGTCTTTGCATTTTCCAGGGGATTTTCCTTCTGTCTGTCCCGTAACAGTTCCACCAGGCTCTGGTGATCCGGATATCCCATGCTGACACTGACCATAAAACGGTCAAGCTGTGATTCCGGAAGGAGCTGCGTACCGGAAGACCCCACCGGGTTTTCTGTGGCAATGACTACAAATGGGGATGGTACGCAATGGGTTTCCCCGTCTACCGTCACCTTTCCTTCTTCCATTACTTCCAGAAGGGCAGACTGGGTCTTACTGGAAGTACGGTTGATCTCATCTGCCAGTAAAAGGTTGCACATGACCGCTCCCTCATGATATGAGAACTGTCCGTTCTGTTTGTCATACATGGTAAATCCGGTCACATCGGAAGGGACAACATCCGGTGTAAACTGGATACGGTTGAATTCCATTCCCATAAGACGGCTCAGTGCCAGTGCGGTTGTGGTCTTACCGACACCAGGCACATCTTCCAGAAGTACATGCCCCTTTGCAAGCACTGCCATGAGGATCTTATCTGTGATATCTTTTTTTCCTTTAATGATCCGCTCCAGCTGATCCTGGAGTTCTTTTATCTTCTGCGGCATTTTCTTTCCTCCATCCTTATCTGTGGTCTGTCATATCAAAAAAGCTGTTTTCCTTATCCTGGTAGCGCTGGTAAGCCACCAGTGCACAGAATCCCTGGTCTGTTGCCATGGGGTTGCTTTCCCCGTCCAGGGTATGTTTAAAACTTCCATCCTTCTGATAAAAAGTCATCAGGGTATCATACAGGCCTTTTCCATCTTTCTGGAAACGTTCATCCTCATTGCAGTCTACGCCTACCGCACTGAGGGCGATCACGGTCTGGGAAATAGATTCTGAGCTCTTTGCACCAAATGCGGTATAACCGCCATCATCGTCCTGTATATCTGCCAGAAATTCCACACCCTTGTCAATGACTTCCTTTACATCTTCTTCATCCTGGTATGGTTCCAGGCTCTGCAGTGTCATGGCGGTCAGATCCACATCCCCGTCTTTGGCGTTATCATCCAGGGAAAATCCGCCATCTGCTTTTTCCCGTTCCAATATGTAATCCAGATATTTCTGTTCCAGTTCCCCGTCTTTATTGGCATCCGGGTCATCGGCATTTAAGGCGATCAGTGCATAGATGGCACCGTTTAAACCCTGTGAGACCACTGCATCAAAATCTTCCAGCGGCTTTTCGATATCATAGCCGCCAATATCTGTCGGATCTTTCCCTATGGATTTCAGGGCCATGACTGCCCTGGAATACTCGGTATAACGGTTATCGCTGAGCACGCCTTCCTGGTCTTTGACACGTTTTTCAAGATTGGCCCGGTATTTTTCAAAATAGTTTTCATCTACCGTTTCTCCTGAACGGGCAAGTGCGATCACCGTCCATTCCCCACCCAGGGTATCTGATGCCGGTGATGTTACGGTTTTCTGTTCATAAGCAGCTGTTTTTTTCAGTGCATCTTCCAGTTTTGGAGTCCCGCCCCCACAGCCTGTCAAAAACCCTACTGTGGTAACTAACACCAGAAACTGGCATGTCCGTTTTTTTAATCTGTTCATAATTTCCCCCTCATTTTTTCGTTTATCTGTTTTACGCTGAGAATCACATCTTCTTTATTGGAACATTCTATCGTCCAGGTCCGTTCCTCCGTGCGGGGAAGGACTTCTAATACTTTTTCCCAGGGAAGCGTGCCCTTCCCCAATCCTAAATGGGAATCCCTGTTCCCTGCGTTGTCATGGATATGTACATGTCCGACACAGGGTGCAAGTTTCTCCGCCCATTCAAGGACAGGAACTTTGGAATAGCAGTATGCATGCCCCATATCCAGGCACAGCTTAAACTTTGGATGGTCTACGATTCTATATACATTCAAAAGGAGCCGCCAGTCTTCATCCAGGACATTTTCCATGACGATCTCAGGGCCTTCCCGGTCTTTTAAAAACTCCCGGAAAAACCGGCCCGTCTGCTCTGCCCAGCCTTCCCGGAAATATACCATCGGGATCATCCCTGAATGATATACGATCTTTTTGGCTCCAAGGCGGATTCCTGCCTGGTAACACTGGTCAAACCGTTCCATGGTCACTTTCCTTATCTGGCTGTCAAAAGATGCCGGGTTTAAATCCAGGAAAGGCCCATGCAGGGTAAGCGGTGGATTTCCCATCTGCCCCAGCCTTTTTTGATACAGTTCTATTTTTCTTTCCAGCTGGTCCAGATTGTCGGAAATGGAAAACTCAATGCTCTCCACCCCGGTCCCGTACTGGCAGCAGATCTCTTTCATATCTTCATCGCAAAGCAAATGGCTGACATAGATCAAAGCATTTCCTCTTTCCCGGACTCAATCAGCCCGTATTTTTTCTTAATGCGTTCCAGTTTTTCAAGAAGCGGCCTGCTCAAAAACCATAAAAAGATCACGGTTGACAGTGCATGCACCAGGTCCACCGGGATCCCTGAAATATAGAAAGCAACCAGGCTGGCCGGTGTGATATACCCATAAGACATCAGGATGCTTGCCGGGTTCATGATCCCGCCATAGATCAGGACCACACTTAAAAATCCATAAATGCAAAGGTCCCGCTTCCTTGCTTTTAAGATTCCTTTCTGGTAAAGGATCCCTGCCAGGAACCCGATGATGCCAAAAGAGAACATCTGCCATGGCGTCCAGGGGCCCTGTCCCATAAACATGTTGGATAACATCATGATTAGACAGCCAACAAGAAAACCTGCTTCGCCTCCGAAAGAGACACCGGTAAGGATCACAATAGCAGCCACCGGTTTGAAACTGGGTACCATAAAGAAGGCGGCCCTCCCTGCGACACCGATCGCTGCAAGGACAGAGATCACCATGATCTCCCGTGCTTTTGGTTTGCGTCCTTCAAACATCATAAAAAACGGGAGCATTGCAGCCACGATCACGATCAGGCTGCATATCAGATATTTCCTTCCATGGAAAAACCGGACTGACAGATACAAAAGCAGTGGTACGACCAAAAGCATCAGAGCAAGGGCAAACCAGGTCCTCCGGTTCACTTTCCCCTTCTTTTCCATCTGCCGGATGATCATCCCATCGGAGGGAAGGGTATATTCTTCCAGATCTTCTGCCGTTTCCTCTTCTTGTGCTTCATTTGGGGTGTCTTCCCAGAATTCATCTATAAACTGGTCCAGTTGCTGCTCTGTAAGCACGTAACCACATCCTTTCCGGTCACAGCTTCCGGAAACAAATGCCTTGCCATCCGGTTTGCTGCAGTTGTGTAGAAATTATTTCCGGCAAAAAACTCCCGGGTATTCTGGCTGGTAACGATGTTTCCCTCAAAAAACAGGCCTACCCTGTCCGCGTATTCTGCAACAAATTCCACGTCATGGGAGATCATAAAGATCGTCAGGCCATGCTGTTTCAGCCGGGTTAAGATCTTTCCGATCTCTTCTTTATATTCTGCATCCATTCCCTTCGTAGGTTCATCCATCAGGAGAATCCTCGGACGAAGCAAAAGGACTTTGGCAAGTGCCAGCCTCTGCTGTTCCCCGCCACTCAGATCATAAGGATGTCTTTCCAGAAGCCCTTCCAGCCTGGTAAGGCTTACGATCCCTTCTATGGCCTTTTCTTTTTTCATATGAATCTGATATTCCGAAGACATTTTTTCTCTCCTGCCTCCAATCACAGAATACAGATCTTCCAGGACTGTTTTCTTTAAGAAAATGCTCTGTGGGTTCTGCGGCATGACTCCCAAAAGCCCACAATACAGATCCCGGTCTTTATACGAACGGATATCCCGCCCTTCCAGAAGGATCTTCCCACGGTATGGACATCGCACCCGGCTTAAAAGAGACAGCGTAGTGCTCTTTCCCGTACCGTTTCCACCTACCAGTGCATAGAACTCTCCCTTTTTTACCTCCAGGGAAAGATCCCGGACAACATCCGGACTGTCCTTTTCATACCGGAACCAGACATCTTTCGCCTGAATGGACAATTCTTTCTTCGAACTATCTGTTTTTGTGTATCTGACTTTTTCAGTGCTTTCGCTCTTTCGCTGACTATCCGAAGCAATTCCTTTTTCGTTACAGTAACGGGAGAGCCACTGTCTTCCCTCACTGACTGTCAGCGGACAGGTTGCCTGACTGTCTGTCTCACCATAGATCTGCATAGGAATCGGCATGGAAAGAAACATGCCATGTTTTTGTTCCTTTAATTTTACCCCGATTTCCCTGGGAGTTCCTTCCAGATAAACATTCCCCTTATCCATGACAAATACCCTATCCGCATAAGGGATGATATCCTGAAGCCGGTGTTCCGTAAGGAGCACCGTTGTTCCAATATCACGATTAATCTTTTTTACGGTTTCCAGAAAATCAGAAGCAGCGATGGGGTCCAGCTGAGACGTAGGCTCATCCAGTATTAAAAGGGATGGATGCATTGCCATGATCGCAGCCAGGTTTAAGATCTGCTTCTGCCCTCCTGACAGCTCTGAGACATTTTTATAAAACCACTGATGGATACCAAAATAGCTGGCCATCTCCGCAACCCGCAGCCGGATAGTCGCATTGTCATATCCCAGGCTTTCCAGTCCAAAGGAAAGCTCATGCCAGACTTTATCCGTTACGATCTGATTATCCGGGTTCTGCATGACAAAACCGATCTCCTGGCTCTGTGTCCGGTGGTCAATCCTCGAAAGCGGCATCCCCCGGTAAAAGATTTCTCCCTCTGACTTTCCAACCGGGGCCAGCACGGTTTTTAACTGGCGCAAAAGCGTGCTTTTGCCGCATCCGCTCCGTCCGCAGATCACATTTAACGTTCCTTCTTCTATTTTCAGATTCGCATGGTCCAGAACCTTCCTGGAACATTCCGGGTATGCGAAGCTAAACTCCTTTACTTCTACAAGATTCATAATCATTATCCTTCCTGTTCCAGAGTTTCGTAGATTTTTTTGTAAGTCATATCCAGATCTGTTTCACAATGCTTCCGGCTTCTGGCAAAACGGATAGTCTCCGTCACATCCAGGATCACCGGAAGGAAACAAAAACATGCAAAGCAGATGTATGTAAGCATTGCTTCAACTACTGGAACAGATACCGGAGCCTGGTGTCCCTGAATGGTAAAACCAGCAAGTAAAATACGGGGATCATAACTTGCATAAGAAGCCCCATTCATACAGCCAGTGGCAAATACAAGGAATAAAGCTGCCATCACTGCCAGAAGGCTTTTATCCTTCTTCGTAAATTTGTAAATGGAAAAAGCAGTCCTGCCTTTTAATCCATATCCCCTGCTCCGCATGGAATCCGAAGTTTCTATGGCATTCTCCAAAGCCCATGTGACCAGTATCGACAGCATGTTAAAGCCCGCACGGATACGGTTCAAAAGACTGCCCTCTGAAACATCCCTTCCCATAGATTTCTGACCGTTCCGGATCACTTTAAGCTGCCCCGTAAATCTGGGGACAAAGCGAAGTGCCATGGAAAGGATCAGAGAAAGGGCCGGTATCAGCCTTCCAAACAGGTAAATAAATTTATCACTTGTCATAACTTTATTATAACAGGAAAACCACTGGATCACTACGAACATGACCGCTCCAAGGACTACTCCATAGACTAAGGCCTCCAAAGTGATCCAGTTTCCACTGCTTTCTACATAATATAGCATCGTGACCCCATAATGATTGAAAAGTGGATTCAGAAGAGCCACGATCAAAAGACTGGGAAGGGTAAAGAGAAAGCTTTGCCTAAGTGTCCTTTTTCCTCCAAGCAGAAAGATGGAATAAGACAAAGCACCCGCATAAGAAATGCAGATAAAGACGGGATGCTGATTAAACATAGTAAATAACAGTACTACAGCAAAATAAAAAAAATTCAAAAATGGATGGCATGTGGAAAAAGCATCAATGATGGATTGATCCGCAGGCTGTCTGTTTCTTTTCTCGGTCTTATTTGTTGATAACACGTTTAAATGTACTCCCTCTTTAATCCCTGCTCTTCACAGTACAAATCCACTTTGCTTCCCTTTTTGCAACGTATCGTGCAGTTTTTGTTCACGATCTTTGAGCCAATATGCTCAGGATCATGATGTATCTCCAGATATTCCAGCCGGTTGCATCCATGAAAGACTTCCTCTCCAAGATACATGATATTTTCCGGAATATATACCTCTTTCAATTTCTTACATCCGAAAAAGGCCCTCTGATCTAATTTTTTAATTTCTTTTGGTAAGACTATGGTTTCAAAGCCACAGAAGTAAAAGGCTTCCATACCAATTTCTTCCAGTGTATCCGGCAGCGTGATCTCCTTTAATTCCTTACAGCGGTAAAAAGCTCTTCTTCCTATACTCTTTAAATGCTCCGGGAATACCACTTTACTTAACTGCGTGCAGGAATGAAAACAGCACTCCGGAATCCTGCGGCATTCTGAACTGGTTTCAAATGCTACCTTTTTAAGGGCTGTGCATCCTTTATAACTATAATCTCCTAAAATTTCCAAAGATGCCGGAAATGTTACTTCTCTGAGAGAATGATTTTCCGAAAAAGCACTCTCTTTGATTTCTTTAACGCTCTGTGGGAATACAACGGGCTTACGGAGCTGGCAGCTTGCAAAAGCTTCCTTTCCTATGATTCTGCAGCCGGATGGCAGGATTATCTCTTTTATTTTCCCGTTGCCCTTATAACAGCAATCATCAATATAAATATATTTTTCAGGAATTGCTGCTACCTGTTTGTTTCTTTGCATACTGGCAAGCTGTGCCGTAAATGTACGATGATCAAATCGCAGTATACTCCATGTTGCTTTATCATTTTGTGAGCGCATATGATCTCCTTTCCAACGTTCGGATCATACAAATTGTATATCTTTTACATGTTTGTATTCTTTGCCTGACGTGTTGGATATACTGGCTCAAAATGCTTTCATAAGGCGTTTTTCATTCGATACATTTCACACAGGGAAAAGCAGCTCCGGAATCGCACCGGATTTCCTTAAATCGGCTGCCATCAGCCGAACCACGCTCGATTTTTTTGTTATTCTAATTATAACGATACGCCTTATTTCTGTCAATGTTCGCCAATGTTTCTGGTCTTTATCTCATACCAGTTTAACTATTTTTCACAATTTCTTTACTTCTTATCTTTGTATGGGTTTCCAACATCACTTCCAAGATTGCAGGTATACTTCCATTCAATCTTATCCCCATCTTTGGGCTTATAACTGGAAGCCCCATAATTCGGGAACTCTCCATTTACACTGTACATCCAGCCAGAATTTTTTCCGCAGTCAAATTCATAAAGCTGATTGATGCCTTCCACGTAATAGCTTTTATATAACGGGGTGTATTTGGAAGAGAGCTGGATGTTCTTTTCCCCACAGATCTTTTTTAAGATGTCAAATACGGTATCGCCCGTAGTAAACTTAACTTCCACTTCCGGAAGTATCCAGCCATTCTCCGGGACAAATTCTTTTTTGGTTTCTTTTAGATCACCGATATTGTCAAGGATCGTCTGGCAGTCTATCGAAATGGTACAGGCAGCAGGTTTTCCGGAATCCCCTTTTCCGATTCCACAGCCCGTAAGGAGACAGCTCCACAAAAGCATAAAACAGCTGATTCCTATTACCCCGATCCGTTTCCAATATATTTTTTTCAGTTGCTTCATAATTACCCTCTATCGGATGAAAAGGTACCAAAAACACTATTTGCTTTTTGATACCTTTTACACCCTTACTCTGTTTACTTAACTGTAATTTTTATCTTTTTTGTCACCTTTCCAGATTTAACTGTGATGGTAACGGTTCCTTTTCTCCGGCCTTTAACCACGCCCTTCGAGCTGACTGTTGCAATCTTCTTGTTGGAAGAACGGTAGGTCACTTTCTCCTGGGAAGTGATCGGGCTGACCACTGGTTTTAAAGTAACACTCTTTCCTTTCTTGATGGTCAGTTTTTTCTTGAGGCCGCTGATCTTCGTAGTCTTTACCTTTGCAGTCTGGACTTTTACTTTCAGAGTCGCTTTCTTTCCACTCTTTAAGGTAACGGTGATCTTTGCCGTTCCTGTTTTGGTTCCGGCCTTGATCTTTCCGTTCTTATCAACGGTCACGATCTTTTTGTTGCTGGAAGCCCAGGACTTTATGGAATCCCCGTATGCCATGGAAACTTTCACTTTCGTAGTGGTCTGCTTCCGCCGCAGGGTAAGGGAAGATACGTTCAGTTTTATAGTTGCCTTTAATTTGCTTCCATAATTCCGTGTCTGTTTTTTACCGCAGAGGGAACAGGTTCCTTCCTGCTTCGCCGGACGGAATACCGTAGCTTTTGCCGTAGTTTTCCAGGTGTATTTATGCGTATGTGCAATTACAGGAATCGTTTCCATCTTTTCGTATCCGCAGACCTGGCAGGTATATCTCATCAGTCCGGTTGTCTTATAAGTAGCAGCCTTGATCTGCTTTTCTTTTCCATAGGAATGTTTCTGGTAGCCACCCTTTTTCGTATTATCCGTGATGTCACATTTTCCGTACATGGCAACACACTCATGCCAGTGAGCGGTCTTATCAGATGTCCATTTGCTGTCCCATACATGGTCATGCTCCAGGGTATAATCATCCGTATAATGGAAGATGATCTCATCTCCATCTTCCAGATACTGCTCTTTTACTCCGAGGTCCGGGTGGATTCCGTTTAAGGTATACATCCAGCCGGAGTTCTGTCCATTGGAAAATTCTGCAAGCTCCTGGCCATCCTTCGTGATTCCGGCAATGTAGGTCTCATCCCTTAATGTACGGCAGCTCATTCCATTTTTGGACAGCACTTCTTTTAAGAGTTCCAGGACATTGGCATTTCCATCGATCGTGTAATCTTTTGCTGCGATCCAGGTATCCAGATTTCCTTTCCGCAGGGTGTGTTCCTGATCCTCTTTCGCACTGCCATGAACAGAGTCTCCGAGAAGCGTAAAGCTTACTGTAATCGTACCGGCATCTTTTTTCAATACCCTGACAGTCAGTTCTACGAATGCTTCCTTATAGGAAATTTTCAGTTTCTGTTCCCCACGTTTATCCTTGTTATATCCCTCTATGGTAAGATCTGTCAGCGAAAGCTCCTGTCTGGTTCCGTCACTGATCACAGCAACTGCTTTCATACCGGTAAGATCAAGATCTTCCCCAAGATAAAACTCAGTGCGGTAATCCCCGGTAAGCTCCAGGGAATCCACATAAACACGCAGGCCTTCTGTAGAGACCAGTTTTTCCTGGTCTGCCCCCAGTGGATCATCCGTCCGGTTATATCCGGTCTGCCATCCGCATCCTTCCACCTTCGGGCAGCTGGTGGTTTCTTTTTCTGTATTGACATAAGTGGCTCCGCTTGCCGTCTCATGGGTCAGACAGTTGGTATCAATGTATCTTACAAAACCGATCCCTTTATCTGCCCCGCAGTCTTTTGCATAATAATTGTTGGTGATGTCATCGATTCGGTTCAGGCTGTCATAAAAACCAATGATACCTCCTACATATGCTGCGTCTGCCTTTGTTGCCTGTACCTTTCCTGTAAAGGAATTGTTCTTAAAGGTATAAGTGCAGTTATTCCAAGTCTGTGCCACATAGAGGTCTCCACCAAGGATTCCTCCGACCTTGTCAGAACCGGTGATGCTTCCCTCTGCACTGCAACTGTTGATAGTAATCTTGCATCCGTTCGGGGCTGTAGAATTGTCATAACCGCCACCTGCAATACCACCAGCCACTTCACTGGAAGCCTCTACGGTGCCATAAAATTTACAGCCGATCACAGAACAGTTTCCCATGGCATTGTCCCTGGTTCCGATAATACCGCCTACATAACTGCTTCCGTAAACGGTGGCATAACTTATACAGTTTTCCACGGTTCCCTGCATACGACCGGCAATAGCACCGATTTCGGTTTCCTTTTTGCTATATCCAATGACAACGTCTTTCTCAATCGTGCAGTTTCGGACTGTTGCCTCAAATGCAGAAGAACAGCCAGCATAAGCACTCATAGTCTTATTCGCACCCAGAAGTCCTGCCTTTAAAGTGCTGGATCCACTCTTCAAGGTGACATTGTCAATTTCAACAGCCGTTCCGGAAAGCCCGACACCTTCAAAGTTATTGATCAGCCCATAACCTGCAATCTTTGTTCCATAGATGTTCAGGTTTCTGATCCTGGTATTTCGCACATATCCAAACAGCGGAAGACCGCCTTCCGGGATAGTCACCGTATGGTTATTTCCATCCAGAGTCCCGCTAAAAGCATTCAGATTTTCGCCACCCTGCAGGTCTACTCTGCCATTTTTGGTCGCGCCGATAGGTTTCCATCCATCTGGAAGTGAAATATCTTCTGCAAGCTGGAAGTATGTATCGTCGAAAGAAAAACCTTCTTTATTTACTTTATCACGCAGATCTTCAATATCAGAAGCTGTTTTGATAAGGTACGGGGAACTTTCTGTTCCTTTTCCCTCCCATGGAAGTGGTGCATCCGTGACAATTACAGATACAACATCTGTAACAATCTCATCACTGTAAATCTTGAATTTTTTTCCGTCTGTCTTCCCAGATAAAACGGCACGTATCTTACAGAAATAATAAGTTGTTCCGATTTCTTTTATATCAGGAGCATAGGAACTCTCTGTTGCTCCTGAAATTTTTTGCCCTCCATCAACATTGTTTTCTGTATTTCGATACCACTGATACTCTGTCTTTATGGAAAATTCACTGTCGTTTTGTACAGTTACAGTCAGATCTGGAGCTTTGGTTCCTCTTACACATTGCAGATTCTGTGGTTGTTCCGTAATTATCGGATTGTCAATACTGTGTGGAAATACAGTCGTACTGAAGAAATTGCTGACAACACTGTAGTTTTTTCCATCTATGGTATAAGTCACAACACATTTATAATAATGTACTGCATGTGCCTGTTCTGTAGAAATCGTATAAGATGGCTCTGACGCACCTGGAATCAGAGTATATTTTTCAATCAAATTGGCATTGGCAGGAGTATCACATTCATACCATTGATAAGAAAGGCTTCCTTCGTTTTCCCGCAGGACAGCGGCACTTACTGTAAAGGGTTTTGCAGTCTCTCCCTGCATGAATCCATAAGAATCGGCACTGTTATCTGTAAGAACCGGTGTATAATCTGTATCTCCTGGTTTTATTGTAAGTGTGTAAACGGTATTCTCTGAAATGAACTTTGACTCATCTTTCGGCAGGGTGATGACAGCCTTATATTCCGAATATTTTTCCCAGTCTGGTGTAAAACGCAGGGCTCCCCCCAGAGGTTTTTCTGTAAGTTCCGCGCCATCCAGTGTGATCAGTTCCGGATGCTCAGCGATTGAGCCCCAGCAATCCATATCTGAACCACTGATGTCAATATACTTCGTATTGACCGGCACTGACACTTCAAGATCTTGATCCTCCGCAATATTTTTCAGGCCTGTAGAAATTTCATGATCCCAGGAATCGCTGACTGTCAAAGAACTTAAACATGCTTTATAATGGATAGGGATTTTGACAGTCTGCAAAACATTTCCCTTTTTACGAACTTCAAAACTAATAGAGAGGATTGCCTTTGGAGAATATTCCACACTGGTATTTTTTAACAACGTGGGGGAATTCTGTGACAATTTTACACGTTTTACCGTCCCATCGGATGGATTAGTATAAACTGCATACAGAGAACAATCCTCTGGAAGATTATCCGAACCCTTTATAGTTGCATAAAAATCCCCATGACTTGATCCACTTGGAAATATAAAAAACTGGCTTCCATCAAAAATATTAATTGTTTCTTTGTTGATCTCACTTCCATTTTGATAAATGCCTAATGCTACGCTGTTGATATAATCTCCACTATCTCCATCATCTGGAACTACTGTTACATTTGCATAGGCTGCTGAAATCGCTGTGACCTTTGCACCATCGTTATCGATCAGTTTTTCCGCTGTTATAAAATAAGGAGTTTCTCTTGCTTCCAGAGTCGGAAGTGTTACTTTTCCATCAGCATCTGTAAGAATGTCTTCCTGTTTTACTCCATCAATATAAATGGATGCACCTTCACAGTTGCTAAAGCTAGAGCCTGAACTGCTGCTCTGCCTTAATTGAAGCTGTACAGCTTCACCTTGTGAAGCTGTTATTTCATTTTCTGTAAAAAACGCAAGTCGATCCGTACCCTTGGTCTGTTGTATATAAAAATGCAGTTCATCCCCATCCTGCACATTGCGTCCAAGTGCCGATCCATAGTTTCTGGTATCGTGATTCAAGGCAGACTTGATATAGGGAACATCATTTTTATTGTATCCCCATAATTTATAAATAACTCCATCAAAAACACCCTTATCATCCTCATGGTAATCATAGCCTTTCTCTGCTCCACCAGAGTAGTACAGATCATGTGCCACCCTAATGGCATCATCCATAGTGTAAGAAGACTGTCCGCTTAATGTCACAGTACGTCCTGCCATAGGCTGTCCATCTTTGTCATCAAGAAACTTTCCATCTTTACTGACACTGACAGTTACCTGTATTTCTTTTGATTCTCCTGTTTCTCCTTCAGACTGGTCTGTTCCATCACTGAAAAGAGCGTCACTTCCATCTGTAAATTCACTTACGCCAGATTCTTCCATATCAAGATCAGAACTGGTATCAGTTTCCTCTCCTACGTCAAACGAATCTTCCTCAGGGATCTCTTCCTCGATATCAATCTGGTCTTTCGAATCTGATGCTTCTTCTACATCGGTTTGATCACCTAATGAATCACTTTTTTCTGAAACATCCTGCTCATCTGTAAAATTTTCTTCAGATGAATATGGTGTATTATCCACCCATTCTCCCGCAAAGGCATTTACAGGAAGCTGTAATACAAGAAGAAAAACAAGTAGCCAGCCGGCTATCCTTTTCCACAATTTTGTTTTTTTCATTTTATCCCTCCTTTAAAAAAGCTCCTCTTCCTCACGGAAGAAGAGCTCTTCAACTCTTAATTATTTTACCTTGACAGTCACTTTAACGGATTTAGATCCGGATTTTACTGTTATTTTTACAGTACCTTTTTTCTTTCCGGTTACAACGCCCTTGGAAGAAACGGTTGCAATCTTTTTGTTGGAACTTGTATAAGTAACCTTCTGACGGGATGTGAATGGAGTTACGACTGGCTTCAGTGTCACTCTCTTTCCTTTCCGAACAGTTACATTTTTGGATACTGTGATTTTTGAGGTTTTTACTGCTGCTGTCTGAACTCTTACCTTAACGGTCTTCTTCAGTCCACTGGCAAGGGTAATCTGCAGTTTCGCAGTTCCACTCTTTTTGCCAGTGATCTTGCAGGTTCCGTTAGACTTGCCTCTTACTGTGAAGATCTTGCTATTGGAGGATTTCCAGGATTTTACAGAATCACCTTTTGCAAGTCTGGTAACTTTAAGTCTGGAAGTAGACTGTTTTACTTTTAAGGTTACAGTAGAAGCATTAAGAGTTGCTTTCGGTGCAAGCTTTTTGCCTACATTTCTGGTTTCACTCTTATTGCATGCAGAGCATTTTCTGGTCTGAACTTCTGGTTTAAATACTGTAGCTGCTGCTGTTCTTTTCCAGTTGCTCCACTTATGTCCTGTTGCTTTGATTGTTTCAGCCTTTGTTTCATTACATCTGCTGCAGGTATAAGTAAGCGTACCATCTGCTGTACAGGTTGCTTTCTTAGTTACTTTAGAAATGAAATCATGTCCAAGGGCCGGAATCTCCTGTACGTCTTCTTTTGCATCACAGTTTGTACAGTGTTTACTCTTCTCACCAGCTTCTGTGCAGGTAGCTTCCTTATCTACCACATAATCCTCTGACCATGTATGTCCAGTTGCAGGGATTGCATTCTCATCAGTTGGATAAGAATAATGCTTACCACATACCTCACAAACGCCAACTTCTTTCCAGCCAGCTTCTGTACAAGTTGCATCTTTTGCTTCTACAGCATCACCTTTACAATGAATAGAAACATTCGCATAATCTTTATTGTCACCAACAAGATTATACCATCCTTCACGTGTTCCATCATAGCAGCCGAATTTTAATGCAGCTTTTCTAAATGCCATAGATCCAATTGTTTCAACTCCACCGAATCTAAAAGTTGTAAGCCCTGTAGCATAAAAAACTTTCTTAGGAATATTTACGATTGTACCTTCATATTCAAAAGAACCTAATGAACTACAATTTTGAAAAGCACTTTCTCCCAAGCTACTAATTTCTTTAGACTTTACAGATTGCAACGAAGCACAATTATAAAAAGCATTCTGTCCAATTTCAACTTTTTCAGAATCAAAAGTTACTTTTTCAAGTCCAGATCCTGCAAAAGCAGCCAAGCCAACTACCTTGACATTATTCAAATTAATTGTTGACAAAGAGGCATCATCACTAAAAGCAGCCGCACTAATATTAGTCACTGTATTAGGCAACACAACTTCTTTTAAGCTACTGTATGCAGTTGAATTTGAATATGTTTCAAAACAGCTCTCTCCAATTCCAGTGATTCCATCACCAATTACGATTTTCTCAATCTGAGCAATCTTATCAGCACCTAAATCAACAAACCAATCTGTTCGATTTCCATAATTGTAATCTGGAATTGCTATTGGCTCCGTACATTTAAAATATAATGTTTTTTCATTTTCATCATATTTATAAAGAATACGATTTTCATTTATCAGTGTTGTAAGGGGGGTCCAACCTTCATTTACATCAGAATCGCCTACATCTTCTGTAAAGTCTTCTCCTGAACTAAAAAGATCGGCATCTACATTATTATATTCAGATAAATTCTCATCTGTATCCTCATCTGCTGAAGCCTCTACAGTATCCTCATCTGCTAAGAAAGAAATTTCGTTGCTATCCTCTGCATCTGAAGTTTCTATATCATCAGTGACTTCTACATCAGCAATTTCGTTGACTGAGATGTCATCCTGGACTGAAGCACTAACCATTGCTGGGCTTGCTACGCCCAGCATCATAGATGCCGCAACACAGCAAGCCAGATATTTCTTTCTGTTCATTAGTTATTGCCCTCCAAAGCTGTACCCCATTTGAAATGAGTAGTGTCATAGCTCAGTACGAGAGAAAACTCAGCATCTGACGGCACTTTTGTTCCACCTAATGTTGTCTGTGGATAGGAAGATGTATCCTCTAATGTCAGTTTATTTCCCGGATACCACATCCAAGAACTGCCTACCCATGTAGCACCTGTCATTGTCGTTCCATCATAAATAGGATTCTTATTTTCGCCGTTATTGGTTTTTGAATAGAGAACATTGCCTTTCGCATCTTTAACTGCCAGCGCAGTCAGGTATTCTGGATTTTTTTTGTCCCATACAACGTCTGCTTTCTCCTGCTCCTCTGCCAGTTCAAGTGCATCTTTATAAGTCCCATTAGAATTAACACCTGTTACCGTAAATGCTGGGCTTTTAAGGCCATTCGGATTTGGGTTTGGGGTTCCCAAATAAGTGTTACTGCTTGTTCCCTGTGTCCACTCTCTGATGTAAACATTCATGGTCGCTGCGGATGCCATTACGCTGGAGCTTAATGTCATTGCGGATGCTAATGCTAATGCTGCTAATTTTTTAAAAGTTTTTCTCATTTTGTTCTCTCCTTTTCTTTTTGAATACTCATTTCTTGTAGTTCCTCCTTAGGACAGCGGTTTCTGTCCCGTACAGATCACGAGTCTGGACCTGCCTTTCTCCTCCTCTCCCGTATTGGGAATATCCTGGTGTTCTGGGATGTGATGGTAACGTGCAGTTTTTCTTGCAAAAAAATAAGCCGTACCCTACGCATGGCACGACCCAGTCACAAAATACCTGTGCCGCCCTGAAACCGAGGGTTGATGCACAATATCGTAGGGATAGACCTGACTTGTAGCTTTTGCTCATCACAGTAGCGTTCCTGTGTCGGATTTTCACCGAACTTCCTATATATGAGTCTTTGTCGAACCACTCATATATAAAATCTCTACAATATTACCTTTCTCATAGCATAACTTTTTTTCCATATTTTGTCAATCATTTTGTCTTGAAATAGCAGAAAACGTCATATGTTTTTATAGACAAAATTCGAGAAAAGACAACAAATCCAAATAGATGTCTTTGTTATCAATAGTGTACTTTACTCGTTGTACTTTCTTATTCACTTTTATATAATATATACTATACAGCCAGCTTGCGATTCACTTTTCCACAGGAGGACAATATAACGTGAATAATTTTTTTACAAGAACTCAGAAACATGGCAATACTGTCTTTACATTTTCTTCCCCGGTCAGGGTCCTAAGCACCAGTCCTTTGAACGGTGGGATTACAGAACACCTTTCCCATATTGTAAATATCAACTGCATGAACGGCTCTTATGAATGCAGGATGCTCGGGAATACTTATGAGGAAGATCTGGCTGAACATGTGCGTTCACTGGGAATCGCCCCTTCCTGTGCCACCGCTTTAAGCACTGCTGCCTGGACAGAACTGGCCGCCACGGAAGAGCTTCATTTTCGTGGTCTTACCGTCACCGCTGTAGCCACCGGGGGAATCGACTCCAATGGAATTCATCCGGGGGATCCGTCTTCTTACTATGAGGAAAGCGGAAATTATGAGCTTCTTCCTCCAGGAACAATCAATATCTTTCTTTTTATCAACCAGCCTCTGACAGATGCTGCTATGGTGCGTGCCATGATGCTCTGTTCTGAGGCCAAGGCTGCTGCCGTCTCCCAGCTTCTTCTGGGAAGCTGTTATTCTGAAGAAATCGCAACCGGCTCCGGAACAGATGGAACCGTAATCGCCTCCAGCCTTCAGGGATGCTCTGCCCTTACTGACGCATCCGGTCATTCCAAACTTGGGGAACTAATCGGAAAATCCGTAAAATCTGCGGTAAAACAGGCACTTCTCAATCAGACTGCCGCATCCGGTCCCAGACAGTTCCAGCTATCTATCCGACTTTTCAGGTATAAGATTACACCTGGAACTTTGTGGGATTTCTATATCGGATACCAGGCAGTTTTTGAGAAATTTAAGGTTGCCTTTGCCACTCCCTCTTCCCTGGAACAGCACTTTTTTGCACACAATCTTACAAGTAATCTGGTTCTCTGTGTCTCCCTGTATCTTCATCTCATGGATCAGTTCCGATGGAATCTTATCATGCAGCAGGAAGCTCTCCGGGAGGGAAAACGCCTTCTGATCTGCGGGCTTTATTGGAAGCAGGGACAGTTTCTGGAAGAAGCATACCCTGCTGAAGCGTGGAAACAGCCTGAACTGCTGTATTTTTCCCTGCGTGAACAGCTTATGTATCTGCTTTTACTCTACCTCTGGCAGATGTAAAGCTTAGCTTGGCTTCCAAGGCTGTAGTTCTTCACTCGCAGTGTCAGAGCAATCGGGCAAAATATTTTCTAATCGTGCAAACATATCACCTGCGGCCATCTCATGCCGCACCTGTATGCTGTAATGGCTGTCCATCATGTTTACTGCATTAAACAAGCTGGAGAGCAGATAATTTCTTATGTTGGTAATATTCGGTGCGCTTTTGCGGAGGTTTTCCAGCACATACTCAACATGGTCACGTGTTACTTTCGCTAACTGTTCCCTGACTATTTGAGAAGGATAGCGTGTTTTGTTTATTATATAGTCACCTTCTGATGGACAATATTCTACCTGTGTCAGGATTTCCACCATAGCATCCACATGTGCCTGTTCATCAGAAGCACACTCCTGCATCAGATAGCCATACTCAAGTTTTTTCCTGACTACATTTTTGTGAGTGTTATAATCCTCCGTTCCTTCCGTCATTCCCTGATCTGTGTCCTGATTGATAAGATTGGTCTTACTCAACTCAGTCTTATTTATATTAGTATTAATTGTGTCGGTTTTTTCGAATTCAAGCGAAGCATTTTTTTGATCTCTGCAAGTTGTTTTTTTCGCTTTAAGAGGTCGATTTTTTCGACCACAAGAAGTCTGTTTCTCCAGCTCAGCTGATACTTCCTGAGAATCTTCTTCAGCTGTTTCTTCTTTGATTTTTTTTACAAAAATCATATCAGTGTTCCCCTGGCCCTGCTTTTTCCGCCTGATCAAGCCTGTTCCGCCAATTCCTTCCAACTCTGCCAAAATTTTCATAGCCTTATCTTTTTTGCATCCTAATGTTTCACCAGTCTTCTTAACAGAGTATCTGACATAGATATTTCCATTTTCATCAATCCATCCATTTTTTGAAGATAAGCTTGTAAGATCGCATAAGATAGAGTATAATATTTTTGCTTCCGGCGACAGATTTTTTAATTTCTCGTCTATAAATAATATTTTGGGCAATTTAAAGAAACTACAAGTATTATTTTTTGCTGTATTGATGTTGTAATACTCATCATACCCTGCAACGTTTTTCATATTAGACACCTCATTTCAATTGTTTTAAACTAATATGTTATTTTTGAAATGAAACAGCAAAAAATCGACACCTTAGACTACTGAAAAGGCCATACCTTACTGAACTTCAGCAAAATATGGCCTTTTTTTATATTTTAATGTTTTTTTCCGTTTATCTGGTCGTCCACCACTGTCCCAAATCCTACAAGTTTCGTCTCAGCTCTCGATGCTTTCTGAACATCTTTTTGGAGTTCCGTATCATAAACGGCCAGCTCGTGAACCGCCTTTTTGATGGCGGTATCTGCCATTTCAACATAATCCAAAAGAATACTGCTGCATTTAACAATTTCCTGACTCTCAAAGTCATATTCAAGTGCATTTTTAGCGTGTTTTGCTTTTTCACTTGCCTTGCTCATAATCTTCGTAGCAAGGAAATTTATTTTGTCCAGCTGGATTGTCGTCTGATCCAGTTCAGTAATCAACAGTTCAAGTTCCATTGTATAATCCTCCTGTTTATGCATGACCGCCGGAACGTTTTTACTGCTTCCGGCAGTAATTAAAAGTTGCCAGGAGTACCTGCTGATGCTATAATCAGTTTTAGCTGCAGGGCACTCCTGTGGCAGACCTATATACAAACCAGTTCACGTCTTACCAGGGCAGTTGGACTGGTTTTCTAATTATTCGGCAGATACGTCTCTAACACATGCCTTATTGCTTCAGCTTTTGTCATATTCTCAGCTTCTGCGTATCTAATCAACCGATCATAGAGCTTATCATCTACTCTCACTTTGAGGTCATGGTTCTTTCTCGCATCTGTCGGTCTGCCAGTGCGTGGACTCACTTCGGTTTCACCTCCTTACTTTTGAGTTCCATAAGCACATTATACATTTTTGAGTTCCCAAAATCAAGTTTCAGTTACATTTTTTTCTGTTATACCTACTTCTTCATCATCTTCACCTTTATCAGATTTACATCTGTCCTTTCGTTTTTATACCATTAATATGTAGGATATTTTTCCTTCCGGTCCATTTTTATAAGAAAATTTTTAAGGTCTTCTTTCCTATCTTTTATAAAAAAGAAGAGCTGCTGCCCTCCCTCATGTAAACCATTCTGTTATACAATTTTTGTTTTATTTCAGTTCAAAAAGGAGAGGATCGTCATGACCCTCTCCCGATACTTTCAATTGATTTAATTTCACATGCTCGAATACCCTTTTTTCGAGATTTTTAAAAATTTTATGCTAAAATCTAGTTTTAAATTCTCAAGAATGCTGTATTTATGCGGCATTCCAGCCACAGTGTTCTTTATTCTGGTTGCAGCCATGCCCCATTAGCTCCATCCTTTCCAGTCATCCGGCTGATAGCCAAGTGTGGACTGCTTTCCATTTCTCACTACCGGAGTCTTAATTACCTGTGGATTCTCAAGCACTTTTTCATACCACTGATAGTATGCATAAAATTCGCCTATCCAGTCCGGCATGAACCCCCTCATGGCCTTTCCGCTTTTTTTCGTATAATTTTCTGTTGAAAGGAAATACTTCAGCAGTTCTTCTGCGCTCATAGTATTAACATATACCTGCATATCAATTCCCCTCACACCTTGTCTGTTCTACTCTGTCTTAATTTTAACCTGCTTACCTGAAAATGCAATCCCCAGCTTAAGTATATTTTTGATGCCCTCTTCCGTCATTTCAAAGTCATATCTCTTCGCGTCAATCTGTGCTAACGCATCTGAAGCCAGTCTTTCAAGTGCATCTGTATTCAGATTACTTTTCCATTTTAATTCCATAATAATTCCCGGATATCTTTTTTCTCTGGGTACCAGACTGATATCATATCTTCCATCTCCAGATTCTCTGTTGGATCTTATCTTATACTGATTGTCCATCAATGCGATCAATCCAAGAACTAATCCATGATAAAAGCCCTCTGCTCCGGCATCATAAAAGCTGACAGATTTATTCATATATTCAGCAATGGCAGTCTGCAGTTTATTAAGATCGTTTGCATAAAGGCTTTCTGCTATCTTATTCGCAGTGGTCCTTGTAATTGCTCCGATCTGCAGCAAATGTGACAGAATTTCGCTTTTATAAACTGCTGCAATCTCTCTGTTAGGAATTGATACCTCACATAAATAAGCTCCATCTGCCTGCAGTTCTTTTCTTGGTGCTTTCAAATAACCTGCTACCAACAGCAGGCTATATATATTCGTCGGATCATCAGAAAGGGATCTGTAAACCACATTCTGGTCAATCCTTGCAATCACTCTTTCGCCCTGCAAAAGAGAAAAAAGTCTTTCCGCAATATCATTTGTCGCAATCTTCAGAACATCTTCAAGAATTTCATTCTTTCCGGTATTTACCCAATAAGCCTGCGGAACACAGCCTTTTGAAAGATAATTGATAACTGACCAGGGATTATAAATTTCCTCGTTTCCAAAGCGGTAGCCATCATACCATGCCTTAAGCTCGTTCTCCTTCTCCGTCACTCCATAATATTTTATCATCTCATGGACTTCTGTCTCAGTAAATCCGAAATAATTATCATATTCTTCATCCATCACAGAGTTTACAACCAGATTGTTAAGGCCACTGAAAATACTTTCCTGTGCAATACGAAGAATTCCGGTAAGGAATCCATAAGACAGATTTTTGTTATCCTTAAATGCTCCTGAAAATAAATTTCTCATAAATCCGATTATCTCATCATAGAACTCTTTCGAATAACCTTCCTGAATAGGCGTATCATATTCATCAATGATAATAATTGGTGCCTTTCCGTAATGGGTCTTCAACATCTTTGATAATTTCTCAAGAGCAGAAGTAAGATCCACCTCATTTGCGGTTCCTTCTATGATTCTCGCGAAGTACTCCTTCTCATACTTTGCGATTCTGTCACTGTTCAGAAGTTCCTGATGCCTTCCATATTCTTCCTGCAAAAGACTGCGAATTTTATCAATTGTAGCTTCCCATGAATCAAACTTGACATCCTTAAATGTAAGAAACACAACAGGATATTTTCCCTGGTGAGAGCGATATTCCTCCCCGCACTTCCAAATATCTTTATCTGCAAAATATTTACTCGTATCTTCTTCCGATATTTCAAAAAAAACTCTGATCATATCCATATTCAGGGTTTTTCCGAATCGTCTCGGTCTGGTAAATAAAGATACCAGTGGCTTCTGATCCAAAAATTCCTTAATCAGCATAGTCTTATCAACATAGTAATATTCGGACTGTGCACGTACATAATCCGAAATACCTATCGGAAGAGGTTTTTTTTCTTTAGGCACATTTTTTTTTACATAATTTCCAGATGAAACTCGTCCATCAACAGGTCTTTCTGCATCATCTGGAATCTGCCAGCTTTTGCCTTTTTTTACAGCACCAGGTATTTTTCCGGATTTACATAATGCACTTACTGTGCGTTCTGTAACATTCCACACTTTTGCCATTTCCCTGCAAGTTTTCATCAGCGTTCATCCTCCATTATTTATTGGGATTATCATTATTGTTAATTGTAACTCGAATCCAGAGAAATATCAATTATATTTGATTTTTTTCTGAATTTATTTGATATATTTCCGAATAGCCTTTGCATTATTTCCGAAAAAAAGATCTTCTCAACCCAGAATTACTGCCTATTCCGGTACCATTCTGTGTAGACCCTGTTTAAGGTAAATGACATGATTGCCAGTATATTTGCTCGAATCGTATCATCCGGCCAGGTAGCGTAAATTTCACTGCTCGCAACATTTTTTATATAATCTTTGTACCGTTCATAATAATCCGGCGCTGTTGTATCATTTACCGATCCATCATGAACCACGATATATTCCGGTATGACTACTCTGCTCAAAACGATCTCTCCACTTTCATTCACCGGCTTTATCTCAGCTTCTTCTATCTTTGGCGGATATTCTGCAAATAACGTATGGGGTCCGATCACAAGTCTTTCAAAAGATGCTTCTGCCTGAAATGCCATTTTTATCGATTGCTGCGCCACCACGCCTGGTAATACCTGTGTTCCTGCAATTTCTGTATTTTCAAATCCTTCCGCCTGCACCTGAATCGTATACTCCGCATAAGGCTGTTCTTCCACTGGTTCCATACTATATTCCAGAGGTGGTGTTTTTAACTCAAGAGTCGGTGTCTGCCCGGATGAATCCGTACGTACTTCTTCCACCGTCTGTCCACTCTCTCCGGTATAAGAGATCCTCACCAATGCATTTTCCACCGGTCGCGTACCATCTTCCGTAAAAACACTTACCTTCAGCTCGCCCTGATCCGGCTGATCCTGCTGACTTTTTACTTTATTATAAAATTCCACCTGCTTCTCCTGCCAAGAGCTCTCCGTATATTCTATGCATCATGTATCCCGTATAACACAAAAAGACAGATGCATATTCGCATCCGTCCTTCTGTCTGCCATCTGCTACTTTCTATTTTCAGAAGATTTTCAGAATATCATTGTACATAACTACTACCATCAGCACCATAAGTGCCATCAGCCCTGCAAAATGAATCCTGCCCTCAATTTCTCGATTGATCGGTTTCTTCCGAATTGCCTCAATGATCAGAAAAACAAGTCTTCCGCCATCCAGTGCCGGAAGAGGAAGCAGATTCATAACACCAAGGTTTGCCGACAACAGTACTGCCATATTCAGCATGTTCATCCAGAGCATCAGAGTACCTTCACTCTTACTTTCTTCATAAGTTGTACCAATCGCATCTACGACACCTACCGGGCCGCTGAGATTCTGGAATCCAAGCTGTCCCGTAACCAGTTCTTTCAGACTCAGCAGAGTCGTCCTGATCATATATTTTATTTCCAGTGCACCGTATTTCAGTATCCGCAGGCCGGAGGTCTTTGTATAACCAAGGTTATAAGAAAATCCAAGCTGTGGTGTACGATACTCTTTCGGAGTAATTGTCGCTGTATAATCCAGGCCATCTCTGTCATACGTAATCTCTACCGATTCACTCGAAAGCGGATGTTCTGCAAGATATGCATCATATGCCTCACCGTCCGCAATCTCCACACCATTGATTGCCGTGATCGTATCCCCCGGCTGCAATCCTGCCTCCTGGAGTGGCATTCCGTCAATCAGAGATTCCACTGTCATAGAAGATGCATCTGATCTGTTAAATCCCAGCAGGTATCTTACCGATACATCAGGTGTGTATGAAATCGTTTCTGTCCTGCCATCTCTTCTGACCTTCAGGGTAACTGTGTCGCCCTCCTTCAGATCATTCAGATACATATATACATACAGATCTTTTGCAAGATCCACATGATATCCGTCATATTCTGTAATAATGTCTCCATTCTGAAGCCCTGCCTCTGCAGCTGCTGAATTTTTATCCACTTCCAGCACTTCAGCCGGATCATATCCCACAAAACCTACAATGATCACTGCAAGCACAAACGCCAGAATAAAGTTAAATATCGGACCGGCCGCAACGACAGAAATCCTGCCCCATACAGATGCCGCATTAAAGGAGCCCGGAATTTCCTCCTCGGCAGTATCTTCACCCACCATGGCACATGAGCCACCAAGCGGAAGCAATTTCAATGAATATCTGGTCTCTCCCTTCTGAAAACTCCACAGTCTCGGTCCCATTCCAAGAGAAAACTCAGTTACACTGATTCCGTTTAATTTGGCAAATAAAAAATGTCCAAATTCATGAAACAATATGATTGCACTGAAAATAATAATCGCAATCAGAATCTTCAATCTACCACCTGCTTTCAATCCATTGATATGTATCACTCTCTGTTTCCAGTATTTCTTCAAGTCCAGGATTCTCAATAACTTTATGGCGTTCCATAGACTGTCCTATAATGTCATAAATATCCAGGAAACGAATTTTTTTGTGAAGGAATTTACTTACTGCAAGTTCATTTGCCGCATTAAATACTGTCGGCATGGAACCGCCTGCTTTTGCCGCCTGAATTGCCATCGGAAGACCCAGGAACGTATCCATATCCGGTTCTTCAAAGGTAATCTGACCCAATTTGGCAAAGTCAAGTCTGTCTCCATTCAGATATCTTCTGTGCGGATAATACAGTGCATACTGAATTGGAAGCCGCATATCCGGTGTTCCAAGCTGTGCAATGATCCCTCCATCTTTAAATTCCACCATGGAATGTATCACACTTTGTGGCTGTACAACAACCTGGATCTGATCCAGGCTCACATCAAACAGCCATCTGGCCTCCATCACTTCAAGGCCTTTATTCACCAGTGTCGCAGAATCCACGGTAATCTTCTGTCCCATCACCCAGTTCGGGTGTTTCAAAGTATCTTCCAGCGTCACTGACTCCAGGTCTTTTCTTGTTTTTCCGCGAAAAGGTCCACCCGATGCAGTGATCAGCAGCTTATGGACTTCTTCTTTATGTTCTCCATTCAAGGATTGAAAAACAGCACTGTGTTCACTGTCTACAGGAAGAATCTTTACTCCATATTCTTTTGCCATTGGAATGATCAGATGCCCTGCAGTTACCAGAGTTTCCTTATTGGCAAGTGCAATGTCCTTTCCTGCACGGATCGCCTCGATCGTCGGGCGAATCCCAAGCATTCCCACGATTGCAGTAACCAGAATTTCTGTATCCGGCATGGCAGCCAACTCCAGAAGGCCATCCATTCCTGCGACAACCTTCGTATCCGTATCCTGAATCTTCTGTGCAAGTTCCTGTGCCGCATTCTCATCCCAGACAGCAACCAGACGTGGAGAAAATTCTCTTACCTGTTCTTCCAGTTTCTGAATATTTTTTCCTGCACTGATTCCAAGAACCTCAATATCACCATTGGCACGCACAACATCCAGTGTCTGTGTTCCGATAGATCCTGTGGATCCTAATATTGCAATTTTTTTCATGCCTTTCTCCTTTTTAGAGACCAAGAATCATTTTTGCCAGATAATAAATGACCGGTGCCGTAAAGATTACGCTGTCAAAACGGTCAAGAATTCCACCATGCCCCGGAATCAGCTTTCCATAATCCTTGATTCCCTGATTTCTTTTGATTGCAGAAGCAGCAAGATCCCCAACCATTGAGATCAGTGCTCCAACGCCGCAAATAACTGCATATTCAAGCATTGCTCCATGTGTTGCTGCCGCATAGATCACGCCAAGAAGTGCAGCACCGACTACGCCTCCCACAGCTCCCTCTATTGATTTCTTCGGACTGAGCACCGGTGCCATCTTATGTTTGCCGATCAGCATACCCACACAATATGCACAGGTATCGCATCCCCAGGAACAGAGGAAGATCAGCCATACGATAAATTTACCATCCGGAAGATTTCTTGTCAGAAGAATAAAAGAAAGCATTACCGCTACATAAACTACTCCGAAAAATGTTGCCATGACCTGATCTGCATTGTACTTCGGATACGAAAAAACATATACAAACATGATCAGGATCAGAGCGATCAGAATCGCCATCGTTCCATAACGTTCAAATCCCAGCAACAGAGATACATAATACAGAATCGCACCAAGATATCCAGCCAGTTCCAGAAATTCTGTCTGTTCCTTGTGAACACCCATTGCCTTATAAAGTTCCTGCATTCCAAGCAGAGAAACGCAGAGCAATGTCACAAACAGCACATAGTTTCCGCTTATGATCGTAAGAAGCGCAGCGATTACAAGCAGAATGCCACTTATGAGTCGTGTCTTAAACATATTTTATTCCTCCTTCACGCCTCCATAGCGGCGGTCTCTTCCATTGTATTTTTCGATTGCTCTGATCAGATCTTCTTTATGAAAATCCGGCCATGCAACATCTGTAAAATAAAACTCTGTATATGCCAGCTGCCACATAAGGAAATTGGACAGTCTCTGTTCTCCGCTGGTTCTGATCAACAGATCCGGGTCCGGAACACCTGCTGTATCCAGATACCCCGAAATCGTGTCCTCCGTAATTTCCTGCGGATTCAATCTTCCATCAGCTGCATCCTGTGCAAGTTTACGCATTCCACGGGTGATCTCATCGCGGCTTCCATAATTCAATGCAATCTGAAAATATAATTCATCGTAATCTTTTGAAAATTCTTCGAGTTTCCTGATCTTGTCCTGTATATCCTGATCAAACGCAGTCGGATCTCCGATGATTTTCACACGCATATGATTTTTTTCCGCACTCTTCATGCATTTTTTGAGATAACTGCGGAACAGTTTCATCAGACCTTCGACTTCTTCTCTGGAACGCTTCCAGTTTTCTGTAGAAAAAGCATACACTGTAAGATATTTTACGCCGAGATCTTTAATGTCATCACAGATAGACTCAAGATTTGCACATCCTTTGATATGTCCATATCCTCGCGGCATCCCTTTGGCTTTTGCCCATCTGCCGTTTCCATCGAGAATAATCGCAATATGATTCGGAACTTTCATATTTTCCATATTTATGTTTCTCCTCTCATCCTGCAGAGCGAACAGAAAGAGAGCCCTTTCCGGCTCTCCCTCTCCCTCCAATCTGACAATTGCACAATTCTTATACTGTCAGGATTTCTTTTGATTTCACCTCAACCGCAGCATCAATCTTCTTGATGAACTTATCTGTAAGCTTCTGTACTGCATCTTCCAGATCTTTTACTTCATCTTCAGAAACATCCTGTTTGGTCAGCTTCTTAAATGCATCATTTGCATCACGGCGAATATTACGAACAGCAACCTTGGCTGCTTCTCCTTTTTTCTTTACGTCTTTTACAAGATCTTTACGACGTTCTTCCGTCAGTTCCGGCAGAACCAGGCGCACGATCTTACCATCGTTGCTCGGATTCAGTCCAAGATCTGAAGTAAGGATCGCTTTCTCAATGCCTTTGATCAGGCTGGATTCCCATGGCTGGATCTGAATCATTCTTGCTTCCGGTACAGTAATGTTCGCAACCTGCTGAAGTGGTGTCGGGCTGCCATAATAATCTACTGTGATCTTGTCAAGGATATGCGGATTTGCACGTCCTGCACGAATCGTAGTCAGCTCTGCCTCAAAACCATCCAGTGTTTTTGTCATTTTCTGCTCATATTTCTGAACTCTTTCATCCATTTGTCGAATTCTCCTTCTCCGGTTATATTTTATTTTTTAGAATTCTCTTATACAGTTACTTTTGTTCCTGTAAATTTACCATGTACAGCATTTACAATACTGTTTTCTTCTTCAAGGCCAAATACCAGCATCGGCATCTTCTGTTCAAGGCACATAATAGATGCAGTAAGATCCATTGCTGCAAGTTTTTTATCAACAACTTCTTCAATAGAAATCTCATCGTATTTCACAGCATTCGGATTCAGTTTTGGATCGCTGTCATAAATACCGTCTACTGCCTTTGCAAGAAGGATTGCTTCTGCTTCGATCTCAACAGCACGCAGAACTGTAGCTGTATCTGTTGAGAAATACGGATGACCTGTACCTCCCGCAAAGAAGAGAATCTTGCCTTCTGCAAATGCCTCTTCTACTGCATCTTTTGAGTAAAGCTTTGTGAATGCGCCACACACAAATGGTGTAAAGATTTCCGTCTTAAGTCCCAGATATCTGCAGATATCAGATACATAAATACAATTCATCACAGTAGCAAGCATGCCGATCTGGTCTGCTTTGTTACGATTGATCGTCTCGCTTGTACGACCTCTCCAGAAGTTGCCTCCACCGATCACAATACCAATCTGTGTTCCTTCTTCCGCAACCGCACGGATCTGTTTTGCAACAGCAATAACCGTTGCCTCGTCAAATCCTTTTTTTTCGGCTCCGGCAAGAGCTTCTCCACTTAATTTCAGTAATATTCTTTTCATAGATCATTTATCCTTTCCCGCAATGCCACAGCATTGTTTATCTCTACCAAACTCCTGTAACGATTTCATTTCCTTCTTCATCTACGGATGTGGAAACTGTGAAATCCGGATAATAGTAATATCCAGTTGTTCCGGTAGCAGAGTCATCGTCATACTCGGAAGACTGGGAATCCCCTACGGCTCCGACAAGGTCATCAATAGACATACCGATATATTTCTCTGCTGTCTGAATCGTGGAATTTGTAGGATCATCGCTGCTTGGATTATTATTGCTGCTGTTGCCATTGTTATCCGATGGTGCCGTCGTCGGATCCGGATTATCTGTATTGGAATTATTAGAATTATTGGAATCATCCGGTGCCTCTGTCGGAGTCGGTGTCACAGAATCACTGTCCTCATCTGTTTCCAGACCGAGTCTCTTCTTAACATCATTCAGTGTTGAGATTTCCTTCGTACTGTTTGCCGTCATATAGGTTGCATACGGAATCGCATCTTCATCTTTTCCATCCATACGAAGTGTGATCTGTTTAATCGTTGTAAGCGGCAGTTTTCTGAAGAAACATTCATTTTTTTCTTCATCTGTGTACGTAATTCTGATATCATATATGGTTGACGCTGACTGTGGTTTTTCATAATAATAAACTGCATTGTCTCCACTCTTCAGTGTAAACATACCGTTTACCAGATCATCACCCCACTCATCTGCGGTGTCTTCATCTGCGTCATCAGACGGAGTCTCTCTGATATAGATCGCTGCAATCTCAGATCCTGTCTGATTTACAATAGTCACCTTTGATGCTGTGGATGTCTTCTCACCCATGATATTCTTTTCAACAGTTTCTTCCATATTTACCATCTCCGGCGTCGGAGTCGGGGATACTGAAGTTTCTTCGGTCGGAGTTGGTGTTGTCTGTACTACAGAACCTGCATCATTTTTCTTACCGCATCCTGCTGCCACAACAGCCAGTGTCAACAGTCCGGCTGCTGCCAGATATCTTTTCCTGATCATATATATTTCCTCCTAATTCTAGTCGCGGAATAGGTTACTGTTCACTCCGTTCACAGTAACCAGAATAGTCATCTTTTAGTTTAATTATACAGAGTATCAAATTCTTGTCAACTAATTGTCTGCGAATTCATACTTTTTTTAAAGTTACAGATTTTTGACTTTGAATTCTCTTTCTGCCTCTCTCCGCTGGTCTTTCTTCGCAATATCCTGTCTCTTGTCATACAACTTTTTACCGCGTGCAACTCCTATTTCAAGTTTCACAAGACTGTCCTTGAAATATACTTTCAGTGGTACAAGAGTCAGGCCTTTTTCCTGAAGACTTCCTTCGATTTTGTTGATCTCATATCTGTGAAGAAGTAATTTACGGACTCTCATAGGATCTTTGTTAAAAATGTTTCCCTTCTCATAAGGACTGATATGCATCCCGTAAATGTATACTTCCCCGTTTTCCACACGAATAAACGATTCCTTCACACTGCATTTACCTGCTCTGAGCGACTTCACTTCAGTGCCGACAAGTGCAATCCCTGCTTCATAAGTATCCTCTATAAAATAGTCATGAAAAGCTTTTTTATTATTTGCGATCAATTTCATCCCAGATTTTTTTGCCATGAAAAACACCTCCTTTATTCGTTCAGACCCATCTCATCTACAGTGTTTTCAACTACCGAAAAATCCACCGTTCGTTTCAGTGCATCTGCATCTGCCACTCTGACCGTAACTTTCTGCCCCAGATGGTAAACTTTCTTCGTAAGCTCTCCGCGAAGTTCATAGTTTTCCTCATCGAATTCATAATAATCATCTGACAGTGCCGTAATATGAACGAGGCCTTCCACTGTATTCGGAAGTTCCACATAAAATCCATAAGCAGTAACTCCCGAAATAATTCCCTCGAAAATTTCTCCCAGATGATAGGACATATACTCTGCTTTTTTCAGACGGTCAGACTCTCTCTCCGCCTCCTGTGCACGTCTTTCGCATACGCTGGACTGTTCTGCCACATGTTCCAGTATTTCCCTGTAATGTTCTGTTTTTCCTTCTCGCTGTAATCTGCCTCTTATATTATCACGAATGATACGGTGGATCTGTAAATCCGGATATCTTCTGATCGGAGAGGTAAAATGACAGTAATATTTCGCCGCAAGCCCAAAGTGTCCGCTGCACTCTGTTGTATATCGTGCCTGTTTCATCGTTCTCAACATCAGTCTGCTGATCATCATTTCATTCGGCATTCCCTGAATCTGCTCAAGAATCTCCTGAATTTCCTTTGGTGTGATTTCCTCACATGCTTTCTGCACCTGAATCCCCTGGTGTCTCAGAAGCGTAAGAAGGCTTTCCACTCTTTCCGGATCCGGATTGTCATGCGTACGGTAAACAAACGGATATTCTCCCTGGCAGTATTCTTTTGCCACTGTTTCATTTGCCATCAGCATAAAATCTTCTATGATCTGTGTAGCAACATTCTGTTCGTATGGCTTCACATCAATTGCCCGTCCTGCCCCGTTCAGAATGATCTTGCTTTCAGGAAAATCGAAATCAATAGAACCTCTGTTATGTCTCTTGCTTCTCAAAAGTGCCGATAATTCTTTCATAAGGAAAAACATTGGCACAAATTCCTTATACTCTCTGCTTATCTCAGTGTCTCCATCTTCAAGAATACATCTGACCTGATTATAACTCATACGACGATCCACTCGAATAACCGTCTCTGCAATCCGATGAGCAACTACTGTACCATTCTCATCAATATCCATAAGGCAGCTTAAAGTCAGGCGGTCCTGCCCCTGATTCAATGAACAGATTCCGTTAGACAGCCGTTCCGGAAGCATTGGAATGACTCTGTCAGCAAGATATACACTGGTGCCCCTTTTCAGTGCTTCTTTGTCCAGTGCACTTCCTCCCTGTACATAATTACTCACATCTGCAATATGCACACCCAGATGATATATATTTCCCTCTTTTGTAAGAGAAACTGCATCATCCAGATCTTTTGCATCTTCACCATCGATTGTAACTGTCATAAGCTGTGTCAGATCCGTTCTGCCATCCCGGTCAGCCTCCTGCACATGATCCGGTACCCGCATGGCCTGATTCATAACTTTTACAGGAAACTCTGATGGAATATTGAAGCTTTTAACGATTGCAAGAATGTCCGTTCCCGGTGCATTCATACTTCCAAGATTCTCTACGATCTTACCTTCCGGTTTTCTCCTGTCGTTCCCATAATCTATAATCTCTGCAACAACTTTGTCTCCATCGCGAACCCCTTTGGAATTCTTAGGTGAAATGTAGATATCCTTTGAGAACTTCTGATTATCGCACAGAATAAAACCGTAATCCCTCTCCCTCTGGAATGTACCAACGATTTCTTTATTTACACGTTCCAGAATCTCTATTACAGTACCTTCTCTGCGTTTCCCTGTTTTGGCTTCATTTTTGAGGAGTACCCGGACACGGTCCATATGCATTGCAGTCCCTGTATGATCTGCCGGGATAAAGATATCATCTTCTTCCTCTTCCAGTTCTACAAAACCAAAGCCCTTATGATTACCGATAAAAGTTCCTTCTTTGATCAGTCCCAGCTTACTGAGGGCTTTTATATCCCTTTTCTTTGGTTTTACAGATATTTTCTCTTTGGAAAATTTTTTCTTTTTTTTCTTTTCCCAGATTTTCTTCTTACTCACGTATACTCCTTTGCTATGAGAAAAAAAAGCACTCTTGTGTTTATACAAGAGTGTTTCCTTCTGACAATTCCTAAAAATTCATATTCAAAACTGCTGCCAGTACAAAAAATAACACTGCCATAATTGTGGTAGCTTTCACAAGTCCACCCTCCATAGAACGACCTTTGTTCTTTCCCCAGTAGGAATCCGCTGCTCCGGAAATCGCTCCACCAAGTCCCTGCTGCTTTCCTTCCTGCATAAGTACAACAACAGTAAGCGCAATACAATCTATGGCAAAAATAACAGTGAGAATAGTTCTTAAAATCTGCACTTCGGTTACACCTCCTAATCAACTAGAATTCATTCTATCATAACCATTCTTCGATTTCAACTGTTTTTAGTCATTTCCATTTCAAATTTCCATTTCAAAAAAACAATTTGCGGGCTGCATGTAAACAGCCCGCACTTTCACCCTTCCCTGCCAAACGGATTCTCATAAACTGCCTGTTTTTCAAGCTGTTCTGCAATCCTGAGCAGTTGATTGTATTTTGCATTTCGATCCGATCTGCAGGGTGCTCCGGTTTTGATCTGGCCTGCACCGGTTGCAACTGCCAGATCTGCGATAAATGCATCTTCTGTCTCACCGGATCTGTGTGAGATTACTGCACGATAGCCTGCATTCTGTGCCATTTCTACTGCATCCATAGCTTCACTCAACGTGCCGATCTGGTTCACCTTGACAAGAATTGCATTCGCCGCATGAAGCTGTATCCCACATTTCAGTCGTTTGATATTTGTAACAAAAAGATCATCCCCTACAAGCTGTACCGTTTTTCCCAGCCGTTCGGTCATCTCTTTCCAGCCTTCCCAGTCATCCTCATGAAGTCCGTCTTCAATGGAGATTATCGGGAATTTCCTGACAAGTTCTTCATAATATGCAATCATTTCACCGCTGTCTCTTAAAACCTCTTTTCCTTTCATCTGGCTCTCACCCGGAAAATAATAGCAGTTCAGATTCTCGTCATACAATTCACTTGCCGCTGCATCTATCGCAATCAGAATATCTTCTCCCGGTTTATATCCTGCTTTTTCCACAGCCTGGACAATTAATGCCAGAACCTCCTGACTGTCTGCCAGATCCGGTGCAAATCCGCCTTCATCTCCTACCGCAGTAGACAGGGACCTTTCTTTCAAAATAATTCGCAGTATCTGGTAGATCTCCACACACATGCGAATTCCCTCCTCAAACTTTTCCGCGCCCACCGGCATGATCATAAATTCCTGAAGGTCTACTGTATTATCTGCATGTTTTCCCCCATTCAGAATATTCATCATCGGTACCGGCATTTTTTTACTGTGGCAGCCTCCCAGATACTGATAAAGCGGAATTCTGAGTGCCATCGCAGCCGCTCTTGCAACCGCCATCGAAACGCCAAGTGCTGCATTTGCTCCTACATTACTCTTATTGTCTGTGCCATCCGTATCAATCAGAATCTGATCAATCCGATTCTGATCCAGTGCATTTTCTCCAATAACTGCTTCTGCCAGTTTCGTATTTACATTTTCTACCGCCTTCTCCACACTCAAACCTGTATAATAGCCTTTTTTTCCATCGCGAAGTTCCACTGCCTCAAATTTCCCGGTCGATGCACCTGACGGCACTATCGCTCTCGCTGTATATCCATTTATCCCAACAATTCCTTCTCCTACAGTAACTTCTACCTCTACGGTCGGATTTCCTCTGGAATCCAACACTTGTCTTGCTTGAATCTTTCGAACAGGCAGATAACGAAACATGCACTTACCTCCTTCATATTTGATTATTGTTATCATTCCTCAGTATCTTCACACCAACTGATACTCTTTATTTTCTCCCTTTCGTCTGTTTCTATACCATACTTTCTTTTCATTATTTTCTGTAAATTCTATATTATCATGCAATTTTACAATTTATTATTTAATATTTTTATTTTTTCAATTTTCTTATTGACATACGGTTTATTATCTGTTATATTAAGTTCATAAAACAAAAGGAACTACAAAATAAATAAAAGGAGCGTGAAACCACCGAAAACTTAAGTGATTTCCCATAATTCAGGAAAGCGAGGTACAGACCACCAGAAACGAAATGAATTTCCTTTATAATTTATGAAAGAGAGGTACGGACCACCAAGAACGTAATCATTTAATTCCAAATGTTTTAAATTAACTCAGGAGGTAAGTTCCATTGGACAATCAACATTAAAAGAGCCACCAGAAAATAATCATCTGATGGCTCTAAATTTTTGCCCTTTCGCATATATTCTTTCAAGATCTTCTATTGGAGATACTATGTCTTCTTCTCATCATTATCCACTCATTCCCAAATTGCTCTTCCTTCTTGCCGGCGCCTTTATTCTGGGTGGGCAGGCAGGTAAATTGCATTCCTGGCAGAAATCTCAGGCAGCATCTGCTTCTCTCTTATCCGAATCCACCAGTTGGGGACTCAGTTTCCAAAAGGAGGGAGAACGCCCTGTCGGGAATGCCACGATCAACGATCTTGGCAAGTATCATGCCTACTATGCTGAAGATACCAATGAAAAAAAAATCTACCTCACTTTTGATGCCGGATACGAAAACGGAAACACTCCACGTATCCTCGATGCACTGAAAAAGCATCAGGCCCCTGCCACATTTTTTGTTGTAGGTAATTTCATTTCAGACAATCCTGATCTGATCCGGCGCATGGTTTCTGAAGGGCATACAGTTGGCAATCACACAATGACGCACCCTGATATGTCAGGCATTTCTTCAAAAGATGATTTTCAGAAACAATTGGACGGCGTAGAAAAGCTGTATGAATCTGTCACCGGTGAACAGATGACAAAATTTTACCGTCCACCGCAGGGAATCTACAGTACCACAAACCTGACCATGGCCAAAGAGCTGGGATATTCCACCTTTTTCTGGAGCCTTGCATATGTAGACTGGATTCAGGATCAGCAGCCTTCCAGGGAAGAAGCCTTTCAAAAGCTTCTCGCGCGCATTCATCCCGGTGCCATTGTCCTTCTGCACAATACTTCCTCTACAAATGGCCTGATTCTGGATGACCTGCTTACAAAATGGGAAGAAATGGGCTATCGTTTTTGCTCATTAAAAGAACTGACCGGGGCTTAATCCCCGGCCAGTTTATCAATCGTTTTTGCTTTCTTTTGTATGGAGATCTTCTTTAATCTGTGAGCTGGAAATCTCCGGAGTACGTGGCAGATATACCACCTCGCATCCTTCTTCTTTCAGAAAATCAAATTTCCCCTTCCAGTCATCTCCCATTACAAAAGTATCCACATGATACTCTTTCACATCCGTTCTCTTCTGCTCCCAGTTTTCTTCCGGAATCACCAGATCGACATAACGTATAGCTTCCAGGAGCTGTTTACGTTTTTCGTAAGAAAAATAACACTTCTTCTGTTTTTCATTCCAGTTGAATTCATCTGTTGAAAGCCCCACGATCAGATAATCGCCCATCTGGCGTGCCCGTCTCAAAAGATTGATATGTCCGTAATGAAGCAGGTCAAACGTTCCATATGTGATAACACGTTTCATTTACATAGTTCCTCTCTTTATTCTGAATACTCCACATTTCAGCGATTCAGATATCTCATACAATAATCAAATATCCTCAGATATGTCTGATTTGAATAATGCACTCCATCATAAATATCTGTTCCAGACTTCTTACTGATCCAGCCCTTCATCTGCAGGTTCGTACATGTATTGATGTAAGTAAAGCTTCTTTTTCTGCCAGAACACAGTCCCCTGTAGATTGCTTTGTTAAAAGCTGCGACCTGTGCTTCTGTTCTTGCCTTTCCATTAACGCTTTTGATCATTGCACTGTTTACTGGATTTACAGAAAGATAATACATTTTACAGTTATATTTTTTCAGCTTAGCTGCCACTTTCTTCATATATTTGACATAAGAAGCACTGTTCTTTAAATCATTGACTCCAAGATTAATGATAACTGCCTTTTTTTCTGTCCGTGGACGCTTGGCCACAGAACGATACAGAGTTTTATATCCTGAGCTCTTAAACCAGTCTAATCCCTCTCCTACTTTTGCAATAAACTCAACATTTGACGGCGCTGATGCACCTAAAGCAACTCGTGTATAAACAGTTCTGGAATCTCCCACACAATAAACCCTGTCAAATTTTGTCGGTGTTGTAATCGCAGCCGGTGCGCGATCCATGGATGTTCCAAAAACAACCATATAATATCTGCCGTTTTTGGATGGAATACGGTCTCCGGCTTTGTAATCGGAACTGGACAGTGCATTCTTTCCCTGTGTCTTCGACCACCCAAGAACCATATTAGCTGAGCCCAGATTTACTGCCGGAAAAGTTGCTTTACCATTTGTATTTTTGATCGTCTTCCAGTAGCTTCCGTCATATTTATATAATCTTATACCTGATGTATCTGTTTTCTGCTGCACTGCATAAAATTTCAGGTTGCTTTTAACTTTTACTGTTGCACGCTGTTTCTTCGCAACCTCTCCTCCAACTTTGGTTGCCCATCCGGCAAAGCTGTAATTTCCATTTGAATTACCAGTTGGCATCTTGATTCTGCTGCCCGCTACAACCGTCTTGCGAAGACTTGTATATTCATTTCTGCCATTTGCCGTGTAGAATCGGACTGTATATTCTTTATATAAATTCAGGCAGAACTTTGTTGTCTGATTGATCGTCACTTTCTGTCCGGCTTTATATTTATATTCTTTTCCTTCAATCTTTGTTACCCAGTAAGCCTGATATCCATCCCTGTTTATCTCCGGAAGCTGAATTACTGTTCCTTCCTCAACAGTTTTGGCAAGGTTATGATAAAAACCTGCGGTCTGTCCTTTTGCATTTGCAAAAATCACTTTGCAGGTCGTTTCACTGTAAGATGCAGCTGATACTTTCTGTGTATTCTCCAAAAGACAGACAGCTGACAATATCACGATCAGAAGAAAGGCATGTTTCCAGATTGCTGTAATTCTTTTCATAAAGATACTCCTCGTATTTAAACTCTCCATTTTGTTTCTGCATAATAACAACTCACAGAGCACAAACGCTCTGTGAGTCCACTATAACAGTTTTCTTCCTGCGATGCAATGTATTTTTAAATCAAATTTTACATTTTTGTCACATTTTGACAAATCAATCCTTAGCCAAGTTCCTTTTCGCACATGTCCAGTGCTGATGCGATCACCGCATCCATGTCATAATACTTATACTCTCCCAGACGGCCGCCAAATACAACCTTTTTCTCTTTTTGGGCAAGCTCTCTGTATTTGCTGTAAAGAGCACCGTTCTTCTCATCATTCACCGGATAATACGGTTCATCTCCCGGTTTCCACTCAGAACTATACTCACGGCTGATCACTGTCTTCGGAAGATCATTTCCTTCATCATCTTTTCCAAATTCAAACCATTTATGCTCAATGATCCTTGTCCACGGAGTCTCTCTGTCTGTATAATTGACTGCTGCATTTCCCTGGAAATTCGGCTTATCCAGAAGTTCTGTCTCAAAACGTACGGAACGATACTCCAGATATCCCATCTGGTAATCGAAATATGCATCGATCGGGCCCGTATAGATTATTTTTTCAGCAAGTGCATCGTATTCTGCTTTTTTCTCCAGATAATCTTCTCCAAGGCGAACTTCTACTCCGTCCAGCATATTGGCAACCATTTTGGTATATCCGCCAACCGGAATCCCCTGATATAATGCATTAAAATAATTGTTATCAAATGTAAGACGGACCGGAAGTCTCTTGATGATAAAAGACGGGAGATCTTTGCAGTCACGTCCCCACTGCTTCTCTGTATAGCCCTTGATCAGCTTTTCAAAAATATCTCTTCCTACCAGGGAAATTGCCTGTTCTTCCAGGTTCTTCGGCTCTACGATACCAGCCTCTTTTTTCTGTTCTTCAATCTTGGCTGCCGCTTCTTCCGGAGTTACTACTCCCCACATCTTATTGAATGTATACATATTAAATGGCAGAGAATATAACTCACCATGATAATTTGCAACCGGGCTGTTTGTGAAACGGTTAAACTCTGCAAACCGGGTAATATAATTCCATACTTTTTTATTATTGGTGTGGAAAATATGCGCGCCATATTTATGCACATGAATCCCCTCTACATCCTCTGTAAACACATTTCCGGCAATATTCGGGCGTTTATCGATCACCAGCACTGACTTTCCAGCTTCTTTTGCTTCATGCGCAAATACTGCTCCGTATAAACCTGCACCAACTACCAGATAATCATATTTTTTACTCATAATGACTCCTTTATCTTTCTGTTCTTTACTCATTTCATTTTTTCTTAAAAAGCTTTTTTATCTTTAACGGAATAAACATGATTGCACGCCCAACCTTCATAGTTGTGGAATTCTCCAATGATGCTACTTTCTTTTCCAGAGAACGGATCTGCTTATTCTTCAGACATATCTTGAAGTAGTAAGCATCCGGATCTTGGATCAGCAGCATCATATCATCCCATTCAACAGGATAGAACGCTCCCTGTTTCAATTCTCCGTTTTCTTTTGCTCTTTTGAATTCCTGACTGATTCTCTGAACATATTCCCTCTTAAACTGCTCTCCGATTCGCTGCAGCGTAAAATTATAAGTATGAAATTTCTTCAAAGAATACATATATTTAAAGCGGCTCCAGATTTCCGGATCTTTCATCAATATCTCACGGATATAATCATACTCTACATTACAGCAGTAGACTTTTTCCCTGTTATTAACAGAGGAATTCGGATTATCACGACGATTCATATAGTACGGCTTATCCACGATCATCGCGCGCTTTGCATAAACAAAAGTCTGGAAATAAAAACCATTGTCCTGGAAAGATGCTCCAGGAGTTTCGTTATGTCTGATGTGATGCTGCTCCAAAAACTCTCTTTTGTAAATACCACTCCAGGTATTCATGATAAAACGTAATGTCTCCGGCTCTTCACTAGGATCAAAGAGCTTTCCGTACCATTTCCCTGTTAAATCCAGATGGTTATATACCAGATTCATATTCCCATTTTCAGGATTTCTTGTAAAACGGTAAAAATCTGCCTTCACCATATCGAGATCATTTTCTTTTGCAATTTTGTAAAGATCTTCATACATTGCCAGCGGCACATAATCATCTGGCTCCACAATACCGATATATTCTCCGGTTGCCTTGTCAAGCCCAACGTTCATAGCCTTCCCATAGCCACCATTTTCTTTATCAATAATCACGAATCGCGGATCATTCTCTGCATATTTCTTAATGATCTCCAGCGAATGATCTGTCGAACCATCATTCACGCAGATAATCTCAATATCCTGTAATGTCTGACGCTGGATACTCTCCAGACACTCATCCAAAAACATTTCAACATTATATGTTGGTATAATAATTGATACTTTTGCCATTTTCTTTCCTCACTTTATCACGCACACAATACTATCAGGGCTCTATAATATTCGTTACTATCCTTTTATTTAAGTTTCACCGCATTCTCATCATTTGTTTCTGAAATAATAAAATGCGGTCTCTGTTTTGTTTCCAGATACATTTTTGCAATATAATGTCCTATCACGCCCAGACAAAACAGCTGAAGCCCGCCAATAAATATAATTACACAAATTGTTGATGCCCATCCGGCAACCGGATCTCCATAAATCAGCTTGCGTCCAATAACCACAAGCAACATCAAAAAAGAGACAACTGTCATTAATACTCCAAACCAGGATACCGCGCTCAATGGCGCCTGAGAGAAATTGATGATTCCGTCAATCGCATATTTTGTAAGCTTCCAGAAATTCCATTTTGTCTCGCCTGCAACACGTTCAATATTATCATAAGAAAGCCAGTATGTTTTAAACCCAATCCATCCGAAAATTCCCTTGGAAAATCGATTATATTCTGTCATACTGACAATCGCTTCCACCATTTCCCGTTTCATCAGGCGGAAATCCCTTGCTCCATCAACGATATCTGCATCAGATATTTTATTTATAATTTCATAAAATCTGTGTGCAAACCAGCTTCTGATCGGAGGTTCTCCCTCGCGATTCTTCCTCCTGGTCGCTACCGAATCATAGTCCTGGGTATGTAAAATCTCCAACATCTCCGGCAGTAAGCTCGGTGGATCCTGCATATCTGCATCCATTACGCAGACATAATCCGCATTTGCATTACAAAATCCGGCATACATGGCTGCTTCTTTTCCAAAATTTCTGGAAAAAGATAAATACCTTACATGTTCATCCTTCTGCGCAATTGATTTCATAATTTCCAGCGTATGGTCTTTTGAGCCGTCATTAACCAGAAGAAGTTTATAATCATAGTTCAGCTTCTCCAAAACTCTGGTTGCTTCCTTATAAAACAACGGCAGCGCTTCCTGCTCGTTATAACATGGTACGATAATCGCTAAGCTTTCCATCTTTTGCTCCTTTTTTTCTGAACGAGAAATCATTTCTCTCTTTTTTCCTCATCCTGTAACGCAATCATCTGTGCAAGTTTCCTGACTCTTGCAGTTACTCTTGATAATGCCACTGTCAATGTAAAAATAATTACAAGTGAAAGAACAAATCCCATAAAGAAGATCATATTTACAGGAGAATAAATTCCAAAAAATGCTGCAACATGTCCCATTGTTGATGGAAACAGCGTAAAAATAAACAGAATAATATCTGCGCAAATCCAGACAAGAACATATTTTAATTCCAGAGATCTTTTTCTGACCATATTAACAATCGCAATAAGCGCTATTATTAAAACAATACATATTAAAACCTGTGCTTTTAAAGTCATCTTTTTTCCTCCCGCAATATTTTAACGCAATCTTTCAATAAGAATGGCAAGACTTACCTTGCACATATAATATGCCGACTTTCTCAAAGATGAGATAGAGGATACCCCCGCCTGACGTTCTCGCATAATAACCGGAATTTCTTTTACCTTACACTTATGGCGCAAAAGTCTGGCCACAGTCTCCGGCTCCGGATAGTCTTTCGGATAATCTTTAATAAAAAATTCCATCACTTTGCGGTTACACATTCTCATTCCCGATGTAGCATCCGTAATTTTCTGTCCAAATAATATTCTTAATAACACCTCAAAAAAACGTATTCCAAAACGTCGTACTGCTGACGACTGGAATCCCTGATTATTGATAAATCTGGATCCAATAACCATATCCAGATTTTCTTTTTCTAACGTTTCAGCCATTATATCCAGGAATTTTGCATCATGCTGCCCATCCCCATCAAACTGTACTGCCAGATCATAATTGTTTCTATATGCATATAGGTAACCTGTCTGTACTGCCCCTCCTATTCCAAGGTTGATTGGAAGATCTAAGACCCGTATTCCATTTTTCCGACATAATTTTAATGTATCATCTTTTGAACAGTCGTTAATCACAACATAATCAAAATCAGGTGCATTTTTTCTGATATCTTCTATTGTGTTTAAAATACTTCCCTGCTCATTATATGCAGGAATAATGACTATCTTTTTCATGTTCATCCCCTTTTATAGCTGATTGGAATTTTGTCCTTTTGAATAAAATTTAAATATTAGTCGTGCAATACTATCCGGCCAGAATTTACAGAACATTTCATATTCTTCTTTACTTCTCTTATTATCTCCAATTGCTGCTGTCGTCTCTGAATCCTCATGAATTCGATGTCCCATCAATAACTTCGTAGAATACAGGAACTGTCCCTTTTTCTTAGAAAGTTTTTCCCAGGCTTCCCAATCTTCACATGCCCTGTAATGATTTTCAAAAACTGTTTCCGGTAAATTCTCAGTCACAAATGTAACCGACGGACAACAAATAGGCGAACCCAAAGATAAGATTCTTCTTCTGACCCAACGCGAGCTCTGAAAAGCTTTAATTCTCATCGGCAAAAGCATAATTCTTTTAACTTTCAACAATTTATTGGATGTTACTTTTTTCCCATCCCTTATCTCATAATAATCACTGAAAAATAAGAGCGGATGTTTTGCCCTTGTAATATGCTTTAAAACAATCTCCAGGTAGTCTTTTTCATATATATCATCCTGATGAGCAATTGTAATATATTTCGTCTTTGCGCAGGAATAAGCAAAATTCCAGTCCTGCGTAATGCCACCCTCTCCTTTATTTATATAATATGGAATTGTATATTTATCAGCAATTCCTTTTATATAATCATTAGGAGTGGACGTAGCAATAAGAATATTACTTTTTATAGTCTGCTTTTTCAATGATTTTATGCATTCTTCCAAATATGGACTTTCTTGATATGCACATACCGCAAATGTATGATCTTTCATTTTCTTTCTCTCTATCATTTCATTAATACCTAACAACTTTTAAATATCTCAGGTATAACCTATTTTTCCCGTTTTACTTTTTGTTTAATTACATTTATTACATCCATAAACAGCTCTTCCTTAAATCCCCATAAAACCACTACATAATAAATGACTGAAACAAAAATTGCTAAACTCAGACGCAAAATCATAGAGTTTATATTAGCATTTACTATTTTACACAAAATGACAATTCCGGCAATCCCAATGCATCCCTCCATCACTGTTTTTCTTACATTAGAAATCTTAAAAATATCTTTGGAATAATACATTCCAATTCCCATTACTGTCACTTCTGCCAAAACCGTGGTTAAAGCTGCTCCTTTTTCATTGCACACTGGAATCAAAATAAAGTTCAGGCTCAAATTAACAATTGCACTAATTATGGTTGCTGTTAAAATTTTACGGTCCTTTTTATTTGGCAACAAAACTCCGCTTGAAAAAAAAGCTGCAATTAAAGAAAAAGCTATTGCAACACTTAATATTTGTAACGATGCATAACTTTGTTCAAATGCTTTCCCCGAAACCAATACAACAATATCAGGACTCAGCATGATTATCCCTGCAACCATTGGCATCAACACCAGTAAAAGAGCTCTTAAAATTTTGTTTAATAAATCTTGATAATTGTCTTTTCTATCTGTTGCCACATAATACGACAGCCTTGGCAAAGATGATACCAGCAATGCGTTTACTATCTGTTTCAGAATAGTATAAATTTTAACTGAAACACTGTAAATTCCCACATAATAATCGCCCTTTAATATTCCCAGAATCGTAATATCCGAATTAACATAAATTGTAATTGCAAGTGTGTTAAAAAATAAAATCAGCATCGGTTTTAAATGCTTGGTCCATTCTACTTTTTTTGTCAACCGTACTGAAAAATATTTATGTGAATAAAAATAATTCACAATATAACCGCCACCTGAAGCCAATACTGAAATAAGTGCATAACGCAAATAGTCATCTTCTTTTCTTACGCAAAGAAACATCGCACACAAGGCAATAAACTGTATTGCTATTGTTCTAACCGTTATATATGCATAATCCTCATATATAGAAAACAGCCATTCTATACCTATAGTTGTTGCAAAAATTATAAAACTCTGAATAATTATCAACTCTTTATATGCATATAGCCTTTTTGAGAAGCTCAACAATATCGCCAATAATATATACGATATAGCTGTAAACACCATATTGATTGTAAATATCTGATTAGAAAAATTTTTTAATTTATTTTTATCATCACGTATGGCTCCACCTTCTCGAATTGCATATGAAGATATTCCCAATGCTGCCAATAATGAAAAATAACTTACTATAGAGTTTGCAAAATTAATTTTTCCTAAATTATCCGCACCTAAAACACGTGAAATATATGGATATGTAATCAGCGGAAATACAATTCCTGCTAATGTTCGTAATGCATTCAGTATTGCATTCTCTTTCATTGATTTCTTTCGCATACCCAAATCCTCAGTTTTCCTTTAAGACTTTTACAATACGAGCCGGATTTCCCGCAGCTACAGCATAAGCCGGTACATCTTTTGTTATAACAGCGCCCGCAGCCAAAATTGCAGAATATCCCACATGCACCCCCGGCAAAATTATTACATTTTCACATATCCAACAGTTATCTTCAATTACCACAGGTCCTTTACTATACAATTCTCTTTCATTTGGTGGAATATCTACCTCTTCCACACTCACATTTCCATGAGAATGATCCGTAATAAATACATTGCTTCCAAACAGAACATTGTTTCCTATTTTTATTTTATTAATTGCTCCAATATGACATTTAGAGTTTATTTTTACCTTGTCTCCAATTTCAATCTGTGGAGCGAACTTCTGTTCTCCATAATTTTCCCATGCCTCTAATCTGCATCCAGGGCCTGCGTAGAATTCATTTCCTATCGATATTCTGTTTCCACCAATAATTTTAATTGGGTCACATACTTTACATGCTTTACCAACAGTTCTAAATTTTTTCAAATTATAATTATTTAACCTGTTCTTATAAAGTTCAATTACTTTACCAATCAATTCACGTATCACCTTTTCTTTACAAATCAATCTATGATTTTTTTAACACTTTCTCCAACCCGTACAAATTGATTTTCCAAATTTAAATACTCAGATTCTTTATTTACAGGTTTCCGTTCAACATACTGCTGCATGGCAGCATAGATTGCATCTGCCACCGTATCAAAATTAACAATATCTAATGAATGAATATTCTCACTAAAACTACTCAAATCCTTACATAAAAACGAATTTGTAACCGTCTGGACTCCAAAAGCCGCCATCTCCAGCGGTGGATAGCTCGGATGCGGAGAACACATTAAGGAAACCCCAACCGAAGATTCTGCAAGTATTTCTGCATATTTCTCCAGTGTCAGTTTCCCACCAGCCACAAGAGTATTTCCATTTTTCAGTTTGATACTTTTATGATTTCCTCCAATAGATAAATACTCCCACTCTGAATCAGGATTATACTTTTCTATCATTTTATTTAACGCTTCTACAATCATTAAAAAAGAATTTCTTGCAACATTCGGTCTTCCGTAAATAATAACACGTTTCTTACGTTTTATTTTATCAGTCAAATGTAAATAACTAAGCAATGTTTCGTTCAGTTTAGGATCAAAGGCTACCATTTCATCAAACTTATAATCTAATTTTTTGAAGTAATTCATTAAATTTTGCGAGTTAAAAATAGCCACTGTATTTCCATATTTATATGTCGAATCAGTTAAAAGAAATTCTGTAGACCATTGATAAAAACCTGGCTCATAGTCCTGAATCAGATATAACAGTTTATTATCAATACCATACTTCTCTTTTTGAAATTTTAGAACATCTGCAATTATATAAAAAGTACTCCAATAGGTGGCCATGAATATATCCTTTTTTCGGACAGAAATATTCCCTCTGGAATGATTACAAACGTCTACTGTACAGACAGTTTTATGTGCATCACTGTCCTGTCCTGACTCCATACAAACGAAATCCGGATACTGCTCCATAATTTCACTCTTAATACTTTCTGCAGTCATAATAATTCGCATATCCATTTCCAGATACTCTGCCAAATAACGGTACAACTTCACCGCTGTGGATAATCCACCATACATTTTATTTTTATCTATAGTAGATATCACCAAATTTAATCTTGGATTTTCATATTCGGATTTAATAAATCCCACTTTTGTTAAATACTCATAATCCCTCTCAAGATATCCATTTTTCATCCATTTTGATACTTTAACAACATTCTTTATGGCATCGTTCATTATATTCACTTCCTAATCTCATTTTCATAAAAATTCTCATCTTTTAGCACTTCTATATACAATTCTTTTGTTTTGACAAAATTTTCATATCTAAAAATTTCCCTTTTTAAAGTACATCTGTCACCCTTGGAATTTGTTGCCGATGCACCTGCTGCATGCCAAACCTTTACGCTGGGATCATATACTATTTTACTTTGATACCTCATACATTTTAAATATAACAAATCTTCTTCGCCATAATAAAATGGTTCCGGATACAGTGCATGGATATATTTATTTAAATACTCTCTTGAGAAAATAATTGCTGAGCCATGAATAACTACATTTTCATATTTCTTTTTATAAGAAGCAACGCCTGGCTTGAGCAAATCCAAATGATACTTCTTTACAAAATTAAATATCTTCTCTTCTCGTATTTTCCTATCATCTGTACTAACATAAGTTTTTCCCTGGGCACTCATTTTTTCATATTTGTCCAGAATTTCTCTCTGTTCTTTAAGTTTTTGACACTGTTCTCTTATTCCCGGGAGACTTTTACATATAGGACTCTGATGTATTCTCAAACGAAAAGCATATACATCTGGTCCCAGTACAAAAAAGTGAGTCTTAGTATATATTTCTTTTATTCTTTTCAGAAAATCTTTCTGTCTGCATTCAATATCACTGTTTATCATAACCAAAAAATCCGGTTTTATATTTTCATATACATATTCATATCCTATATTATTTCCCCTGGAAAAGCCCGCATTATTTTCATTTTCTATTATATGGATATATTTTTTTCCTTTATATATTTTTCTAAAATGCTCTACACATCCATCCTGTGAATCATTATCTACAATTATGATCTGTACATCATTTTCTTCTTGTTCCAGATTTTCTATACTGTCAACACATTGTTCAGTTTCATGAGTAGATTTATAATTTAAAATCAAAAATGCAAATTTTGTCATTTTTCTCCTCTTTTTTGAACTATTTCATAATATAGCTCTTCTACATTTGCTGCATTTCTCTCTGCTGTAAAATTGTTTTTTGCCATATTGCATGCTTTCTCTCCCATTTTCTTCAACAATTCTACATTTCCAATAAATTTCTCCATATTTTTTGCCAAGTCATCAGCTACATTGTACGTATATAGAAAACCGTTTTCTCCGTCTCTGACCAATTCTGGATTTGCCCCGGCATTAGATGCAATTACCGGATTACTGCTCAACATCGCTTCAATTGTCACGCGACCAAACGCCTCTTTTTTCGAACAAACTAATTCCACATCACAATTTTCACGCAATGTTTTCATGTCTGATACAAATCCAACAAATTCTACAACATCTTCCACATCTTCTTTATTACATAATCTTCGCAAGCTTTTTTCATAATCTGCTATAGAACGTCCTGCAATATATATTTTAAAATTTGTAATTCCCTGTTTTTTCAGTATGCCTGCTGCCCGTATGGCACAGTCCTGTCCTTTTCCCGGCTGTAGTGCTCCTGAAATCAAAAACTTTGTAATTCCATCTTTATTATAATCTTTTGCACATTTTTCAGTATAATATTCTTCACTTACTCCATTATAAATAACTGTGCCTTTTTCAGGATTAATCCATTTTGAATAATACTGCCTCATTGCCTCAGAAATATATATAATCTTCGAATCTGACTCATCAACTAACTTTAAGCTATTCTCTCTTCCTTTTATATATGCTATATTCATATCATCTTCGCCAAATTCTCTAAAATGCCATACATGAGGCTTATTTAATGCCTTACTCAACTTCATTCCTATCTCAATAACACTTGAATTTGAATGAATAACGTCAATATTCTCATTTCTTAATCTTCTTTTCACCCTTTGAAGTGCTATACCATTAAATTTATATGCAATTCTATACGCAAGCTCAAGAAAACGTCCCTCATTTTTCGGAACCTGCCACCACGAATAGAAACATGTTATCGTATTTATCCCACGTTCTTTTAAAGCCTTCTCTATCTCACTGTTTTTTAACGGAACCAGTACACTCACATCATGGCCTTTTTGTTTCATGAGCTCTGCTAATGTAAGTAAAGACTTGGTAGCACCTCCCATATGCCCCTCATGTGCTATATATAAAATTTTCATTTTAGTGCTACTCCTTATTTCTCGCTGCAATACAATTTTGCAAACACATTGACTAATTTTAGTTTATCCACCACCAAAAACACATTAACTGTCAGTTTTGTAAAAAACGAATCGCCTTTTGTTTCTTTTCCAAATAACGGAAATTTTTTTGGTATCGCATTTTTTTCATACCATTCAAAGATCCTTTTATATTCTTTCAGGAATGCATCTCTGGATGCTTTCCTGCCAGAAAACAACAGGTACCATATACCATACCTTACATAAAAATACGAATATACTTTCTGCGTATTTCCTATTCGTTGATAAATTTTATCAAGAACATAAACAACATTTAAATCCGGATTAAACCCACGTTGTGATGTATTAGAGATACTTTTCGTATTAAAATACCAATTATATCCCACATATTCAATCACTTTAACACTTTTTGCTGTTGAATACGCTACTATATTAAAATAAACATCTTCCCCTAATCCACAATCCAAAAAACTGATATCATTTTTTAATAAAAATTCTCTTTTATATATTTTAGCCCACGGTGCAACTACCGTGAACTTGTACCAGGATGAATTCTTAGGAAAACTTTGAAAGCGGACTTTCTTATCTTCAACTCTCCTATACCCGCCTACTACAATATCACTTTTTTCATCTATCGCATTAATAAAGCGTTTAAAATAGCCATCATCTACAAAATCGTCATTATCTATGAAAAAAATAAATTCTCCACGAGCTTCTCTTATTCCTAAATTCCTGGTCTTAGCTGTGCCTTCATTCTTTTTCGAGATCACACGTACAATACCAGGATATTTTTTCGCATAACTATCAATTATATCTTCTGACCTGTCATTTGAACCATCATTAATTAAGAGTACTTCAAACGTCTCATCAATCTGTGATAGTATACTTTCCATACATCTCTTTATATATTTTTCCGAATTATATACTGGAATTATTATAGTTGCCTTTTTCATTCTTCTCCTCAAAATTACCTTCTAATTTATTAACGCTGATAACAACACAAATCCCACAACCAGAACATTTAAAATATCTGCCAATAAGATTAAAAAATCATCTTTATAATCCCGAACCATCTTACTACTTCTCATTCCCAAAAGAAGTACTGCAACAATAGGAAGATAATATCTTCCCTGTACCCCAGTGATATAATTAGATGATTGCTGTGTATACGATAACAGCATAGACAATAATACAAGAACTACACTGGCACAACAAATCAATGCAATAAATAATCTATGTCCTTTTTTTACATACACAGCTTCATCCCTTCTTCTTATAGCACAAATACAAATAAGCAGAATAAAGCCAATCAGTATAAACCACGGAACTCTTATATTCAAGCGCCCAAGCAAGCTTCCTATTGCTTCCTGTAAGTGCACGTCACCAACTTGTACTATCGTATTTTGAAAAATTCTGATAAACTGATTAGGTTTTTCTATAAAATAAGATATGTTATAGATTTCTTCGCCACTTCTGTAAGCACTTCCCGGCTGTCGCATGAACAGGCTCAGAATTCTCTGAGAAAACTGTGCAATAAAAACCAAAATAAATGGAATTGCCACTCCAATAACATATTTAATTTTTTCTTTGAAAGGTTTGAACATCTCCCACAGTACCATAGCAATAACTCCTGCTAGTGGAATATATACTCCACCTTTACAGGCTACTGTACAAAATCCCCCTGCCAAAAACATAACGCCAAATTCTTCTATACTTTTCTCTTCAGAATAAAGAAGCGATATTGCATATGCCATGTAGACAAATACAGCTCCTAATAAAATACCATCATAAGAGCAGGATGCAATCTGCTGAAGAATGATTGGGAAAAGTCCAAATACAGCGAACGAAGCCTTTCCAAAAGGAAGTTTACGTATTGCAATCCACATAAGCAGAATGGATGCCAGTGCATTCATCCAACGCCCAAACATGATCATCGTTATTGTATTAAAATGCAGAAGCCGTGCTATTGTAAAGCCAACTGCTGCTGGAAGGTAATTTAAAAACGTTACATTTCCGACCGGATTGTCTGCAAATGCCACCTGCAGAGTCTCATCACCAGACCTTCCAAACATATCTTCAAACGTTTCCCTGTAACGTTCTGTTGTAACATCCATGGTATTTTCTTTTGTTGCATCAATGTCATCTGCACGTTTATATATTCTTCCCTGTGCAGGAATCTCACTAATTCCCAGCATTTCATTAGAAATTGTATAAACAGCATCAATATGCGCTCTCTCATCCGGTACACAGAATGGTGGAATCAGAAAACTGTATACAAACGCAAGTACCAGTGCAGAAATAAGGAAGGTTTTACCCACTGACAATCTTCCAAATCCGGACAGAATAATCAGAACTGATACCAAAACGGTAAGTATTGCCACCATATATTTGAACATAGTTGCAAATATCATCTGATTACTGTATAAAGCAATCATACAAAGGTTACCTGCCATCGGCTGTGAATTCAGTTCATATGGATATTCTTCAGCTTCTCCACCAGCCAATTCCAGATTATCGCCAGCTGTTTTTTCATTTGTTATTACAATTTTGTACTGTTTTCCGGCAGAATTCTCAATTGCTTCCGGAAATTCAAGTACATAATATCCCTGAAGTGCACCTTTAATTTTATCTCGCTGATCTTTATTCAGATGATGTGACAGTTTTTCAATTTTCTTGGTAGATACTTTACCACTTTGTACCACTTCACCAGTCTGCTGATCATACAAATCATATTTTATTCTTATATTCACATCATCTACATTCGGAATATATACTGCCACAGCAGAAAGCTGATTTCCGGATACAGTAAATGTCTGGGATACACTCTCCCCTTCTTTCAGTGAGATATTCTGTGCTGTTTCATCCGTTTCTTCGCAGATTACCTCCGGATCTTTTGCACGCACAGTTGCTTCCATTGTTTTCATATAAACATAATCAAAAAAGATAAAAATAATTCCCCACACGATAACAAGCATCAGAATAATTTTTATTATCTTTTTTTTCAATGGAACTGCCTCTTTCATTGCTGAAATTTTCCGTTCTGAAGTTTTTGCAGTAAATAATGGCATGCCTGTCTTCTTATGCAAAATCAGCAGAAAAACACCTGCCAGAATCTCTGCCAGAAAATACACGCATGGTTTCAGCCAATTGTACGTTTTTACTTTATAACATATTGAAGCGCAAAGATAACTGTCACTGAGTTCTCCATCAACCCAGGAATGTTCTGCACTGTCATTTGTTTCTGATATGCCAATATACGGACCTTTCTCTTTACATCCAAGAGAACGGACTCTCATTTTGACATGTGTACCTTCGCTGATCTCATTCTCAAAAAGAATCAGAATATTTTTTTCATCAATCTGATCTTTTAGAAGTACCTCCGAATGCTGAATATTTTCTCCAGTCTCTGCATCTGTAAAATCCACGATCAGTTTTTCATTTTTAAATTTAATATCATTATCTGAATATCCATTCAGGACTATGCTGTTTGCATTTTTTTGTTTAACAACAAACTCTGTATCAATGGAATGTCCATCCAGGATCTCATATTGAAGATCTGCCTGCTTACCGAATGTAAATGATTCAAACCCCTGACTTCCACACGTCAGAAGCTGTATGATCAGAATAGCAAAGATGACAAAAAAATATACTGCAAATGCAGTGGATATCCTGGTTTTGTTTACAGTAATAAATTTTTCCTTTATTTTTCTCTTCATTTATATATCTTCCCAACTTATTATACTCCCAAAAAGTATACCAAAATTACATCTAATTGGCAAGTTGACTTTTATTCTGTACCTATAGTAGAATAGAACAATATATAAAGTATATTAGGAGTCATAATTATGCTATCAAAAAAAATAAATCTACTCTGCGCTGGATTGGTTACCTGTTCCGCCCTTTTTTCAACTTCCACCATTTCAGTTGCAGCAGCTAACACTGATATGTCTCTCACTATTGACAGTCAGTCCTATACCGGCACGTACACCGGCGATTTGAAAAATGGCGAACCATCTGGCGAAGGTACCTTTTCTTTTTCAGATGAAAAAGACTCATATTCTGTATCCGGAATCTGGAAAAAAGGTAAATTAAATGGTTCTGTTACTACCACAGCTTCCGATGGTTCCTATACATCATGCCATTATTCCGATGATAAGCCCTATGGCCGTCTTCTTAAATACAGTGCAAATGATCAATTAACAGGGTATGATTTTTATTATCAGATGCGCACACTTTCCTCTTTAAAAGAAAAAAGTGTTAATGCCGATTATAATGTATTACTTGGTACAACCTTTCCGGATACCCCACAAAAAATAACCGGTACTGTTTCTGCTGTATTTTCAACAGCAAGTAATGCCTTTGTTATTTTAATGGATAAACAAAATCATCCTTACGTTTTGACTTATGTCAATAACTCAACCAATAAATTCAATCAGGGAATTGTCCCTAATTTAAAAATTGGCGATCAGGTTACTGCATACGGTTATCTGCAGAGACAGGATTCTTTAGATTCCATGAAAAGTAAATTAGGTCGTTCTCTGCTCATCACCGATGCACCATCTGATTTAAGCAGTTTATCTGATTCAGATTTAAGTAACGAATTAGATTCCCTTACCAAAGCTTCTGAGACTGTTTACAATGAATTATCAACAAATACCTTACCATTTATCCTTATTTTTGCAGCTGAAGTTGATGGGCACTCATTATTTAATATCAAAAATCCAAGCTTAGATTATTCTGATATTATAGATAATCCTTATTTGTACAGTAATTTATCCTATGCACTAACCGGAACTGTTCAAAAGACAATTGCCAATTACGATAAAGGCTATGTACAAATGCTTATTTCTGAAAACAATACAGAAAATTTGTTTTACGTAAAATATCGCTATTCTGATGGTTCTTCGCTTCCTGCTACAGGTGATATTGTTACTGTAGATGGTGTATTTGATGGTAATTACAAAAAAATCATCCCGTCAGAAAATGCCAAACTTATTTCACCTACACCTTCTAAAAACAATAAAAAAGATTCCGACACCACAGATTCAACAGGCGATGATACTACCGCCGAAGAGCTTGATGCTTTTGTAGATGAAGATGTCGCTGATGAATACGAAGATTACGATGATATTGCATATGTGATCTTATATCCACGATTAACCACCGTTTCTGTAACAATCAATAAATAAAAAGCTCCCCCCTTGCGAAATCAGTATATGCACATGATTGCAGATCTAACAAGGGGGGATTTTTTATATACAAATAATCGAACCATTTATTAATTATATATTTTATAAGCTTAATTTATATTTAAAACTTTATTTTCAAACTTTTCCCATACATAATCATATTTTACTGCTTTCTTTGCCCACTCAATGCCATAAGATGTCACCAACGATAACAAAAATAATATTGTTGCAATAAGAAAGCTATTCTTAAAAGAATAAATAAAATTATAGCAATAATTGTTTCTAAAAAATATGTGGACATAGAAAATATTCATAGAATGTTTTCCTATAAATTCCAGTATAGTATTTACGATCGGAATTTTTGACACATAAAGATATGCAAAAACAATCCACAGCAATGGAACAATTCCATAATTCAATTCTGTACACACAGTAACATCACATGTTATATACAATTTAAATGTCACATACAATCCCACAAGAAACATTATGAATATCAGCCATTTATAATACAAAGCTCGTTTTTGCACCCATTTTGCTATTTTGGTAAATATATCATTTTCTGCAAAAATCACGCCACAAATTACAATAAACAAAAATGATAAGCATGAATTGTTTCCCTGAAATCCTATTCCAAATATTCTTGGCATAATAAATGTCAATACAATTGTAGCTATCCCTCCAATTTTTTTGCATAAGCAATCTACTACAGGTACAATTATAATTATTGTAACTGCCAGACTCATGTACCACCATGCACCATTCATACTCGGAGTTCCCAAAAAAGCACTCAATCCCAACATATCCAATATAATATTAGCTATACCATGAGATTTCATATACACCTTTATAGGCATTCGATCTATTATCGAACATATAAAAAAAGCACCAACAAATACAAACCAATATCCTTTATATAATTTAAGAAGCCTCCTTTTTATCCACCCATCAGCTGCTCCCTTTTTTTCTGACAGTTTCATATAAGATACCGCGAGACCATACGCTGATAAAAATGCAAAAAAACTGACACAATTCTTTCCAAACCATGAAAGCAAATTCACAATTCTTTCTGTCAATGGAAAAAAAGACACTTCAAAATTCTGATACATACTCGGACTATTAAAAAGATGATGATACAGCAAAAATATCACAGCAATTCCCTTCAACTGTAATGTATTTTCTTTTGTAAATTTCATATTTTATAATTCTCCAATCATTCTATAGCATCCTCATATCAGCTTTTCTTTCTGCGGTGCATGTACCTTTTTATTTTCTATATTTCTCCGCAATCTCCAACAGTTCTTCTACTCTTCTCTCAAAGGAATATTCTTTTTTGATCATATCGTACTGTTCCAGGGCTTTTGCTTTTACGGCTTCATAATCGTTTTCTACTTTTTTGACGCAGGCATCAAATTCTTCTTTTGTATCGTAATAAAGTACTGCATCCGGGAAAATTTCCTTCATTTCCTCACAACCGTCTGAGATGACCGGCAGTCCGCATGCCAATGCATCAAAAATACGGTTATTGATGATCTGGTTATCCAGCATGTCTTTCCAGTGATCATTCAGTGTAACTTTTGCGGAACGGTACAGTGCCGGAAGTTTCTCATTCGGCATAAATGTGCTATCTACCACATCTTTATGTTCCGGCATCATCTCATACCAGCCACTTCCCCATACATGAAGTGGCACGCCAGCCTCAGCAGCCCAGTAAACACAGTCTCTCATGACGCCTCGGGTACTTCCGATAAAGATGTACTGTCCGTTATACTGTTTCTTGGTTTCGCCTTCCGGGCAGAAGATCTCTGTATCGGTACACTGTAAAAGCGGCACAACCGGGACACTGATCTTATCTTTTAATTCTTCTGCCATATGTCTGGAACCCACGCATACGACGTCGTATAATTCATATTCTGCTTTTGAGATCATATCCGGATGACTGATATTCCACATAATGTAGAGACATTTCTCATTTCTTCTGTCCGGACGATAGAAATATTTTCCTCGCAGGACAAGAACTACATCTGCGCCCTCATCACAACCCCAGTCCTGACGATTATCGATAATTGCGTAGATGTTCTGACGTTCCAGGTATTTCTGCAGGGCAACCGCATAGTAATAATCACCCCAGCGGAATTTTGCTTCGCCTTCTGTAGCCGGGCATTTAATCACCCATACCGGACGTCCATCTGCTACCCGTTTCGTCTCAGATGCCATCTTCGCCCAATTGTCTCTTCTTACCAGTTCCTGCTCAATGTATTCTTTCAGGTTTTTCTGCAGATTTTTCTGCATCTCTTCCATATTTTTCTGCTGGAGCTTGATAAGTCTTTCCTGTTCTTTGAACTGTTTTCTGATATATTTTTCCTGGTCTTTAAATTTCTTATCCACATAAGTGCGTCCGACCGGAACGATCTTTCGCAAAAATCTCTTTAATTTCTGTTTGAATCCCATAGTTTCATTTTCCTTTTTCGTAGCTTCCGGAATCTGCCCCATGATCTGCTGATACTGTTCAAATTCCTGTTTGATGTAGAAGTATTCTTTATTCTTTCCTTCTATTCCGAGTTCCTTGAACCATTCTGACTTTAACTTTTCTTTCAGTTTTGTCTTAGTCGGCTCGGAAAGCGTATTATAATTCCACAGTGAAAAGTGAAGTGCATAATTGATATAATCTTTTTCCAGTTCTTCGTACAAACCTTCTTCTCTCAGCTTATCGCGAAGCGCTGTCAATGCATGATAAAAGCAATCCCATGAATTTTCTCTTGTTTTTGAAAGCGAATCCTTCGCATCACGCCGCTGATGCGCCAGAACTACCGGCACAACCGAAATCTTTTTTGCCAGTGCTACTGCACTGAATACAAAGAGCATATCATTACTGGTCCGCTGCTCCTGAAATGTCAGATGATATTTATCAACAAATTCTTTCAAAAACAGTTTATCCCATGCCCAGCCAACAAACACTTTAAATACATTCCCCGTCATCTGTCGATGATTAAATGGATGATACGGCGGAATCTCATTCTCTCGGATCACCCAGTTTACCGGCACAAACTGATTTTTGTCTGTGTGATACTGATCTGATTTATATGCCACAAAATCCGCCTGGTCCTTTTCTGCCAGATCATATGCCTTTTCAAGCATTCTCGGTTCAAAAAAATCATCCGAATCCAAAAAAGACAGATATTTACCGGTTGCATAACGCATACCGTTATTTCTGGCAGCCCCTGCTCCTGCATTCTTCTGTTCTATAATCTGTATACGACTGTCTTCCGCAGCATATTCTCTCAATATATCAAGTGAATTATCTGTTGAGCCATCATCCACACAGATAATCTCAATATCTTTTAATGTCTGCCCAACCACACTGTCCATGCACTGTTTCAGATATGGTTCGACATTATATACGGGTATGATTACCGATACCTTTACCATGATTCTTCTCCTAGCAACCTATTATTCTATCTGCTTATTATACCTTTTCTCTCTTGTTTCGTCTATATATTTTCTATTTCTGTCTCTGGACATAAAAAACTTTAACCTATATACTATTATTTATGAATATTTTATTTACTGAGGAACGGAGACATTGTATGAAACCAAACAATTTAACATCTAATAGAATTCTGTATTTCGACTATCTGGAAGTACTGGCTATTTTTCTGGTAGTTTCTATCCATCGCTCATGGTTCGATCTTTCGTATTCTGCAAGCATTCTTTCAATCATCTGCAGTATATGTGTACCACTGTTTTTCATGGTTAATGGTGCATTACTATTTCACAGATCTTTCGATTTAAAAAAACATATTCATAAAATAGTGGCCATGTTCATTGCTCTGGAAGGCTGGCGTATTCTCTATTTTCTGACCTGCCTCTTAACCAACCAGATACAACTGAACACGTTCTCCAAATCAGATATCTGGAATTATCTGTGTGGTTCCATGAATTTAGATCGTGTACCAACTGCCCATATGTGGTTTACCAATACCTTATTATTTTTGTATATCCTTTTTCCACTGCTCAAGATATGCTGGGATCATAACAAATCTGTATTGTATTTTTTCATCATTATATGTGGCTGCTTTTTTCAACTCTCGGAAGAAATAAATGTTTTACTGGCACAGTTTACTACTCTCTTACATAAAAACTCTGTTTTTACAGTTGACGGATTTCGTGCAACCTTAAGCCCTTTGTACAATAATGGGCATTTTCTGGTTTATTTTGTACTTGGTGCAATACTTCACGACTTATTTTTTGTACGCGCCCAAAAGCCTCTCAATGCACAAAAAATCCGTCCATACAGTATTCTTTGCATTATAATTGGACTTTTGTGGGATTTCTTTGCCAAGTATCTGCAATGTGGTACTTTAAGATGGACGGGAGAATCTTTTAAAAATGGATATTTAAAAATAGGTACTGTTTTTATGTGCATTGGTATTTTTGTACTATTTTCTTCATTTGACTTCAACAGAGTTTCCAAAAAAATAAATAACACAGTCTCTTTTATTTCTAAAAGAACTCTGGATATTTATTATATTCACATGTTCTTTGCTGCAATCGCTCTGGATTACATCTATCCAAAAGTGCAGGTTGCAAATGTGCTTATCAATTCTGTTCGTACACTGATCATCATAATAATCGCCCTGGTTATTGGGCAGTTCTTTCGTAAACTGCCCGTCCTTAAACATCTTCTGAACGCCTGACTTTCTTTTCTGCTTTTTGCCATATGGCAAAGAGCAGAATTGCCAGTAATGAAATCACAAATCCTTCCTTAAATCCGGGTGAAACATATGTCATTTCAATCTTATTTTCACCTTTCTTTACCTGCAATACAGTAAATGTCCGACTCGGATCTGCGGTCACTGTCTCACCATTACATTTTATTTTCCATCCTTTATCATAAGGTATCGTGAGCATCAATTTCTCATTATCCTCAACCGCTGTATATGTTCCGGTAATTTTTCCCTCTCCATAGTCTTCGACCTGAAACATCTTTGTCTTTAACTTATCAATGGCAGAAGAAAATTCTTTCATGTCCAGATAATAAAAGACCCCTTCCAGCTCATCTTTATTTGAAAGATTTCCCTTTATTGCTACTGTTGCAATATCCGAGTTTTCCGGATCATCTACCTGAAAAGTTTTATACGATGTCACCCTGGAGTAAGTCGTTCTCGGATCTCCGTTTATATAGATCACCGTCTGAGCTGCATCTTTAATCACATGATCTATATATCCATATAAAATATGTTCCTCTTTCGGCACTTTTATCTGAAATTCATCGCCATCTTCAAGAACGGTCTTCTGCGCATCCACACGTTTAAAGCACTCAATATCTTCTCCTGTTAATGTTGATAATATTTTATTTTGGTATTCAAATGGATTCTCTGCCTCTATATTTTCGATATCAGCCCCCTGTACACAATACCCAAGATTTAGTGCATATGGATTTACATATACACTTTTTCCATTTATAACACCTGCGTCTGTATCCTTTTCACATCCCTCAATAGTATGATCACTTATAATGTACCGGATTCCCCACAAACTGTCGGTTAAAAGAAGTGGTTCATTATATTGCATAAACTTATAATAATCATGATATCCACATTTGTGATACAGTTCTGTCAGTGCACTGTTAATTGTTGAAGTATATGTTGCAAATGAATGATATCCATATTGCAGCCCTTCGTTAAATACGCCCAGATAATTTGCTCCTCTGTCTTCTCCCGCAGGCGATGCCTGCTCTGTTCTGTAAAATTCACTGTTCGAAATATCAAATCCGGCAAAACGTTCTTTCTGTTGCTCATCATACACAGAATAGGCATGCCCTTCAATCGGAGCGTAAGATCTCACAATGCTGTAGCCATTAAACAGTAATTCTACACAAACCCACATACATACAATGGATCTGAACCATTTTTTATGAAAAAATTTTACGCTTTTTTCCAGATACGCAGCAGCAAGATAAATAATAAAAAAGCTGATAACAAAAGAAAACCTGCAGTAATACGAATTTGCTTTTCGAAATCCATTCCACACATTTTCCAATGGTATAAATGTTGCAGATACCACAAGAAAACTCAGCACCAGTGCAGACAATATCTTTTCCTTCAGGCTTCTTTTTGACAGAAAATAGGCCGCTGCACAAATAAGAACAAACGTCCCACAAAACAGCATAATTCCCTGAGATTCTGTTCCAAATGCTTTTTGCATCCGTATTCCCGGAAGCAGACCTTTTATCAGAGTTTTTATTCCAATATGAAATCCCGGCGTGTAATCTGTCGTGCTTTCAATGCCCTTTCCCTGAAGTAAATTCATTGCTGTCGGCAAAAACAAAACCATAGAACTCATTACTGCCAGTAACATTGTCAATCCGTATTTAACAATTGTCACAATATATTTTTTCTTTTCATCCGTGCAAAATAACTCAAAAAAGAAATAGACAACAGAAAACAGGCAGCACATATATGCCATATACCAGTTACAGACGACCATAACCAATACTGATATAAATAAAAAAGTTTTTTTATTCTGCATTATAAGCCGATATATTCCCAGACAGATCAGAGGCAGCATGATCAGGGCATCCAGCCACATAAGATTGCATTTCTGTGAAATGCTATATGACATCATGCCATAACAGGTTGCCAGAACAATTATCCATATATTATCAATTGATGAAAATCTGTTTCTCATAAAAAAAGCACTTGCAGATGCTGCCAGTGCCAGTTTTAATATCGTGAGTACAAGCACAAATATCTGAATATCATTAAAAAACAAAATCAACAGATTCAGCGGACTGGCCAGATAGTACGCATATAATCCGATCATGTTGTTTCCCATACCCGCATTAAACGAATAAAAAAGATTACCGCCTCCAGTCAGTACCTGTTTAAACCAGGAAAAGAACTGAATATACTGCCATCTCAGGTCCCAGATCAATAAGCTTCTCTCCCCAAACGGATATATTCCCACTTTGTAGAATATCACGAACAGCATAATCGCTGTTATAAAAAAGGGAATTATATATACTTCAGCTCTTTTCCTGCTACTATCTAACATCAAAAAATCTCCATTCTGTTTTACTTACCACTCGCTTGCTCTTATCCATTCTTCATATGGAGCCAGATGCATATGTTCACCTACTACATGGCTTTGTGATTTATAAATTTTCAACAATTCTACTTTTTTATCAACACTGCTCTGTGGAACTTTTTTCAGAGACGCCTCTACAGCCGGCATTCTTCTTGCACTGTAATATCTTTCAAAATAATACAGATTATTTCCCCAGCAGTTCTTATAATAACTCTCAGTCATTAGTTTACTCGTCATTTTGTGATGAATATGACCATACTCTCCATTTGGATTGTGCGTTGCTACCATTCCCCAATGCTTATATTTCATAAGAAAATCCAGATCTTTGGCAATCTGCGGCTTTGAAGTTGCCCAGTCGGATCTCTTTCCGTTTACCAGATCCGGATATTTAAGAATCAGTCCAATATTCCCTGACTCTTTCATCACTTCATAAAACTCATTTTTCCTTACTTCATTATATCCATTTGTCAGACAGACAACAAACCATCCACCTTCTGTCAGGTGGGCGCCGCCCCACAGTGTCTCATCGTCCGGATGAGCAACCACCATCAGTTTTGTGCAGTCAGACAAAGGAAGTTCATCCAGCATCTCTTTTGTGATCTGCCCTTCTGTTGTCTCAGGATCATAAGTCACGGAATCCTTCTCAACCTGACCTTTATTATTAAAGTACTGACCATTATACCAGCAATTTTTTTTCATACGTCCGCTGGCATCAACATAATAAGTATGTCCACCAGTCTGTACATATTTATTTGTGACCATTTTACCATCGGTTCCAAAATAATATTTATTGCTTCCAACGTCCACCCAGCCGGTCATAAACTGGCCATTCTTTAAATAATACGTATGGTTTTTCCATCGATGAATACCACTCTTCGTGGAAAGCTCACCATTATCTTCGAACCAGTACCATTTGCCTTTTATTTTTATCAGGCCTGTTTCCAGACTTCCATCTTTATTTATATAAACCTTTGTTTTTCCGTGTTTATAAAGACCTTTTTTCTTTACAAGTCTGCCATCTTTGTCAAAAATATACAGTTTATTGTTTACCTGTTTCTTTCCCGTACAGGCACGGGCAGTTTTTCTGTCAAAATAATATCTGTCTTTCTTATATTTAATCCATCCGGTTTTTCGAACACCTTTTTTATCAAAGTAATAATAATATTTTTTAATTTTTTTTACTTCATTTTTTACATAGATATTATTTACTTTATACTTATAAGTCGTTCCCTTTCGCACCCATCCGGTCTTACCTGCTGCCTGTACAGACATTGCTGACATTACAAACAATACACATATTATCCAAGTTACAAACAGGCTCTTTTTCATTTTACTTTTCATTTTGTCCACTCTTTTCGTCTTAAATCATGAAGCCTTCACTTCCAGTTGTTCCCATATCTATAGGATACTTTGTTTACCACGCAATTGCAATCTTTTTCCACGACATTTCTTATCTTTGTGCGATCCACATTTGACAGTTTTTCTCTCCTGTGATAACCTTCCAGTAAAATCCAATTTATTTTATCGCGGAGTTATGTTATGAACCGTATTCTGAATTATACCATTTCTGATGCCGATGCTGGCATGATCGTCTTAGATTTTCTACGTAAACAGGGATTTTCCAGACATATCCTCACTGCTATGAAAGCAGATAAAGAGGCACTTTCTGTAAATGATCAAAAAGTCGGCGGCCGAACTATTCTCTGTGCCGGTGACCATTTTCGGGTACGGCTTCTGGAAACTGTTTCCCCTGACGGCATTATTCCAGCGTCTATGGATATTCCTGTGCTGTATGAAGACGAAGATATCCTTGTTGTAAATAAGCCTGCAGATATGCCAGTACACCCTTCTATCGGCAATTACACCAATACTCTCGCCAACGGTATTGCTGCCTATCTGGAAGCCAAAGGAGAAATCTGTCCATTCCGCTGTATCAATCGTCTCGACCGGGACACCTCAGGGGCATTGATTCTTGCAAAAAACGCGCTCAGCGCCGCTGTCCTTTCCGTCCAGATGCGAAACAGGCAGATTCGCCGCACCTATCTCGCCGTTGTTCAGGGAATCACTCATAAAAGCGGTACAATTACTGCGCCAATCAGCCGTGTGACCGATTCTGTGATTGAACGCCACGTTGATTTTCAGAACGGCGAATCTGCTGTTACTCATTATCAGCGCCTGGAAACAAAAAACAACCTTTCTCTTCTTGAGATTCACCTTGAAACGGGACGTACCCATCAGATTCGAGTTCATATGGGATACATCGGTCATCCACTTCCGGCCGATTACCTGTATAATCCAGTTTATGATACTTTTAAGCGCCAGCCGCTTCACTCTCTTCAGTTGGAATTCCGTCATCCAATAACCGGTCAGGAAATGTGTCTGATGGCTCCTGTTCCTGAAGATATCAGTAAAGTTTTTTGAGCAATGTCCGATAAAGGCTCTTTATCCAGTCTCATTTCTACAAAAAAACAGCTGCTTTTCTGCCAGAGTCCCAAATTTCTCTTTCAGAAAAACAACTGTTTTTATTTTTAGATATTATTTGTTTTTATCGTAAATGATCTGTAATCCCTTCAGAAGCAGATCTCCATCCAGGATCATCTTACGTTTACAATGTGGAATAATTTTTCTGGACATACCACCTGTCGCGATCACGGTAACTTTCTGTCCGAGTTCTTCCTCAATTCTGTCAATGATACCATCCAGCGCAGCTGCATTACCATAAAGAATTCCACTCTTCATACAGTCTACAGTATTTTTACCGATGATTTTCTTCGGCTCTTCGATGCTGATTCCACTCAGCTGAGAAGCTCTTGATGTCAGTGCATCGAGTGAAATCTGTACACCTGGCATGATCATGCCGCCGATATAATGTTTCTTATCATCCACCACAGAAATCGTCGTTGCAGTTCCCATATCAATGATCACCAGCGGCACCGGGTATTGTGCCAGTGCAGCCACCGCATCTGCAACACGGTCAGCTCCCATCTCTCCTGGATTGTCCAGAAGGATATTCAGTCCGGTCTTAACGCCAGGTCCGACAATCATGGCATCTTTCTTAAGGATTTTCTGCACTGCCAGTCTGGCAGCAAATGTAATCTGTGGAACAACCGATGAAATGATTGCTCCTTCAATATCTGAACGGTTGATATGATAAATATCAAGGATTGTCTTAATATCAATGGCATATTCCAGTTCTGTCTTTGTCCAAATCGTAGAGACACGCTCTGTAAAATATATTTTTTCTTTATCTATACAGCCAACTACAATGTTGGTGTTTCCGATATCAATGGCTAAAATCATAGTTTTTTATTCCATTCCTGTCTATACACGTTTTATGCGGCAGTATCCGGTTTTGCAATCTGGGATGCCGGAATCAGATGTGCCTTTGAAAGTGCAGTTCCTACAGCTGCTGTAATGACTGTAGAAGAAACCATCTCGCTGATTGCATTGACTCCTACCATCAGGCAGCATCCAATAATAATGTTATGACCACCCATCAGATTCTGGATCAGCTCTGTATTTCCAAACATCACAACCAATGCTGTCATAAAGAACAGGGTATTCAGAAATGCGGAAAAGAATCCGGTAACTGCACAGGATACATAAGTATTGGCTCTCTTATGAACAGCTCTGTAAATAAATCCGATACAGATTCCGTCAAGAATACGAGGTCCGAAGCACTGTACAGCTGTCATCAGTGGATTGATCTGGAACAGTGCGGCACCAAGTGCACTCACTCCACCGATTCCCATTGCCTGCATGAAACTGGTCAGGCCAAAAACAGCTCCTGCGATTGCCCCGCCTGTCGGTCCAAGTACAATGGCGCAGACTGCAACCGGAATTACGTTAAAAGTTACTGCCAGTGGTCCAATGTTCAGGTATCCCAGTGGCGTATACGCCATCAGAAAAAGGATTCCTGCCATAAGGCCAAGAATGGTCAGCTGTGATGTTGTAAATTTCTTTGTTTTCATGTTTTCCTCCTTGTTATCGTTCCCTTACACGAGATACAATACGGTGCGGAATTGCGGGCATATGATTTTTTATTTACCCGCTTCCTGGTGAACGGGTTACTGTTTCTCTCTTTCTTTCTGAATAGAGAGAATTTTATCCAGGATGACGTTGGCTGCATCCTCCTTGCTCATAAGCTGGAGTGATACGTCTTCATCCTGTGTAATCAGAGTCAGAACATTGGTATCGCCCTGGAATCCTGCTCCTGCCACTTTCAGATTATTGGCAGCAACCATATCCAGATGTTTCTTTCCAAGTTTTGCTCTGGAATTACCGATCATATTCTGGGTTTCCATGGAAAATCCACATAAAAACTGTCCTGGCAGGCGGTGTTCTCCCAGATATCCCAGGATATCGTCTGTCTTTTCCAGTTCTATACTCATCTGTTCTTCCTGCTTCTTTACCTTGTCCTCATAGACATTAGCCGGACGATAGTCAGCGACTGCTGCTGCTTTGATAATAATGTCCTGTTCAAAGCTTACAGAAGTAACTGCATCAAACATTTCTTTTGCAGTCACTACCGGTACAAGCTTTACAAACGGAGGCGGCTCGATTGCACATGGTCCGCTGACCAATGTCACATCTGCGCCACGGAGCATGGCTGCTTTTGCCAGTGCATATCCCATCTTTCCGGAAGAATGATTTGTGATATAACGTACAGGATCGATTGACTCCTGTGTCGGTCCGGCAGTCACAAGGACTTTACGGCCAAGGAGATCTTTTTCTTTTGCAATTTCTCTGAGAATATAGTCCAGAAGCATCTCAGGTTCCGGCATCTTTCCGGCTCCTGTATCACCACACGCCAGATAACCACTGGCCGGTTCGATCACTTCATAACCATAATGCTGCAAAATAGCAAGATTATCCTGAACGATCGGATTTTCGTACATGTTTGTATTCATAGCAGGAGAAACGATCTTTTTACATTTACATGCCATGATCGTAGTTGTCAGCATATCATCTGCAATTCCATGAGCCAGTTTACCGATCACATTTGCGCTCGCCGGTGCGATCATCACCACATCCGCCTGCTTTGCGATGGAAACATGTTCTACACTGAACTGAAAATTTCTGTCAAAGGTATCTACCAGACATTTATTTCCGGTAAGAGTTTCAAAAGTAATTGGATTGATAAAATTTGTAGCATTCTTTGTCATCAGTACATGCACCTGTGCATGAAGTTTCTTCAGTGCACTTGCAAGATATGCAATTTTATATGCCGCAATACTTCCGGTCACTCCCAGAAGAACTGTTTTGCCTTTTAACATATCGTTCTCCTCCTCTGGCAGACAATGCTGTGCCTGCATCTGTTTTATTATAACAGTCTCGGCTGTAATTGCAACGTATTTTTCCAGTGTTTAATTTTTTGTACAGCATTTTATTGAACCCTGATGGAATCTATACTATAGTAATCTGTAATAAAAAGAATTTTTTATTTTCCACAAAAAAGCCATAAAAGGATAGGAGGTCAATATGAAAGCAGTTCAAATCACAGGATGGTGTGCACGTTTTATCAGAGAACAGGTCCAGCCCGGAGATATCTGTATAGATGCAACCATGGGAAATGGGAATGATACGCTTCTTCTCAGTTCTCTCTGCGGAAAAGACGGACATGTTTTTGCTTTTGATATTCAGAAAGCGGCACTTATCAATACACGTAAAAGGCTCATGGAAGCGGATGCACCCCAGAATTATACCCTTCTTCTGGAATCGCACACCAATATAGAGCACTATGTCGATCCGGGTACTGTCAGCTGCATTACCTTTAATCTTGGATATCTGCCGGGTGGGGACCACACCAAAGCAACCCACGCCGATACCAGCATTGCCGCACTTTCCAAAAGCCTGGACCTTCTGCAAAAAGGCGGGCTGATCTCACTCTGCATCTACAGTGGTGGTGATTCCGGTTTTGAGGAACGTAATGCTGTCCTTGCCTGGTTAAAAGAACTGAATCCACATAAATATCTGGTCATCCGCAGTGACTATTATAACCGTCCGAACAACCCGCCAATTCCGGTTCTGATCATTCGTCAGTAAAACAGGTCCGCTATGTTTTATTGCAAAGTAAAAGACCGATGTCGCACACCTCACGCTGCATCGGTCTTTTTTACGTTACATAAAATTTTTATTTTATCAGTCTGTGATCTGAATGCTGTCGATCACCGGCTGTTCGTCTGCTTTGACTGTTCCATTATCATCCGTTGGGTTGGCATTTTTGCAGATTTCATCAACGATATCCATACCTTCTGTCACTTTACCAAATGCTGCGTAATCGCCATCCAGGAAAGTGCTGTCTGACTGGACGATAAAAAACTGTGAACTTGCGCTGTCCGGATCCGTAGATCTTGCCATGGAAATGATTCCTCTCACATGAGAGATATCATTCTTTACACCATTACTTGAGAATTCTCCCTTAATAGTCTCTCCGGATCCTCCGGTACCATTTCCTTTCGGATCCCCACCCTGCATCATAAAGCCATCTATAATACGCCAGAATGTAAGTCCGTCATAAAATCCTTCCTGTGCCAGTTTCACGAAATTGGTAACAGTGATCGGTGCTGTATCTGCATCGAGTTCCACTTTAATGTCCCCATAATCACGGATGCTGATATCCGCATGGTGGATTCCTGTCAGCTCCTGGCTGGTATCAAGCACTGTATTTTCCACAGTCGCACCATCTGTATCAGTACCATCACTGAAGCCGGCCTCTTCCGCTTCTTCTTCACTTGCCACATTTACATCTTTCGTATCTTCATCAGAAGAAGCTTTATCTTCTGATTTTTCATCTGTAGTTTCTGCTTTTGTATCATCTGCTTTCTTGCTGCTGCCACATCCTGCAAGTGTACCTGCAGTCAGCACAACGGCAAAAAGCACTGCCAGAATTCTGGATTTCATGTTCTGTTCCTCCTGTCTTTTTGTTACTGTTCACTTCGTTCCCAGCAACATCTTTTTTCTGATAGTATTCACAGTGTAACACCCCATAAACTTAAAGTCAAATCCTGACTTGTATCAGACGTTCAGCTCTGCTACAATAAAAAGCAAAAAAGAAAGGACTTTTATTATGAAAAAAATTGCAAGTTTTACCATAGACCACATCAAGCTACAGCCTGGCATTTACGTTTCCCGTAAAGATTACCTCGGCGATCAGGTCATTACAACTTTCGATATCCGCATGACTTCCCCAAATGAGGAACCAGTCATGAACACAGCCGAACTCCACGCTATGGAACATCTGGCAGCTACGTTTCTCCGCAATCATGCTGAATTCGGTCCAAAAGTAATTTACTGGGGTCCGATGGGCTGCCGCACTGGAAACTATCTTCTGCTGGCAGGCGATTATGAATCCAAAGATATCGTCCCTCTCATGACTGAGATGTTTGAATTCATCCGGGATTTTGAAGGTGAGATTCCGGGTGCTTCCGCAAAGGACTGCGGCAATTATCTGGATATGAATCTCGGTATGGCAAAATATCTTGCTGACAAATATCTGAAAAATGTTCTTTACGATATCAGGCCAGAACGTCTGACTTATCCGGAATAATCTTTCAATATCGTTACTTAGTAACATAAAAAAAGCTGAACTTCTGATCTGAAGTTCAGCTTTTTTTGTAAAATATCTTACTACTGGGCTGTGGTCTGTGCTGCTGCATCTGCAGTGGCAGCTCCTGCCGGAGCTTCTGTAGATACATACTGTGCATTCACATAACCTGTCTGGTCATTGATGCTCACCTCTACCCATTGTCCATCTTCGCTCACACCTGTACTGGTCAGCTGCTGTCCAACAAGTGTTCCTGTAATGATATCCGCATCTGTACTGCAGTCAGAGCGTACGTTTACACCCTCTACAGCATAATAAGTTCCGCTTTGTTTTATGATATTCACACCACTTGCTGTCTGAGCCATTTCTACCGCCGGAGTTGGTGTTGCTTCCGGAGTCGGGGTTACTTCTGGTGTAGGTTCCGGGGTTGGTGTCGGAGTTGCTTCAATCACAGTCACAGTAGAGTCTTCTCCTCCCGTGCTATATCCACATCCGGATGCCACAACAGCCAATCCGGCCAGCACGATCAGTAATCTGGATTTCTTCATAGAAATAATTTCCTCCTTTATAACGCATAAGCCTATCAACACTATACCCCAATTCCGCTATATTATGCAAGTCTTTTTTTGTAGTCTCCTCTGTCTGTAACGACTTCACAGCCAATCCGCTCCATCCGTCTGCTGAGACACATTCTGCATTCCGCAGCTTCGTCACCTGTGCATATTTTCCCATCATACAACATGTATTTTTTTCTGACTGAAACAGGAGAAAGATTCGGCATCACAACATTGGCACCTGACAAAACACCCATTTCTCTTCCTCTTGGATGAATCGTCCCAAGGGCAGTCGTTGCAGGAAGCAGCACATTCGGGAGCATCAGACGCAACAATGCAAGATAAAACAGTGTATCATCCAGCGTTCCACTTCTTTCATTGCAAAATGGGGTATCCTGGTGTGCAATAAACGGCCCGATTCCAACCATTTCCGGATCAAGCTCCTTCAGAAACAAAAAGTCTTCCACGAGGTCATCCACTGTCTGTAACGGTGAACCCACCATGAATCCTGCTCCCGTCTGATAGCCCAGTTTCTTAAGTATCCGAAGACAGCTTTTGCGGTTTTCTCCGGACATTTCCAGCGGATGAAGCCGCATATAATGACGTGGATCAGCCGTTTCATGTCGTAACAAATACCTGTCAGCCCCTGCCTCTCTGTATGCACGGTAGCTTTCTTCTGATTTTTCTCCTATGGAAAGAGTCAGTGCGCAATCCGGATATTGTTCTTTAATCTTTCGTACGATCTGTACGATCCTGTCATCTGTAAAAAAGCCGTCCTCGCCGCCCTGTAGAACAAAGGTACGAAAACCAAGCTCATATCCCTGCCTGCAGCATTCCAGAATATCTTCTTCCGTCAGTCTGTAACGCTGTGCATTCTGATTGCTCCGACGGATTCCACAATAATAGCAGTCATTTTTACAGTAATTGGTAAATTCGATCAGACCACGTACATAAATCTTATTTCCGTACACTTCCTGCCGGACCTGATTTGCCAGCTCCCGTGCATACTGATCTGTCTCTTCTGAACGATTCGCCAAAAGTCGGTGAAACTCTTCTGCAGTCAACATCTGTTCCTGATGCAGTTTATCAATTAATCTTTTCATGTATTCTCTCCAGCAGAAATATTTACATTTGTTTTTTTCCTCTGGCAATATATTTTCCGAGTTTTTCTTTTACCAGCTGACCATCGTCTACCGCCAGATTACCTCTTAAAAATACTTTATCAATTCCGCAGCGCAGTCTGAATCCTTCAAATGGATTATTATCAGTGTTATAAGCATGTGTGGCAGCAGATATCACACTTTCTTTTTCCGGATCCAGTACTACAATGTCTGCATCACTTTCTGGTGCAAGCACACCTTTCTGAGGATAAACGCCATACAGTTTCGCCGGATTTTCGGATAAAAGTTTACACATCTGTTCCTGCGTAATCCTGCCTTCTTTTACCCCATATGTATAAAGTAATGTTCCACGTGTCTGAACTCCCGGAAGTCCTCCCGGAATCTTTGTAAAATCATCTTTGCCCAGAGCCTTCTGCGCAAGTGTAAAACTGCACTGATCCGTAGCTACTGTCTGGATATCTTCTCGTGACAACGCTTCCCACAGACAGTCCTGATCTTCTTTTTTGCGAATCGGAGGTGCACAGACATAAACAGCTCCCTGAAAATCTGGTTTCGCATACACACTATCATCAAGTAGCAGATACTGTGGACATGTTTCTGCATATACTTCCTGTCCGTTCGCTCTTGCACGCATAACTTCTTCAAATGCTTTTTTATTTGTAAGATGTACTACCATCACCGGTGCATCTGCCTCCTTGGCAATCACGAGCAGACGGTGAACAGCTTCCGCTTCCATCGTATCCGGACGCACCAGTGGATGATTTTCCGGTCCAAGTCTTCCCTCTTTTTTTGCTTCTGCGATCAGCGCATCGATCACGCCTGCATTCTCGCAGTGCACACCTGCAAAACAGCCACATTTTCCAAGTTTTTTCAGGATTTTATACATATCGCAGTCATTTACGATCATTGCCGGATATGTCATATACAGTTTGAAACTGGTGATTCCATGATCGATCATGTCCTGTATTTCCTGTTCTGTCTTTTCATTCCATTCCACGATTGACATATGGAAAGAATAATCACAGGAACATTTGTCATCTGCCTTCTTATGCCATTTACCAAGACCTTCCTTCAGAGTGTGTCCACCCTTATCCTGTGATGCATAATCAATGACAAATGTAGTTCCCCCGAGAATCGCTGCTTTTGTTCCAGTCTCAAAATCATCCGCCGTTACTGTACCTGCTACTTCCAGATCAAAATGTGTATGACCATCTATGAAACCTGGAAAAAGGAGTTTCCCACTGACATCGATTTCCTGTGCATCCTTGGATGGAAGATTTTTCCCAACCTGTACGATTTTTTCTCCTTCTACCAGAATGTCCAGCTGCTCTGATTTTTCGCCTGTTACAACCGTTCCGTTTTTCAATAAATATTTCATAGTTTTCACCCCCAAAAACAAATCCTTGTTTATGATATTAAATATATCATTCTTCCGCCAGAGCATCAACTACTATCTATGCATCCAAAAATATTTCGAACAATTTTTTTAAGGCATGCTTAATTTTTCTTTGAAAAAACTTTATCTCAAAAAAAATTTATGTTATATTAGTAATAATAACAATACAAACCACAACATGGAGGAGGAATAATAATGGGACGGCTGACTGTATTAAAACAGATTGCAAGAGATCTTGCTTCTCAATTTGGTCCTGATTGTGAAATCGTAATCCACGATCTCAAAACCAACGATCCGGAACATTCCATTGTCTATATCGAAAACGGTCATGTTACCGGAAGAGGAATTGGTGATGGTCCTTCTAATGCAGTTTTTGATGTAATCAGGCATAACAACAAAAAAGGAAACGACTCAACAGACGAGATTCAGGATCATTCCGGATATCTGATGAAAACCTCTGACGGTAAAATTCTAAAATGCAGTACTTCCTATATCCGCGACGATGATGGCACCTTGCATTATGTATTTGGAATCAACTATGATATTACAAAGCTGACCATGATCGAAAGTGCACTGCACGCTCTGGTCACTCCCGTTAATAAGGAAGAAAAGCCAAAAGAGATCACCCACAGTGTCAATGATCTGCTGGATCATCTGATTGAAGAATCCGTAGCTCTGGTCGGAAAACCAGTAGCTCTGATGAACAAAGAAGACAAGGTGACTGCAATCCAGTTCCTGAATGATTCCGGTGCTTTTCTGATTACAAAATCCGGCGATAAAGTAGCTAATTATTTCGGTATTTCCAAGTACACGCTGTACAGCTATATTGATGTAAACAAATAATCTTTTACAACAAAAATCCGCTGAATATCATTCTCAGATGATATCCTGCGGATTTTTTATTGATTATTTCGTTGTTTATTTTCTACTGTGTCTGCTGATTCAGCAATCGTTTGATGACATCAATGGTTTCCTTGATACCATAATTCGCACTGTTGATACAAAGGTCATAATTTTCCGGTTTTCCCCATTTCTCTCCAGTGTAAAATTCGTAATATTTTTTGTGCTGTTTATCCATCTTCTTCAGGAAACGGACAGCCTGCTTCATATCCATATTACGAACATCCATAACATGTTGTGTGCGTACCTGGAATGGTGCGCTGATAAATATACTGATATGTGGAATATGGTTATTCTTAAGGATTGCATCTGCACATCGTCCCATGATCAGGCAGTCCTCTGTTCTTGCCAGTTCACAGATCAGATCGCTCATATTAAAGAAGACCGCATCCTGCTTGGAAAGTCCATGATAACGATTCAATTCTTTCAGTTTCGTCTTCAGGCTCTCATGCGTTTTCTTTCCATACTTATTGAAATCCGTAAAATTCTCTTTATCCTGAACATTATCTTTTTCTGCTTCCAGGCGTTTCATAACCTGGTCAAAGATTTCCACATCATAATAGTTAATTCGCAGTTTATCAGCAAGTTCAAAACCAATATCATTTCCTGCACTTCCCTGTGTACGGCTGATACAGATAACCAAATGGTCATTTTCTGAGATTTTCTCTCTTCTGACAGCCAGATTCAGTGCTGCTCTCTCTGCATCCAGAATATCCGTAGAACCAAACATGTTTGGAAGCTGCTCAATTGCTTTGAGGATCTCATCATACTCCGTCATCAGGCGGCTTTTTTCTGCCGGATCTTTAATCGTACGAGCCATATTACTGATCAGTGCAAGTTCACTTCGAAGAAGATGTCCGTCCGGTTTTGTATACATCAGCATACTCAACGTACGGATCGTCGTATCACGGTTTCCGGTAAACGTACGTCCAAGAGAAGATCCCAGAACACGATATACTTCTGCATCCAGATCATAAATACGATTGGCAAGTTCTGTATATATTTCACGATTGATATTTTCTGACATAACTCTCCCTCCTTACATAAAGAACACAAGCATATCCAGTATAAATACCGGAACAAGGAATACCAGTGACCAGCCTATGTATCCGAAGAAGGACGGCATATTGACACCATTCTCGTCAGAAATAGATTTTACCATAAAGTTCGGAGCATTACCGATATATGTGTTGGCTCCCATAAATACCGCACCACAGGAAATCGCAGACAAAAGTTTGACCGGAACTGTGCCAAGACTTGTTGTAACTCCATTCAGGAAACCAAGGGTTCCTGCCGTGGTAAGAAATACCAGATAAGTTGGTGTATTATCCAGGAAACTGGACAGTGCACCGGTTGCCCAGAACATTTCACGCGGACTGGAAAGTCCGATATGAGGTCCAAGTGCTTTCAGAAGCATCAAGGCCGGTTGCATGGTAATAAAAATACCGATAAACAATACCGCAACCTCCTGGATAGCCCCCCAGGTAAAATGGTTTCTTCTACGGATGCTCTTATCCGTTGTCTTAAATGACAGAAATGCAGCCAGAAGGATCATAACAATCTCTATCAGTGCCGGGAATGTCAGTGTCACTTCACCGAAAATGTGGATTCCCATAACTTCTCCTGCCGCATTCTGGAACGCAGAAAGTCCCGGAAGTACCCCGCTCAGGATAACCGCTGCCACGATCATCACCAGGAAGATGATATTATGCAGTCCTTCAATATGAAATTCTGTACCAGGTTTACTGATATCCGGTTTACGTCCCTGTGCAATATCTTTACGATATGCCAGCTTATCCACATGATAGAATACAAACAGCATGATCACCATGTTAAAGAGCAGAACCGGTAACAGATGCAGACTCCAGAAAAACGGTACTCCTCTCATAAATCCCATGAGAAGCGGCGGATCTCCGATCGGTGTCAGACATCCTCCCATGTTGGAGACCATAAAGATAAAGAATATCATGATATGGCTTTTTCTCTTCCTCCAGGAATTCATCTTGATTACCGGTCGTACCATCAGCATACTGGCACCGGTCGTTCCGATACAGCTGGACAAAAGAGTTCCGAAAGCGAGCAGGCAGGCATTTACCCTCGGAGAGCCTGCAAAATCACCTTCCATGGTAATATTACCCGAAACACAGAAAAGTCCGAAAAGAAGAACAATAAAAGTAAGATAATCATTTACAATACATTCAAGAACTGTCTCTGTTGCTTTGCCTGTACCATAAACCACTGCAAACGGAATCACCATCAGCAGAATCCACATAAGTACCACATGTGGCTGATGTGCTTCCCACCATTCAGCTTTGATCAGCGGCATCACGGCGATGCAGAGCAGCAGCCCCGCAAAAGGAATGCACAGCCATACCGGCACCTGAGTGGTTGTTTCTCCACTTCCTGCTGCCCAGACACCTGTCGGACACATCAGAAGCATGGACAGAAGCATTCCAAAAAATGTTACTGTTTTTTTCAAAGATGTCACCCCCACGTTTAGTTTTCAATCAGTGGAAATTATAACATACCTGTTGCAAATTACAATTGCACTTTCGTTCAATAAATCCTGTATCTCTCCTGTTCCTTTTGTGCATTTTTCCTATATATTGTATTTTTATTAGTGCATTGTTGTACTTCTGTAAAGTATTTCTATATCAATTTGTGCATTTTTGATGCAAATTAACTGTTTGTATAAAACAAAGTTTTTTTGTATTTTTATTCATAAATTAAGCCAACGGGCAAGTTCCCCGCTGGCTTAATTTTAGTAATCGCTGCTGGATCCCGAAAAACTCTCTCCACCACTTGAAAAGCTTCCTGAATCATTATTATCGTTTTTGACTTTTGCAGTCTGGCTTACCGTCTCATACAGGAAAATATCATGTTTTTCGCTCAATTCCAGTCCACTATCCGTCGTATATTCACTGGCATCCGGCTGATGCACACGTGTTTTCATCTTACGTACCTGATACCAGGTGAGAACTCCCGTTGGAATGATCATGATCACAAATGCCATGAGAAGATCTTTCACGAACCGTCCGCCAACTGCTTCATCACTGAGATCCATCAACCGGATATTCTCTCCTTCCGAAATGCGGTCAAGTCCCGCCTCCAGATCATGAATCAATGACTGATATCCACCGAATGGATCATCATCCTTAAGATATGTCTTACATTTATCCAGCATTTCATCCTGGATTCTCGTAGAAAACTCATTCTGCGTGTCTCCGCGGAATACGATCGTAATGTTTCTGACACCCGGCTGATGGAAAATACACATACCTTCATGAGTATCTCCATAACCAATTTCATTAGCCTGCATAAATTCCGCAGCATACTGACGATAATCTTCGTCCTCTCCCACATCCTGTGAGATCCAGAGAACGGCATCATATCCATATGTATCATATATAGTCGCAAGTTCATCATTAAGCTCTGTGATCTCATCATCACTCAGAATCCCGCAATCATCAAAAACCCAGGACATTTCTCCATTTTCATCTTCCTGTGCCGTCTCTGTCTCAGCACCTGCATACACCACAGCCGGTGAAAGCACACCAAGGCTCATCACAAGCAGTGATCCGCTTAAGATAAGATTCATTTTCTTCATTCAGATCACCCCCATAAATCGCAGTGCTGTAACGATTGCTGTCATAGCAATTGTCAGCGGGATATGACATTTGAACCAGTATTTTACTGCCAGATCTTTTCCCACCGGAAGGTCACCGATCAGACGTCCCGTCTGTCCATTCATGGCAAACGAATATGTTTTTCCATTCCATTTTGTATTCAGAAACCATACCGGAAAAAGGCCATATTTTACCTCGCCTTTATTCGTTACAGTAACCTTCTCCTGCTTCGGCGTAACAGTTGCATATCCTTTTACACTCGCTTCAAAACAGTCTTTGACGCTCTGTTCCATACGTTCATAGACACGTCCGGTCAGTTCATCCGGTTCCTGATCATATTTATCTGCCATATATCCGGACAGGTAGGACATATTAAATTCTGTCAGATCCTGATATTCATATGGTTCGATTGCCTCCATCATGGTATCATCGATTGCCTTTGAACCATCCACTGGTATTTTTCGGAAGTTTATCTTTCCGGCACGGGCAACATGATAAAACCTGGTTGCTGTATAGTTATAGTCATCGTCTTCCCATACTCTGGTTTTTGTCGCCTCATAGCTGAATCTTCCTGCAGTATCCAGGTCAAACAACCAGAACGGTACATAAACTGCCCTAATCTCTTCGAGATGATTTTCATCTTTAAATACTTTCGGAAGAAGCGGTTTTCCTTCGTAATGTGCCTTAAGTGCCTGTTTCGCTTCTTTTTTTGATTTCATAAACGGAATGATGTAATCCGGACGATAACTGTCTTTAAACTGTTCCGGCATAATCATTGGATTGTCACAATACGGACACACCGTTGATCCTGTTGTCTTTTCGGCCAATATTTCAGCTCCACAGGACGGACAGTTCCACACTGCCATATTTGACTTCTCATCTGACTGCCACTGTTCCGGTTCAAACCCTTTCCATTTTTCGGTCTTATCTTCTTCTACCGTATCCTGCTGTTCTGCCAGTTTATCCAGTTCTTCCAGCGAATACGTACTTCCGCAAAATTCGCATTTCATCTTCTGTTCTTTACTGTCAAACGTAAGTCCAGCCGAACAGTTTGGACATTTATAGTTTAATGTATCCACCCGGTCACCTCCTCAGGTTATGGTCTTGGTCGTCCACATTCCGAACAGAATTTACCCGTATTAGCAGCTCCACAGCTGCAGGTCCACGGTCCTGCCGGACGCGGCTGTCCGCACTCTGAGCAGAATTTACCTGTATTAACAGTTCCGCATGCACATGTCCATCCACTGCTCTGCTGAGACTGTGGCTGCATCTGCGGCTGTGCCTGCTGCCCCATTGCAAACAAATTCTGTGCATTCACTCCACCGGCATTAGATGCCATATTCATACCTGCAAACGCCATTACCGGACCGGCATTCTGATTAGATGCAGCTGCCTGCATAGCACTTGCCTGCGCTCCTACCATATGTGCTGCTGCCATTGTCGGATTACGGAACGCAGCATTTCTCTGCAGTTCTTTGATCATCGCTTCATCTTCTTCGGATGCTTTCACACTGGACACACCAAGTGAAACAATGCAGATACCTCTTAAGTTATTCCATTTTTCAGTAAGTACCTGATTCAGTGCATCAGAAAGTTCCTGTGTATGTCCCGGAAGTGCGCTGTAACGGATACCCTGTTCCGAAATTTTCGCAAAAGCCGGCTGCAATGCGGTCATAAGTTCACTCTTCAACTGACCGTCAATCTCCTCCCGTTCATAATCCTGTTCTACATTACCACATACATTTGTATAAAAAAGAATCGGATTGGCAATTCGATAGCTGTATTCCCCAAAACATTTAATAGAAATATCAATATCCAGTCCGATATTGTTGTCCACTACACGGAAAGGAACCGGATTCGGTGTTCCATATTTATTTCCCACGAGTTCTTTTGTGTTTACAAAATATACTCTCTGATCTTTTGGTGCTTCTCCACCAAAAGTAAAACGCTTGCCGATCTGTTGAAAAACACTTTTGATTCCCTCGCCCAGATCACCACAGAAAAGAGATGGTTCTGTAGACATATCGTAAGTGTATTCTCCTGGTTCTGCACAGACATCTACAACTTTTCCCTGTTCTACGATCAGCATACACTGTCCGTCGTTCACTGCGATTACAGATCCGTTGGATATGATATTTTCTGATCCATGTTTGTTTGATGATCTCCCAGAAACTTTTTTATGTGCTTTTGTAACCAGCACATCGGCTGGCATAGCCTCACAGTAAAAATACTCTTTCCACTGATCTGCCAGTACCCCGCCGGCTGCTCCAACTGCTGCTTTGATCAATCCCATACGTAATTCCTCCTTTTCTGAGAACTGCTCTGTATCAGAGCTTATTATTATGAAAGTTTATGTATAAACAGACCGCTTCGAAGTTTCGGTTCAAACCAGGTAGATTTCGGCGGCATGAGTTTATTTTCATCTGCAATCTGCATCAGATCTTCCATTGCCGTCGGAAACATGGCAAATGCAACTCCACCAGTCTTATCTGCAATCTCGGCAAGTTCACTCAACTTATGGCTGCCACCTACAAAACGGATTCTCTGATCCGTACGCGGATCACCAATGCCAAGAATCGGTGTAAGAACTTTTTCCTGAAGGATAGACACATCCAGCTGACCTACTACATCTTTCTTCTCATAAACATCTTCCCATGCTTTTAAATGATACCAGTTTCCGCCCACATACATGCCCATGCAGTGTTTTTCTACTGGTTTACACGGGAATCCCGGCATGATCATAAGTTCAAAATTAAATTTCAGACTGGCAATAAAAGCATGTTCATCCATCCCATTCAGGTCATGCACCACTCTATTATATGCAAGGATTTTGAGCTGATCATATGGAAATACTACAGAAAGGAAATAATTAAATTCCTCTGTTCCATCATAATCCGGATGCTCTTCTCTTCGTTTAAGTCCCACTTTCACTGCCGATGCTGCTCTGTGATGTCCATCCGCAATATATATAGACGGGATATTTTCAAACTGCTCACGTATCGTCTCAATCTCCTCATTCCCGTCGATCACCCACACGCGATGCCCAATTTCATCATCTGCAACAAAATCATATACTGCTGCGTGAGATGTTTTCCATTGTTCCATCAAATCAAGCAACTGCTGTGGATAGCGGCACGCAAGATAAATCGGTCCAGTATTCGCATCACACACATCTACATGACGGATACGGTCCTGCTCCTTATCTTCTCTGGTAAGTTCATGTTTTTTTACGATGCCCTTCATATAATCATCGATTGAACAGCATCCAACCAGACCTGTCTGTGTCTTTCCCTTACGGGTAAGTTCATAAATATAATAGCACGGTGTTTCATCCTGTTTCATCACACCATTTTTTTCCATATTCAACAGATTCTGTCTTGCGCGTTCATATACTTTCGAGTCATACAGATCTGTATCATCCGGCAGATCCATCTCAGCACGATCTACGTGCAGGAAAGAATCAGGATTTTTATCTCCAATCGCTTTCGCCTCTGCACGATCTACCACATCATATGGAAGTGCAGCTACATCTGCTGCCTTCTCCGAAACAGGACGCAATGCCCGAAACGCCTGAAAAATAGCCATATTCATTGTCTCCTTTTCTGTCTCATCACTTATGTATAAAGATAGTTTCATCTTATCACAGCAATTGTTTATTTTCAACAAATGACACTTTTTTTTTGGTGTGCTAACTTTTTTTGTAAAAACCTAAAAGTTTTTGTATTTTCTCTTGCAAATTTACATATTTATGATATGATAGTTTTAGAAAGAAAAGAAAAATTATGAGTTCAAAATAAATTTTTTAAGGAGGGTTTTCAAATGACAGAAGGTTTAAAATGGACTGTCAATCACGTTGCCAGATCTGACGACAAACATCTCGAGTTAATGTCCGAAGAGAACGTAAAAAAGGCCAATGAATTTCACAAAAGTTTTCCTCAATATACAGTAACTCCTCTTCAGGATCTTGCTGAACTGGCATCCTATCTTGGTGTTAAGAGCATCCATTGCAAGGATGAGTCCTATCGTTTCGGACTGAACGCCTTCAAAGTTCTTGGTGGTTCCTACGCAATGGGACGTTACATAGCAAAAGAAGTTGGGAAAGATATCAGCGAACTTCCATATGCGGTTCTTTCTTCTGAAGAATTAAGAAAAGAATTCGGACAGGCTACCTTCTTCACAGCAACAGATGGAAACCACGGACGCGGAGTTGCATGGGCTGCCAAACGTCTCGGACAGAAAGCAGTTGTCCGTATGCCAAAAGGAACAACGAAAACACGTTTTGACAACATTGCTAAAGAAGGTGCGACTGTTACCATCGAAGAAGTTAATTACGATGACTGCGTAAGAATGGCTGCAGCTGAAGCCGCCAAGACAGAGCATGGCATCATCGTTCAGGATACTGCCTGGGACGGATATGAAGAAATCCCGTCATGGATCATGCAGGGATATGGAACTATGGTTATGGAAGCTGACCAGCAGCTCAAGGAAGCCGGAATCGACCGCCCGACACATGTATTTGTCCAGGCAGGTGTTGGTTCTCTTGCAGGCGCTGTCGTTGGTTACTTCGCACATAAATATAAAGAAAATCCACCAGTAATGGTTGTCTGCGAAGCAAGTGCTGCTGATTGCCTGTACCGTTCTGCTATGAAGGAATCCGGTGATCTTGTAAACGTAGGCGGTGACCTTCAGACGATTATGGCCGGTCTCGCATGCGGCGAAGCAAACACCATTGGATGGGATATCTTAAGGAATCACGTTTCTGTGTTTGCATCCTGCCCGGACTGGATGAGTGCCAAAGCAACACGAATCTATGCGAATCCGCTCGGTAATGATCCGCATATCGTTTCTGGCGAATCTGGTTCTGTTCCGCTTGGTCTGTGCTTCACTGCCCTTCACGATGAAGATGCAAAAGATCTCAAAGAAGCTCTGAAACTGGATGAAAACTCCAACGTTCTCGTAATCTCCACAGAAGGTGACACCGATCCGGTTCGTTACCGCGAGATCGTATGGGATGGACTGTACGGAACAAACGAATCTTTAAGCAAGTAATCAAAAACTCAAAAATTATTTCATATACATGGGAGGAACTTTAAAATGGATTACGGCAAAATCAAAGAAGCTGCTCAGAATTATCAGGAAGATATGGTCAAATTCTTAAGAGCAATCGTTAAAAATCCTGGAGAAAGCTGCGATGAAAGAAAACATATCGAAACAATCGAAGCTGAAATGAAAAAGCTGAACTTCGATGAAGTAACTATTGATCCACAGGGTAACGTCATCGGTTACATGGGATCCGGTGATAAGATTCTCGCTTTTGATGCCCATATCGATACGGTTGGTATCGGTAACATCGAAAACTGGAACTTCGATCCATACGAAGGTTACGAAACAGAAGAAGAAATCGGTGGACGTGGTGTCTCTGACCAGTGCGGTGGTCTCGTATCTGCTGTATACGGTGCCAGAATCATGAAAGACATGGATCTGATTCCGGAAGGATATAAGATCATGGTAGTCGGAACGGTTCAGGAAGAAGACTGTGACGGTCTCTGCTGGCAGTACATCATCAACGAAGACAAGATCCGTCCGGAATTTGTAGTTTCCACAGAGCCAACTGACGGTGGTATCTACAGAGGTCAGCGTGGACGTATGGAAATCCGCGTAGATGTAAAGGGTGTTTCCTGCCATGGTT
>ERZ772884.53-NODE-53-length-102792-cov-12.005947_pt1 | contig 102792 bp, 92 predicted proteins | sample MGYA00580574_ERZ772884 | MGnify/ENA primary metagenome ERZ772884 (study PRJEB29015, sample SAMEA2737690) | human gut metagenome | biome: human gut; feature: human-associated habitat; material: faeces | place: China | collected 2012 ... | reverse complement strand
GTAGCCAAGCCCGGAAGGGATAAACGCTGAAGGCATCTAAGCGTGAAGCCCCCCTCAAGATGAGATATCCCATCCGAAAGGAGTAAACCCCCTTGAAGACGACGAGGTCGATAGGGCAGAGGTGGAAGTGTGGTAACACATGGAGCTGACTGCTACTAATAGGGTGAGGGCTTGACCAAGAAAGCATGGTCAGAATTGATTCGGTTGGTTGTCAACATGTATGTGGTTTTGAAGATAAGATAATATTAGGAGCAGAGAGATCTGCTTCTTTTTTTGTATATTAGAAAGGAATCCCCATGTCCTCAATCACACGAATCAACCGCGACGATATGCTCGAACTCACCCGTCGAATGACAATTGCCCGTACATCCATGACACGCATAGCTGGCAGTTACATGGACGCAGATGGATTTATCGATGGAACCTTTAATACCAACTTCCTAAAATTGAAAAACTCTGAAAAAGAAAAAAACCTTACTATAGCCAAGGTAATTCCGTTCGCGCAAACCAACCAGAATCTCAAACGCTATAAAATTCCTAAAGAAGCATATGCATTAGGTGGAATCCGTCAGCTCCTTTTGGGAATCAAATCCTGTGCTCTCAAAAATGATGCACTTTTGGAATCTTTTTATGACTACATTGCAGAAAATTACCATACAAATCATGATTATGCAGTATATCTCTTCCATAATACTTATGATATCCCTCTCAAAGCAGCTGATCACGAAAGCCTCTGGGAATCCGAAGAAATCTACGAATATATCATCTGTGCAATCTGTCCGGTTTCCGGTGATTATGAACCTGGTAAACCAGAATGTGGTTTCATTTTTCCGGCATTTAATTCCAGAACAGAAGATCCGGACTACATTGATATCTACCAAAGTAATCCGGATTTTCCCCAAAAAGACTTATTAAAAATATTACAAATTCCTGAGTAAGTATATTTATGCCATCATGGGCATGATCACGTGTTATTTCATCCAATAATTGAAACTGCAGTAGTACTTGCAACACCTTCAAATTGATCAATGATAAAAAGATCCGCCATACCATACAAGGTCTGCAGAAAACAAGATAGCGAATATGGCGGTGAAAAGCAGAGAATATTTTTTACGAAAAATTAGTCCTGAAGCAGAGCTTTTTCTACGTTTTCAAAGCCGATACGCTCAATTGTTTCTGCAAAACGTTCTCCCTTCAGGCCGTTATCACGGAAAAATAAAATTGCTTTTTCAATAACATTCAGCGCTTCTTCTTTGGATGCGAAGATTTTACTGAGAGATTTTCCGCGAGAAATTTTTTTCCCCCAGCGTCCACCGATATAAATTTTATATCCATAAATACCATCTGCAATTGTATGGAACGGACATTTTCCGACACAGCGACCACAATGTCGGCACTGCATCTCGTCAATTGTGATTTTTCCATCTACAACTTTGGCAACACCATTTGGACATGCTGCTTCAATTGCGCATTTTTTGCAGCCTTTGCAGAGTTCACTGTTTACTTCAGGAATACGCTGACCGATAATGCCGACATCATTCAGATTGGGTTTTACACAGTTGTTTGGACATCCACCTACTGCAATTTTGAATTTGTGTGGCAGGGCAACATCCTGAAATCCTTCATAAAAACGTCGGTAGATTTCCTCAGAAAGTGCATAAGAGTCAAGCAGCCCATACTGACATGTCGTTCCCTTACAGGAGACAACCGGACGAACTTTTGCACCGGTGCCACCGGTCACTAAGCCTTCTTTGGCGATAAATTCCTGAAACTCTTCAATTTTATCATAGGGAATTCCCTGAATTTCAACAGAAAGCCGCGTGGTGTATAATAGATTTCCATTGCCGAATTTTTCGGCAGCATCGGCCATACAGTGATGTTGTGCGGCGGTTACCTTTCCGTTTACGGTGAGTACCCGTGCAGAAAACAGATCAGTTCCTCGATTGTTGAGGAAGCCCATCCCTTTTACTCTTTTTTCATCTTCTTTACTGATTGTTAATGCTGACATTAGTAAATTCTCCATTCTGTTTATTATTATAACTGTCTATAGATAGTAATTTTTATTTGCAATTCATAATATACCACTTGAGTATGTATTTGAAAAATGATATTATTTTATATAAATAATAGATATTTTCTATATATGAAAAATGACTGGAACAGGAGAAGGAAAATGACGATTCGGCATTTGAATATTTTTGTTGCAGTGGCAGATTATGGTTCCATGAGTGCAGCTGCAACACATTTATATTTATCTCAGCCAACGGTAAGCCAGGCGATACGGGAACTGGAAAAACATTATAATGGTTTGCTGTTTGAACGCCTGGGGAAAAAGCTGTATCTTACAGAACGGGGGGAACTTCTTCTGCCGAGAGCAAGAGAACTGGTCCGCCAGTTTGAGGAAACAGAAGAATTGATATTGAATCAGGGCCAGTCATTAACCCTGAAACTGGGTTCAACGATCACAGTAGGAACCTGCCTGACTCCGCGTTTGATTCCTGAACTTCAGAAAAGTTGTCCTGATGTAAAAGTTTCTTCGTATGTAAGCAACACGAGAGCGATTGAACAGAAATTACTGCGTTCTGAGCTTGATGTAGGAATTGTAGAAGGAGAAATTTATTCTCCTGATCTTCATGTGCTTCCAATCGTAGATGATCGCCTTGTTCTTGCAGTGGGGAAAGAACATCCTTTTTATTTAAAAAAAGTATTGCATGTGCAGGATCTTGAGCAGGAACAGTTTGCAATGCGAGAACAGGGGAGTGGGACACGGCAGTTGTTTGAAGATTATGCGACACGGCATCAGATTTCTTTTCAGACAGTATGGGAGGCAAACAGCCCTGGAACATTACTTAATGCCGTGCTTTATGATGGTGTCCTTTCGGTGATGTCTTTGCGGCTGATGTATCACGAGATCAGAAATGACAGTATTCATGTTTTTCAGAATGAAAATGGCGAGTGGAATCGGAAATTTAAACTTGTGTATCACAAAAATAAATTTCTGACGCCTGCGGTCCATGAACTGGAAAGAATCCTGCATTCCTATCGAAACGTAGAGATACCGGAAAATGCTGGAATATTGAGATAAATACGAAGAGAAGTTTATGAAAAAATATCTTACGATAACAGTAAGGGAGCAGATGCAGGGAATGACTGTTGAAAAAGTCCTTTATGATTATCTGGAACTGACCAAAAAGCAGGTCAGTCGTGCAAAATTCCGCCCGGATGGTATTTGCAAAAATAAAGTACAGTGCAGAGTAACAGAGAAAGTTTCTATGGGAGATGAAATTTGTATATGCCTGGAAACAGATGAAATACAGTCTGCACAGCTGGTTTTGGCAAAGATTCAGGGAGAGAGACTGTGTATTTTGTATGAAGATGAAGACATACTGGCAGTAAATAAACCGGCAGGAGTGTTAACGCATCCGGCGGGTATGCACTATAGTGATAGCCTGGCAAATCAGGTTGCTGCATATTTTCAGGAAAGAAATCTTTCAGTCTGTATACGTCCAATCGGCCGACTGGATAAGGAAACATCCGGAATCGTTTTGTTTGCCAAAAATCAGGTTGCAGCACAGAGATTGCAGGAACAGCGTGAAACAGGAGTCTTAGAAAAACAGTATCTTGCTTTGGTGGATGGAAACCTGCCGAAGGATCAGGATGATATTTGGCATACGATAGACTTTCCGATTAAAAAAATTGGAAATCATCCGCTTCGAATGGAAGCAGTAAAAAAGAGCAGCAGTGCAGAAAATGAAAAATATATTGCACATCAGTTAACTGATTATATAAATTGTTTTCAGGCAGTGACACATTATCATGTCCTTTACAGTACGGATAAATGGTCGGCAATAAAGTTAAAACTGGATACAGGACGGACGCACCAGATTCGGGTGCATATGCAGGCAATTGGACATCCACTGCTTGGTGATTCCATATATAATACATCAACAATGAACCGAGAACAGTGTACAATTTATCGTGCAGCATTACATGCCTGGAAAGTAAGACTTCGACAGCCATTCAACGGCAGGAAGATAGAACTGGAGGTACCTGTGCCGGAAGATTTTAAGAAATATGGAGGTTTTTATGTCAGCTCAGGTTCGTGATATGACCAAAGGATCTCCGGCAAAACTGATTCTGCTTTTTGCAGTACCGTTAATGCTGGGGAATATTTTTCAACAGTTGTATACAATGGTGGATACGATTGTTGTTGGCCAGGTTGCCGGTGTACAGGCACTTGCAGCGCTTGGCGCAGTTGAGTGGATCATGTGGATGACACTTGGAGTTTCTACCGGTGTTACGCAGGGATTCTCAATCCTGATCTCGCAGCATTATGGGGCAAAGAAATGGAATGATCTGAAAAAGACAGTTGCCCATAGTTATCTGCTTACCGCAGTGACGGCTATACTGCTCCTTCTGATCAGTCAGCTTGCTGCCAGATGGCTCCTTGTTCTGTTAAATACACCGGATAATATTATTGGAATGTCACTGATTTATCTCAGAATCGTATTTTGCGGGATTCCGATCGTAGCGGCCTATAATATTTTTGCATCTGTGCTGCGGGCACTTGGAAACAGCAGGACACCGTTGATCGCAATGATTATTGCAGCTTTTATCAATGTAGTGCTGGATCTTGTTTTTGTCGCAGGTTTTAACTGGAGTGTGGCAGGAGCTGCACTGGCAACCGTTATCGCACAGGCTTTTTCTGCTTTTTACTGTTTCCTTATTGTTCGTAAAATTGAAATCGTACATACAGACAGGGACGATTTTGCAAAAGTCCCAGGGTTGAATCGAAAATTATTTGGACTTGGAGCGCCAATTCTGTTTCAGGACGTGATCATTTCTGTGGGTGGGCTGGCTGTTCAGTTTGTTATCAATGGATATGGATTTTTGTTTGTTGCCGGTTTTACTGCGACAAATAAACTTTACGGAGTATTGGAGATGGCAGCAATCTCTTACGGCTATGCAGTGGTCTCCTATGTCGGACAAAATCTGGGAGCCGGAGAGATCACGAGAATCAAAAAAGGAGTTCATGCGAGCTCGTTTCTTGCCTTTCTTACATCTGCGTTTATCAGTATAGTGATGTTTCTTTTTGGAAAGACGCTACTTTCGATGTTTATTTCCGGAGATCCAGAGCAGACAAGTCAGGTACTGGCAATCGCCTGGCATTATCTTTCTATTATGGCATCCTGCCTGTGTATCCTTTATTTTCTGTATGTATACCGTTCTGCATTACAGGGGCTCGGAAATACCATGATTCCGATGTTGAGCGGAGTGGTAGAATTTTTTGTCAGAGTCGGTGTGGCACTTTTACTACCGAAACTGATTGGTCAGAATGGGATTTTCTATGCAGAGATTGCAGCGTGGACAGGAGCTGCTGTTTTGCTGATGATCAGTTATTATATCAACATTCGCAAATTTGCCTGATGCATGAAAATTTGCTATAATCGCATCAGAAATTTTGATGGGATCGGGAGACAGAAAATATGGAACAGACACAAAAAGACAATATCATTAAGAAGTTGATTGATACACATACAACGGTTTCCACGATGGAGAGCTGCACGTCAGGTATGATTGCATCTACGATCACAGATACAGAAGGAGCATCTGCAATCTTTCCGGGAGGATATGTGACATATCTGAATGAAACGAAAATTTTCATCGGCGTGGAGGAAGAAATCATCCGAAAGTATGGTGTGTACTCAAAAGAATGTGCCGAAGAGATGGCGAGAACCGTGCAGGAAAAAATGCATACAGACATTGCCATTGGAATAACCGGGACGACCGGAAATATTGATCCGAATAATGCAGACAGTATGCAGGGAGTTGTGTATTTTTGCATTCGCGTAAAAGATAAAGAAAATACTTTTGAGGTGCATGCAGAGGTTGCAGGAATGAATCGGCATGAGATCAAGCAGATGTATACGGATATGGTATTTGAAAAACTTCAGACACTTGTGATGTAGGATAAAATAGTGTATATTGTAGAAAGAATTATAGTAGAAAATATAATCTGGAGGAAATGATAATGAGTATCAAAGAAGAAATTCATGGATTAACAGATGAGATACTGACAAATCTCGAAAGACTGGTTGCAATTGATTCACAGCTTGGAACTCCGTCAGAAGGGAAACCGTTTGGGGAAGGCCCGGCCAAGGTACTGGAAGAGGCACTTAAGATTGCCGATGAACTTGGGTTTAAGACTGTAAACCTGGACAATTACTGTGGATATGCTGAAATGGGCGAGGGCGAAGAAATCGTTGGTATTGCCGGACATCTTGATATTGTACCGGTTGGTGGAGACTGGACTTATGATCCATTCAAACTGACCAGAGAAGGTGACCATGTCTATGGACGTGGAACTACAGATGACAAGGGTCCGGTTCTGGAAGCACTTTATGCAATGAAACTGCTTCGTGATTCCGGCGTAAAACTCAATAAGAGAGTTCGTTTGATCATGGGATGCAACGAAGAAACTGGATCAAAATGTATGGAACATTATAACGAAGTTGCAGAAGAAGTATCCTGTGGTTTCACACCAGATGCGAATTTCCCGTGCATTCATGGTGAAAAGGGAATGGTGATGATGACAGCATATTCTAAGAACACCAGGATTATTTCCATGAATGGTGGCTTTGTTTCTAACGCTGTCTGCGATACCTGTAATACCGTTGTTCCGGCGGAAGCAGGGCTGAAAGAAAAACTGGAAGCAGCTCTTGCTGAAACAAAACTTCAGGAATACAAAATAACAGAAGAAAACGGTGAGATCAGTATTTACGCAAAAGGTGTTCCGGCACATGCCAGCACACCGACTCTTGGTGTTAATGCAGCAGGTGTGACATTTGAATGCCTTGCAAAAGCCGGATTCGAAGATGACTTCGTAAAATTCTATAATGAACATATCGGAACGGCATGCGATGGCTCCGGACTTGGTCTTAAATTTGAAGATGAGTACGGAGAACTGACTCTGTGCAACGGAATTGTTAAGACGGAGGACGGAGTGGTTTCCTGTACGATCGATATCCGTGTACCGGTTACTCTTAAGGGAGACGAAGTACGCAAGATGTGCGAAGACAAACTGGAAGATGAGAATGGACGTATCGAGATCCATATGATCGGTGATTCCCTGTTTTTCCCGAGAGAATCCCCGCTCGTAAACGCTCTGTACAAGGCATATGTAGATGTGACCGGCGATACAGAAAACAAACCAATGGTAATCGGTGGTGGAACTTATGCGAAGTCACTCAAGAACATTATCGCATTCGGACCGGAAATGCCGGGAATTGATTATCGTATCCATGGGGCAGACGAATTTATTCTTGTATCAGGAATGGAAGAAGCTGTGCTTGTATATATGGAAGCAATCAAAAATCTTCTTGCAATCTGATCAAATGAGGATTTGTGATATCTGTTCTGACAATGAAAGACAGTTTTCTGTTTTTGCAATCCTGATCTGGCAGATGAAATTAAAAGAAAACTGTTTCATAATGAAGAGATTGATGAGGAAGCCTGGGAATTAGTGAAACATTGACAAGGAGGTTAGTATATACTAACATAACGGATGTTATGAATGATGACAAGATAAATCCTTGCGATGTTGGAAAAAGAGCTTTGCCAGGTATTATGGGCGTTCTTGAAAGTTGTATTATCAGGAAGTGAGGAAAGAGTTGTTGCGGATAGAAAGGTCGGTATAATGCACGTTTACAGATATGGAAACATGGAGGCAGATATTGTTCTAATTCAGTTGGCTGGTAATCATGATATATCTGAAATCAAAGATGAAGTAGCAGAAATTCAGCATCTGACCTCTATGGATTTTGAACTTATTGCAGTGAAAGTTGATGATTGGAATAAGGAATTGTCCCCATGGAAGACTCCTGCCGTATTTGGAAATGAGGATTTTGGAGACGGAGCGGTACAGACATTGGAAGAGATTTTGCTATTATGTTCAGATAAAAGTAAAACGTATTATATTGGGGGATATTCTCTTTCAGGGCTGTTTTCATTATGGGCTGCCTGTCAGACAGATCTGTTCTCTGGGATTGCGGCAGCATCGCCGTCTGTCTGGTTTCCGGGATTTATAGATTACATGAAAGAGTATAAGATAAAGAGTAAAAATGTATATCTTAGTCTTGGAAATAAAGAAGAAAAAACTCGAAATCCTGTTATGGCAAAAGTAGGAGACTGTATCAGAGAAGGGCATGCATGGATAAAAGCAGAAGGAGTGAACTGTACGCTTGAGTGGAACCAGGGGGGACATTTCAAAGAACCGATGACTAGAACTGCGAGGGCATTTGCCTGGGTGATGCAGCAAAATAGAAACGAAAGCAGAGTAGAGAAGGATCATCTATGAAAACACGTGAAGAGGTATTGAAATTTGGTCTATCCTTTAAAAATGTATATGAGGAACGCCCGTTCAAAGACCAAAACTGGCAGTTGGTGCGCGTGAAGGAAAGTAAGAAAGCATTCCTCTGGATCTACGAAAAAGACGGATATATCAATCTGAATGTCAAGGTAAATCCGGAGTGGCGTGACTTCTGGCGATCGGCGTATGATGCCGTGATCGCAGGTTACCACCAGAATAAAGAGCACTGGAATACCATCATTTTGGATGGAACTATACCAGATAAAGATATCAAAAGAATGATCGCGGAAAGCTATGATATCATCACAGACAGCCCGACAAAACGAATATACGAGGCAGTCAAAAAGATTCCAAAAGGTCATGTCGCAACCTATGGAAAGGTTGCAGAGATGGCAGGTAATGCGAAGATGTCAAGAGCAGTGGGAAATGCTCTCCACAAAAATCCGGACCCGGAACATATTCCGTGTTTCCGAGTTGTGAATGCGAAGGGAGAACTTGCAGGGGCATTTGCGTTTGGCGGAGAACAAACGCAGGCAAAACTTCTTGAAGAGGATGGAGTAGAAGTGATTGACGGTAAGGTTGATCTGAAGAAATATGGAATTGAGATGATTTAGAATAAATCCAGTTTTTCTTGCGAAAGAGCAGTTTGTGTGTTATCCTTATCAAAAAATATAAAGGGAATGAGGTTCTCCCTAAGTAATAAAATTACTTAAACCGCTTATGAAAGCTGATGACTTCTGCGAGTAAATGAACGCAGAGAGTGTCAGCTTTTTCTGCGTATATGAGGAGGAAAATTATGTTATTAAGTATTTCGCTGATTCTTATTTTAGGGATGTTTATGGGATGGATATGCCAGAAAATCAAATTGCCGAGTTTACTTGGCATGCTGATTACCGGTATTGTTCTGGGACCATATGTGCTTAATATGTTGGATGACAGTATTCTTGGAATATCTGCAGAACTTCGTAAAATAGCATTGATCATTATTCTCACAAGAGCAGGTCTTGGACTGGATCTATCTGGGCTTAAAAAGATTGGAAGACCTGCTGTTCTTATGTGTTTTGTGCCTGCGTCTTTTGAACTGATCGGCATGATTTTGCTGGCACCAAAATTAATGGGATTAACCGTATTGGAGGCAGCTATTATGGGGGCAGTACTTGCGGCAGTTTCACCGGCTGTTGTTGTACCCAGAATGGTGAAGCTTATGGATGAAGGCTATGGAGTAAACGAAGGAATTCCACAATTGATTCTTGCAGGTGCATCCGTTGACGATGTGTATGTCATAGTTCTGTTTTCTACCTTTGTTGGGATGATGCAAGGGGAAGGTGCTTCCATACTTAAGTTTGTCAATATTCCCATTTCAATATTCTTGGGAATTGCAATAGGATTATTAATTGGAGTTTTGTTAGCATATTTTTTTAAGAAGATGCATATTCGGGATACGTCAAAGGTTCTTATTATTTTGAGTATTTCGTTTTTACTTGTAGTAATGGAAGATAAATTGTCAACTCCAATTACATTTTCAGCATTGATCGCTATTATGTTTATCGGCATAGGATTACAGAAAAAGAGGAAAACTGTTGCAAAAAGACTTTCTGTAAAATATGGAAAGCTATGGGTTGCGGCAGAAGTCTTTTTGTTTGTGCTTGTAGGAGCAACGGTAAACATCGGATACCTTGGAAAAGTCGGAGTGAAGGCTCTGATTGTTATTATTGGTGCATTGGTATTTAGAATGTTTGGCGTATTTGTATGCCTGTTAGGAACAAGTCTTAAAAGAAAAGAAAGGCTGTTTACGATGCTGGCATATACACCGAAAGCAACTGTCCAGGCTGCAATTGGGGGGATTCCGCTTGCATTAGGTTTTACCTGTGGAGATCTGGTACTTACAGTGGCGGTTCTTGCGATAGTACTTACGGCACCGTTGGGGGCATTTGCCATCGATTTGTCGTATAAGAAGCTATTAAATAGATAGAGACGATTGCAAGTTTAGAAACGTAAGGAAAAAGAGTAGTGACACATTTTATTCAATAAAATTTTGTTTGTGAATGGAGAGAAAAGCAATGTTCAGACCGATTCGAAGAAAGAAAAAAGAAATGGATATTGATGCAGCAAAAGAACTTCTGCAGTGCAGCAGACGAGGGGTGCTTGCAGTAAATGGGGATGATGGATATCCTTATGCAGTCCCTGTCAACTATTTTTATGACAGCGATGCAGGAAAAATATATTTTCATGGAGCACGTGTCGGACACAAAGTAGATGCCTTAAAAGCCAGCGACAAGGTATGTTTTACCGTTTACGGAAATGAAACCATCAAAGAAGAGGTGTGGGCACCGTTTGTACAGAGCACAGTTGTATTTGGCAGATGCCATCTGGTAGAAAAAGGAGCAGAAGCAACAGAAATCCTGAAAAAGCTTGCGGCGAAATACTATCCGAATGAACAACTGATCGATGAAGAAATAGAACGTTCGGGAAAAGCTGTACAGCTTTTTGAGATAGAAATTGAACATATCAGTGGTAAAGAAATTCAGGAAAAGTAAATCAAACCAAATATTAGTTTGTCTGGTATCGAACTCAGGGTACCAATTTTGATACCCTGAGTGGTACCCTGCTCTTTTCGGGCAAAACAAAAGAGCCTGAATGCCATGATTTTAAAGGCTTTCAGACTCCTAATGAGCAGGGGATGAGAGAATCGAACTCCCACCAGAATTCCCGAAAGCCGCATAAAATAAGGGGATTTATATATATAGGTGGGTCATATCGGGTCAGATATTTATAAAATCTGACCCCTGTAATACGAAAATAAAAAGAAAGGAAAAGCTGATACATCTGTCATAATATGCATAATTATTGGAAGGGTTACAGGAGGCTCTTCCTTTTTTGTTGTTTAAAAAATTTTCGCACATATTATTAGTATCCACAGTGATTTAAGCAGGTAGTTTGTTTAACACGATATTCAGGTAATCACCTGAATATATAGAATTATCTGTTTAAAAAATATACAGAAAAATCTGTATATCACTATAAATGCTATATAAAACAGTAGGAGGATGAACAAGATGAAATGTGCGTATAAGATTGGATTAACAGGTATTGATGTAGCAACTGTCTCCTTACAGGTAAGTAAAGAAAATGTGGAAGAAATACTGACTGTGTTGAAGGAAAAGAAACATAAGGGTGATGAAAGGATAAAGAACCTGTCTGAGACCAATGGTGTTGTTACGATTGGTTCTCACAGGTTTGTATGTGGATTTGAGAACAAAGGACATACTCCCTATGCAAATGTAGAAATCCACAGTGCATTGCAGGACGGGAATAACTTAACTAATATGCAGATGCAGAATTTGCTGGAAAGATATGACATGGTAGCAGGACTGCTTGCGAGGGAATACGGAATACTGTTAGTTCAGGAACAGAAACAGACAGCACGATTTTCGAGACTTGAATTGAATATAACCTTTAAGACAGAACATTCTTTTCTCACGTATTTTCGTTTCTTTAAATTGCTCTCATATTCCATATTAAGGAAAGGTGGAACAGTCAACTTGACAGGTAGCGTTGACAACTTTCGTAAGGCATTTGAATGCGAAACGATAAAGTGTGATCGCTCCACATATAGCGTGAGAATATATAACAAAAGCAAGGAAATAAGTCAAAAATTGAACTGTCTGCCACCCACTGCAAATTTATTAAGAATAGAATTTTTATATAAAAAGGCGCAGACAATAAAAACGGATTTTGGAGACATTTCCATTGCGCAGTATACAGATGAGATGCTGAAAAGAGCTTTTCTGTCCCGTTTCACGAAATTCATGGACAAGGCCAATGCCTATATCCATGAAAAGTTACTGTTGGCACCGGATTGTATTGGATCCTGCGATACAGTGACCAATATTATACAGAGACATTGCAACAGCGGCATTATTACCGATCATGCAGCTATTTTGGCGGAATTTGTTTATTACGAAAACTATTATGGTATGCCACTCCTGTATGACAAAAGAGATCTGGGAAGTGCCGTTAAGCGGCTGTATGATAACAAGGTATTAACAACTAGATATACATTGGAACAACATATACACAGCTTTGACAATGCTATCCAGAAGCTGGAATATGGACAGTCAACATTAGTTAATCAGTATACATATGCCGAGGAAATACTGTACAAGATGTTTCATCCCTGTGAGTGCGAGGTCGTTCTTGACCGCTGATTTTGATATTATTAATTTGATGTAGTGAGTAGATCGTCCAAACTACTACCAAAAATACGGGAAATGCTATAAAGATTATCCAGCTTGATAAAGTAAGACTTATTGCTACGACTATAGTTAATAATCGTATTGATTGATATGCCGGTTTGCTGAGCTATGTCATTGAAAGTAAGATTTTTGTATTTCTTTAATCTATTGAAATTAAGATAAAAGTAATCCACTTTCCGCGTCGGGAATATTTTATCTATATCATCTTCTGTAATTGAAGTAAAACTCAACTTATCAAGGCTAATATGGAAATAGTTGGCAATTGTGATCAAAAATGGCAACGGGTTACGGTATTTTCCATTTTCTAATTTATACGTGACGAATGTATCTTCGGCATAAAAGGGAAAAATTAATTTGTCAAAAGCTCTCTGAGATAAGTGATTCAGCTTCCTTAAAAATTTAATATTCTTTCTGAAATACATATTAAAACTCCTTTTTCTTTTAATATGTATTTCAAAGAGAAACACAAGAAAGTTGTCATAACCAGCTATGTATCGACATTTATCAACGGTCTATAATGAAAGCAGAAAGGAGGTGATTAGATATGGCTCATCCGACAGTAGTTGCAAGAGAATTGAACATTCTGAACCGTTATTGCAAACAGCTACGTATTTTAGAAGACTATTTGGCACAATATGAAGAGGGAAAATTTTCTCCTAGAATACTAATGGCTGGGAGCACAAGAAACGAAAAAATTGACCAGATTGGTAAAACAATGGATGTAGATATAAAGGCATATATACGTGAACTTTTTTCTGATGTGTGGATAAAAGAATATGGTTCTACTCAGAATCTTTTTGAGAATGCACCGGATGTTTTAAAGGTAAAAGCTGATCTTTCTGCATTGGTTGAAACAATCCGGAAGAAAAGAAAAATGTATTATGACTGGAAAGACAAAGTGTTATTTGTCGCAGAGAAAAAGGGAAACCTCAAATTAATGCCAGTGCATCCACCAGCCCAGAAAATCCATGGTGTCTGGATGGACTGTGTAGTATACGGTAAGCGAAGATTCCACAGATATTCAGCACCTGAAAAGGCAGCAGAATATGAACTGAAATATCCTGATGCAACTGATTATGGTTTAGACGGTTATCTTAATTATACGATTTATTCCAGCGATGAAATTAAGGTTGCTGAAACTGTAATTCTGGATTATTTGGAAACAAACAAAAAGTACTTAAAAACCTACAGTCCTACCCTCCATTAACAACACGACTGGGCGTGTATAAACAAGACCACTAAGCCCAGTGCGTACTGCTTATGTCCCCTGACATAGGCGGTGGCTGGTAATATTTTGCATATTAATCAGAGTACATAAAAATGTACTGTGGTGTGTAGTAACCATTGTCAACGCACACCTTACAACTCAATATGTTTTCTGTCCACAGACGGGCAAATATTAATTATGTTAGCCCGTCAACGATGCGGGCGGAAAGGACGTTTTATGAGTCAACAATTAAATAATGAGTCACAGAAAAGGCACAGCAACAAGGCATATTCCGCAAATACTGACAAACCTCGGAAAGATGTTTCTCAGATTATTTCCTCGCTGGAACAGGATTTTTCCTCATTTCTCAAACAAGATGAGAACCGGTATCAGGAATATTTGAAAACTATGGCACACTTCCATAAATACAGCGTTAATAACACTATGCTGATTTTTTTACAGCGGCCAGAAGCAAGTTATATCAATAGTTACTCAGGCTGGAAATCTGTTGGAAGAATGGTCAAAAAAGGAGAAAAAGGAATCCGGATCATTGCACCCGTTACGATCAAAGTTCAGAAGGAAGCAGAAAATGATTCATCAAATCTGGAAAAAGTCGAAGAAAAGGTCATTGCATTCCGCACAGCATATGTATTTGATCTGTCGCAGACAGAAGGAAAGGAACTGCCACTGCTGAATAACAGGGAACTGATTGGCAATGTTTCGCAATACGCTAAGCTCATGGAAGCAATCAGGCAGATATCTCCTGTCCCTATCCGGTTCGGGACTCTCAACTCCACAACAGCAAAAGGTTATTATGATTATACAAACCGTATAATTATGATTCGTGAGGGAATGAGTGAATTGCATACAGTTAAAACGGCGATTCATGAACTTACACATGCTCTGCTTCATTTGGATAAAACAGCTAACAAGAGTTCAGCTGAAAAGGAAACTGAAGCTGAATCCGTAGCATATGTAGTGTGCAGTGCGTTAGGACTGGACACCGGAGAATATAGTTTTCCTTACCTTGCCAGCTGGAGCGAAAGCCATACGCCACACGAACTCAAAAACAGTTTGTTTACCGTAAGGAGAACAGCCGACAGCCTTATTAATAAAATCTGTGAAAAACTTAATACTCAAGATCACGTCAACAGTTGAGTTTATAAAAGGGAGGACAGACCTCCCTTCTTACAAATAATGGTTTACATTCACATGCAAATGTGGATGATTTTTTTAATCAGGAATTGGGAATGTAAACCGTTATCATGGGATATAAAACACATATCTCAACAAATCTATATCAGCATTTTTGTGCAGAAACCCTTGTAGATGCCAGATAATCTGATATGTAATGGCTACACATAAAGCCCGTCTTCTATCAGAAGAAATGAAATAAAGTGTTTTGCCGGGAATTCCGGCGATATTGTATTTTAACATTTTTATTTATTCAGATATGGCAAGGAGACTAATTAAATTATGGGACGGAAAAACAAAGCTTACAGATTGTCATTACATCAACAGATTTACAACCGTCTGACAAGTATGCAGGCGTTTGGGGAATCTAAACAGCAGGGCAAGGCAGACGGAACAATGCAGGAAAAAATATACAGTTACAGTACATATCAAAGCTATTCTAGAGCCTGTCAGAGTTTCGGCAAATTTGTGAATAAAAATCATTCAGAAGTGACTACTTTAAAAGCTGCCAGACACTACGTGAACGAATATTTACAGTCTTTGGTTGATTCCAGTAAAAGTGCATGGACAGTATCGCTGTATTGTTCTGCACTGGTGAAATTATATCAGATTGCTCCTGACGATCCGAACCGTTTTCCGGTTTCTCCTAGACACCGGTACGATATCACCCGTAGTCGTGGTATAACTGCATCTGATTCACATTTTTCGGTACAAAATCACGCAGAACTGATTGCTTTTTGTAAAGGCGTTGGATGCAGAAAAAATGTGTTAAAAAAAATGGAATCAAAAGATTTATGGGACAGGGACAGAATGGAAAAAATCGTAGAAAAACTTTCCCTTCAGGATATAAGATCAGCGGAAGAAGAAAAGCATTTAGTTTGCTTAAAAAATGCATTAGATACTTTTCCCGGATATCATTATTTTATTCACCACAGACAAGATAAGGGCGGTAAATATCGCTTTGCACCGATCATAGGTACCAACATTGATAAGATTGTGGAAAGAATGAAAAATACACCTTCTAGTCAGAAAGTGTTTCTTCACATTCCAAATCGTGCTGATATACATTCATACCGGGCAGAATATGCACGAAATCTATATAGAGAACTACTTTCCAGATCAACTCCGACAGATCAGCTGCCACGAGAACAAAAGTACTATTGCCGAAAAGATGCAAAAGGCAAAGTCCTCTCTAAGCCTGTAATGTTGCAAGTATCAAGGGCACTGGGACACAACCGTATATCAGTTATTGCATCTTCTTACTTACATGATCTTTAATACCAAAACGAAAGGATATTTTACATGGGATATTTTGTGAAAAAAAGCTCTTTTGGTTTAAAACCTGTTACTTTCTCTACCAATACAGAAATAAATGTGTATGATACCGATGGATATTATCTTTCACCAGACGAATATGTAAACATACAACAGACGCTATCCAGACAGAAAGAAAAAATAGTCCAATTACAACAGGAAAAGGAACAGGAAGAACAGAAATTACTGGACTATTATCAAAATGCTTTTCAAAAAGTAAAAAAAGAGTACAGCAATAAGCTGTCTGGGGAATTACAGCACATACGGGAGAAAAATATTCAGCCATCAGAAGAATATGAAAAACAGCTGTTTATTGTGAAAACGCAGCTAGAAGAACTGCAAACGCAGCTAACCAAAGCCAAACAATATGGAACAGATCAGGAAACACTCAATAAAAATCTTTTACGTATCTTAAAAGAACGGGCTAATGCAGAGAGGGGAATTATACCCAAAAAACAACATCATGGATATATCATTTTATGTTCACAGCAATTAATAAAAAAGGACAACATCAAATATAGTGAAGCAGTTACTGCATGGAAAACACAGATACAGACACCTTATCCGTTAAACCTGAAAAGCAGTGAAATAAAAGATCAGATTTTTAAAGATTTTGTTGAGAAAAATATTTTCATAGAAATGGAGATCTGCACTGATTCTTTGGATATAAAAACAGAATGTGAAGTGAATTTACAGCAGTATCTTTTTCGAGCCAACACCAGAACAGGTTACTGGGAAATTGAATTGTACACAACAGGAGAAATTACAATTCCTCTGAATATGCAACAACCGAAGAAAAACGCTACTGGTTCCTGTAGCACTTTTCAAAAAGATAGTATTAAAAGTAACGTTAGATAAACTTGTACCAAAACAGAAAAGAAATTGAACATTCCTTTAGCTTTGGCAATATACCAGAAGTAACGAACATCAGATTTAATATTTAAAAAAAAGGAAAAACAACATGACAATATATGGATACGCAAGGATCAGCAGCCCACAGCAGTCAATCGATCGTCAGATCAGGAATATAAAAGCATATGACTCAAAAGCTGTCATTGTGCAGGAAGCATATACCGGCACAAAAATGGATCGTCCAAAATGGAACCGTTTGTATTCCCGAATTAAAAAGGGGGATACAATCATTTTCGATTCTGTCAGCAGGATGTCCCGTAATGCAGAAGAAGGGTTTCATATGTATAATGAACTGTTCAACAAAGGAATCAATCTTGTCTTCCTGAAAGAACCACACATTAATACAGACACCTATAAATCTGCATTACAGGGCGGGATACCGGCAACAGGAACAAATATTGACTGTATACTGGAAGGTATTAATAAATATCTCCTGTCACTGGCAAAGGAACAGATCAGACTTGCTTTTGAACAGTCCGAAAAGGAAGTAGCTGATTTGCATCAGCGTACAAAAGAAGGCATTGAAACGGCACGTATCAACGGAAAACAGATTGGACAGAAACCCGGTGCCAGATTAACAACCCAAAAAAGTAAAAAAGCAAAAAAGATTATCTTAAAGTATAGTAAGACATTTTCAGGAACTCTGGCTGATGAAGATTGCATGAAACTGGCAGGAGTCAGCCGTAACACTTTTTATAAATATAAAAAAGAATTAATGAATGAGTAATAAAGAATTCCCCACCGGATATCCAGTGGGGATAAAACATTATTCGAAAGTTACATCTACATCAGCAGCCGCATCTGTTTCTTCCTCTGGGGAAAGTTCAATTTCCTCAGTTTCTTCTGTCTCTTCCTGCAGTCCAGCATCTGGTGTTTCTACAGGGGATGTGCTATCAACTGTACTTGTGGAACCATCTGTAAAGATATCTTCTGTTAAATTTCCGGCTGTAATGGACTGTGTACTTCCTGAATCTTCAACAGTGCCTGTTGTCGGAATTCCGAAATGGTTACAAATATCATAATACTGACTATGAGGCATTTCTGTATTTTGTAATGCATTTTCTATATCATGATTTTTTCCGGGAGCAGCCTGTACTATCATTGATGTTAAGTTCACTCCTGCTTCATTCTTATACTGTACTACTGCAATTGCCTCGTATTTGTTAAATGAATCTGTTTCATTTCCAAAATGTCCAATATCCTCAAAGAATACGGAAGCTGCTTTTCCAAGATCCTCGCCAGTAGATTCCCAGCCTGATCCACCATACCCATTAAATGCCCCGCCGTGTGACGCAAGTGGGTTGATCGTAGACATTTCTCCTTCTGCCCACCCTCCAAGCATTACACATACAATGTTTCTGGAGGCTCTTGTTGCTGCATCTCTCAAAAGCCCATCGGACCATTCCCTTGTCGGATAACTCGGGTAATCTTTAAAGAAATTTCTGTGATCCGGGTTCTGTCTGAGGTCATTCATTACCTCGTGGGCTGCTTGTCCTGCTACGGTATCCATGGTCAGTCCATTTAATATTTCCTCATAAGTATAATCACCTACATGATAGGTCGCAGAAGCTTCTTTATAATAAGTGCCGGTCGGCTCAACTGGAAGTTTTGTCTTTACCGTAAATGTTACATATCCTTTTGAAACACCAGTGATATTTCCATATTTGTCGATCGTGGCTACAGACGGATCACTGGATGAAAAAGTCAGATATTTTTCTGCTTTTTCCGGATCATATTTACTGATACCAGTATTTGGGTTGATTGTCTCACCAATGCCGACATTTCTTCCTTTTTCCACTACATTTTCAGGATCTTTAAATCCAACACCGTCTTCATACTCATCATTATACTGAATTTTTACTGTATACCTTTTTGAAATGCTCAGACAGTCAGCTCCTTTCGAAGAAGCAAAAGGGGTTTTTGAAGTAACGGTAATTGTAGCTTTTCCAGCTTTCAGAGGGGTGATGGTTCCATTTTCATCTACAGTTGCTATAGAAGTATCACTGGATTCGTAGATAAAGTCTTTTCTGGTTGTATTACCAGTAGATTCCCATTTTACATTACAATCTTTGGGTTCTCCTACATATAAGGTATCATCTGCTGTCTTTTCAATATAGAGGGCTGTTACATAAGATACTTCCGGTTTTGGTATTTCTGTCGGTGTAGCTGTTGGTATCGGAGTCGCTGTTGGCTCTGGTACTTTCGTAGGATCCGGTGTTTTTGTAGGTGTCGGTGTTGCTGTCGGTTCCGGCGCCTTGGTTGGCTCTGGTACTTTTGTAGGTTCCGGTACTTTTGTTGGCACCGGTGTTGCCGTTGGTTTTGATGCCTCTGGCTTCTTTGTTGGAGTCACCGGTTTTACCGGTGCTTTATTCACTACTTTAATTGTGATTGTTTTGGATGCTTTGTTATATATTCCTGATGCCTTTGCCGAAATGGTGATCTTTGCCATACCTGCCTTCAGTGCCCGCAAGTTTCCTTTCTTGTCCACGGTCACTACCTTCGGCTTGGAACTCTTATAGATCATCGGGGTGCGGGCTTTTGCGCCCAGGTTCTTTCTCTGTCCTGTGGTCAGCCCCATGTTTCTGGCTGAAATGCTCTGGTTCTGTTTTACCACTTTTACCGTGATGGTCTTCTTCACAGTCTTGTATTTTGATTTCTTTGCAGTAATGGTGATCTTTACGGTTCCGGCTTTCTTTCCGGTCACGACACCCCTGCTGTTTACCGTGGCGATCTTCTTATTGGAAGTCTTATAGCTGAGCTTCGCCCCTCTGGTCGATTTTACTTTGATCTTTCCGGATCTTCCTGCATATACTTTTTTGTTGGATACTTTCAGAGTTACGCTCTTTGCAGCAGCTTCAACTGTCTGTGTAACAGCAGGGAGCGCTGTTACATTCGAAGCAGTAGGCATTGTTCCCAGCGTCATGGTACAGGCAAGAACAACTGCCAGGTTTTTCAGTTTGTTTCTTTTCATTTTCATGATCTCCTTTCCATATGTGCAAGAAGTTACAGCATCTTTTCTACATCTTCTTTTCCTATTGTAAATTCGATATCCTGATATTGTCAATAGAAAACCAAACATATTACAGGGGAATTTACATGGAAGATTTGGATTATGGCTATATCAGGATTAAGCTGAATGAACTCATCCATCAACAGGGAATAAGCAAGAACAAACTGGCTCACAGAGCAGAGATGCAGCGCACACAGTTGAACCAGTATTGTAACAATCAGGTAACACGTCTGGATACAGCTGTATTGTCTCGCTTGTGCCATGCACTGGACTGTAAGATTGATGATTTGATAGAATATGTTCCACCTGAAAAATAGCCTTTTCTCTACAGATTGGTATGTAACTGCAATAACAGGGCATACCGGTCTTTTTTTATGATAGCACTTCTTCTTGACTGAATCAATGCAAACACGACAGGCACTCTTACATTTTCCGACACGAATGAAAATAAATTACATATTAAAATCAAAAAGGATTTTAGTATGCAGTTGAACATAAAAGAACAGCAGATATTGCAGTATGCAATGGAGCATGGTATCATTGATCTTACAGATGTATCAGCAGATGTTGAGAAAATGAAAAAACAGGAAATATTAAAAAAATATCATTACTGGCAGGGAAGTGACGGAAGATTTTATTTTAAATACCGTGACAGTGAGAGTGGCAGAAAGAAAAAAATCAGCCGGGCATCGGAAGAAGCTATTCAGGAAGTTATTTTGAAGTTCCACGCAGAAACAGCAGAAAAGCATACACTGGTCACTGTTTTCGATGAATGGATGAATGATAAAATAAGCTGTGGAGAATTACAGGAGTCAAGCATTATAAAGTACAAAAATAATGCAAAAAGATTTTTTGCCGTAGATGAAGATTTTTCAAATGCAGATGTAAAGACAATGAACGATGACGTAATGGAAAGCTATGTAAAAAAGGTGATTTATACGCTGGGTCTTACTGCAAAAGGCTATAGTGACTTTCGCACGATTCTCAAAGGAACCCTAAAGTATGCCAAACGGAAAAAATACACGGCATACAGTATTGCATCTTTCTTCCTTGATTTTGTTCCGGGTAAAAATGCTTTCAGCCGAGCTGCCAAACAGGAAAGTGATATTAGCTGTTTTAAAAAATCTGAATTAAAAAGGCTGAAAAATAAGTTGCTGGAAAACGGTGGAATAAGAGATCTGGCTTTACTGCTACAGATGCATACAGGGATTCGTGTAGGTGAACTCACTGCCCTGAAAAGCTGTGATAATATCGCAAGGAATAAGCTTCTTATCCGAAGAACGGAATCCGGTGGAATTGATCCTGAAACAAACCTGAGAACCATCACAATTAAAGAAACATCCAAAACGGCAGCAGGTGACCGGGAAATGATCCTTACTACAGAATGCCAGAATATTATTGATATTCTGAAAAAAATCAATTTTGGTGCAGAGTACCTGATTTCTGAAAATGGAAAGCGTCTAACGTCCAAACAGATCAATTATCATTTACAGAAGGTATGTAAAGAAGCTGGAATTCATCCCCGATCCACCCACAAGCTGAGAAGATCCTATGCGTCTATGCTATTGGAAGCCGGAATTGATACGGCAATCGTCACAAACCAGCTGGGTCATACGGAAATCGCCACTACAGAGAAATATTATCATTATGACATCGAAGATGATACAGAAAAAATCCAGAAAATAAACGACACAATCGCAATCTGACCTCAGGGGTCACATAGAGGGTCAGATGACTATTTCCCGGCAAAACAAAAAACACTGGAAACCCCTGATTTACAAGGCTTTCCAGTGTTTCTAGGAGCAGGGGATGAGAGAATCGAACTCCCACCAAAGGTTTTGGAGACCCCTATCATACCATTTGACCAATCCCCTGTATTATTAAAATAATTGCAAATTTATCTGCAACAAATCAAATTATAGCAGATATGCTGAAATTTGTCAAGCGGAGATGGAGGGATTTGAACCCTCGCACCGGTTACCCGATCTACCGCATTTCGAGTGCGGACCCTTCAGCCACTTGGGTACATCTCCATGTCCTGAAAATTGTCTCAAACATGTTTATTATATAAGCAGTTTGTCGAAAGGTCAATTCTTTTTTTTATTGACGTGAAAAGAATCCTATAATATGATATAAGGAAAGATATCCGCAGAGTAATAATACATCAGGTATTAACATCTTTGCAGAAATTGCGGAAGGAGGTTTGGATTTTATGAACAGAAAAAAAGATGTGATTCTCAGGGCCACTGTGGCTTTGACTGAAAATTATAAAAAAGAAGAGTTATTTATGCCAAAAAATAACAGAGAACTTCCAAGCAGGGCAGCAGTGATCGATGTTGTCAAGGAACTTCGTTCCGTTATTTTTCCGGGTTACTTCTGGAATGATTCGGCAGCAAAGGTATTTCCGGAATATTTTGCGGGATACCGTCTGAATGATCTTTATGACAGACTCAAGGAACAGATTGAAATTGCTCTTTTATATGCACAGCCGGAATTAGAACAGGAGGGCGCAGAAGAAGAGGCAGACCGTATCTGTGCAGGCTTTTTTGAACAGCTTCCAGAGGTGCAGCAGCGTCTTCTGAAAGATGTGCAGGCGGGATTCGACGGTGATCCGGCTGCCAAGAGCAAAGAAGAAATCATATCATCGTATCCTGGTTTGTTTGCCATTTATGTATATCGCCTGGCTCATCTTTTATATAAAGAAGAAGTTCCGTATATTCCGCGAATCATGACAGAATATGCACATGGTAAGACCGGAATCGATATTAATCCGGGAGCAACGATTGGAGATTACTTCTTTATTGATCATGGTACAGGTGTGGTAATCGGTGAAACAACTGAGATCGGCTGCAATGTAAAATTATATCAGGGAGTAACTCTTGGGGCGCTTTCTACGAGACAGGGCCAACAGTTGGCCAATGTGAAACGTCATCCAACGATCAGGGATAATGTGACAATCTATTCCAATGCGTCTGTACTTGGCGGAGAAACGGTTGTGGGAGAAAATACGATCATTGGAGGTAACACATTTATTACAGAATCTGTTCCGGCCAACACCAAGGTCAGTGCCAAGAGCCCGGAATTGGTGATCAAGAAATCTCGCAGTGCAGTATCCAAAACAGATGTCTGGGATTGGCAGGACTGATTTTCAAAACTGACAAAACAATACAAAATAACAGAAAAAAATATAAAATAAAAATAATTTAAAAAAATTAAAATTACCTGTTGACAAACTATGAGTTATAAGATATACTCAATATCGTTGAAGCGAGCGGATACAAGCGTGACGCGAGAACAGCGATATGCGGGTGTAGTTCAATGGTAGAACACCAGCCTTCCAAGCTGGATACGTGGGTTCGATTCCCATCACCCGCTTATGCGATAGTGGCGTAGTTGGTAACGCGCGACCTTGCCAAGGTCGAGACCGCGGGTTCGAGCCCCGTCTATCGCTCTTAAGGACTCTGAGTTTTTAGAGTCCTTTTTTCTTTATATAAAAAAGTAAGGAGGAATGAAAGATGCCAGTACCAACCCCTCACATTGAAGCGAAAAAAGGTGAGATTGCTAAGAATGTTCTGATGCCAGGAGATCCTCTCCGTGCGAAATATGTAGCAGAACATTTTTTAGAGGATGCCAGACTGGTCAACCAGGTCAGGAATGTATATGCTTATACAGGAACATATAAAGGAAAAGAACTTACGGTTATGGCTAGTGGAATGGGAATGCCGTCTATCGGTATTTATTCTTATGAACTGTATAAGTTTTATGATGTGGACAATATCATCCGTATTGGTTCGGCAGGCGCTTATACGGACAGACTTGCTGTATACGATGTAGTTCTTGCAGACAGCGCGTGGAGTCAGTCCAGTTTTGCGAAAGTGCAGAATGGGTGTATGGATGATGTGTTGTACCCATCTGAGGCGCTGAATACCAGAATCCTTGATGCGGCGCATTGCTTGCAGATTCCGCTTAAGACTGCGCGTATTCATTCCTCTGATGTTTTTTATACAGAAGATAATGTGGATGGTTATAAAGAGATAATCAAGAAACACCAATGTGAATGTGTGGAAATGGAAAGCTTCGCACTGTTTCACAATGCGAAGCTTCTTGGCAAAAATGCGGCGTGTCTTCTGACTATTTCAGACTCTTTTGTGACACATGAGGAATTATCTTCATTGGCGAGACAGGAGTCTTTTGAAAATATGATGAAGATAGCCCTGGAAGCATGCTGATCAGGAAGAAGTTCTGTCCTGTTCAACCAGACCATAAAAAGAAAGCAGATAGAGCCCGCAAAGGCCGACCAGTCCATAGATGATTCTGGAAAGCAAACTCATACTTCCAAAAAGAAGAGCCACAAGATTCAGGTTGAAAAAACCAATCAGTCCCCAGTTGATGGCACCGATTACAGTGAGTGTCAGTGAAAAGTATTGTAAAAATTTATTTCCCATAAGTCACCATCCTTTCATAGTGCTAGTATGGCAGGATAATAAAAAAATATTCGCGACAGATCTGCTCTGCCGCGAATATTTTTTTACTGTAATTTAATTGTCTGTGAAGTGACATTGCCCCCACCGAAAGCAAATGCTTCAGATGCTTCCAGAGTAACATCAGATTTATCATTCAGAGAGAATGCGTAGCAGACGGTTACTGTACTTCCTGGTTCTACTTCGGCAATATAATTGTCAATCGCAGGTTCATCTTCTTTTGGAACAGCCGGTGAAAGCTTTTCTCCATTCTGCTTTGCAGAAAGCTGAACATCAACTAATGCACTGGATGAGGAACTGCTGTTGTTTGTATAGTCACAGTACAATAACAGACAGTCAGAATCATCAATTGCCTGTGTGACACGAAATTCTTTCAGGCGAAGTGTGAAATGATCATTGTCCATATCAATGCTGGTAGTTTCAGCTGGTGTGACAGTTGCTTCGACACCTGCGTTTTCTGAATTGTTCATTTCAGCCAGGGATTGATTGATCTCATCCTGAACGTTTGTGAAGTTTGCAGACATAACTTTTACGGTGTCGGCATCCAGAGAAACAATTTTCCATTTTCCATCTGCTTCTATTAACGGATAAGTGATGTCGATGGATGTGAATTTATCTTCTACGCTACCTGACTTTTCCTCCAGAAGTGAAGCTAGTTTCTGCTGTGTTTCTTCTTCGGTTAAAGTCGTGCCGGAAAATGCTGTGGAAACAATCTGTTTCAGAAATTCTGAGATGGTTTCTTTGTAAATATCTGCACCATCAATGTAATTGATGTGAACAGTTACAGATGCAGTGCCGTTCTGAATATGAAAATTGGTTTTGCCGATTTTGTAGGTCATCTTCTCATTGATCTTCTTGAAAAATGAAGAGTAAGCATCACTGGTGATATCTGCATTGTCAAGAGCAGACATATCATTGCTCTGCAGAAGGTTTTTCATTCCGTCAAAGTTCATGGCGCGCATGTTTTCCAGAAAATCTTCTGTTGCGGAAATTGGTTTCTGGCGTTGCATAAAATAAAATCCAGTGCCGCCGGCGACAGCAAGAATGAGGATGATCAGAAAAATGATCCACCCTTTTTTCTTTTTTTTCTTACGTCTCGGAGCAGCGGATTGTTCTTCATATACTTCCTGATTATTAGTATCCATACTTCCTCCTTATGAAGTTGCCTGGCTACGTTTGAAATTGTAACCGTATTGTTGCGCAATAAACGCATGCTTATCATTAACTCTTTTATTATAGCAGAAGGCGACGTTACTTGACAAGGTCATTTACGGACTCTAAAATGAGATTATAATGAAATACAAAATAGAAGCAAAAACAAAAGAGAAGTGACTGTAGCTCAGGAGGGGAGAGCGAAGGTCGGATGGAGGGAAAATATGGCGATAAAATATGAAGGAAGTTTTCTTTCAGAGGCAGATACACTTGAGATTTCGGTACTTTGCCTGATGCCGGAACCAGGGATAAAACCACGGGCAATCGTTCAGTTGGTGCATGGAATGAGTGAACATAAAGAACGATATATCCCATTTATGGAATATCTGACAGACAAAGGTTATATAACAGTGATTCATGATCACAGAGGACATGGGAAAAGTGTTTCGGATAAAAAAGATCTGGGATATATGTACGGAGGCGGTGCAGATGCAATGCTGAAAGACGTCCTGACGGTGAATGAAGAAATCAGACGCCATTTTCCGGAATTGCCGCTGATTTTGTTCGGGCACAGCATGGGGTCACTTGCAGTAAGAGCATTTGCTGCAAAACATGACGACTGTATGAATATGCTGATCGTCTGTGGTTCACCAAGTGAAAATAAAGCAAGACCTCTTGGAAAAGCAATTGCGAAGGTACAGGGAAAACTACTGGGCTCACATCATAAGAGTAAAATTCTGGAAACCATGTCTTTTGGAACTTATGCATTGAAATTTAAGGATGAGAAAAACAAAAATGCATGGATATGTTCTGATCCGGCAGTTTATGAGGCTTATACAAAGTCTGATCTGTGTGGATTTACTTTTACAGATGATGCATACATAGCACTGTTTGATCTGATGAAAAAAGCATATGACGTACATAGATGGACCTGTACCAGACCAAAGATGCCTGTATTGTTTATCAGTGGGGCGGAAGATCCGTGCCTTGGAAATGTACGGAAATTTGCAGGAGCGGTCCATGCCATGCGAAGAGCCGGTTATCTTGACGTGAAGGGGAAATTATATCCGGGAATGCGCCATGAAATTTTGAATGAAAAAGGAAAAGAAAAAGTCTGGCACGATGTATTTGTATATATGAAGAAAAAGGGATTTTAAAAATGTATCAAATCTGATATAATCTTTTTTGTGAAAAATTACCAGATTTGGAGGAGATAAAATGAGAGCAAGTGGCATTTTGATGGGGATATCCAGTATTCCGTCAAAGTATGGAATCGGATGTTTTTCAAAGGAAGCCTATGATTTTGTAGATCAGCTTGAAAAAGCAGGACAGCAGTACTGGCAGATACTTCCACTGGGACCGACAGGGTATGGAGATTCTCCGTATCAGTCTGTTTCTACATTTGCAGGGAATCCGTATTTTATTGATCTGGAGGAACTGATCAAAAAAGAACTCCTGACCAAAGAAGAATGTGAGGCCTGTGACTGGGGTGGCAGTGAATCTTATGTTGATTATGAAAAAATATATCTTTCCAGATATAAACTGCTCCGCAAAGCATATGAAAAGGCAGATCTGAAGACGGACCCGGATTATGCGGAATTTTTGAAAGAAGAAAAAGACTGGCTGCAGGATTATTGTCTGTTTATGGCAATCAAGAATGATCAGAAGGGAATCTGCTGGATTGACTGGCCGGAAGAATTAAAGGATCGTCATTCAAAGGCAGTAAAAGAGGCAGAGAAAGAGCTGGCAGAAGAAATAGAATTTTATCGTTTCCAGCAATATTGTTTTACCACACAGTGGAGAAAACTGAAAGCATATGCAAATAAGAAAGACATCAGTATCATTGGAGATGTGCCAATCTATGTGGCTCTGGACAGCTCTGACGCATGGGCAAATCCGGAAATGCTACAGTTTGACGAAGATTATGATCCAAAGGCAGTTGCAGGATGCCCTCCAGATGCTTTTTCAGCAACCGGACAGCTGTGGGGAAATCCATTGTATGACTGGAAGGCACTTAAGAAAGACGGTTATGGCTGGTGGGTGCAGCGAATGACACACTGCCTGGAACTTTATGATGTAGTCAGAATCGATCATTTCCGTGGATTTGATGAGTATTATGCTATTCCGTATGGGGACAAAACTGCTGAGAGGGGAAAATGGGAAAAGGGTCCGGGAATGAATCTGTTCCATACACTTGATAAAAAAATCAAAGACCTCCGAGTGATCGCAGAAGATCTTGGTTTCCTGACAGAAAGTGTTCTGGAAATGCTGAAAGAGAGCGGATATCCGGGAATGAAAGTGCTTCAGTTTGCGTTTGATGGAAGTGAAGATAGCAGCTATCTTCCATACAAATATGATCACAACTGTGTAGTTTATACAGGTACACATGATAATGAGACCACAAAAGGCTGGTTGGAAAATCTGCAGGGACATGATCTTAAATTTGTCAGAGAATATATCAACTGTTATGAACAGCCGGTCAATGACTGTGTATGGGCACTGATACGTACAGCACTTTCAAGTGTAGCTGATCTTGCAGTCATTCCGATTCAGGATTATTTGTGTCTTGGAAATGAAGCCCGTATGAATGCTCCGTCTACATTGGGGGATAACTGGAAATGGCGGCTTACTGCAAATCAGATTTCGGAAACAACGTTGTATCATATGAGAGAAGTGACCAGGATTTATGGACGTCTCGCAAAAGTATCTGAAGAAAAGGAAACTGATGAAATTGCGAACGCAGAGGAAGAAGAACGGCAGGATAATGACCAAAATTCTAAAATAGTTGAATAAATGCGTGAGAGGAGAGGCAGGATGGAAGAACAGAATAAGAATCCTGAAAAGAAGGAGAACGAAGTGCAGACTTCACAGGAAAATACCCCACAGAATGCGACACCTACCAGAAGCTATGTACTGATGATTCTGGCAGGATGTTATCTTTTGTATACGGGGTACAGATTGTGTAAAAATGTCATCGATGGAGTTGACGGTGGCAGCTGGGGCTTTTTTGCGGCAGGAATCGGTTTCCTGATCGTGGGAGCGGTAATGCTTTTTATTGGTGGTAAGAATTTTATCAAACGAGATAAAGAAAAACGTGCGATGGAAGAAGCTGCCAGGGCAGAAGAAAAAGCGGCAGAGCCGGAGAAAACGACAGAGAAAAAAACGATGAGTATTGCGGAACGTGCGAGACTGGCTTCAAGTCTTGAAGAGTCAGAGAGCGAAGACAAAACAGAGAAGCCGGACGAGTCAGAAACGGCTGATATAGCTTCAGAAGAAAAAACAGAGGAGTAAGTATTCAAAAAGCGTCGCAGAATGTTATCTGCGGCGCTTTTTGCGTGTTTTTTTCTTCTTTTTGTGTGAGCCGGAAGGGTTATGCAGGGTAGACCAGCAGAAAAGCTGAACCAAAATGATTCCGATCAATGCTCCGGAACTGTCAATGCAGACATCTCTGACAGAAGGACTTCGTCCGGAAACAAAAGATTGATGGTATTCATCCAGCCCTGCGAAGCCTGCACAGAAAATACCGGCGAGGAGAAATAACCAGAACCCTCTCACTCGATATACATAAAGCGGGAAAGAAACAGCCACGGCAAGAAGAAAATATTCAGTCATATGAGCTGCTTTCCGAACATAAAACTGAATGGAATTGGCCTCATAATTCAGCTCATCATAACTTTTGCCTTCATGCAGGATCTCGCTTTTGGTTTCTACGATATTATAACTGATCTTGTAACTTAATTCCCCGGACACCTCCCCGGTCTGGGCTGAAAATGAAAAGATCAGATACATCATAAGCAAAGCTGGTATAAAAGATAATGGTTTTAATAGTGTGATCAGTATTTTCATGGCTTTAAATATAGCAAAGGGGGAAAAGATTGTCAACTGAGAGGAAGGTATGTTATACTTATATCAATTATGAACCTGCATCAAAAGTGATTAAAGAACAGGTAGGAGACAGGAATTAATCTAAGGGATAAGAGAGGAACAAAAAAGATGAGTTTAGCAGATGTTACGTTTATTAATATGTGCAGAGATGTCATAGAAAATGGAACCAGTACAGAAGGAGAAAAGGTACGTCCAGTCTGGGAAGACGGTACATCGGCCTACACGATCAAGAGATTTGGAGTAGTGAATCGCTATGATCTGCGCAAAGAATTTCCGGCTCTGACACTTCGAAGAACTGCACTAAAAAGTGCTATGGATGAGATACTCTGGATCTGGCAGAAAAAATCAAATAATATCAAAGATCTTCACAGTCATATCTGGGACAGCTGGGCCGATGAGAATGGCTCCATTGGTAAGGCATATGGTTATCAGCTGGGGGTGAAACATCAGTACAAAGAAGGGATGATGGATCAGGTAGACCGTGTATTATATGATTTGAAAAATAATCCCTACAGCCGTCGCATCATGACGAATATTTACGTACACCAGGATCTGCATGAGATGAATCTGTATCCATGTGCATATTCCATGACGTTTAATGTGACGAAGGAACCGGGGAAAGACAAGCTTACTTTGAATGCAATCCTGAATCAGCGTTCACAGGATATTCTGGCTGCAAATAACTGGAACGTCTGCCAGTATTCAATCCTTCTGATGATGATCGCACAGGTATGTGACATGGAAGCAGGTGAACTTGTACATGTGATTGCAGACTGCCATATTTATGATCGTCACGTACCGGTTATCAAAGAACTGATCAGCCGTACTCCGTATCCGGCACCAACTGTGAAACTGAATCCGGAGATCAGGGATTTTTATGAGTTTACAACGGATGATCTGATAGTAGAGAATTATCAGACATGGCCACAGATCAAAAATATTCCGATCGCAATCTGATGTGTTTGAAAATAAATATATTGCTGTAGAGAAGAGGGTAATGAAGTATGAATATTATAGTAGCAGTAGATAAGAACTGGGCAATCGGTAAAGATAACAAGCTTCTTGTAAGTATTCCGGCAGATATGAAGATGTTTCGCCAGGAAACAACTGGAAAAGTTGTTGTTATGGGACGTAAGACTCTGGAAAGTTTTCCAAATGGGCTGCCTCTTAAGAACAGAACAAATATTGTCCTGACAGGAAACAAAGATTACAATGTCAAAGACGCGATCATTGTCCACACTGTAGAAGAACTTCTGGAAGAAATAAAAAAATATCCGTCAGAGGAAGTATACTGTATTGGTGGAGACAGTGTATACAAACAGCTTTTGCCTTACTGTGATACAGCACATGTGACAAAAATTGATTTTGCATATGAGGCAGACAGCTATTTCCCAAACCTGGATGAAATGCCGGAGTGGAAAGTAACTGCGGAAAGCGATGAGCAGACATATTTTGATCTGGAGTATTCTTTTATGAAATATGAAAGGATAAAATAAATATTTTCTCTGCAAATTTTGCATTGAAGTCACCACGATAAAGTGCTAAAATGGATGAAAAGAGTTACTGAGAAGGGTAACTGGAAAAGAAATCCATATGACTGGAGGAAGATATATTATGGAAAAAAAGAACATTGACTGGGGCAGCATCGGATTCGGTTATATTCCGACAGATTATCGTTATGTTGCCAATTTCAAAGATGGTAAATGGGATGAAGGACAGCTGACTACAGACCCGAATGTTACACTGAATGAATGTGCCTGTGTATTCCAGTATGCACAGACTGTATTTGAAGGAATGAAAGCTTATACAACAGAAGACGGACATATTGTTACTTTCCGCCCGGATCTCAATGCTGAGCGTCTTGCAAATTCTGCAAGAAGACTGGAAATGCCGGTATTCCCGGAAGACCGTTTTGTAGAGGCTGTTGTACAGACAATCAAGGCAAATGAAGCATATGTACCACCATATGGCTCTGGTGCAACTCTGTATGTACGTCCGTATATGTTTGGAAGTAACCCTGTTATCGGCGTTAAACCGGCTGACGAGTATCAGTTCCGTATTCTGACTACACCGGTTGGACCGTATTTCAAAGGTGGCGCAAAACCGATTACGATCCGTGTCACAGACTTTGACCGTGCTGCACCGCATGGAACAGGTCATATCAAGGCTGGTCTGAACTATGCAATGAGTCTTCATGCTATCATGGATGCGCATCGTCAGGGATATGATGAAAACATGTATCTGGATTCTGCTACAAGAACAAAAGTAGAAGAAACAGGTGGAGCGAACTTTATCTTTGTTACAAAGGATAATACCGTTGTTACACCGAAGTCCAACAGTATTCTTCCATCTATCACACGTCGTTCTCTGATCTATGTTGCAGAGCATTATCTTGGACTGAAGGTAGAAGAACGAGAAGTATATCTGGACGAAGTAAAAGACTTTGCGGAATGTGGACTCTGCGGAACCGCAGCTGTTATCTCACCAGTTGGCAAGATTGTAGACCATGGCAAAGAAATCTGCTTCCCAAGCGGAATGGAAGAAATGGGACCTACAACAAAGAAACTTTACGAGACACTTACCGGCATCCAGATGGGACGCATCGAAGCTCCGGAAGGCTGGATCAAAGTTATCGAATAAGATTTATTGTATCAGATATAAGACAAGGTACAGGCAGATGTCCTGCGCCTTGTTTTTTTGTTTGTATTTCGTTATAATAAGAGAGAGTTTACAGGAGGACGGAATGGACAAAAAATCTTACGATAACGGAATGGACTTCAGCTTTGTGGAGCAAAAAGTCCGCGAAGTGCAGACAACAATAGAAAATGCTGTAAAAACAAGCAATTATCAGGAACTGAATCAGTCCATCACGAAGATGGTTAATAATACACTGAAACAATATCAGAAAGAGCATCCTGCGACGGTTCAGAAAAAAACTGAGCACAAAGTTATGAATCAGAAAATACAGGAAACTCATCCGGAACTGTACGGAAATACCGGAGGCGAAAAGGTAAAAGATATTCTGCTGATCGTATTCGGTGGGCTTCTTTCCGGAAGTATGGCAATAGGACTTCTGACAGTGCAGATTCTGCAGGCTGTAATAGGTCACGGCGGTATCACTTCGACTGCAGTGACGTTGATTGGTACACTGGCAGGCGTGGGGATGATCTATGGAGGCTGTACAGGACTTGGCAGATTGAAACGCTTCAAGAAATATGTACAGGCACTTGGAGACAGAACGTATTGTGATTTTGAACGTCTGGCAGGGACTGTGGGCCGCAGTGTGAAATTTGTAAAAAAAGATATCAGATTTATGATTCAGAAAGGCTGGTTTCTGGAAGGACAGACGGATCAGAAGGAAACATGCCTGATCACGAGCACAGAAACATATCGACAGTATACAGAGACACAGAAGGCACTGGAGCAGCGAAATGAAGAAGAATGCAGAAAACGCCAGCAGGAAACAGAGCAGCAGAAACAGATCAGTCCGGAAGTACAGGAAGTTCTGGATAAAGGTGAAGCATATATTCAAAAAATCCATGCAAGTAATGATGCAATCCCGGGAGAAGAGATCTCGGCTAAAATTGCCCGCATGGAACAGATTGTAGAACAGATTTTTCAGAGGGCAGAGGAGCATCCGGAAATTATCCCGGACCTTAAAAAAATGATGGATTATTATCTACCTATGACAGTGAAACTTCTGGATGCTTATGAAGAAATGGACAGACAGCCAATTCAGGGAGAGACGATCCGCTCATCCAAAAAAGAAATTGAAGATACGCTGGATACTTTAAATGAAGCATTTGCAAAGCTCCTGGATTCAGTTTTTCAGGATACCGCGTGGGATGTTTCCAGTGATATATCTGTGCTTCATACGATGCTTGCACAGGAAGGACTGACTGGAAATGATTTCAGTAAGAAGCAATTATAAAAAAACGAGTATAAAATACATTTGCCACAGAACACAATAAGGAGAACGATATGGGTGATGAAATGAAACAGGCAGAAACAGGGATGCCGTCACTTACACTGGAACCAGATTTTGCACCGGAAGTGAAGAAGGAGCCGGAAGTGCAGGTACAAGGACAACTGATGGAAGTTGCACCGGAAATGGATCCGGTCCAGCAGAAGATGGCACAGACAGTACTGACACCGGAAGAACAGAAGATGGTGGACGATTTTGCATCTAAGATTGATGTGGAGAATCTGACACAGGTCATGCAGTATGGCGCTGGGACACAGAAAAAGATGGCCGATTTTTCAGATGAAGCACTGAAAAACGTAAGAGCACAGGATCTTGGAGAGGTAGGAGAGCTCCTTTCCGGAGTTGTCGGAGAACTGAAGGGATTTGATGCCGAAGAGGAAAAAGGTTTTCTGGGATTTTTCAAAAAACAGGCAAATAAAGTGGAAAATTTGAAAAACAGATATGACAAGGCTGAAGTAAATGTAGAAAAGATTGCAGATGCACTGGAAAAGCATCAGGTTCGTCTGCTCAAGGATTCTGCAATGATGGATAAAATGTATGAACAGAATCTCCTGTATTTTAAAGAGCTTTCCATGTATATTCAGGCTGGTAAACAGAGGCTTGCACAGACCAGGAACGGCAAACTGCATGATCTGGAAGAAAAGGCGAAAATGACCGGACTCCCGGAGGACGCGCAGGCGGCTAAGGATCTGGACAGTAAATGTGCCCGTTTTGAGAAAAAACTTCATGACCTGGAACTTACCAGAATGATCTCACTGCAGACAGCACCACAGATCCGCCTTGTCCAGAATAATGATACGATGATGGCAGAAAAGATTCAGACTACACTGGTCAATACGATTCCACTCTGGAAAAGCCAGATGGTACTGGCACTTGGCATTGCACATTCAACAGAGGCGGCGCAGGCACAGAGCCAGGTATCGGATCTTACAAATGAACTCCTTCGAAAAAATGCAGAGAAACTGCATATGGCATCGGTAGAGACAGCAAAAGAATCGGAACGTGGTATTGTGGATATGGAAACACTTCAGAAAACCAATGCAGATCTGATTCAGACGCTGGATGATGTAATGAAGATTCAGAAAGAGGGCAGAGAAAAACGCCAGGCAGCGGAAGCTGAAATGGTCAGAATGGAAAATGACCTGAAGGCTAAACTGTTGGAAATTCAGCACTGAAATACAAGAGGGGCTGTTTGAAAATAACAGCTCCGCTTTTTCGTCAAAAAGGAGAGAAGAGCATGTATCGTGATCATACAAAAGTTGTACAGATAGGAAATAAAAAGATTGGTGGAGGTAATCCAATTCTGATTCAGTCTATGACGAATACAAAGACAGAAGATGTGGAGGCAACTGTCCGCCAGATTCTGGAGCTGGAAGCAGCCGGATGTGATATTATCCGTTGTGCAGTGCCGACTATGGAAGCTGCGCAGGCACTGAAAGAAATCAAAAAGCAGATTCACATTCCATTGGTGGCAGATATTCACTTTGATTATCGACTGGCGATTGCCGCAATGGAAAACGGTGCAGATAAAATTCGTATCAATCCTGGAAATATCGGAAGTACTGACCGTATTCAGGCAGTTGTGGATGTTGCAAAAGAGCGAAATATACCAATCCGTGTAGGAGTCAACAGTGGTTCTCTGGAAAAAGAGCTGGTAGAAAAATACCATGGTGTAACAGCAGAAGGACTGGTGGAGAGTGCACTGGATAAAGTACGTATCATTGAAGAGATGGGGTATGACAATCTTGTGATCAGTATCAAATCTTCGGATGTTATGATGTGTGCCAAAGCACATGAGCTGATTGCAGAAAAAACAGATCATCCGCTTCATGTTGGTATTACAGAAGCGGGAACTCTGTATTCTGGAAATATCAAATCTGCCGTAGGACTTGGAATCATTCTTTCACAGGGAATCGGAGATACGATCCGTGTTTCTTTGACGGGCGCGCCATTGGAAGAAATAAAATCTGCCAAACGGATCCTTAAGACACTGGGGTTGCGTAAAGGTGGTGTAGAAGTTGTTTCTTGTCCGACATGTGGACGTACACGTATTGATTTGATCGGGCTTGCAAATAAAGTAGAGGCAATGGTACAGGATATCCCATTGGACATTAAAGTTGCTGTTATGGGATGCGTGGTAAATGGTCCTGGTGAGGCAAAGGAAGCAGATATTGGGATTGCCGGAGGGGTTGGTGTCGGTCTGCTGATCAAAAAAGGTGAGATCGTGAAGAAAGTACCGGAAGACCAGCTTCTGGATATTTTAAGAGAGGAACTGCTTCACTGGGAAGGATAAGAGAGGCATAGAGCGTGGAGAAAGAATTTTTCGATGTATTTCCCAATTTAAAAGTAAAAGACCAGCTGCATGAATGGCTGGAGATGGTAACTGTATCAAAAGTTTCCTGCAATCCAGCGAAGACGAGACTGTGGGTTTATATTCATAGTGAACGCTGGATCCACAAGAAATATATTATGGCACTGGAAGATCAGATTGAGCGACAGTGCTTTTCAGGTCTTGAAATACAGGTAACAGTGATTGAACGTTTTCATCTTTCCAGACAGTATTCCCCGGCCAATTTTCTGGAAGTTTATCGTTCCAGTATGGAAGTGGAACTGAAGAACTTCAATATGCTTGAATACAATCTTTTTAAGCGTGCGCAGATTGCTTTTCCATCGGATGAGCAGATGAATCTGACTTTACCTGATTCTGTGATATCCAGAGAAAAAAGCGGGATTCTGGTGGAATATCTGGAAAAAGTTTTTTGTGAACGATGTGGGATGAATCTCAAGATCAACCTGCAGTTCATAGAGACAGAAGAGAGCAAATATCGCAAAAATGCTGCGCTGCAGATCCGGCAGGAGGTGGCGAATGTGCTGAAACATGCCAAACTGACACCGGAGCCGCTGCAGGATGAGAAAGAGAAAGATACGGCTGCAACGGAAGTAAAGGATGGCAAAAAAGCAGAAGCGAAGACTAATAAAACAGAACAGAAACCAAAAACATTTGAGAAGAAAAGCCAGCGTGGAGAGTTTCATGGAGGATTCCGCAAAGACAGTAATCCGGATGTGATCTATGGAAGAGATTTTGAGGGAGATACCATTGATCTGGAATCCATTACCGGTGAGATGGGAGAAGTCATCATCCGTGGACAGGTTATAGATGTGGAAGCACGTGAGATCCGTAATGAAAAAACAATCCTGATCTTTCCGGTAACAGATTTTACAGATTCTATTGTGATCAAAATGTTTCTGAGAAATGAACAGGTACCTGAGATTACGGAATCTGTCAAAAAAGGTGCCTTTTTGAAATTTAAAGGGGTAACAACGATTGACCGATTTGACAGTGAGTTGACGATCGGGTCAATATCTGGAATTAAGAAAATTGCAGATTTCCGTAGTACCAGAATGGATACCAGCCCACAGAAGCGAGTGGAACTGCACTGCCATACCAAAATGAGTGATATGGATGGTGTTACGACTGCAAAAGATCTGGTAAAACGAGCTTACGAATGGGGGCACAAGGCAATCGCAATTACAGACCATGGTGTTGTACAGGCTTTCCCGGAGGCAAACCACTGTTTTGATGCATGGGGAGGATGTGTTCCGAAAGATTCAGATTTTAAAGTCCTGTATGGTATGGAAGCATATCTTGTTGATGATATGAAAGGCATTGTTACCAACAGTCAGGGACAGCCGATTGATGGTAAATTTGTTGTATTTGATATTGAGACAACAGGATTTTCACCGCTTACATGTCAGATTATAGAGATTGGTGCTGTGAGAGTCGAAAATGGTGTGATCACAGACCGTTTTTCGACGTTTGTGAATCCAAAGGTACCAATTCCGTACAGAATTGAACAGTTGACAAGTATTAATGATTCCATGGTTATGGATGCACCGGATATTCAGACAATACTTCCGCAGTTCCTTGAATTTTGCGCGGGAGCTGTCATGGTGGCCCATAATGCGGACTTTGATATGAGTTTTATTATAGAAAACTGCAAACGACAGGGGCTGCCGCAGGAGTATACATATGTGGATACGGTTGGTATGGCACGTTTCCTTCTGCCGGCACTGAACCGATTCAAACTGGATACGGTTGCCAAGGCTGTCGGAGTGTCTCTGGACCATCATCACAGAGCAGTGGACGATGCAGCATGTACGGCTGAGATTTTTGTACGGTTTGTGGAAATGTTAAAAGAACGAGACATTTTTGATATGGATACGCTGAACCAGCAGGGAAATGTATCTGTGAATACAATTAAGAAGCTGCCGACATATCATGCGATCATTTTGGCGAGAAATGAGACCGGACGTGTGAATCTCTATAAACTGGTCAGCCAGTCACATCTGAAATATTACAGGCGTCGTCCACGTGTACCGAAGAGCCTTTTTCTGGAACACAGAGAGGGACTTCTGATCGGAAGTGCCTGTGAAGCTGGCGAATTGTATCAGGCACTTCTTCGAAATGCACCGGAACCGGAAATTGCCAGACTGGTCAATTTTTATGATTATCTGGAAATTCAGCCACTTGGAAATAATGCATTTATGATCGCAGATGAAAAAAATGATCGTGTGAAATCCAATGAGGATCTGATTGAACTTAATAAGAAAATCGTAAAACTTGGAGATCAGTTTAAGAAACCGGTTGTTGCCACCTGTGACGTACATTTTATGGATCCACAGGATGAAATCTATCGCCGGATCATTATGGCCGGAAACGGATTCTCAGATGCGGATAATCAGGCACCTCTATATCTGCGCACTACAGAAGAGATGTTGGAAGAATTTTCTTATCTGGGAAGTGAAAAAGCAGAAGAAGTGGTTATTACCAATACCAACAAGATTGCGGATATGATCGAGAAGATCTCTCCGATTCATCCGGATAAATTTCCACCGGTTATTGAAAATTCGGATCAGGATCTGAAAGATATCTGTTTTAACCGTGCACATGAGATGTATGGTAAAAATCTTCCAAAGATTGTAGAAGACCGTTTGAACAAGGAGTTGCATTCTATTATTTCCAATGGATATGCTGTTATGTATATCATCGCGCAGAAACTGGTATGGAAATCTAATGAAGATGGTTATCTGGTTGGCTCGCGAGGATCAGTAGGCTCTTCACTGGCGGCAACTATGTCTGGTATCACAGAAGTAAATCCTCTGCCACCGCATTATTTGTGTCCGGAATGTAAATACAGTGACTTTGATTCGCCGGAAGTCAAGAAATTCGGAGGTATGGCCGGATGCGATATGCCGGATAAAGTATGCCCGAAGTGTGGCGCTAAGATGAGTAAGGAAGGCTTTGATATTCCTTTTGAAACATTCCTTGGATTCAAGGGAGATAAGGAACCGGACATTGACCTTAACTTTTCAGGTGAGTATCAGGCGAATGCACATCGATATACAGAGGTTATCTTTGGCAAAGGGCAGACCTTTAAGGCCGGAACGATTGGTACACTTGCGGAGAAGACGGCATTTGGTTATGTGAAGAATTATTATGAGGAACGGGGACAGCACAAACGTTATTGTGAGATCAACCGTATTGTGCAGGGATGTACCGGTATCCGGCGAACGACCGGCCAGCATCCGGGTGGAATCATTGTCCTTCCAGTGGGCGTGGAAATTGAAAAATTCACGCCGGTACAACATCCGGCAAACGATGAGAACAGTGATATTATCACAACACATTTTGATTACCATTCTATTGATGGAAACCTTTTGAAACTGGATATTCTCGGACACGATGATCCGACAATGATCCGTATGCTGGAGGATCTGACAGGCTTAAGTGCCCGTGATGTTCCTTTGGACAGCAAGGAAGTTATGTCTTTATTTGCAAGTACGGATGCATTGGGAATCAAACCGGAGGATATTGGAGGCTGCAAGCTCGGATGTCTGGGTGTACCGGAGTTTGGTACAGATTTTGCCATGCAGATGCTTATTGATACGAAACCGAAATATTTTTCTGACCTGGTACGTATTGCCGGATTGTCTCATGGTACAGACGTATGGCTGGGAAATGCACAGACATTGATCGAAGAAGGAAAAGCAACGATTTCTACTGCAATCTGTACACGAGATGATATTATGATCTATCTCATCAGCATGGGGGTAGAAAGCAGCCTTGCCTTTACGATCATGGAAGCTGTACGTAAAGGAAAAGGTCTGCGCGAAGAGTGGGAAGCTACCATGCGTGAACACAATGTTCCGGAATGGTATATCTGGTCCTGTAAAAAGATTAAATATATGTTCCCGAAGGCACACGCAGCAGCATACGTTATGATGGCATGGCGTATTGCCTGGTTTAAAGTATTTAAACCCCTTGCATATTATGCGGCATTTTTCAGTATCCGTGCAACGGCTTTTTCATATGAAACGATGTGTATGGGACGTGACAGGTTAGATTTCTATCTTGCAGAACTTCGCAAAAAGGGCGATGCAGCGTCAAAGAAAGAACAGGATACGATCAAAGATATGCGTATTGTACAGGAAATGTATGCACGAGGTCTGGAGTTCATGCCAATCGATCTTTACCGTGCCAAGGCAAATCGTTTTCAGATCATTGACGGCAAACTGATGCCCGCATTGAACTGTATTGACGGAATGGGGGATAAAGCTGCCGAGGCAGTCGTAGATGCTGCCAAACAGGGAAAATTCCTGTCGAAGGATGATTTCAGAGACCGGACAAAGGTCAGCAAGACGGTTATCGATCTGATGGATGATCTGGGAATCTTTGGAGATATTCCACAGTCTAATCAGTTTTCATTGTTTGACGGTGTGATTGCCTGAATGGATATCATTTATAAAAAATGGGGATTACCGATAGAAAAGCCGGGTATGTTACCATAGCGAAAAGGAGACAATTATGAAAAAAGAGGAGTTAAGGTATTTACAGAGACTTGCGGAACTCTATCCGACGATCGGAAAGGCTTCTACTGAGATCATTAATCTGCAGTCGATTCTGAACCTGCCAAAAGGGACAGAGCATTTTATGTCAGATCTGCATGGAGAATATGAGGCTTTTTCGCATGTACTTCGCAATGGTTCTGGTGCTGTACGCAAAAAAATCGATGATGTGTTTGGCCATACACTGAGCAATAATGACAAGAGGGCGCTGGCTACACTGATTTATTATCCGAAAGAAAAAATACAGCTGGTCAAAAAGACAGAGGAAGATATGGAGAACTGGTACAAGATTACTTTGTACCGTTTGATCGAAGTCTGCAAGACTACAGCGTCCAAATATACAAGATCCAAGGTACGTAAGGCATTACCTCCGGATTATGCGTATGTTATTGAAGAATTGATCACAGAAAAGGCGGAAGTGCTCGACAAAGAAGCTTATTATGATTCTATTGTCAATACGATCATTGAAATTGGCCGTGCAGAGAATTTCATCATTGCACTTGCAGAACTGATACAGAGACTGGTTGTAGATCATCTGCATATTCTGGGTGATATTTTTGACAGAGGCCCGGGCCCGCATTTTATCATGGACCGTCTGATACAGTATCATTCTCTGGATATCCAGTGGGGAAATCATGATGTAGTATGGATGGGGGCAGCAGTTGGGCAGAGAGCCTGTATAGCAACGGTGCTTCGTAACAGTATCCGCTATGGAAATCTGGATATTCTGGAAGATGGATACGGAATTAATATGCTTCCGCTTGCGACATTTGCAATGGAAGTATATAAAGATGATCCGTGTACTGCTTTTGAAATGAAGGGAACATCTAATTATAATGCACTGGAAAAAGAACTTGGACAGAAGATGCATAAAGCAATTGCAATCATTCAGTTTAAGCTGGAGGGACAGCTGCTTCGAAGACATAAAGAATTTCATATGGAAGACAGATGTCTGCTGCACCGGATCAATCCGGAAAAAGGTACGGTTACACTGGCAGATGGAAAAGAATATCCAATGCTTGATACAGAATTTCCAACGATTGACTGGAAGCATCCGTATGAACTTACTCCGGGAGAACTGGATGTGATGGAACGTCTGGAAACTGCATTCCGAAACTGCGAAAAATTGCAGAATCATATGCGGTTGTTGCTGGACAAAGGTGGACTTTATAAGATATATAATGGAAATCTTCTGTTTCATGGATGTATTCCATTAAATGAAGACGGAAGTCTGAAGGAAATTCAGATTTACGGAAAAACTTATAAGGGACGTGAATTGTATGACGTTCTGGAGGCATATGTGCGGAGAGCATTTTATGCGGTTGACAGAGAAGAACAGCGTAAGGGCAGAGATATTTTGTGGTTTATCTGGGCAAGTCCGTCTTCGCCGCTATTTGGCAAGGATAAAATGACTACATTTGAACGATATTTTATTGCGGATAAGGAAACTCACAAAGAAACAAAAGGTGCGTATTATCATCTTCTTGAAAATGAAAAAGTAGTAGATGGAATGATACGGGAATTTGGATTGGATCCGGAAACCGGCCATATCATCAATGGACATGTTCCTGTGCATCAGGGGGATGGTGAGAGTCCGGTGAAATGCAATGGGAAAGTAATTGTTATTGATGGAGGATTCTGCAAAGCTTATCAGAAAGTAACAGGAATTGCCGGATATACGCTGATCTACAATTCTTATGGCCTGGTGCTGACGGCACATGAGCCTTTTACATCCAAGGAGCAGGCAATATCTAAAGAAAGTGATATTGTATCCAACAGAGTATCCGTACATTATACATCCAAACGTCGTTTAGTAGGGGATACAGACACAGGAAGAGCTCTGAAAGAACGTATCGGTGAACTGCGACAGTTGCTTGACGCATACAGAAAAGGTATTATTAAAGAGAAAAAATAAAGTACAAAAGCAATAACAGAGGTGAGCGAATGAGAAGAAAAAACAGACTGAAGGTACTGCTGGTGATTTTGGTCTCAATATTTATCATGTTCAGTGCAGCAGCACTTCTTCTGGCAGGATTTCAGAAAAGTGAGAGAGAGGCACAAAAGAAGAAAGAAGCAATGGCAGCGCTGGAAAGTCTGCCGACAGCAGCACCTACGGAAGTTCCTGTGACACCGTCTCCGAGTCCGACACCGAGGCCAACAGCGACACCAACGCCGATACCAAAAGAAAAAGTAAGTTTTAATCCGGATGATTTCTGGGATTACTGGTATAGCACAGATGGACTTGTGACAATTAATATATATAATATCAGTCAGGACAGTGTATCATTCAGCTTCAGCCAGACAGATGCAGGACAGACACAGTCTGTTTCTGCTGATGTAACTGCGGAAGTGGCCGGAACTGCGGCAGCATTTTCCTTTACAGATACAGCGGGAAATGCAGCTTCAGGAAATCTGACATTTGACAATGGTCAATTATATCTGCGTGCGACGACAGCAGAACCAGTTTCTTCTGTATATCCAAATGTAAGTTGTATTATGAGCAGAACACAGGTACAGCTGCAACCGGATCCGACGGTTACACCAACGCCGGCCGAGCAGGCACAGAATACGGCTGAGACAGGAGAATATTTCTTCCCGGAGAGCAGTAATCGTTATCTGACAGATGAGGAGATTTCAGCATATAGTTCAGATCAGCTGGAACTTGCAAAGAATGAAATCTATGCACGCCATGGACGTCAGTTTGTAACAGATTATATTGCGGATTATTTTAACAGTAAATCCTGGTATCAGGGTACGATAGATCCGGACACTTTTGATGCCGAACAGAATTCTATTTTCAATGAATATGAGCTTGCAAATATTTCAAAGATTGCTGAGTGGGAAGAACAGAAAGCGAGTCAGGGAAACTGACTCGCTTTCTGCGTCATTTGATCGGTTCTTTGTTATCGGTTCTTCCAACCAGATAATCAATGGTGGTATCATAATAATCAGCGAGGCGGATCAGCATTTCAATTGGAATATTACGAGATCCTGTTTCATAATGAGAATAAGAACGCTGACTGATATGAAGAATTTCACCAATTTTCTTCTGAGAGAGATCGGAATCTATACGCAGATCCTGAATTCGTTGAAATTTCATTCTTATACCTCCTTCATTTTCTGTAATTATAAAACAGTCCGAAATGTGCTATTGCAATACGGAGCAAAATGGACTATAATAAAAATCATTTCTTTTTTTATTCCCATAATACAATTATAAATTAAAAAATATAGCAGTGCAGATCGAGGTGCATGTGCATACAGGAGGTTGTTATGTTTGCAAGTGTACTATCAGCAGCGATTTTAGGCATGGATGTTCATCCAATCCAGGTGGAGGCAGACGTCAGTGATGGTCTGCCGACATTTACGATGGTTGGATTTCCTTCGGCACAGGTAAAGGAAGCACAGGATCGTGTCAGAACGGCATTGAAGAATAACGGTATTGCACTTCCACCGAAGAGAATTACCGTGAATTTTGCTCCGGCTGATATCAAGAAAGAAGGAGCTGGATTTGATCTTCCGTTAGCAGCAGCTGTTTTGGCGGCGTCAGATATTCTGAAATCGGAACAGCTGGATAGGGTGATGATGGCCGGAGAAATAAGCCTTAATGGAGAAATTCATGCAATATCAGGGATTTTGCCTATAATCATCAGGGCGAGGGAGGAAAAGTGCCGGTTTTGTGTTGTTCCATATGAGAATCTCCGGGAAGCGACACTGATACCGGATATGAAGGTGATTGGAGTTCGCAATCTGCAGGAAATGATACGCTATGTGCAAAGTCCTGATTCTTATAGAAAAGAAGTGGGAAAAACAATAGAATCTCCGGGTAAAGAAAAACTGGATTTCAGTGATATTCGAGGACAGGAAAGTCTGAAACGAGCCGTGGAGATTGCAGTCAGCGGTTTTCACAATCTGCTTATGATCGGGCCTCCGGGGGCAGGAAAAACGATGGTTGCGAGAAGAATTCCGGGAATTATGCCGGCACTTACATTTGATGAAGGGCTGGAATTGACAAAAATCTACAGTATTGCCGGATTGCTCTCGAGAGGAGATCCTCTGATCAGAGAAAGACCTTTTCGCAGTCCGCATCATACATGTTCAGCACAGGCTCTGGCTGGTGGTGGCCGAAATCCCAGACCAGGGGAGATCACACTGGCACACAGAGGTGTATTGTTTCTGGATGAGATGCCAGAGTTTTCCAGAAGAAGCCTGGAGATTCTCAGACAGCCACTGGAGGACAAGGTGATACGTATCTCCAGAGTATATGGGACGTATGATTTTCCGGCAGATTTTATGTTGTGTGCGGCAATGAACCCATGTCCCTGTGGTCATTATCCGGATATGAACAGATGTCGGTGTACACCGGCACAGGTAATGCAGTATCTGGGAAGAATAAGTCAGCCGCTTCTGGACAGACTGGATCTTTGTGCTGAAGTGTCCCCGGTAGATTTTGAAGGACTGAGCAGTGGACGAAAAGGGGAGAGTACACAAACGATCAGAGAGCGGGTTATCTGCGCACAGGATATTCAGAGAGAACGATATAAAATAGAAGGAATTCAGTTTAACGGAGAATTAAGTGGTGCTCAGATTGAGAAATATTGCAAGATGGAAAAAGACGCCCGGCAGCTTTTGAAGATGGCATTTCAGAATATGCCGTTCAGTGCCCGTGCCTATCACAGGATTCTAAAGGTGGCACGGACAATTGCAGATATGGAAGCGACAGAAAGTATTCACAGACATCACATAGCAGAAGCGTTATCCTATCGGGCATTTGACAAAAAATACTGGAATTAATCAGGGTATAAAATCTGAAGAGGAGTGATAATTTATATGGAAGGAACTCTTAACATCAGAAAAAGTGACACGGAAATGTTTGTGCGTGAGATTTCGAAAGAAAGTCCGGAATATCCGCAGAAACTTCTGCATTATGAGGGAATGCCGGAGATTTTATATGTCAGGGGAACATTACCGGATCCACGACGACCGGCAGTTGCAATCGTCGGAGCCAGGGCAGCCAGTCCATACGGGCGTATGCAGGCGTTTCGTTATGCCAGGAGACTCAGTGAAGAAGGAGTGCAAATATTAAGTGGGATGGCATATGGGATTGATACTGAGGCACACAGAGGTGCACTGGAAGGAGAAGGAGGCACATGGGCGGTACTTGGAAATGGCGTTGATATCTGTTATCCTTCGGGTAACAGAGCACTTTATCAGCGAATTCTGCGAGAAAAATGTGGTATACTCAGTGAACAGCCGACGGGGACGCGGGCAAGAAATTATTTTTTTCCGGCAAGAAACAGAATTATCAGCGGACTGGCGGATCTTGTTGTGATTGTTGAAGCAAGAGAAAAAAGTGGTTCATTGATCACTGCACAGTGGGCACTTGATCAGGGAAAAAGTGTTTTTGCCATACCGGGACCGGTAACAGAGGAACTCAGTATGGGGTGTAATAAATTGATCTATGACGGGGCAGGTATCGCATATACACCGGAAATACTGCTTCGGGAACTCGGAATAGATTGTGAAAAAATTGTTAAAGTAAAGACAAAAAATGAGTTAGGACTTGCAACTGATTTAAAATTGGTGTATAGTTGTCTCGATTTGCAACCAAAATCTGTGGAATTTTTGATCCAGAAGACAGGACTTTCGCCGGAAAAAGTCGGCGGTCTTTTGTTGGAGTTGAAAATATCGGGGTTAGCCCGGGAAATAGGCAGGCATTATTATGTAAAGACAACATAAGACACGGATCAGCCTCCCGGGAAGTTTAAGAAGTGTTGCTGTAACGGAGTGAACAGTAACGGAGAAGTAGGAGAGATAGCATGGCGAAATATCTGGTGATAGTGGAATCACCTGCAAAAGTAAAAACCATTAAGAAATTTCTTGGGAGTAACTATGATGTACAGGCATCAAACGGACATGTGCGTGACTTCCCGAAGAGTCAGTTTGGTATTGATGTAGAGAATGATTTTGAACCAAAATATATTACGATCAGAGGAAAGGGAGAATTGCTTTCAAATCTTCGCAAAGCGGCCAAAAAAGCAGATAAGATATATCTTGCAACTGACCCTGACCGCGAGGGAGAGGCAATCTCCTGGCACCTGATGCAGGCGCTAAAAGAAGATCCGTCTAAGATGCGCAGAATTTCTTTTAACGAAATCACAAAGACTGCTGTAAAGAATTCCATCAAACAGCCGCGGGATCTGGATATGAACCTGGTAGATGCACAGCAGGCACGAAGAATGCTTGACCGTATGGTAGGATATACGATCAGTCCGCTCCTTTGGGTAAAAGTGAAAAGAGGCCTGAGTGCAGGACGAGTACAGTCTGTAGCACTGCGTATTATCTGTGACAGAGAAGATGAGATCAATTCTTTTATTCCGGAAGAATACTGGAGTCTTGAAGGTGAGTTTCGTGTAAAAGGAGAGAAGAAACCTCTTCAGGCAAAATTCTATGGCATGGATAAGAAACTTCCAATCCATAATAAGGCCGAGATGGATGAACTTCTTGGAAAACTGGAAAATGCAGAGTATGAAATTACAGAGGTAAAAAAAGGCGAACGTATCAAGAATGCACCCCTGCCGTTTACAACCAGTACTTTGCAGCAGGAGGCAGCCAAAACACTGAATTTTTCTACACAGAAAACAATGCGTCTTGCCCAGCAGTTATATGAAGGTATTGATATTAAGGGAAGCGGCACGGTTGGTCTGATCAGTTATCTGCGTACGGATTCCACTCGAATCTCACAGGAAGCAGATGAAGCAGCGCGAACCTATATTGGTGAACAGTATGGAGAAAACTATGTTTCTACAAGTGGAAAGATGGTAAAAAAAGACCAGAAGATTCAGGATGCGCATGAAGCAATCCGTCCGACTGATATTACCAGAACGCCAGTCATGGTCAAAGAATCTCTTTCCAGAGATCAGTTCCGTCTGTATCAGCTGATCTGGAAACGCTTTACAGCAAGCCGTATGTCTGCAGCAAAATATGAAACAACATCAGTAAAAATCAGTGCAGGAGAGTATACTTTTACGGTTGCTGCCTCCAAGATCATATTTGACGGATTTATGTCTGTGTATATGCAGGAAGAAGATAATCAAAAAGGCAATGTACTCAGTCAGAGTCTTGAGAAGGGAATGAAGCTGCAGCTTACTGAACTGAAACCGGAACAGCATTTCACACAGCCACCGGCACATTATACAGAAGCATCTCTTGTAAAGGCACTGGAAGAACAGGGAATTGGACGTCCGAGTACTTATGCTCCGACGATCACCACGATCATCAGCCGCCGTTATGTATCTAAAGAACAGAAAAACCTCTATGTGACGGAACTTGGAGAAGTTGTTAATAATATTATGAAACAGGCATTTCCAAGCATTGTAGATGTTCGTTTTACTGCAATGATGGAAGGCCTTTTGGACTGCGTTGAAGAGGGTACTGTGCAGTGGAAAACGGTTGTCAGAAACTTTTATCCGGATCTTAAGAGAGATGTGGATGCTGCTGAGAAAGAACTGGAAAAAGTTGAAATTCAGGATGAAGTTACAGATGAAATCTGTGATGTCTGTGGACGCAATATGGTCATCAAATACGGACCACATGGAAGATTCCTTGCATGTCCTGGATTTCCGGAATGCAGAAATACCAAACCGTATTATGAAAAAATCGGTGTGGCATGTCCGAAATGTGGAAAGGATGTTGTGTTGAAGAAAACCCAGAAGGGTCGTAAATATTATGGTTGTATCGACAACCCGGAATGTGATTTTATGTCATGGCAGAAGCCATCAGCAAAAAAATGCCCGGTTTGTGGAAGCTATATGGTCGAAAAAGGAAACAAGATTGTCTGCAGTGAGACAACTTGCGGTTATGTAGAGCAGAAGTCTAAAGAAGATTAAATATATAAATTTTCTGAAAATGCGGACAAAATCGAAAAAAATATAAAAATATCTTGTATTTTCGTTGCAAAACGTGTACTATTATACCATAAGATTGAAAACATCGAAAAAACAGGAGAAGGAGGCCGTAATGAGCGTTCAGTTGTTGGATAAAACCAGAAAAATCAATAAGCTTTTGCACAACAGCAGTTCCAGTAAAGTTGTATTTAATGATATCTGTCAGGTGCTGATGGACACATTAAGTTCCAATATCCTGGTACTGAGCAAAAAGGGTAAAGTACTTGGAATTAGTTTATGTCCGGGCGTTGAAGAAATTACCGAGCTGATTGAAGATAACGTAGGCGGACATGTAGATTCTCTGTTAAATGAGCGTTTCCTTGGCGTTTTGTCTACAAAGGAAAATGTGAATCTTCAGACACTTGGATTTGAACATGTAAACAGCAACTGTCAGGGTATTATCAATCCAATCGATATTGCCGGCGAAAGACTGGGGACTGTTTTTATGTATCGTAACGATAAGCCTTATGATATTGAAGACATTATCGTCAGTGAATATGGCACAACAGTGGTTGGTCTGGAAATGATGAGAGCGGTTCATGAAGAAAATGCAGAAGAGGACCGTAAACAACAAGTTGTAAAATCTGCATTCAATACACTGTCCTTCTCAGAACTAGAAGCGATCATTCATATATTTGATGAACTTGATGGAGAAGAGGGTATTCTGGTTGCAAGCAAGATTGCAGACCGTGTAGGAATCACCAGATCTGTTATTGTAAATGCACTTCGCAAATTTGAAAGTGCCGGGGTAATCGAATCTCGTTCATCAGGTATGAAGGGAACTTATATCAAAGTACTTAACGAAGTAATTTTTGATGAGCTTGAAGAAATTAAAGCTCAGCGAAGCAAAAAATCATAAGGACAGCAGAAGCTGTTTATAAAGAGAGGTCTTTTCCTATGAAGGAAAGGGCCTTTTCTTTTATAAAATACTTAAAAATCAGAAAATGAGAAAACAGGAGAAAATAAGAGAAAATAAAAGATAAATAAAAAAATAATACTAATTTACAGCTTTGAAAAGAGTTGCAGAAAATCATGATTTTAAATAATATAGGGACAGTGATTAGCACTCAAACGAAATGAGTGCTAGTAATTCGAAAAAGGCAACAATAAAGGAGGAAATAGATCATGAAATTAGTACCTTTAGGCGACAGAGTTGTATTAAAACAGTTAGAAGCAGAAGAAACAACAAAATCTGGTATCGTACTTCCGGGACAGGCACAGGAAAAACCGCAGCAGGCAGAAGTTATTGCAGTAGGTCCTGGCGGAGTTGTTGACGGTAAAGAAGTTAAGATGGAAGTTGCTACAGGTAATAAAGTTATTTATTCCAAATATGCAGGAACTGAAGTAAAACTTGACGGCGAAGAATATATCATCGTAAAACAGAGCGATATTCTCGCAATCGTTGAATAATCGTAACAGAATAAAAAACGTTACAGATCATTAAGCATTTCAGGAGGACAGTCATCATGGCAAAAGAAATTAAATTTGGTGCAGAAGCAAGAGCTGCACTTGAAACTGGTGTAAACAAACTTGCAGATACAGTAAGAGTAACAATCGGACCAAAAGGAAGAAACGTTGTACTTGACAAACAGTTTGGTGCTCCGCTTATCACAAACGACGGTGTTACTATTGCAAAAGAAATTGAATTGGAAGACAGATTCGAAAACATGGGTGCCCAGCTGATCAAAGAAGTTGCATCCAAGACAAATGATGTAGCTGGTGATGGTACTACTACAGCAACTGTTCTGGCACAGGCAATGGTTCATGAAGGAATGAAAAACCTGGCAGCAGGTGCAAACCCGATCATCCTGAGAAAAGGTATGAGAAAAGCTACAGATGCAGCTGTAGAGGCTATCAAAGAAATGAGCCAGAAAATCAGTGGCAAAGCACAGATCGCAAATGTTGCATCTATTTCTGCAAGTGATGAAGAAGTAGGTCAGCTGGTTGCTGATGCAATGGAAAAAGTTTCCAATGATGGTGTTATCACAGTAGAAGAATCCAAAACAATGCATACAGAACTTGATCTGGTAGAAGGTATGCAGTTTGACCGTGGATATATTTCTGCATATATGTCTACAGATATGGAAAAAATGGAAGCAAATCTTGAAGACCCATATATCCTGATCACAGACAAGAAGATCAGCAATATTCAGGAAGTTCTTCCGTTACTGGAGCAGGTTGTTCAGGCTGGAGCAAAACTTCTGATTATCGCAGAAGATGTAGAAGGTGAGGCACTGACAACTCTGATCGTAAATAAATTAAGAGGAACATTCCAGGTAGTTGCTGTTAAAGCTCCTGGATATGGAGACAGAAGAAAAGAAATGCTGCAGGATATCGCTATTCTGACAGGTGGACAGGTAATTTCCGAAGAACTTGGACTTGATCTTAAAGAAACTACAATGGCTCAGCTTGGACGTGCAAAATCTGTCAAAGTTGCAAAAGAGAATACAGTTATCGTAGATGGTCTGGGTGATAAGAAAGAAATTGCTGACCGTGTTGCTCAGATCCGTAAACAGATTGCAGAGACAAAATCTGAATTTGATAAAGAAAAATTACAGGAAAGACTTGCAAAACTGGCTGGCGGCGTAGCTGTTATCCGTGTTGGTGCTGCAACTGAAACTGAAATGAAAGAAGCAAAACTTCGTCTGGAAGATGCTCTTGCAGCTACAAGAGCAGCAGTAGAAGAAGGAATCATTGCAGGTGGCGGATCTGCATATATTCATGCATCCAAGAAGGTTGCAGAACTGGTTGCAACTCTGGAAGGTGATGAAAAGACAGGTGCAAACGTTATCCTCAAAGCTCTGGAAGCTCCGCTGTTCCATATTTCTGCAAACGCTGGTCTGGAAGGCTCTGTTATTATCAATAAAGTAAGAGAATCCGAGCCAGGTGTTGGATTTGATGCTCTGAACGAGAAATATGTAGACATGGTAGGTGCCGGAATCCTTGATCCGGTTAAAGTTACAAGAAGTGCTCTGCAGAATGCGACAAGTGTTGCTTCTACACTCCTGACTACAGAGTCTGTAGTTGCTACAATCAAAGAAGATGCTCCGGCTATGCCGGCAGGTGCTCCAGGAATGGGCGGCATGATGTAAAATAAATTTATGCGAATTAAGGGATTGGCGTCATAGACGCTGATCCCTTTTTGTGATAAAATTTAATAAATATTATATATATTAAGGAGAATGTACATATGAGCGATCTTTATTCAGAATTACTGGTTAAAAAAGAACCAACAGCAAAAGATTCCATAGTCAAATATGGAATGATCGTACTGACAGTCCTGGCAGTGGGTGCAGGCCTTTTTATCAGTCCGATCCTTCTTCTCGTTGCAGTTGCGTTAGGTGTTGCATCGTATTTTGTGATTCCGCGGACAGATCTGGAGTATGAGTACCTTTTTGTAAATGGAGAATTTGACATTGATATGGTCATGTCAAAATCCAAACGGAAAAAAGTTATGTCCATGAACTTGCGTGAGGCAGATTTGGTCGCGCCTCTTGATTCACACAGAATGGATTATTACAATGGTAACAGCCGATTGAAAACACTGGATTATTCTTCCGGAAATCAGCAGCACAGACGATTTGCCGTTATTATAAAAAGCGGTGGAGAAAACTGTAAGATTATTATTGAACCAGATGAACAGATGGCACAGGCTATCAAAAATTCAGCTCCAAGCAAAGTTTTTTTGGATTGACACTGTAAGTTATTTTTGTTACACTTTGAATCAAAATCAAACTAACATAAATACAAGGGAGGAAATGCAATGGGTACTATCATTGGTGAAGGCATTACATTTGATGACGTTCTGTTAGTTCCGGCATATTCAAAAGTAATTCCGAATCAGGTAGATGTTACAACGCACTTAACGAAAAAAATCAAGCTGAACATTCCTATGATGAGCGCAGGAATGGACACCGTTACTGAGCACAGAATGGCAATTGCCATGGCGAGACAGGGTGGTATTGGAATCATTCATAAAAATATGTCCATCGAAGCACAGGCTGAGGAAGTAGATAAGGTAAAACGTTCTGAGAACGGTGTTATTACAGATCCATTCTTTTTATCCGCAGACCATACACTGGAAGATGCCAATAATCTGATGGCAAAATTCCGTATCTCTGGTGTTCCAATTACAGAAGGTAAGAAACTTGTTGGCATCATTACCAACCGTGACCTGAAGTTTGAAACTGATTTTACAAAGAAGATCAGAGAATGCATGACTTCTGAGGGACTGATTACAGCCAAAGAAGGAATCACACTTGAAGAGGCAAAGAAGATTCTTGCCAAATCCCGAAAAGAGAAATTACCCATTGTAGATGATGATTTTAATTTAAAAGGTCTGATCACAATCAAAGATATTGAGAAACAGATCAAATATCCTCTGGCAGCCAAAGATGCACAGGGACGTCTTCTCTGTGGTGCTGCAGTAGGTATCACATCAAATGTTCTTGCACGTGTTGAAGCACTTGTAAAAGCAAACGTAGATGTTATTGTTATTGATTCAGCACATGGACATTCAGAGAACATTCTCCGTGCAGTACGTCAGATTAAAGACGCATATCCGGATCTGCAGGTTATCGCAGGTAACGTTGCAACAGGAGCTGCTACAAAGGCTCTGATCGATGCTGGTGTTGATGCAGTTAAGGTTGGTATCGGACCTGGATCTATCTGTACAACACGTGTTGTAGCTGGTATTGGTGTTCCACAGATCACTGCTGTTATGGATTGTTATGAAGTAGCAAACCGCTACGGAATTCCGATTATTGCAGATGGTGGTATCAAATATTCCGGAGATATTACCAAGGCCATTGCAGCCGGTGCAAATGTCTGCATGATGGGAAGCATCTTCGCCGGATGTGATGAAAGCCCGGGAACATTCGAACTGTATCAGGGACGTAAATACAAAGTATACCGTGGCATGGGATCCATTGCAGCTATGGAGAATGGAAGCAAAGACCGTTACTTCCAGCAGGATGCGAAGAAACTTGTTCCGGAAGGTGTTGAAGGACGTGTTGCATACAAAGGACATGTGGAAGACACTGTATTCCAGTTGATGGGCGGCCTTCGTTCCGGTATGGGATATTGTGGCGCAGAAACAATTGAGAAGCTTAAGACAACAGGACGATTTATTAAGATTTCTGCTGCTTCTCTGAAAGAGTCTCATCCGCATGATATCCATATCACAAAAGAAGCACCGAACTATAGCGTAGACGAATAAAGTAACTGAATAAAAAATATTTAGCTGATGTATTTATTTTTGTTCTTGCTAAATGAAATAAGATAGTATATTATGATTACAACGACTGCATGACTGGCGGAAGTAGGATGAACTACAGGGAGTGCAGTAAGTGAACGTGCCGACCGCCTGGGCAGCCTGGAAACAGACTACCCAGGCGGTCGCTTTACTTTATCACACTAAAGGAGAATGATCATGGAAAAAATTTCACTGGAAAATGAACTGAAAAACAATTCTTATCCGGGCAGAGGAATCATTATCGGACGTTCTGCAGACGGAACAAAGGCAGTTACCGCATACTTCATCATGGGAAGAAGTGAGAACAGTAGAAACCGTGTATTTGTTACAGATGGTGAGGGAATTCGTACACAGGCATTTGATCCTTCAAAACTGACAGATCCGAGCCTGATCATTTATGCTCCGGTACGTGTTCTTGGAAATAAGACAATTGTGACAAATGGTGATCAGACAGATACTATTTATGAGGGATTGGATAAACAGCTGACTTTTGAGCAGTCCTTAAGATCACGTGAATTTGAGCCAGATGGTCCGAACTATACACCTCGTATTTCAGGTGTTATGCATATTGAGAACGGAAATTACAGTTATGCAATGTCTATTCTCAAGAGTGACAATGGTAATCCGGATTCCTGCCTGAGATACACCTATGCTTACGAAAAAGCAGTAGCAGGAGAGGGACGTTTCATTCATACTTATAAATGCGATGGTAATCCGTTACCAAGCTTTGAGGGTGAACCAAAGCTGGTCGATATCCCGGATGATATGGATGCATTCACAGAACTTCTCTGGAACAGTTTGAATGCAGATAACAAGGTTTCTTTGTTTGTACGTTATATTGATATTGCAACAGGAACATATAATACAAAAATCGTAAATAAAAATCAGTAAGGAGAGTATAGAGATGAAAGAATTACAGTTAAAATACGGATGTAACCCGAATCAGAAACCTTCCAGAATCTATATGGAAGAGGGACAGGATCTTCCGATCAAAGTACTTTCCGGAAAACCTGGATATATCAATTTTCTTGATGCATTTAATGGATGGCAGCTGGTTCGTGATCTTAAGAAAGCAACAGGACTTCCGGCAGCAACTTCTTTTAAACATGTTTCACCTGCAGGAGCTGCAGTAGGACTTCCTCTTACAGAGACACTGGCAAAGATCTATTGGGTAGATGACATGAACTGGAAAGAATTTTCTCCACTGGCATGCGCATATGCGAGAGCCCGTGGAGCAGACAGAATGTCTTCTTTTGGCGATTTTATTTCTCTTTCAGATGTATGTGACAAAGATACTGCTATGCTGATTAAAAGGGAAGTATCAGATGGTGTGATCGCACCTGGATATACAGAGGAGGCACTGGAGATTCTGAAACAGAAGAAAAAGGGAAATTATAATGTGATTGAAATTGATCCGGATTATGTACCGGCTCCGCTGGAACACAAGCAGGTATTTGGTGTGACATTTGAACAGGGACGCCAGGAACTTGCGATCGATGATGCACTAATTTCCAATATCGTGACAGAAAACAAAGAACTTACCGAAGAAGCAAAGAGAGATCTGAAGGTATCTCTGATCATTCTGAAATATACACAATCCAATTCGGTATGCTTTGTTAAAGATGGTCAGGCCATTGGTGTTGGAGCAGGGCAGCAGTCGCGTGTACATTGTACAAGACTTGCCGGACAGAAAGCAGACAACTGGTTTCTGCGTCAGAGCCCGAAGGTACTGAATCTTCCGTTTAAAGATACGATCAGCCGTGCAGAGAGAGATAATGCAATTGATGTCTACATCGGAGAAGAGTACATGGATGTATTGGCTGACGGTGCTTGGGAAAATGTATTTACAGAGAAACCGGAAGTATTCACAAGAGAAGAGAAGCGAGCATGGCTGGATCAGCTTACAGATGTCACACTTGGTTCGGATGCATTCTTCCCGTTCAGTGACAATATTGAAAGAGCACATAAGAGCGGTGTGAAGTTTATTGCTCAGCCAGGCGGTTCCGTGCGAGACGATGCGGTAATTGAAACCTGTAATAAATATGGAATGGCGATGGCATTTACCGGAATTCGCTTATTCCATCATTGATTATGATGAGTGAATATTAAACATAAAATTAATTTGCAGGAAATGCCGAAAAAGAGAGGAAAAAGCTTCCTCTCTTTTTTTCAGAATATGATATGCTATGTTTAGCAGCAGGAAAAAGGAGGGGAAGAGGAAGAATTTTTTACCTCTGAAGAAACATTACCTGATGCTGGGACAGTCGGAGGGAAATGCTTCGGCTATATTATTGAAAGTCCGAAGCATTTCTTTGTGCTATGAAAAAAAATAGCAACAAAAAACCGGACATAACAGTCCGGAAAATAAAAAGAGCGATAGACGGGGCTCGAACCCGCGGTCTCGACCTTGGCAAGGTCGCGCGTTACCAACTACGCCACTATCGCAAATGTCTTGTGAAGAAGTGCGTTCCTCATCGACAAGACATATAATACCAGATATAATTGTAGTTGTCAAATGTTTTTTCGAAAAAATTTGAAAAATTTATAAAAAACATTTTGTACGAATCAAGTGATTTAGGAATGATAGTAACGAAGTACATGTTCCGGATAATACTGATCTCCATAGTCCCATGGACCGGCCGTGTCGTATAGAGGATCTTCTTTGGAACGCTCGGTTTCTCCGCTTGCTATTTCGGCAAAAGCTTTTGAACTTTCTTCAGACCAGGAGGTGATGCCATCTTTTTCCAGATAGTTAAAATAGACATCTGCTCCAAAATTGTATCCCTGAAGAGCAAGTTTGATGTTGGCAATATCATTCGGTCCTGTAACATCTGCTTTGGTCATAGAATATTTCAGTTCCTGAATTCCGCAGGCAATAGAATAATCTACATCTGTGATGCCGTTTGGAGTCTGAGGATATTGTGTGTTATATGCACCTTCAGAGGATTGCATAACGTCTGTTCCCTGACCGGAGCTTTCCTGCATCATAAGAGCCAGAATAAGATCTACATATGCAGACATATCGTATTTTGCAGCAACTTGTTCTACATCGCTGCGATAAGATTCGCAGGCAGAGTTGATCATATGAGTCTGTCTGGAAGTACGGAGTGGTCGTAAAATAAGAAAGGACAGAGACAGGATTATGATAAGAAACAGTATGAAGCAGAGAAACTGTTTTTGTCGGCGAATCTGATGCCGGCGTTTTATGAGACGCGCTTTTTTGGTAAGGTGCACGCTGTTTGGGTGTTTTTTATGTTTGATCTTTTGTGTCTTCTTCATAGGTATTATTGTAATCGGTAAAGCTGCTTTTGAAAAGAAAGAAATTCTAAGGATTTTCTTAAAATTTCGTGAAAAAACTGTGTAAATTTGAAATCATGCGTTTCATGTGCTAAAATAAGCCAGAGTAAGAGATGGGGAAACGTAAAGTTATAGAGATGAGGTGAAAACCTGTGAAAAAAAAGGTATGTGCAGTTTTACTGGGGACTGCTTTGACATGTCATGTACCGCTGGTGTATGGTGCGGTACAGGATTATCAGGCAGTTACAGAAGCTGATAAGGAAGACAATAAAATTTTTCAGGCATTTTCAACAGAGGATGGAAGCGGCAATTCAGTTAATGTTGCAGCTATACAGGATACCGTGTATGTTGCAGCCAAAAATGCCGGGATCTATTCAAAACCAGGCGAATCCAGCGAAAAAATGGGGGACGTTGCACTGGGTGATACATTGGAGAGAAGTGCAGTCTGTGATAATGGATGGAGCAAAGTATCCTGTGAAGTAAATGAAAGCAAAGTTATTGGATACATTCAGAATCAGATGCTCAGTGATACGGATCAGATTCAGCCTGCAGATAAAGATGTTGAAGTAAAAAGTGATGCTACGGTACTGGATTATCCAAGCCGGAAAGATGGGGAAGAAGTAGGGGAAGTTCTTCAGCTGGATGAAGTGAAACAGACGGGAACAGTTAATGGAGTATGGAGCCGGATTACTTATCAGAATGATGATGGAACAGAGGCAGAAGGTTATATTCCAACAAGCTGTCTGGACCTTCCGGATGCGGTGACAGAAGAAGCAGATACAATTGATAAGGATAAAGATGCGGGAACACTCCATGAAAGCAGTGGAGAGGGCGTATTTGCAGATGCACTGGAGGATGTGGACCCAGGTGTTTCAGTAGAAAACGGAGTTCAGATCGGAACACCGGTTGCGGCATCTTCAGACGCAAATCTGCAGGATCTAGGCGTATTTAAGATTACACATTACTGTCCGTGCAGTATCTGTTGCGGACCATATTCCAATGGAATTACATCGACTGGCGTAACGGCAACTACCAATCATACGATTGCAGTAGATCCATCTGTGATTCCGTATGGAAGCAAAGTAGTGATCAACGGACAGGTTTATGTTGCAGAGGACTGTGGTGGTGCAATCAAGAAAAATCGTATCGATATTTATGTTGCAACGCATGCTGAGGGTGAGGCTAAAGGTACATATGATACAGAAGTATATTTGATAAAATAAACAAAAGGCAGGAACCTGAAAATTCAGGATATCCTGCCTTTAATCATCTGGTGATCAGTAAAGGTAAAATCATTTATCTTGCCATGGCGTAAATTTTTTCCATGTCTTTCATGTTTAACTGTTTGAAAACGCCAATGGTACGTGTATCTTCAAAACTGCATTTGAAAGCCAGTTCATGAATCTGTTCGTCGGTCAGATCCAGACCTAGTTCATGAAGGCTGGTCGGCATATGGATTGAACGGAAAAAGTCTTCCATTGCTTCTATACCGGCGAGTGCTGTATTTTCATAATCAGCAAAACATGGAATATCGAAGATGTTGGTGGCAAATTGTGCGAAACGCTCCGGATTAGCATCATAAACATAACGTGCCCAGCTTCCCCAGAGTGCAGCAAGACCAGCACCATGAGTAACATCGTAAAGTCCGCCAAGTTCGTGTTCAAGCTGATGACAGGCCCAGTCACCACCACCAGTTCCACAGCCGGTCAATCCGTTATGAGAAAGACTTCCTGCCCACATGATCTCTGCTCTTGCATTGTAGTTACCAGGTTCGTTCAGCAGGATTCGTGCATTGTAAATAACGGTCTGCATCAGGGATTCACTGATACTGTCAGTGATCTCCATGGTTTCGATGTTGACAAAATAACGTTCCATGGTATGCAGAAGAATATCTACACAGCCACTTTCGGTCTGATATTCCGGCAGAGTATAGGTGAGTCGCGGGTTCATCAGAGTGAATTTCGGGCGACAGAGGTCACTGCGGGTGCTTCCACGTTTTAACCAACCATCTTCATTTGTAATGACACAGGAACCGCTCATTTCGCTTCCGGAAGCGGCAATCGTAGGGATAGCGCCGATTGGAAGACAGGCGTTTGGAATCTCTGTTTTGAGAAAAAAATTCCAGACATCGGTCCATGGATTGGCAACACCATAGCCAATGGCTTTTGCAGAATCAATAACACTTCCACCACCGACAGCCAGAATGAAATCCACAGATTCTTTCTGACAGAGTGAGATACCTTCTCGTACTTTGGAGAGACGTGGGTTTGGGACAACTCCGCCCAAAGTGACAAAGTCGATTCCTGCTTCAGTGAGACAATTACTGATTTCGTGAATCAGACCGGATTTTACAGCACTTTCGCTGCCATAATGAATCAGTACTTTGTGGCAGTTATAATCTTTTAATAATTCACCAATTTTTAGATGTGTATCTTTTCCAAAAATCACCTTTGTAGGTGTGTAATATTCAAAACTTCTCATGATGATTAAACTCCTTGTTTATAATCAAGCATAACATAGTAAAAATATATCATAATTGTAACAAAAATTACAGAAAAAACAGTAAAAAAATTAAGAAAACAGCAAAAACTATGTATCAAAAAAGTTATATAAGACAAATTCTCTTGAGAAAATAACAATAGTCCAGTATAATAGAAAGAGAAAAATGGAAGAATAAAAGCTGAAATTTTCAAAAGAATGGTGTATATTATAAAGCAATGGGAAATTCAGGTGATAAAATGGAAAATATAATTATTATCGGAGCAGGTCCGGCAGGCATATCTGCGGCACTGTATGCTGCCAGAGGTAATTTAACCCCACTGTTGCTCAACAATGGAATCGGAGCACTGGCAAAAGCAGAAAAAATTGAAAATTATTATGGCCTGGAACGACCACTCTCAGGAGAAGAACTTTATGAGAGAGGAGTTGCACAGGCAAAGGCTCTGAGCATTCGCATAATTGATGCACAGGTGCTTGGAATTAATGGATTTGATACATTTACAGTCCAGACGACTGCTGGAAACTTTGATACAGTAAGTGTGATTCTGGCAACAGGCGGAAAGCGGTCTGCACCGAATATTCCGGGAATTCGGGAATTTGAAGGCAAGGGTGTCAGTTACTGTGCGATCTGTGATGCGTTTTTCTACAGAAACCGCGATGTGGCGGTAATTGGAAACAGTGATTTTGCACTTCATGAGGCGGAAGAACTGCGAAATGTAACTTCATCAGTGACAATATATACAAATGGCAGAGAACCGGAGTTTTCAAGAGAACATCCGATTGCAGTGAACACAATGAAAATTCAGGCAATCGAGGGTGGAGATACCGTTTCGGGTATTCGGATGGAACATGATGTTGCTTCAATGGAAAATGAAGACAGGGAATCATTTTATCCGGCAGACGGGGTGTTTGTGGCACTGGGGACTGCCGGCAGTACTGAGATCGCACGACAGATGGGCGCGGAACTGACAGATAAAGGAAATGTCAGAGTCAATTCTGAGATGGAGACAACGATTCCGGGTCTGTTTGCGGCGGGGGACTGTACAGGCGGACTCCTGCAGGTATCCAAGGCAGTCTATGAGGGAAGTATGGCGGGAATCAATGCCGGTAAATATGTTCGTCAGAGAAAAAAGGCAGCAGACTGAAAAATAACAAAATGAATAAAATATCAAAGTAAAAATACTGAATAATAGTATATACAGAAAAGGAGAATTAGTATGGCAAAAACAATTACATCACAAAATTTTGAAGAAGAAGTTTTAAAATCAGAAAAACCAATCCTGCTTGATTTCTGGGCAACCTGGTGCGGACCTTGCATGCGTCAGGGCCCAATCGTGGAAGCACTGGCAGAAGAAGGTTATAATGTAGGCAAAATCGATGTGGACCAGGAAATGGGGCTTGCACAGCAGTTTAAGGTTATGAGCATTCCGACTCTTTTGATCTTTAAAGGCGGACAGGAAGTACATCGTCTGGTTGGACTGACATCCAAAGAAGACCTTAAGAAACTTCTGGATGAATAACAGCAGGAAGGGTTTAGTATATTCATGAAAATCTTACTTGCAGCATGCAATGCAAAATATATTCATTCAAATCTGGCTGTGTATGATTTGAAAGCATATTCATCTGATTATGATGAGCATGTGATCCTTAGGGAGTATACGATCAACCAGCCAAAGGATGAGATACTGAAAGATATTTACAGCAGTGGAGCAGACGTTGTCTGCTTCTCCTGCTATATCTGGAATATTTCTTTTGTACGGGAACTGATTCGTGATCTTGTTAAGATACTTCCAAAAACAGCTTTTTGGGCAGGCGGTCCGGAGGTCTCTTACGATGCTGAAAAATTCCTGACAGAAATGCCGGAGATGACCGGAGTTATGGTAGGAGAAGGCGAAAAAACATTTCATGATCTTCTGGAATTTTACATAGATGGGAAAGACAGCCTTGAAGAAATTTCGGGAATTGCATACAGAACTGGTGATAAGATCATTCATAACGGCTGGCGGGAACTGATGGATTTAAGTGCAATTCCATTTGTTTATGAGCATCTGGAGAAATTTGAGAACAGAATCATTTATTATGAGAGCAGCAGGGGATGCCCGTTTTCCTGTAGCTACTGTTTGTCTTCCATAGATAAGAAACTTCGTTTCCGGGATTTGGAACTGGTCAAAAAAGAATTGCAGTTTTTCCTAGATCACAGAGTTCCACAGGTGAAATTTGTGGACCGTACTTTTAACTGTAAACATGAACATGCTATGACAATCTGGAAATATATTCTGGAACATGATAATGGTGTGACAAACTTTCACTTTGAAATTTCCGCAGATCTCCTTCGAGAGGAAGAGATGGAGCTGATGTCACAGATGCGCCCTGGACTGATTCAGCTGGAAATCGGTGTGCAGTCAACAAATCCGGAGACGATTCGGGCTATTCACCGACATATGGATCTGAAAAAACTGGAACATTGTGTAAACAGAGTTCACAGTTTCCGAAATATTCATCAACACCTGGATCTGATTGCAGGGCTTCCGTATGAGGATTATGATACTTTTCATCAATCATTTAATGATGTATACCAGATGAAACCGGATCAGCTTCAGCTTGGATTCCTGAAAGTTCTGAAAGGTTCGCTGATGCAGAAAGAGGCCGAAGTCTACGGAATCGTTTATAAAGAAAAAGAACCATATGAAGTGCTTTCCACGAACTGGCTTACCTATGGAGAAGTTCTAAAATTAAAAATGGTGGAAAGTATGGTAGAAGTGTATTATAATAGTGGTCAGTTTTGGCATACACTGGAATATTTGGTACCGTTTGAAAAGGATGCTTTTACTTTTTACGAGAAACTGGGTTCTTTTTATGAGAAAAAAGGTTACAGTGAGATCTCGCATTCCAGGATGCGGCGTTATGAGATACTTTTGGAATATCTGCAAGAAGAAACAGATGTTCCGACAGAAGTAGCTGCACAGAAAATGTTGTATGATCTTTACCTGAGAGAAAAACTTAAGAAGCGCCCTGTATTTGCTCCGGATCAGAAACAGTATGAGACAGCAGTATGGAACTACCGGAAGAATAACCAGGTTTCCAAAACAGCACATATTGAAGTGTTTGAGAATGGAACGGTGATTCTGTTTGATTATGAGAAACGTGATCCATTGTCGAATAATGCATATACAGAGGTTGTTCAGTTATAAATGGCTGAGTGGAAAAAGTTGATTATATCAGATGTGAGATGACTCACACCTCTGCAGGTGGCGAGCAATAAAAATGCTGAGGCATTTTTGAAAATAGGAGAGGTGAGGACGAAGATGGGAATGTTTGACCCGAAAAAAAGAAAAATTATTACAGCGGTGATCGCAGTGATACTGGTTCTTGCGATGGTTGTACCAAGTGTTCTTTCTATTTTATTATAAAAGGAGAACTGGAAATTAGAACACTGGAGGAAGAGTATGAAACTAGGACAGCAGGCGTTAGAAGCACTGCAGGCGGAAATTACAGGAAGAATATATCCGGGAGATGACCTGGTGGTGGCAGGAGAGACAGGTATATCAGGTACGTTGGAACTGATCTGCCGGGAGTGGGATAAGCTCAGAACATATTTTTCAGAGAGTTTTCTCCGTATGGGGGTGGAAACACTGAAAAATTGTATGATTTCAGAAGAAGATGTATTTTGGAAAGAAGCTGGGTTTTCTACATTGTATTTTACAGAGAACGGTGGAATTTTAAGTGGTCTGTGGAAAATGGCAGAAGCTTCTGGAGTTGGTATGGATGTAGATCTTCGCAGAATTCCAATCCGGCAGGAGACGATAGAAGTCTGTGAACGGCTGGATGTGGATCCGTATAAACTGGAGGCGAAGGGATCTGTTCTGATTGGCACTGCGCAGGGAGATGCACTGGTGCGGGAATTAGAGGCACATGGAATCCATGCAGCTGTGATTGGATATGCAGACAGTGGAAACGACCGTCTGCTTCACAGTGGAGAAATTACCAGATATCTGGAACGTCCGAGACTCCATTTGACGGAAATTATACCTGGAAAGGACAGAAAAGATGGCAAAGCTTAATATTGTACTGCTGGAACCTGAAATTCCGGCAAATACAGGAAATATAGGAAGAACATGTGTTGCAACAGATACGAAACTACATCTGATCGAGCCTCTGGGATTCAGTCTCAGTGAGAAGGCACTCAAAAGAGCTGGTATGGATTACTGGAAAGATCTGGATGTAACGACATATCTGGACTACGAAGATTTTCTGGAAAAGAATCCAAATGCGAAAATTTATTATGCAACAACGAAGGCGTTGAAGACTTATACAGATGTGCAATACGAGGAAGATTGTTATATTATGTTTGGCAAGGAAAGTGCCGGAATCCCGGAAGAAATCCTGATGGAACATAAAGATAACTGCGTACGGATTCCAATGATCAATGAGATCCGTTCACTGAATCTGAGTAATTCAGTGGCAATCGTGCTTTATGAGGCACTGCGGCAGAATCATTTTGATCATATGCAGCTTCAGGGACAACTTCATAACCATACGTGGGAATAAGAAAAAATATAAACGATAAAAGGCAAAGTGGATGAATTCTCTACTTTGCCTTTTCTAATGTAAAAATAAATTCTGTTCCAACACCCTCTGTACTGATCACATTGATGTGTTGTCCATGTGCATGAAGAATCTCTTTGACGATTGCCAGACCAAGGCCGGTTCCTTTTTGATCCTTGCCTCGGGATCGATCAATCTTATAAAATCGTTCCCAGATCTTCTGGAGACTTGCCTTTGGAATTCCAATGCCATGATCTTTAACAGAAACAAAGATCTTGCCGTTTTTTTCGGTAGTCTCAAGTGTAATCGTGGAATTGTCCGGGCTGAATTTGATCGCGTTGCTCAAAAGGTTATACAGCACCTGTTGGATCTGTTCCATATCTGCCTGTGCCATCAGTTCCTTTCCGGATAAAATCAGTTCCAGAAGAATATTGCGACTGGTACAGGAGCCTTCAAAGGATGCAGCTGTCGCTTTGATCACACTGTTGATATCAAAGGGCTGGATATGAAGCATACGTTTCTGGATATCCAGTTCATTCAGAGTCAGAAGTCCGCGGGTAAGTTTTTCCAGACGTTCTGCTTCGTATGAAATAATCTTTAAATATTTTTCCTGCATTTCCACTGGAATCGTTCCGTCGATCATCGCTTCCACATAACCTTTGATCGAAGTAAGCGGTGAACGGAAATCATGTGAAATATTGGAAATAAACTGTCGTTGGTATTCACCGTTACGATTTAGTTTATCAGCCATATAATTCAGATTCTTGGCAAGATATCCCAGCTCATTTTCTGAATCGACAGGAATCTGGTAGGAGAGATTTCCGTTTGCAAATTCTGAAGCTCCCTTTGTGATTTCCTGAAATGGCCTGCGTATACAGCGGATATACAAGAAAAACAGTAAAGCTACACCGAGATAAGTGAGAATATACAAAATCTGAATGATCCAGAGCAGAGTGCTGCGGTTCTGATACAAGTCACTCATCAGATAATGAATGGCAACGTATCCCCGCGTTGTCATATTCTCGGTGATTGGTGCAATCGTGCTGAGATGTGTCTCGGGAAAATATCCGTAGAAATCACCAATCTGATAGTAATTGCTGTCCCAGGAGGCTGGGTTGAAGCCTTCTAAGTTAATTGGATTATCCGGTGAGATATCTTTGCGTGTACTGAGGATGATCTGTCCGTTGCTGTTGATGATCCAGATGATCGTATCAGGATAGTTTGCAGCAAGGGAAAGATTGTTCCGAATCTCCTCCATATTAGAAGAAGTGATGTTGTGACTGACCAGATTATTTTCTGCAATGCGGTGAGCTGTCTGGTACATATCTGCACTTATGGATTTTTCCAGGCGATTTTCTAACAGGTGAGAACCGACATATGTTACCAGCAAAAAACCAAGGACACCAAGCAGTATATATGTGGTAAAAAACACCGTTGTCAGTTTCTTTTTCATTTGTTTTTGACCTCAAACTTGTATCCGATACCCCATACAGTAGAGAGGCTCCACTGAGGATGGTCTTTAATTTTTTCGCGCAGTCTTTTAATGTGGACATCTACGGTACGAGTGTCACCGATATATTCATATCCCCATATATGATCCAGTAATTGTTCGCGGGTAAATACCTGGTTTGGAGATGCGGCCAGAAAATAGAGAAGCTCCAGTTCTTTTGGCGGCATATCAATTTGTTTTCCCATATATGTGACAGAGTAATTTGTCAGATTGATTGTCAGATCTGGAAAGCTGACACATTTTTCATCCGGATTGCCAGCAGGCTGACGTACTTTGAATCGACGCAGGACTGCACGCACACGGGCAACCAGTTCTTTGGTATCAAACGGTTTGATAATATAGTCATCTGCCCCCAGTTCAAGACCAAGTACTTTATCGAAGGTTTCGCCTTTGGCAGAAAGCATGATGATCGGCACATCAGATGTGTGACGGATCTCTCGGCAGACCTGATAGCCGTCAATGCCAGGAAGCATCAGATCCAGGAGGATCAGATCTGGCTGAAAAGAAGCAAAGTCTTTCAGAGCCTGTTCACCGTCATTTACAATTCTGGTTTCAAAACATTCTTTTGTAAGATATAAAGAAATCAGTTCAGCAATGTTGTTGTCGTCATCTACGATTAAGATTTTCTGTTTTGTTACCATGGTATTCGCCTTTCACTTATTTTTTGAATTCTACAATTGTTACACCTGCATCACCCTCGCCGAATTCGCCGAGACGATAAGAGGCTACATGTTTCTGGCGCTTCAGGTAATTGTGAACGCCTTTGCGGAGTGCACCGGTTCCCTTGCCGTGAACGATTCGTACAGTTTTTAGATGCGCAATATAAGCATCATCCAGGTATTTGTCCAGTTCTGCAACTGCTTCATCGACTGTTTTTCCAAGAAGATTAATTTCCGTAGAGACACTGGCTGATTTGGACATACGGATTTTTCCAGCCCCGGTCTTGGAAAGAGACGGAGTGGTGATCACTGGTTCATCAATCAGCTCCAGATCAGAAATATGGACTTTGGAACGAATGATTCCCATCTGAACAAACAGATAACCTTTAGAATCCGGTCGGGTACTTACTGTACCTTTGAGATTCATGCTGAGAACACGGACAGTATCGCCCAGGTGGATATCTTTTGCTGTGAGCACTTTCTTTGGTTTCTTTTTGGGGGTTGGCTGAGCCATTTTCTGTTCTGCTTTGTTGAGACGCTGGCGAAGCTGCTGACGTTCACGTTCAACAGCGGCGGTGTCTACATATTCATTATGGAATTTATGGAAAAGCTTCATAGTCTGGTCAGCGTAATCCTTAGCATCCTGAAGAACTTTATGTGCCTCTTCGTTTGCCTGGCGGATGATACGCTCTTTCTGAACATCCAGTTTTTCCTGTTTGTTTTCCAGCTGTTTCTTAAGCGTTTCAATTTCCAATTTGTACTGTGCAATCTCTGTGCGCTCGTTCTCAATTGTGATACGACTTTCTTCCAGCGAGGTCAGTACGTCTTCAAAAGATTCATCTTGTTCATTGATCTGTTCGCGTGCCTTTTCAATGATGGATTCAGGGATTCCGAGTTTGGAAGAAATTGCAAATGCATTACTTTTTCCAGGAATACCGATCAGCAGGCGATAAGTCGGACTCAATGTTTCTACATCAAATTCGCAGCAGGCATTTTCGATACCGGAAGCGGAAAGGGCAAAAACTTTCAGTTCACTGTAATGAGTAGTTGCCATGGTGCGGATTCCGCGTTCATGCAGATAAGAGAGAATCGAGATGGCCAGTGCAGCACCCTCCGTCGGGTCAGTTCCGGAGCAGAGCTCGTCAAACAGAACCAGGGAATGACAGTCTGCTTTTCCAAGAAAAGAGACGATATTTGTCATGTGGGAAGAAAAGGTACTTAATGACTGTTCAATACTCTGCTCATCACCGATGTCAGCATAAACTTCGTGGAAGAGAGCAAGTTCACTGCGGTCCAGAGTTGGAATGTGAAGACCGGATTGTCCCATGAGAGTGAGCAGACCGACTGTCTTCAGGGAAACAGTCTTGCCGCCGGTGTTTGGACCGGTGATAACAAGCAGATCAAATTCATCACCCAGACGGATATCGATTGGAACGACTTTTTTCTTGTTGATCAGGGGATGACGTGCTTTTTTGAGGTTGATGCGTCCTTCATCATTAAAGACAGGTTCGCTTGCATTCATTTCCATCGCAAGCGTTGCTCTTGCAAAAATAAAGTCCAACTGAACCATCAGTTCAAGATTGAGTGAAATTGCTTCCTGTTCAGTAGCAATCTGTTGGCTGAGATCAGCCAGAATCACTTCGATTTCTTTCTGCTCCTGAAGTTCCAGTTCGCGCATGTCATTGTTTAACTTGACTACGGACATTGGTTCGATAAAAAGTGTAGAGCCGGTAGAAGACTGATCGTGGATCATACCGGGAACCTGCCCTTTGTATTCGGCTTTGACAGGAATGCAATATCTGCCATTTCGCATAGTGATGACAGAGTCCTGTAGATAGGTGCGGGCACTGCCGTTTACCAGCCCTGCAAGCTGTGTATGGATACGATCGTTGGTGATCTTCATGTTTCTGCGGATCTGGCGGAGAGCAGGGCTTGCATCATCGCTGATTTCCTCCTCGGAGAGAATGCATCTGCGGATTTCTGTGGACAAAGGTGTGAGTGGAGAAAGTCCATCAAACATGCTGTCCAGAGAGTCACCAGGAAGATCGTTACGTTCTTTACGAGAGTAAGTTTTGACTCTGGAAGTGTTTTCAAGAAGTCCGCAGACTGCCAGAATTTCCTGAATACTAAGAGCACTGCCGATTTCCAGACGTTTCAGAGAACCACGGATATCTTTGACATTTCCAAAAGAAATGGATCCTTTTTGGAATAGTCTTGTCAAAGCATCTTTTGTCTGTACCTGCATCAGGCGAATCGTTTCCAGATCTGTAGATGGTTCCAGGTTTTTACAGAGCTGTTTTCCCATATAAGAAGACGCTTTTTCTGTAAGTTTTTCTATGATTTTTGGATATTCCAATGCATTTAATGCTTTTTGATTCATAATAACTCCTCGTTGCTTAAATTGGCTTAGTTCACCAGTCTCTATTCTACATGATTTTGACAGGAATGAAAAGAAAAATGTGAAATTTTGTTCATAAAAATTTCATAAAATTTTGCTAAAATATAACCCGAATTATCAGGTTGGAATTTATAGGAGAATTCTTATGGTAAAACGAAATGACAAAGAGCCATCTTCGGAGAATTACCCTTTCATAAAGGAAACAATAAAAGAGCGTCCAGCGGACAGGAAAATGTTGCTGCATAAGTTCCTGACAGCAGCAGTATGTGGAGTGATTTTTGGTGGCTGTGCGGCAGGCACTGCAGCACTGATTTTGCCAGAAGTAGCACCGTCTTTGAGAAAACATTCGGAACAGTATACCGATGTTACATTGGTGCCATCTGTTACAGCTGCTTCACGTGTGGATGAAGCAGAGGATGAAAACACTTCAACAGCACTGGCAAATACTAAACCTTCAACAGAGATAGATGCAGAGGATGAAAAGTCGGGTACATGGGCTGAACAGGTGAGAAAAGTATCTGAGACACCGCGCAGAGCACTTGTGCGAATAGCAGCACTCGGTACAGATTCAGATCTACTGGATGATTCGTTCTTGAAATACGGAGAAGAAGAAGGTTTTGTTTTCCTAAAAAATACGGAAGCTTTTTACATCATGACATATTCCGACAGAATGAATGATGCAGGAAATTTTCAGGTGACATTTTCAAATGGAGATATGGCAGATGCACAGCTGTGTAAGAAAGATGTCCGGACAGGCTTTTATGTGTTCCGCGTTCCATTCACAGAGTTAAACGATTCTACAAAAGATGAGATTTCTGAGGCTGTACTCGCCACGGAAGATAACATGGAGCAAATGGATGATGTTATTGCAATCGGTAGTCCAACTGGGGATTATGACTCACTGGTCAGTGGTATGGTTACTTCTGTAACGGGCAGCATGAAAATTGCGGATGAAGAATATGGAATGCTTACAACAAATATGGTAGGAAGTGAGGACGGAGGAGGAATTCTTCTGAATATGTCCGGTGAAGTTGTAGGAATCATCTGCAGTCAGGAAAATGAAAACAGCAGCGTGATTCGAGCTGTTGAAGCAGCACAGCTGCGTCCACTTCTGGAAGGTATGGCAAATGGTGAGGATATCTGCTATATTGGAATTCAGGGTACAACGATTTCAAAATATCAGTCTGAAAATCTGGACATTCCACGAGGCGTATATGTAGATGCGGTGGAAGAAGATTCACCGGCTATGACGGCAGGAGTACAGAATGCAGATATTGTTCATGCATTGAACGGAAAAGAAATCAGTTCCATGAATAGGTATTCGGCGATTCTTCAGAGTCTGGTCAAAGGATCAAGAGTCAAGCTTGAAGTATATCGTAAGAATCCCTATGGTACATATGTAAATGTAGAATTAAATGTATTGATCAAAGAAAAATAGAAAGAAAAGAGAAACAGTATATGCGTTTTATTAACGAATTACATGAGGGAGACCGTCTTAACGGAATCTACCTTTGCAAACAGAAACAGTCGGCAATGACAAAGAACGGAAAGCCATATGAGAATCTGATTTTACAGGACAAAACAGGGGTGTTGGATGGCAAAATCTGGGATCCGAATTCATTGGGAATCGATGATTTTGATGCATTGGATTATATTGATGTAGTCGGAGATGTGACAACTTTTGCAGGAGCTATGCAGTTGAACATTAAGAGAGTTCGAAAAGCACAGGAAGGTGAGTACGATCCGGCAGACTATCTTCCGGTCAGTGAAAACAGTACAGATGATATGTACGGACAGCTGTTGGCTATGATAAAAACAGTGAAGAACAGATACCTGTCAGCACTACTGAATAAACTTTTTGTAGAAGATAAAGAGTTTTTGAAATCTTTCCAAGAACATTCTGCGGCAAAAACTGTCCATCATGGATTTATCGGTGGATTGATGGAGCATACTTTAAGCGTAACAAAACTCTGTGACTATATGGCAAGTGCTTATCCGCTTCTTAAAAGAGATCTGCTTATTACAGCATCTCTGCTTCATGATGTCGGAAAGACAAAAGAACTCTCTTCTTTTCCACTGAATGATTATACTGATGAAGGACAGCTTCTTGGACATATTATCATTGGTGCTCAGATGATCCATGACCTGGCTAAAGAAATTCCAGATTTTCCGGTAACTCTTGAAAATCAGCTGGTTCATTGTATCCTGGCTCATCACGGTGAACTGGAATATGGTTCTCCAAAGAAGCCGGCACTTGCAGAGGCAGTAGCTCTGAACCTTGCAGATAATACAGATGCACGTATGGAAACACTTACGGAAATCTTTGCGGCGGACAAAGGTAAGAAAGAGTGGCTTGGATACAACAGACTTTTTGAATCTAATCTGAGAAGAACAGGAGACGTTTAATCCTTATGGAATTTCGTAAAAATGATATTGTTACGTTAGAAATAGTGGATTGCGGAACAGATGGTGAAGGCATTGGCAAAGCTGATGGCTTCACTGTTTTTGTAAAGGACGCAGTCATTGGAGATACTGTTACAGCCAAAATTATGAAGGCTAAGAAAAACTATGGTTATGGACGCCTGATGGAGATTCTCAATGCTTCACCATATCGCGTGGAGCCGGTGTGCCCGTCTGCCCGTCAATGTGGCGGATGCCAGCTTCAGGCAGTCTCATACGAAGAACAGAAAGTGTTTAAAGAGAAAAAATTAAGAGGTCATCTGGAACGTATTGGTGGGTTCACAAATCTTCCGATGGAACCATTGATTGGAATGGATGAACCTTATCATTATCGTAATAAGGCTCAGTTTCCGGTAGGCAGAAATAAAGAAGGAAAAATTGTCACTGGTTTTTATGCTGGACGTACACACGCTATTATTGAAAACCGTGACTGTGCGCTTGGAATCCCAGAGAATAAAGATGTACTTGACCGTGTGATTGCACATATGGAAAAGTACAACATCGCACCGTATGATGAAGCAACAGGCAAGGGTCTGGTACGCCATATTTTTGTCCGTTATGGATTTTTTACCGGCGAACTGATGGTTTGTCTGATTATCAATGGACAGGATCTTCCACATCAGAGGGAACTGGTTGAGAAACTTTGTGAGATTCCAGGAATGACCAGTATTTCTCTGAATATGAATAAAAAGCGAAGTAATGTGATCCTTGGTGACAAGGTCAAAACTATTTGGGGAGAAGATTATATCACAGATAAGATTGGCGATATCTCATATGAAATATCACCACTTTCTTTCTTCCAGGTAAATCCGAAACAGACATGGAAATTGTATTCCAAAGCATTGGAATATGCAGATCTTCACGGAGAAGAGACAGTCTGGGATCTGTATTGTGGAATTGGGACGATTTCTCTGTTCCTTGCGCAGAAGGCAAAGTTTGTCCGTGGTGTGGAGATTGTTCCGGCAGCAATTGAAGACGCAAGAAGAAATGCAAAACTCAACGATATCGGGAATGTGGAATTCTTTGTCGGAAAGGCAGAAGAAGTTCTTCCAGCTGAATACGAGAAAAATGGTGTTTACGCAGACGTGATCGTGGTGGACCCGCCTCGTAAAGGCTGCGATGAGATGTTGCTTAAAACAATTCTTAAGATGCAGCCAAAACGAGTGGTTTATGTAAGTTGCGACAGTGCGACACTTGCAAGGGATTTGAGATTCTTGTGTGATAATGGATATGAGTTAAAGAAAGTGTGTGGAGTTGACCAATTCCCTCAGACTGTGCATGTCGAGACGGTTTGCTTACTCTCTAAGAAATACCCAGTTTAAGCGGGGTTGAGGGCTATTTTTAAGGAAACATATCATAGAAATTTAATGAATAAAAATGTGCATGAAAAAATAAATTGAATATATGCACAAGGGTGAAGTACCTTTTAGCGAGAAAATACATCTGCTTGCTAAAAGGTATTTTTTATATAAATTTGTACGCGGTAGAGTATAGATTGTTCGCGGATAAATAATATTGAAAATGATTGATATTCGGCGCTTGACCGCTTATAATATAGGAGAAGTGTTTTGTCGCTTTATAGAACAAAAATGGAGAGAAAATTTATGGAATTTATGACTGTAAAAGAAACGGCCACAAAGTGGGGATTGTCAGAGAGAAGACTTCAAACTATATGCAATGAAGGAATGATTCCGGGGGTTATAAAATTTGGGCGATCATGGGCAATTCCAGTAAATGCGCAAAAACCTGTTGATAAAAGAATCAAGTCGGGAAAGTACGTGAAGTCTTGATTTTGGGACATTTGTTATGAGAAAATTATATCTGGGTATCGAATACTGGTATAAAATATTATGCACTTGGATTATGTCAAGAAGGAGGCAGATTTTATATGAATGCAGGTTTTTTAGAAATAATAAACCATGGTCAGGAAGAAAAGATCAGACTTTTGCAAAATAAAGTTGATCTATATAGTGCTAATTTAGAACAATATAAACAGAAGTCATATAATGAAACTCAGGTTAGAGTTGATTTTGTGAATTTCTTTTTTCAATTATTAGGTTGGGATGTGCTTAATGAAAATGGTCTGCCTCAACATTTGAGAGAGGTTACGCATGAGGCTAATGTAACTGTTGAAGAAGATGGGGAAAGTAAAAATAAAAAATCAGATTACGCATTCAGAATAGGTACAGAATTATTGTTTTATTTAGAGACGAAGAAATCAGCCGTGGATATCACATCAGATATTCTTCCAGCTTTTCAGTTAAGAAGATACGGATGGAGTGGTAATCTAAAGATAAGTGTTTTTTGAATGCACAAATTGAAAAGTATGGCTCCAATCATTTGATGGATGTTCTATATACAGTATATTTGTTTAATATTAGTGAGCTATTACCAGAAATTTTGATCTCTATTAGTTCGTGCTTTACAAAAGCTATTAGAAATAATAAAGAACAGTTTGCAAAAGAGATAAAAGATTCACAAGTGATAGTTGATATGATTATCTTAAAATCCTTTATATTCTATAGCGATGAAATAAAAAAGGATGAGAAGCTGATTAATGCGTACGAGGACATACTATTAGCATTGACAGAAATAAGAAATGAGAAGGCTGCTGTACTATTAGATGAATTTCGAATTCATTGATTTGAGTTTGGATGATAGACAATTTAAAGGAGAAACGCACAATAAAAACTTGGAGGATGCTATGAAACAGGCGATTGTGAATTTTTGCAAGTCAATGGATACCGGATTGTTCTTGCTAGATATGCCGACCGGCTTTGGGAAAACATATAGTGTACTGGATTTTATGGTCGACAATTATGATGCGCCTGAATTCAAGGATAAGAAGATTTTCTTTGTTACAACTCTTAAGAAAAATTTGCCAGATAAAGAGTTGCGTGAACATTTTGCAAGGCGTGGTAAAGCAGATGATTATGATAAATATTGTTTGCGAATAGAAGCGAATGCAGATATGGTTGTGCAAAAATTGGACGAGCTATATCGTGCAAGAAAAATACCGCCGACAATTACCATGAAGCAAGAATTTAAAGATTTACATGGCTCTGTAAAATTATTAAACGAATACAGAGATAAAAAGCGTGAATTAAAAGGAAACAGTAAGGACATTATAAATGTTTTATGCAAGAGCGCAGAGGATGCAATTCGCAAGCAGCAGGAAGGTGCCTTTCGTAAGGTGATAGAAAGCGAGCTGAAGCAGTTCAGGACACCAAAGGAAAAGTTAAAGAATATTGCTAATAATCCTGATTATCATTGGATAGGAGAATTGTATCCAGCAGTATATACGAGAGAAAAACGGATATTTTTTATGTCTATGGACAAGTTTTTCTTGGGGAATACTACGATTATTGAACCTACATACAGCTTTTACAATAATGATATTACAAAAAATGCAATTATTTTTATAGATGAGTTTGATGCAACAAGAGACAGGTTACTTAATCAGATCATAACAAGAGGCTTAGAAAATCATATTGATTATTTAGGTCTGTTTCATCGTGTATATGCATCTTTGAAGACTAGAGATTTTCCGGCAGAGCTTACTACTGCATCGAAGTTACAGCAAGCATATCTTGATGAACACAAAAACGCGAAAAATCCTATGGAAATTATTGAAGGATTTGGTGGTGTGTTTGATGAAACATATGACCGTTTTGCGATGCAATATAGCTTCAAAACAGAAGAAGATGGTAAGGGCGATAGAAGTCGTAATTTTATTTTTAATGACTTACAGTTTCATTCGGTATTTGAGGGAGAAAATGCTTTTATTGATATAGATACCGATATGAAGGCAAAACAGAACTGGTTGTGTTTTACAAAAAGAAGACCAACAGAGAAAGATGGTGGCGTATTAAGTTTGCTTGCCAGTGTTAAAGGCTGCTTGACTTATTTTCAGAACGGAGCTAGAAATCTTTCGTTTAATTATAAGCATCATAAGGATGAGGATAAAAGGCCGGGTGACGATGATTATACGTTTGAAAATGCAATTGAGTCAGTGCTGACAGAGTTTCATTTATCAAGAGAACAGATAAGGTATTTGAAGCCTATCGTAATGGGAGGCCAGGTAAAGTCGAAGAAAGATAAAAAAGACAGCAATGGAAAAATGTCGTTAAAGTATTTTGACCGCTCTGTTTATAATAGGGGATTTCGCTATTATGATTTTATAGATGATTCTAATCACAGTATGCGTTCGGAGATTCAGTTATTTGATTTTCAGGATTCACCAGAGCGTATTTTGCTTCACTTATTTGAAAAGGCCCAGATTATAGGCATTTCAGCTACAGCAACACTTGATACGGTTATTGGTAATTATGATTTGGAATATCTTCAAAGGATGTTGCAGGACAAATTTTATGTGATGCCAGAAGTAGATAAGTGTAGATTGCAGGAGTCTTTCCGGACGTTTGTAGCCAATTATGATAAAGTGAATATTCATGTGGAACCGGTTTGTTATAGTACGGATGATACAGCTGAATTAGCAGAGATATTTAACGGAAACGAAGCACTTATAAAGAAGTATGCGGAAAAATTATCAATATCATTTGAGCGCGTTGAATATGCAAAGAATAACTTTATTCGTGTTGTAAAGGTAATGAAGGCATTTGTCTTAAATGATTCGGTTAAATCCTTCTTGTGTCTTAATAATAAATTGCCACAGGAGAATAAGGGGCTTTTTGATATTAAATTATTAGAGGAATTTGCAGACGCTATTATTAAGCTTTATGGTATCAAGGGATTAAAAGGTAAAGACCTGTTATATAGTATAAATAGTGAAGATTATGATGCTAAGCGTGCGGAGTTTATACAGAGATTGTCAAAGGGAGAAAAACTCTTTGTCATATCTTCCTATAATACAGTTGGTGCGGGACAAAATTTGCAATATAAAGCACCGGGGAATGCTACTATCGTGGCAGTTAATGATTACGATAGAGGAGATATGGAAAAAGACTTTGACTGCATATATCTTGAGAAGCCAACAAATCTTCTGGTGAATGTGGATAGCAAAAAGGGGATTGAAGCTGAGAATTTAATTCGTTTTGTATATCAGATGGAATTCTTGATGGAAAGAGGAGAAGTTTCTCGTAAAGATGGTATTGCGGTAATCAAAGATGCTTTTATATGTTTCAGCGGTGGCTATACTTTTTCAGGAAAAAAGGGAGAACCATATAAAACAGATTCCGTAAATAATTATGCGCTTCGAACATTAATACAGGCGGTAGGAAGAATATGTAGAACCGGTCTCAAGAATCCGGATATATATATTTATGTGGATAATACCATTCTAACAGATTACGATTTGTCTATTGTGGAACAACGAATGTTGAATCCTGAATTTGCGGAATTAGTTAAAGTGGGTAAAATATATTATAATGGTCAGGCAAATGAAAATTTGGATATTGCCGTAATGGAAAATCGTGCCGGAACATTAGCACTGAAGGCAATGCAGATTATAAATGAGCTGAAACGCAATTGGACTGATGATAGCATAGACTATTGGAAAGCATTGCGTGAGCTATGTCTTATGAGGCCTACACTAAGCAGAAAAAACGTAGAACAGAATTCGCAATATCAGCTTGTATATATGTGTGCGCCGGGAGAAATTACAGCTTATTCTTATGAGCAAGAAGGAGACTATAATAAAAATATAAATATCAAGTTTGACGGTAGTCTTCCACAAAAGATGTCAGAGGATGAGGTGCATTTGAAAGAGATTATGCAAATCCCAGGAGTGAAAGCATTGTTTGAAAAGCATGGATATGCAACGAGCTTTGTTCCTAATGAGTTTATATTGACGCCACCTATGTTTAATAATATTTATAAAGGTGCCTTAGGCGAAGTTGTTGGTAAATATATTTTAGAACAATATGCAGGAGTAACGTTGCAGGAAATGCCGCCGGAGTTTTTTGAATTGTTTGATTATACCCTAGGTAATGGCGTGTATGTTGATTTCAAGTTATGGAAAGAAACCATGCTAATATCTGCGGAAGAAGAAAAGAAAAACGTCCTGGAAAAGCTAGATAAGTGTGGAGGAAAGAGAACGGTAATAATCAATATTATGCTTGATCACAATATGCAAATTACGTCTAGTGATAGTGGTAGAATTATTGAGATACCATATTTATATCGGTTGGATAGAAAAGAAATAGGAACTGAAATTATAGCTAAAATAAATCGGGAGGGATATTTGCAATGAGTATAAAGAAACTTTATTCGAATGAACTCCTGGCTTCGTTTGAATATTCCAACATTGACAAAGATTATGATTTTTATTATGTTACAACATCGGATAAATATATAAAAGGTGGAGCTACTTTTCTGGATATTGATGATATAAAGATATCAGCTCTGCAATTTGAAAGTGGAAAGAGTTTTTGGGCTATGCTTCCTAAAAACGCTATTTCCAGAGCTGAGTTTGTACGTTTGTTGAATGCAAAAGAGGATGGAGATAGCTTGTCTATAAAATCTATGACAAGTAGCAGTATACCGGAGTATTTGTTGACACAATTATTTTTGAATGCGTTAACGAGTCCGGTTGATGAAATGATATCCTTTAATAATCTGTCTGGGAAATTATTATGTTTTCGACCTTCATGGCTGAATAAGGATAAGGAGAATTTTATTTGGGGTATGCAGTGCCTTGAGGTGAAAATCGGAGATGATATGTGTGTAAAATTGGTAGCACATAGGTTGACATCACTGGCACTTAAAAAGCAAATGAAATTTGAAAAAAGAAAGTTACAGGATTTTCCGCAATATGAGTTTAGTTATAACAATAATACTTTAAAACGAGTATCTAATGAAAATAAAGACCGTAGAGAAAACTTTATTATTAAACCCGTAGATGGTGAAAGGGGTAGCATTACATTCTTTGACTTTACGGATTATGAAACGTTTTCATGTACCAAGATGGGTGTTTTATATGATATTTTGAATGCCTTACATGATGAATTTGGTAAGTATATTCGTGTTAAATTTAAACAATATAGTATTGACGAAGTTTTGGAATATAAGCGTGCGTCATTGGAGTTATATAAGGATATTGTTAAAAAGGAAGTTTTGAATTCTGGAATTAATATAGTGGATGTTGTACACTCTGAAACTTCTGAAGATTATTTGCAGGATGTAGCGGATGGTATTAATAGAATTATTCCAGAGGCAAAATGTAGCGTTGGTAAAAGATTATCAAAGAAGAAGCTTAACGTACGATATATACATGATAAATCCTTCTATTCAGATTCGGAAGTGGATCCGCATCAAGAAAGCATGGAGGATTATGTTGTTCAGCATATTACAGTAGAGAATTTTAAACACCAATCATCAGCGGCAGTTTATAATATTCTGAAAGAGCTTGTAATTAAGAAGGACATTGCTACGGGTAAAATTACATTGGTGGATTGGAGTCAATACGGATATAAAGCAGACTGGTTATTTGGTGTGGTTGTAGACGGTACATATTACTTCATGACTATTCATCCGGACGGTTCATTTAAAATTGAAGCATTGAAACGAAATCTTTTTACCATGACAGAGTATGATAAATATATGGATTATTTCGGTTTGAATGAAGAGAATAAAAATGATTATAGAGGTGTTATAGGTTTAGTAAAAGATGCAGAGGGTAATATTAATCTTATAAAGGATACCAATATGTATTCTATGCCTGATTATACTGCGATGGGTGATGTGCTTAAGAATGTAGCTAGTGAAGGTAGATTTCCAGGAAAAGACGTAGTAACTTGGCTTCGTCTAGTAATGGATACAACAGATAAAATAAAAGTACACGCAGAATTGGATATAGTTATCCCGCATATCGACGTGAATGCAGAATACACGAAAGCCAATGTAATGGGATTATTCAAAGGAATTACAACAAAGAAAGAAGTTGTGCGCTATGTTTTTGAGAATACCGGTATTATGCTATATGCCTACCTGCGTGGAGAAGAAGAGAGACGCGAGTATCTTTCCGGAAATATAGACATTAATTATTTTGATTATGATGATACGCATGCAAAATATTCAGTTGGTGAAATTGGTAATGGAATGAAATACACAATTGAGAGAGCCAGCGTAGTGCGTGAGATACAGGCGGTAGAAGGCAGCAAGTTAATTTTTAAGAAAGTGTTGCCACTTATGGGAGTAGAGTTTGTAAGGTATGGAATGTTAACGGTTGTTCCGTTTCCGTTTAAGTATTTAAGGGAATATATTGTGAAAGAAGACCTGTGTGATTAAATTGTCTGAAATTATTTTTTTCTGTGCTGTATTTAAGTCGTTCCATAGTGGAAAACAATTTTCGAAGTTCATAACCGTTATCTCCTTTACGAACATAGTATACTTGCTTTTTGGCTGAACTGGAAGCTCGGATTCCAATTCAGCGGCGTATTAAATTCAAAGTTTCGTCATAAAATAATCTATGCAAATGCTTGCAATCGCAAGCAAAAATGAATATAATAAAAAAAAGGAGGCAATACTATGGCAAATACATCTGCTGTTTATGCAAGAATAGATACCAATCTCAAGGATAATGCTGAGAGTATTCTTTCTCAGCTTGGCATTTCTCCATCCAGTGCAATTCAGATGTTTTATAGTCAAATTGTACTGAAGAAGGGTATGCCGTTTGAACTGAAACTTCCTTCTTCTAAGCCATTAGCTGTTGGTGCAATGACCAAAGAACAGCTTGATGCAGAACTCCGGAAGGGTGTAGATTCCATCAAAGCAGGAAAGGTATATTCTGCGGATGAAGTCGATGCGGCACTTGCAAAGGAGTTTGGTATATGACAGATAGCTATAAAGTCGGCTATTCTGTAGATGCACTTGATGACTTACGTGAAATCTATTCGTACATTGCGAATGAACTCCTTGTTCCGGAGACTGCTTCTGCTCAGCTGAGCCGTATCCGAAAAGAGGTTCGTTCATTGGATTTCATGCCAGCTCGCTATGCGTTAGTTGACTGGGAGCCTTGGCATTCGATGAAAATGCATCAGCTTCCGGTAGACAACTTTATTGTGTATTATCTTGTCGATGATAAAGAGAGGACAGTTACAGTAGCACGAATATTCTACGGTGGTCGAGATATCGAAGAAATTATAAATTCAAATAAATAAACAGAAGTGGAGCTTTTTGTGTGAAAACAAGAGCTCCATTTTTATATGAATAAAATTCCTCTGTCATCATAGACAGAAGCGCCTGTATTATTTCCACAGCGGATCGCACGGTCAAGTCCCATGATGGTGGCAACAGCTCCGTCGATTTTTTTCTGTGGATTTTTCTTTGCCTGCCTTTATATTGCCAGCTGGATCAGTGCGGATATAGATGTTGTCCATCATCCAGCGAAGTGTTTTCATGAGATTGTTGTTTCTACAAAACAGGTAGCAGAGAAATTCCTGCCGCCTGCCGTGTTATTGTTTATCTTTATTGGATTTGTATTTAATGATGTCACGGCGGATGTGGTATACCGCATAGCGGATAAGATAGAGAATGATTTTCCCTACGTTATAAATGATGAAGCCATATATCGCTACAAAAAAGGTGTATGCAATGACGTTAGCAATAAATAGATTTAAGATAAGTTAGTGGATGGTCGTTACATGGATCGCACTAATACTGTCTATATTTATGATGGAAAAGATACATGGACAGATACGAATGGTGTGGAGTGGAAGCGGGAAGTGAAGTAAAAAATGTGAGTGGGAGGGGGAGGAAAAAAGATGTTAAAGCGTTACAAGATGTATTATAACGAAGCTGTTGGAAAGATAGAAATGATTGGGGAACCAGATTATGATGTCGGGGATTTTAGAATTGGATAATATATAACAAGGATATAGGAAATTTTGTAAAATTAAGGGAGTATTTAAAGCAATGAACATAGCAAAAATTCATGTCTGGAAAGTGCCGGTCCTTTTATATGGAGATTTGGCAGATAGAGTATTGATATATATACATGGACAGGGTGGAAGAAAAGAAGAAGCAGAATCATTTGCTGAAATTGCAACAAATTATGGATGGCAGGTTATTAGTGTAGATCTCCCAGAGCATGGAGAAAGAAAGGATAAGGCAAGATTTGTACCTTGGAAAATTATACCAGAGTTACAGAAAATTATGAAAAGTGCCAAAGAAAACTGGAAAGTAATTGGGATATATGCATGTAGTATAGGTGCGTATTTTTCTATACAGGCGTTTCAGAATACAAAACCTGATATATGTTTATTGGTATCACCGGTTTTGGATATGGAAGATATGATTTCTAATATGATGTTACAGGCACAGGTGACAGAAGAGCAGTTAAAAGAGAGGCAGGAAATCAAAACAGAAACGGGAGTGGTTTTGTCCTGGAAGTATTTGTGCTGGGTGCGAGAACATCCGGTGAAGTCGATCTGCAAAGAAACAAATATTTTATATGGAACTCAGGATAAAATGATCCCGTATAAGATTGTAAAAAAATTTTCGGAAGAAAATAATTGCCGACTGAATTTTGTGGAAAATGGGCAGCATTGGCTTCATACAGACAGGGAAGTAGCGGCTATGCGGAAGTGGGAACAGACCGTACTGGAAGAAAGCAGAAGTATAATTCCAAATAAATAAATGATTAAAAATATGAATGTGAAAGCCGGAAGGTAACAGCTAAAATACGGTGTCTTACATTTGAAAAAATTAAACTTTTCTATACGAGAACTGAGTGGAAGCTTAATTAAGTCAAAGTCAGTAAAACCAGTTTTTACTGGCTTTTTTGATAGTGACACCCCCTCCTTTTTTATATATTCTGGTATTAGGAGAACTATTAATCCATACAAGAAGTGAAAGGAGGTAACAGGATGAAAGGTAAAATACTATTAGGATTAACCGCAATATTGATGCTGACGGGAGCTGCTGTACCGGTAAAAGCAGATGATGTCTGGAAATTTGATGCCCAGCGTTTTGTATTGAAGGAGTACACAGGTACAGAGACGGATGTAGTGGTGCCGGACACTATGGATGAGGGCGTGCCGGTTAAAAGACTGGGAACTCAATTACTGGCTGGCTCAGAGACGCTTACTTCTGTAGTAGTGCCGGATAGCGTGACGATACTTGATGTTGGTGCGCTGAGTTATGATAATAATCTGTCGGAGATAACTTTATCTTCAAATTTGATCAATATCGGGTGGAATGCTATTTCCAGTAATGATGCGCTGACAGAACTCACCATACCGGCATCGGTCTGTATTATAGACAGCTATGCAGTCAGCGGCTGCTATGCTCTGAAGAAAATCGTGTTTGAGGGTGCATGCCCATTGATAGGTTCAGAGGCTTTTGTAATGCTTTCAGATGATGTGGTAATTTATGTGCCGGATGACCAGATAGAAGAGTACAAGAAGGTTTTTGAAGAAAATAATAAAAATTTGAACATTCAGCCAAGTGGAAAGCCGGCTGTACTTTATTCAGCTGAAGACTATCTGGATACAGAGAATCTGACGTTTGATGCAGAAACGGGAAGCATCACAGGTTATAATGGAATGAATACCAGACTGACGATCCCGGAGAGTATTGATGGTGTGCCGGTAAAAGCAATTGGTAAAAGAGCTTTATGGGAAGATCCTCTTTTAGGGTATGTAACTCTTCCAGAGGGACTGGAATATGTTGGAGAAGATGCTTTTAGTATCACTGATACATTAAAATATGTGGAATTTCCGTCTACTCTGAAAACTATTGATAAGAAAGGTTTTTCATCTTATCGGGGATTCAGGCTGGATCTTCCGGATAGTCTGGAATATATCGGAGAAGAAGCGTTCAGCTATTTTTCGGTAGAAACAGACCTGATCATTCCTGAAGGCGTAAAGGAACTCGGCCCTGGAGCATTTTCAGCAGCTTCGAGATTACAGAGGGTATTTCTTCCATCAAGTTTAGAGAAGATAGGGGATAATTGCTTTAGCAGGTCACCTATTACTTATGTTTATATGGAGGGATTAGAGCTGCCGGAAATTTCGGATACCGCCTTTGATAAGTGTGAATACCTGAGAGACATAGATCTGAACGAAAAGTGTACCAAGCAGCAGATGCTGGATGTACAGGCGCTCGTTGATGCACAGGGACTGGAGTGCCGGGTATGGCGAAACCAGAATACAGAGGTTGAATATGCACGCTTTTCTGTTGAAGAGCTTCCGGATGACCCGAGTAAGTTATACTTAACTGGATACGAAAAAGAAGCCGCGAAGGTGCGCAGCTATGATACTTATACAATAGGCGAGGAGGATAAAGGAGTAGTAGGAATCGCCGATGGTGCATTGAAGGGCGATCAGACGATAACCTACTTTGCGGTGCCTCATAACGATGAATTCGTTTACGTTGGAAAAGAAGCTTTTGCAGACAGTATTGTGGAGCATGTAGACCTGTTTGATTCTGTCACCAGTATTGGAGCGGAAGCCTTCCGCAACTGTGCGCAGCTTAAGGAGATCACAATCCCTGCTTCTGTGACGGAGATTGGAGAAAATGCTTTTGCGGGCTGCAGCGGACTGACAAGTGTTAATATTTTATGTGATGTTGGGCTGCTTCCGGAGGGAGCGTTTGCGGATTGCGCAAATCTTACCGAAGCAACTGTGGCAGCAGGAAGTATCCCGGCAAGACTTTTTGAAGGATCAGCACTCGCCTCACTGAATATGGGTGAGGGAGTAACTGAGATTGGTTCAAGAGCTTTTGCCGGAACTTCGCTGAGTGAGTTTGTGATACCTGCAAATATACCAGTCAATGGAGCAGCTCTTGAAGGGATTGAACTGAGTAATATCAGGCTCAGTGCAGATGCGACGGATGAACAGGTGGCTGAATGGAGTGCAGCACTGAATTATCCCTGGTATGACAGAATATGCAGAGTTGGCGAGGAATCTATGCTGGTGAAGATGCCATATGAACCTCTGCCAGAAGACAATTTTGAATTTGATGAAGAGAGCAGAACGATCACAGCATATGTTGGAACAGCTGTGGATGTTATCATTCCGCGTACGATTGGCGGAGTGCCGGTAGAAAATATTTCTTATAATGCATTTGAAAATACCAGAGATTATGTACATTCAGATATGGAGACAAACCAGAAAGAAGGAGACTGGGTGCCGATGCGCTGCGTGATCCTGCCGGAGACACTGAAATCAATTGAGGACAGTGCATTTACGAACTGTCATGATCTGGAAACAGTGATCTGCTATGCACCTCTGGAAACTACAAATAAGGGTCTGTTCTCGGAATGCCAAGGTCTGAAAAAAGTGGTGTTTGTAAACGGAGTACTGCACATGGATAACTATCTGTTTAACTTCTGTAAGAACCTGGAGACCGTATGGTGCAAGAACCAGGTAGACCGGATTGGAATTCAGACTTTTGGAGTAACTCCTATGGAAAGGCTCTGTGTGAATGCCAAAAATATTGATATGAGTGCATTTGCAGGAATGGAGTCTTTGAAAGAGATCCATATCCGTGGTGGAGTTGAGCATATGAGTCTGGGAGCATTTGCAATGCTGCCGTCAATCGAAACAATCTGTCTGGAAGGAATTGATCCAGATGTGATGGAAGATGACTGGGCAAATCTGGGGAACAGCAATCTTACGATTCTTGTACCGGAAGATACTTCAGATGAGCAGCTGGAGGCTATCGGACGGAAGTTCTTAAGCTCAATGATCATCACAGACGGTGCTCAGGTGAAGAGAGGTACCTGTTCAATGCCAGAGGATCCGATGCCGGATATCGCTGAGATGCTTAGTGCATATGGAATCTGATTTAAACCTTAAACACAGAAATGGTCGCCGATCTGGCGACCATTTTAAGTTCGACGGATAGAGCTCTTGTGGTGTTTTTAGCTTCATAAAGGTCTTTGCCAACTTTATGTCCACGTTTTTCATACTAAAAATCCGGATCAGGCGTACGAAGAGATGGCAAGTGGTTTTGAAGAAGTAACAGCAGAAGATGTAGCCAGTGACGTAAAAGGTTTAAAATTCTTTGGAAAAGAAGACAATGAAAAATTGAATGATGAAAGCAACGCTGATTCCATTTATGTGATCAGTCAGAAAACAGGAGCCTCTGAAGTAAGAAAATTTTGAGGATTCTGTTTTTTTGTGCAATTTTATTTTGAAAAACATGTATTATGATAAATCGACTTTTAATTTCCGATAGATTCTGATAAACTGATATGGCAAAATATTTTCAACTGTTGAAAAGAGAATGATGTATGGTGCTTTATGCATTTCGATGACAGAAAATACAGGAGGGTTAGGGCGTGAAAGTACTGATTACAGGGACAAGTTCCGGAATAGGGAAAGGGATTGCAGATAAATTTCTAAGAGAAGGACATCATGTTACTGGAATTGACTGTAATAAGTCAGCTATTCAGCATACTGCTTACAGACATATCTGCATGGACATCCGTGATAAGATGCATTATCCGGAGTTAGGGCCTTTTGATATAGTGATTAATAATGCAGGCGTACAGAATAACAATGATATTGATGTGAATTTAAAGGGAACCATCGATATTACTGAGAAATACGGAATACACCCGGGGATTCGCGCAGTACTTATGATAGGATCGGCCAGTGGACACAACGGGTCAGAATTTCCGGAATATGTAGCAAGCAAAGGCGGGGTCCTTTCTTACACAAAGAACATTGCTCTCCGTATCGCAAAATATGGTGCAACATGCAACAGTCTTGATTTTGGAGGTGTTCTGACAGAACTGAATAAACCGGTTATGGAGGATAAAGTTCTGTGGAATGAGATTATGGAACAGACCCCCCTGAAGCGTTGGATGACAGTTGAGGAAGCGGCAGACTGGGCATATTTTATGACAGTTACCAATCGTTTCTGTACCGGACAGAATATTCTGATCGATGGTCTTGAAGCCGGAAATGCACATTTCGTATGGCCGGAAGAACAGTAGCAAGGTGGCATATATAGAATCAGGGAGATAGATATAATGACTTGTGAAGAACTGACAGAGCGGATAAAAAAATACAGACCTTTTAATGAACAGGAAGAAGCGGATAAGGTGTTGATTCTTGACTGGATCAGGAATAATAAAAATGCATTTTTTAGGGAAAATATGGTGGCACATATGACAGCATCCGCCTGGGTAGTAAATAAAGACAGAAGTAAGGTACTTATGATATATCATAATATATATAATTCCTGGTCATGGCTTGGCGGACATGCGGATGGAGAAACAGATCTTTTGGCTGTTGCCATTCGAGAGGTGCGTGAAGAAGCCGGCATTGCCCATGTGTATCCTGTGTTGGAAGAAATATTTTCTCTGGAATCACTGACTGTGGATGGCCATATCAAAAAGGGCAAATATGTATCCAGTCATTTGCATCTGAATATTACTTACCTTCTGGAGGCTGATCCTGAGGAACATCTTTCTATAAAAGAGGATGAAAATAGTGGTGTGGCATGGTTTACACCGGAAGAGGCACTTGAAAAGTCTACAGAGCCATGGTTTGTAGAACGAGTATATAAAAAACTGATAAAGAAGACAAATCTGCTAAACGGAGTGAGAGTGAATGAAAATGAAGTCAGCACAGAATGATATGACTGTTGGGAATCCTATGAAAATTATACTGAGTTTTACATTTCCAATTTTTCTTGGAAATGTGTTTCAGCAGTTTTACAATATGGCAGATGCCGTGATCGTTGGTAAGTTTGTGGGAAATAAGGCGCTGGCAGCGGTTGGAAGTACCGGAACGATCATGTTTCTAATCTATGGATTTGTAGTTGGAATGACCGCCGGGTTTACAGTTCTTACGGCTCAGAAGTTTGGAGCAGGTGATATGGAGGGAATGCGTAAGACGGTTGTCGGAGCAGGTGTTCTCTCGTTTGTGATAGGAACAATACTGACGATTTTGTTTATGGTATTTATGAAGCCACTTCTGATCCTTATGAATACGCCATCTGACATTTTTGCAGATTCATATACATATATTATGATCGTCAGTGGAGGAATTCTTGCACAGATGCTTTATAATCTTTTGTCCAGTATTCTGAGAGCGCTTGGTAACAGCAAACTTCCTTTATACTTTCTGATCATCAGTGCACTTTTGAATATTGTACTTGATCTGGTATTTATCATTGGATTTCAGATGGGAGCCAAAGGTGCGGCAGTGGCAACGGTGATCGCACAGGGAACATCCGGTGTACTCTGTCTGTTGTATATCATTGCAAAAGTACCGGTACTTCATATCAAAAGGGATGACCTTCAGGTGGGCGGTACGATTTACAGCAATCAGCTTCGGATTGGGATTCCGATGGCACTGCAGTATTCAATCACAGCAATTGGAACTATGATGGTACAGTCTTCATTGAATATTCTGGGATCTACACTGGTGGCAGCGTTTACGGCAGCAGGTAAGATTGAACAGGTGGTCACCCAGGCCTATGGTGCAATGGGAACGACGATGGCAACATATGGAGCACAGAATATGGGAGCTGGCTCTGTGAAACGAATCCGGGAAGGTTTCAAAGCATGTACGATCGTTGGTGTGGTATATTCCATTGTAGCTGCAACGTTTATTATGACTGTCGGAAAATTCATGACCTATCTGTTTGTTTCTGAGGATGTGAAGGTGATCATGAGTTCTGTAGATATTTATCTGAAATGTATTGGGATCTTTTTTATTCCTCTTGCTGTGGTTAATATCTATCGAAATGGAATTCAGGGCCTGGGCTATGGATTGCTTCCGATGATGGCAGGTGTTGCAGAGTTGACCGGACGTGGAATAGTGGCTGTGATTGCTGGTAAAATGCGAAGTTATCCTGGAGTTTGTCTTGCAGGTCCGGCAGCATGGGTACTGGCAGGCGGTTTGTTGCTTGTTATGTATTTTTATATTATGAATGTACATATGAAGAAAGTTTTTGGGACAAATGGGAAAGACTGATGAGATCTTTCCCTTTTCTTTTTTATAGAGAATGTAGTAATGAAAACTACATGATAAAGAAAAAGAATCAAGAATACGTTGACAGGAATAATTAAACGGTTTATACTATCAAATAGTTTGACAATCAAAATAAATGCGGGATAACAGGAGGAAATACAAATGCATACAGATAGAAAAACGTTAAAGCCACTGAAAATAGGAGAATTGACAGTAGAGAAACCAATCATACAGGGAGGGATGGGAGTTGGTGTCAGTCGAAGCAATCTTGCCGGAGCAGTGGCGGCAGAGGGAGGTGTTGGTATTATTTCGACGGCTCAGATAGGATATGATGAAGAAGGTTTTGAAAAAGATCAGGCAGGATGCAATCGTATTGCAATAAGAAAGCATATTCACAGGGCAAAAGAAATAGCTGAGGGAAAAGGACTGGTTGGAGTAAATATCATGGTCGCACTGAAACACTATAAAGAACATGTACAGGAAGCGGTCCGGGCAGGTGCAGATGTGATCATCAGTGGAGCAGGACTTCCAATGGATCTCCCAAAACTGGTGGGAAACAATAAGACAAAGATAGCACCGATCGTTTCTTCCAGAAGAGCGACACAGCTTATTTTGAAAATGTGGGCACATCGTTATAACCGGACAGCAGATTTTATTGTGATCGAGGGCCCAAAAGCAGGCGGACATCTGGGATTTTCTCGGGATCAGTTGGAGAATCTGGAGACTCTTGATTATGATCATGAAATCAGGGAAATCATTGCATGTAAAGTACCTTATGAAGAAAAATATGGAACAAAGATTCCGGTAATCGTTGCTGGTGGAATCTTTGACAGGGCAGATATTGATCATATGACAGAACTGGGTGCAGATGGGGTACAGATTGCCAGTAGATTTGTGGCAACAGAAGAATGTGATGCATCAGATGCCTATAAAAATGCATATATAAACGCGAAAAAGAAAGATATTCAAATTATCCAGAGTCCGGTAGGTATGCCGGGAAGAGCTCTTCGCAATGAATTTATCAAGGAACTTGAAATTGCAAGAAAGCCAATTACAAAATGCTATAACTGCCTGGAAAAATGTGAGCCACGATCAGTGCCATATTGCATTACAAAAGCACTGATCGATGCAGTCAGAGGCGATGTGGAAAATGGTCTTGTGTTTTGCGGGGAGAATGTAGACCGTATTCAAAAGATGACAACCGTACATGAACTGATGCAGGAACTCTGCTACGGGATAGGTTCCTGATTGCGGAATCTTGCATACAGCGCATGTCCAATCGTAATAAAAGCAGGCAGAAGCATCAGTATTCCATACCAGTTGGAATCAGAAGTCAGAACCAGAGGGAGAATCGTCCAGAGAAAAATTCCAAAGTACAGCATTCCAGAGAGGATACATGGCAGAAAATGATTCCATCCAAGCAGGGCGGATAATGAAGCAAGGATCAGCATCAATAGATTCATATAGGTACGGATCGTTCCTTCAGGGAAATTCAAAAGTCGGGCGGATGCACACATACAGAGTCCGATTGTTAGGAAAAAAAGATTAAATATACGCATGAGTCTGGATATCACAGATGAACTTCCGTTTGGAGAGCAGTGTTCCCAGAGCTCTACGCCAAGTTTGTCAGCCAGTTCTCTGGCCTGCCGCGTGAAGGTACTATTGGTCATGACCATTGCGACATCACAGTCATAGAAGTCTGCACCTGCATATGCTTCCTGAATTGCTTTATTGCCGACAGGATAAGAATAATATTTACACTGGATTCCATATTTTATTCCATTTTTCTGTGCGAGGATATCAACACCCTGATCACCGCTGCCTTTAGTGACAGCAACTTTATGGAAACCTCGATATCTCAATAATTCTGCACAGCGGTGTTCGAATTGCAGACCATCCATGGGTTAATAATCCTTTCTTATATCTGAGAGATTATCCTTTATTTTAACTGTGGGGCATACGAGATGTCAATAAAAGAATATTAGTGACATAATGCTTGATAATATAGGAGTTTCTGATACAATGTTGAGAAAGGAGTGATGGTTTATGATTACATTAAATGATTACCTTTATTCAGGTGATACGATTCTTCGTATCCTGCACAATTATATTCATGATCTGAGAGCAGAGGCCAAAAAGACACATAATGAGGTTGATATGATTCACTGTAATTTCCTGATCCTTATCAGAGAATTGTTGGAACATAACGATTTCCTTACTGCACAGTCTCAGCAGATCAGGGAATTTTATAAATATATGTCCAAGGAATATCCTTTTCTTGCATTTACATTTAAAGGACGAATCAAATCCCTGATACGTGCAGAAGAGAAATTTAACGGGTATGTAGTGGAATATATTTATGATTATTATACAGAGCATGGAGAATATCCACCACTGGCGGATTTAAAAAACAGATTAAGTTGTTTTCGAGATTTTATTGCGTATCGTATTGTGATTTCGATGCCGAGATGCCATCTGAAGAGTGAAGCAGACCGTGAGCAAGAAGAATTAAAATATCTGTATCAGATTGCAAATGTTCTTCCAGGTTTTCTTGAGGAAAGAGGATTTACTGCAGAATCGGCACATGGAGTCAGAAAAAGCGGCTCACCGCTTCTGAACGAGGATGTCAAACCTTATTACAGAGACTATATCCATGGAACAGATTCCGATGGATATCAGTCTTTACATATTACGTTTTATGATAACAGTTCCAGATCTTATATGGAAGTTCAGCTTCGTACAAAAATCATGGATGATATTGCAGAGATTGGACCGGCCAATCATCTTGGATATGAGAAAAAACAGGAAAGTGAAAGAGCCAGAAGAGATGCAATTCCAAAAGGAGAATGCATTTATTTTGATGAAGCTTATGAGAGAGGAATGAAGCTTCTCGGACTGGAATTGTCCAAACTGGATGTGAATATGTTTTCTGCGGTTAATAACAGTCTGATCAATGACGGCTGCGGATTGTACCGCGGCCGTCTGATTCTTCCGTATGAACATCTTTCGAGATTTCAGAATGATCTGATCGACTGAAAAAATGGTTGGAGAGAGGGCATCAGCGTTCCATCATGCTGATGGATTCGATGCCCACGCTTCCACCACGGACCACTTCTATATTTTTGAATTCTTCTTTGATCAGTTTGATAACTGCATCATTCTTGGTTGCTGTCTGAACAAATTCAAGGAGCAGACTGTCTTTGCCATAATCAATGACTCTGGCTTTGAAGGTTTCTGCAATTTGAAAAAGTTCTACTTTATCGGCAGCAGTACATTTCTTGACTTTGATATAAAGAATCTCTTTCATACGAACAAAAACGTCTGTAAAATCAATAACTTTAATGACTTCTACCATACGGTTGAGCTGCTTTTTTATCTGCTCAAAAGTTTCGTCATCACTGACAGTTGCGATGGTCATTCTTGATACGGTCGGATCCTCGGTGGTACCTACTGTAAGACTGTCCAGATTATAGGACTTTCCGGAAAAAAGACCGGAAATTTTGGACAGAACACCGACCTGGTTTTCAACGTAAAGAGAGATCCATCTAGTTTTCATACCTTTATCCATTTTTGATTCCTCCTAACAATCCATGATCAGATCAGCGAGTGTACCACCTGGCTTGACCATTGGATACACCATTTCTTCTGGATCAATGATAAATTCAATCACGGTAGGTACTTTGGTACTCTTTCGTGCTTCTTCAAAAGCTGCTGCGATTTCCTCACGTTTCGTTACACGGATTCCTTTGGCACCGTAACTTTCAGCAAGCTTAATAAAGTCCGGAGTATATTTCGGATATTCTTCCCCGTTAGTACGACGGGACAGTGCACCGGATCTTAAATTGGTCATGGAGTAGCGTTTTCCGTAGAAAAGTTTCTGCCACTGACGAACCATTCCAAGATAAGTATTATTAAAGATACAATTGATGATCGGCAGTTCTTCGAGTACTGCCGTTGCCAGCTCCTGAATATTCATCTGCATACCACCGTCGCCGGAGATTGAAATAACCGGAACACCCGGATTACCAATCTGAGCACCGATCGCACCCGGAAGGCCATAGCCCATGGTTCCAAGTCCACCGGACATGATAAGCTTGCGGTTTTCAGTAATATCAACGAACTGGGAGGTAAGCATCTGATGCTGTCCGACATCTGTAACGATGATTGCCTTGTCGAATTGTTTATTGATCTCATTGAAAATATCAAGAGGTCCCATCAGAGGACGATTTTTCATGGAAAGTGGATGTTCATTTTTCCATATGTCAATTTCTGTAAGCCATTTTTTCGTATTGCATTCTGTTACATATTCGGCCATTTTAGTGATGGCTTCTTTTGCATCGGCAACAATTGGAACATCTACATGAATATTTCTGGAAATGGAAGCCGTATCAATGTCGATATGGACAATCTGTGCATTTGGAGCAAATTCATGAAGTTTACCTGTGATACGGTCGTTAAAACGTGTACCGATAGAGAAAAGCAGATCACAGTTGGTAACTGCCATATTTGCTGCATATGCACCGTGCATTCCGAGGTTTCCGATAAAAAGAGGATGCTTCGTAGAGATAGCGCCACGGCCCATGACTGTAGTTACGACAGGAACCTGAGTTTTTTCAACTACAGAAGTAAAAATTTCATTTGCATTTGCAATATTGACACCGCCACCTGCCAGGAACAGAGGCTTTTTTGCCTTTTGAAGCATCTTCAGGGCTTTTTTGAGCTGACCCATATGTACGCTGGTATTTGGTTTGTAGCCACGGATATTTACAGTTTTTGGATACTCGGCGCTGCCAAGTTCTGCCATAACATCTTTGGGAAGATCGATGAGGACAGGACCCGGACGACCGGTTCTTGCAATATAAAAAGCTTCTTTGATAATGCGACCGAGATCTTCACGATTACGGACGGTAACACCATATTTGGTAATGCTTCGTGTGATACCAACGATATCTACTTCCTGGAATGCATCATTTCCGATCAGATGTCTTGCAACCTGTCCGGTGAAACATACAAGGGGAACACTGTCATAGTTTGCAGTAGCCAGTCCGGTAACAAGGTTGGTAGCTCCGGGACCGCTGGTTACAAGGCAGACACCGACTTTACCGGTCGTTCTTGCATAAGCATCAGCTTCATGCACCAGAGCCTGTTCGTGTCTTGGCAGGATGATATCGATCCCGCTCTGTCTGTATAATTCATCACTGATATCAATGGTACAGGCACCTGGATAGCCAAATAAAGTAGTGACACCTTCTTCTTTTAAGGCTTTTACCAGTAATTTATTTCCTGAAATCTGTCTCAAATAGATTACCTCCTTGATCAAATTTAGTACGGTAAGACGGCAATTTTGCAGAGCAATTTGCTGCATAAAAAAATCCCAAGCATATAAATACTCAGGACGGAGATCCGCGGTACAATTATGTAAATAATTATAAAATAAGAAGATATATTTGTCAACGGATGGCAAATGGAATTAGGATGGACCTGAATTTTTTATTTAGGTCAGAAGTGAAAGTGGAAAAGGAACGGAATTTATGGTATCCTTACAGTTCAGGATATGTGATACACTTAAGAACTTTTGATGTGAGGAAACTATGGACTATAGGAGATAAAAACTCATGGATGTAACAGATAAAATCAGACCATGGATGAAAGAATGCCGACTCTGCCCACGTAACTGTGGTGCAGATCGTATGGCCGGTCAGAAGGGATTCTGTTGTACAGATACAGAGATCATGGTTGCAAGGGCTGCTCTCCATATGTGGGAGGAGCCCTGCATTTCCGGGAAAGAGGGATCAGGAGCTGTATTTTTTTCCGGATGTTCGCTGGGATGCAATTTCTGTCAGAACAGAAGAATATCCAGGGGCCAGAGGGGAAAGAAGATTACACTAGAACACCTGGTAGAACTTTTTTTTCAATTGCAGGAGCAGGGGGCAAATAATATTAATCTGGTAACGGCAGGACATTTTTTACCACAAGTTGCTGTTGCTTTGGAAATGGCGAAAGAACAGGGATTACATATTCCGGTTGTGTACAACAGCAGCGGTTATGAAAAAGCGAAGACTCTAAAAATGCTGGACGGGTTGGTAGATATTTATCTCCCAGATTTCAAATACATGGATGCAGTTTTGGCAAAAAAATATTCTCATGCACAGGACTATCCGGAAATTGCAAAAGAAGCTCTGAGTGAAATGGTCCGACAGGTTGGGAAAGCAGAATTTGACAGTCGTGGTATGATGAAAAAAGGAGTAATCGTCCGGCAGTTGTTATTACCGGGCCATGTAAAAGATGCAAAGAATGTGTTAAAATATCTCTATGAGACTTATGGTGACAGGATCTATATCAGTATGATGAATCAGTATACGCCGATGCCAGCGATGAAGGATGATCCGCAGTTATCAAGAAAAGTAACGGACAGAGAGTATGAACGATTGATTGATTATGCGATTTCACTTGGACTGAAGAATGGATTTATGCAGGAAGGTGAAACAGCAAAAGAAAGTTTTATACCGGAATTTGATGGAGAGGGAGTATAAATGGCAGAGAAAAAAACAGGAAAAAAATTTGTTCAGAAACCGAAGTTTAGGAACGAGAAAAAATATAAAACAGATAAAACAGAAGTTAAGAAATATAACACTTTCGGGAAAAAAAAGGCAGAGAAAAAAATTGTTGTAAAATCAGAGAAATCACTTTGTCCGGTACATGGAAAATGTGGTGGATGTCAGCTTCTGGATATGCCATATGAGAAGCAGTTGAAACAGAAGCAGAAGCAGGTAAATAAACTTCTGAAGCCATACTGCAATACAGAGAAGATCATTGGAATGGAAAATCCGTTCCATTATAGAAATAAAGTACATGCAGTATTCGGATATCGGAAGGATGGTACTGTGATTTCCGGAATTTATCAGCAGGGAACACATTTTATTGTACCGGTAGATGAATGTCTAATTGAAGATAAACGTGCAGATGCGATCATCCGTGATATTCGTGATCTTTTGAAATCTTTTAAGATCAAAACATATAATGAGGATACTGGCTATGGTCTGTTCCGCCATGTACTGGTGCGAACCGGACATCACAGTGGACAGGTGATGGTAGTGCTTGTACTGGGATCACCAATCCTGCCATCCAAGAATAACTTTGTTAAGGCGCTTCGGAAACTTCATCCGGAGATCACGACGATCATTCTGAACGTAAATAATCAGAAAACGAGCATGATCCTCGGAGAAAAAGAAACAGTACTGTACGGTAAAGGGTACATTGAAGACGAACTTTGTGGACATATATTCCGTATTTCATCCAAATCTTTCTATCAGGTAAATACAGTCCAGACAGAGAAACTTTATACAAAGGCAATCGAACTTGCTGGTCTTACAGGTAAAGAAAGAGTGATCGATGCATACTGTGGAATCGGAACAATTGGCTTAATTGCCAGTGATAAAGCGAAGGAAGTTATCAGTGTGGAACTGAATCCGGATGCAGTAAAAGATGCAATTGTGAATGCGAAACGTAATGGAATTAAAAATGTGCGTTTTTATCAGAATGATGCTGGTGTATTTATGCGTCAGATGGCAGATGAGGGAGAAAGTGCAGATGTTGTATTTATGGATCCACCACGAAGCGGCAGTGATGAGAAGTTCCTGTCATCGGTTGTGACATTGAATCCCAAACGCGTTGTTTACGTATCCTGTGATCCGACCACGCTTGCCCGTGACCTTAAATATCTGACCAAACACGGATACAGCGCCGTTACTGCCGTACCGGTTGATATGTTCCCTGCGACGGAACACGTGGAGACGGTCTGCCTTCTGTCAAGAAAAGCCCAATAAATCAAAGGTTTCTGCGATTTTGGAAGAAAAATAGATGTGTGTTTCTGTTTCCGCAGAGTGATGATATAATCGGAGATTTACCCCAGGGGATAGACTTTGGAGAACGGGAAATATACATTTTAGCGAAAGAATACTTTTTCGCAAAAGTAAGTAGGAGGTGTCGTATGGAAGAACATAATGAGCTTGATGTTTTAAGTGAGACAAATTACATTGATGTATTAAAAGATATTCTTGAGACTTTTATGAACGAAGCAACAGATATTGCTGTGCAGGTGATGAATTCAGATATTGTGCAAGATGGAACAGAAATCTTATCACAGGTTGGTGAAGCGGTTTCTGGAGCCATTAAATCGCTAAAGGTTGCGCAGAAAATTGCAAGCATACCAACGGCTTTATATATGAAAAAGTTTGGGAGGTATTGTAAGGGGTTAACAACGATACCTCTGGAGAAAAGGCAAAAATATATGAAACTTCTTGGCAAAGAGAAGTTTAATAAAGAAAGTGTATTTGTGCTTAATGTAATAAATAGAATTGAGGAAAATGAGAAGATTCCTTTGTTTTTAAAGATTCTTAACGCCAAAATGGATGGCTTTATTGATGATAATGAGTACCATAGATTAATGATTTTGACAGATCGTACATTGTATAGCGATTTATTATATTTGAAGGATAATATTACAGAAGACCCTGTTAAATTGAATTCGGATTCTGACTATGGTCTTGCGTCAAGTGGTTTGCTGGTTGCTGCGGGGAATGAATGGGTTGAAGGCATGGATGATGCAGACAACGGTGTCCGATTTAATTATACCTTGGCGGCAAAGAAAATGGCATATATTTTCTTCGGTGTTGAGTGTGCTATGAAACCATCCAATAAAGGTATAACAATTTTAGTTGCAGCTTCGAACGAGGAAGTGGAAGAACAACTCAATGAGCTTTTTAAATAATAATTTTGAAGTATGGGAAGAAATGAGGAAATAAGATGACCACAGAGTTATTAGAGATAATGCAAAAAGATATAAAACGATGTGAAGATGCTCAAAGTTCAAATGAAGGTACGCGTCGTTTGTACCAAGCATTGATTGCAAAATATAATGGAATATTTGAAGGTTTTGAAAAGGACATACCAACCTCTGGAAAGGCAGCTTTTGGAGGTGGAGAGTTTAACTATAGACCAGAGCTGAATGCAATTAAAGAAAAATTAGAGTTACTCATTGTAACAGATAATGACAAAGATCCTCTGTTTAATTTTAAAGTTATGTATGAGGATGATTTGGAGTCGTTGAAAAAAGCTATTTCCGATGCTGAAAATAGAGAGACACCAGAATCAGCAAAATTACAGCTGTATAAAGATGTAACTGCAAAGTATCATCCGTATATACCTAAACTTAGCGATGGTCTATATGATTATATTCAGGCATATGCATTTTATGATTATGTGTCTGGAGAATCGTTATTTCATAATCTTAAGCAAGTATATAATAAAATGTTGTCTTTTAAAGCGTTGGGGTATCCTTCACTGAAAGAAACGGTTCCACAGAGCGTCCCAATGGTGCAGATAACAAATACAAACGAAAACAAAGTTGATGTCAATATTTCCTTTAGTGATGTAAGAAAAGAAATTGAGAATATGTCGGCATTGCCGGATGCTGAAATAGAGGAAATTTTGTATAAAATTAACGAATTAGAAAAAATTGTTAAATCTTCAGACCGCAAATCAAAAAAGTGGGAAAATGCAAAAGGAATTGTTAAATGGATTGCTGATAAAGGCGTTGATGTAGGAATTGCATTGTTGCCGTTGTTATTACAGATTAAATAAGCATACATGAATTATTGAGTGAAGCATCCAATGCGTTTGAATACTGGAGATATATTTATGAAAAGCAAGATGGCAGCATCAATATCAACTTTTTAAGAGACTTCCGATATATGTTAAGGAATGTATGCTGCCGAAAATTGTTTGGAAAGTCGTGGGATGAGTACAAGAGCAAAGGATAAACCGATTCCCTTATTTCTAAATGCACATGGCATACTTTCGTAATGTAGTCTCAATGTTAGATTACTACACCGAAAGGTGTGTCACTTGCTAAGTTGATTGAACCACCGTGTACCGAACGGTACGCACAGTGGTGTGAGAGGTCGAAATATCTCATTCACAAGATGAGATATTTCTCCTACTCGATTTACTTGACAAAGCTACTTGACCCTTTGGTTAGTTCCGAACGCATAGCCCCGGGAGTAATTATTAAGGAGATGAGATTTTATATTGAATGTGATTAAGTAAAGAGCAATCATTTCGATTGTCTTCAGAAATTATAATGATTTCTACCTTTGGGTGATTTACGATTTCAGGCCAGAAAGATTCTGCAGGTTCTTGCAATACCCCTAAAATGGGAGTCTGCCCATCCAAAAGGTTTAGGATTTTTCTCCGAAATAAAGCTGCGTCTGCTTCATGTGGACCAAGCTCATCCATAACAATTAAAGAGCAGTCAGAACACATGGAAAGAATATTGCATCCAAGGCGATCAAAGGTATCGGCAGTGTGTTCATCTGTTTTTCCGCATAAAAACAAAAGATTAGATTTGTTTGGGAGCTCCTTCTCTTTTAGATGGTACATATGAACTGAATACTGATCCTTCAGATAGTTTTTTGTGCGGACAGTCAGGAATCCATCAGAGGTTTTCTTATAATCATCTAATATCTTTTGGATCAATGTAGATTTTCCAATGTGTTTTTTACCAGTTAAAAATATATGTTGAGTCATAGTAAAGTCCCATTTCATTTTATAATAGTTCTATAGTCAGGGCGTATTGTTTTGTGTCGAACATCCCAGAGAATTCTTCCATAAGTGGAATCAGTTATTTCCTTGATCTGCCCATCTTTGTTTAAGTGAGATTGAATCCATTGCATGATTTTATTTGCATTTTCCTGTGTATATTCTTCAGAAGGAAGCATGTGCTCCATGAGGGAATCAATATATTGTTCATCCGGAGTTACCCAGGTTTCACGATGGAGTTTTTCATAGCTTGTTTCAGGATTATATCCAAGCAGAAATAATATATTGAAAAGAGAGAAAAACCATCGCCCATTCCATTGGGGTGCTGTTTGTTTGCCAAATACTTCCTGTAAGATCTGTTCCCTGAGTGAATTTCGTCTGTCAAGATGCGTGATATTACAGCACCATGCCCTGCTCATTTCCATAGATTTTATCAGTCCGTCCATATTGTGGATTGCAGGTGTCATGGAACTGAATACCAAATCAAATGCATGCGTATACCCCGATTTATCAATATCTAATGTCTGAAAATTACATGTATAGAGTATAGCGTTATTTAAGCCTTCATTTTGGATATGTTCCATTCCGTGTTTAACCATTTTATCAGAAATATCCAGCCCCACTACTTTGTGTACATATTTGGCAAATGCAGCAGCAAACCGTCCGGGACCGCATCCAATATCTGCGACATCATAATTTTTTTCAAGAAGTCCTTTGGAATCCAGGTAGTTTATTGCGCTGATGACACGTTCATCACCTTTTTCTTTCTTTTTGCGTGCGTCTTCCCAAAAGTCTGCACGTTTATTCCATCTTTCTATAGCCCGCTCAGGTAATTCTGCAGGCTCAGATTCCTGCAGAGAAATAAAATAATCCAATATAGAGTCCATGTATCATTTCTCCTAAAATGCTTTTGGTGAGCTATTTACCGGTAAACAGATAGTTCGTTCACGGCCATAGCGGTCGTGTGTAGTTATCACATCCATTTCAATATCGTAAACAGATTGTAAGGTTTCAGATGTAATGATTTCTTTGGGAGAGCCGAATCCCATAACCTTTCCGGATTTCATGAGAAGAACTTTGTTTCCCACGGAAAAGGGATGCTCAGGACTATGTGTTGACATAATAATGCAATAGCCCTGATTGGCCAGCCCTGAAATTACTTCCATGAGAAGCTGATGATTGGCATAATCCAGATTGGCGGCTGGCTCGTCCATGATGAAGATTTTTGCAGACTGACAGATTGCACGGGCAATTAAAACCAATTGCCTTTGTCCTCCGCTTAAGGAAGTATATTTCCTGTTGGCAAGAGGCAGGGCATTTACTTTCTCCAAGGCAGCAAAAGCTGCTTCCTGATCAGGCTCTTTTGGGGTTTCAAATGCGGAGAAATGAGAAGCACGCCCCATAATTACCATATCAAGAACTGTATAGGCAAATACAGGGGAATGATATTGGGGAATATATGCAATCATATTTGCCAGTGTTTTGGTTGTAAAGTCACTAATATTTTTTCCGGCTATCTTTATTTTTCCATTAGAAACAGGAAGGGAACCTAATATTATGCGGAACAGAGTGGTCTTTCCGCAACCATTAGGGCCAAGCAGACAAAGCACATCACCATAGTCTGCGCTGCAGCTGATACCCTTTAAAATATCACCATTGCCGTAACCGCCAAAAACATTTTCAATTTCCAGAAGCATATAATTACGCGCGCTCCTTTCGTTTGATGATAAGATAGATAAAGAAGGGGGCGCCCATGATACTTGTGACAACGCCAAGTGGAAGTTCCATGGACAAAAGGGAACGGGAAATATCATCAACAAGTATCAGGTATCCGCCGCCAAGGATCGTACTTGCAGGTATCAGCCTTCTGTAATCAACACCAACCAGTGCACGTGCCAGATGGGGGATCATCAGCCCGACCCATCCGATCAATCCTCCAAGACAGACTGCAGCGGCGCTGAGTAATGTGGAAGCGACTATAAAAATCAGACGATATTTACGCACATTGATTCCTAAACTTTTGGCTTCTTCTTCATCCAAAGTCAGCAGATTGATCTGCCATCGAAAAATAAAAATCAGACTTAATCCAATGATCATTGGAAGAACACTCCAGCAAAAGGATTTGGTTGTGGTTTTGGTTAAGCTGCCCATAAGCCAGAAAGTAATTTGCTGGAGAACATCATTGGGGTCTGCCACATATTTGATCATTGTGACACCGGCATTGCAGAGTGACATGATCATAGTTCCGGTCAGAACAAGACTGAGGGTCTGGGAATGTGCGGATTTTCGGCTGATAAGATAGGATGCGGCTACTGCGGCCACACCACCTGCAAAAGCAGAAAGCTGAATCATCCAGTTGGAAGCTCCGTTTAAAATTGCAAAAGCAGCTCCGAGACTTGCACCGGAAGAAACTCCAAGGATATCCGGAGATACCAGTGGATTGCGAAACATTCCCTGATAGGTTGCACCTGCTACCGAGAGGGAAGCACCAATAAATAAAGCAGACAGAATACGGGGCAGACGGATATTCCAGAATATAGTAACTGCCTGGGGTAAAATATCTCCTTTAAAACCAAATTTTGATAAAAATGCATTTAGTACCTGCACTGGTGTAAGCGGATAATATCCCACCCAGAATGAGAGTACTATAATGATAAACAAAAGTACCAGCATAACCGCCAACAGCAGAACATATCGTCTTTGTCGGGCAGCGGCGGCATTTTTTTCATTAGCTGTCAGATTCATAATCCTTCATCCTTGTAACTTGACTAATCAAATTTACGGTGTTATACTCAGAAAAAACGAATTGTTTTCAAAAACTATTCGCATATACATTATAATACTTAAAAAATGTATAGTCAATTTCAATAAGCGTCAATTATGAGTAATGCGGAGAAAAGAAAGGAGAGAGTCTATGAAAAAGCACAGACAACTTTTGGCTCTGTTTATATGTCTGGTGATGTCAGTCAGTCTTTTAACAGGATATTCTGAGACGAAAGCTGCTACTGAAGAGCCGACGCAGAGTGCGGAGCAGGATGCCACGCAGGAAACTGCTGAAACCCGTGAGATCACAGACATGGCAGGAAGAAAAGTAACTGTCCCAACAGCAGAAAATATTGAATCTGTTTTTTCAGCGGGTCCGGTAGCTGCAATTTTTCTGTATATGGTTGTACCGGATAAGCTTCTTGGGTGGAATTATGAACTGAATGATGTTGAGAAATCTATTATTCTGGACAAATATCAGGATCTTCCTAATTTTGGAATGGGTGATGCTGTCAATTATGAAGCAGTAATTGCTGCCAATCCTACAATTGCTATTAATAGTGGAAAGATTAATGATGCAATGGTTTCTGATTGCGATGCGTTATCAGAAAGCCTTGGAATTCCGGTTGTTGCAGTAGACAACGAGCTTAATAATTCTGCGGAAGCTTTTCGTTTTATGGGCGAACTTCTTGGTGTAGAAGATCATGCAGAAGAGCTTGCCCAGTATGCGGAGCAGGTATTTACTGATATTAATGTACTTTCAGATATTCCAGAAGAAAAGAAAGTCAGTGTATACTTCGGTAATGGAGAGGATTCACTGGAAACTGCACCCAGGGGATCCCAGCATGCACAGATTCTTGATGCCATCAATGCAGTCAATGTTGCAGATCTGGAATTGGGAGATGGATCTCGTGTTCAGATTTCAGCAGAACAGCTTCTTGCATGGGATCCGGATGTGATTGTTGTAAATGGTGAACCAAAGGCAGATAAAAGCGGAAGTTCTGCAGCAGAAGATATCCTGAGCAATCCTGATTATGCTTCATTAAAAGCAGTACAGGACCAAAAGGTTTATGGAACTCCGAATGCACCGTTTAGCTGGGTGGATCGTCCGGCAGGACCAAATCGTCTGATCGGTATGCGATGGTTCTCAGCATTGATTTATCCGGAATATATTAAATGTGATATCAATGAAGAAATACATAAATTTTTCGATCTTTTTTATCATGTTGATCTGTCCGATGAACAGTTGGAAAATGTTCTGAAAGGAACTTTATAAAGGTTAGGCATGGACGTGAAAAAG
>ERZ772884.36-NODE-36-length-120418-cov-13.563911_pt1 | contig 120418 bp, 112 predicted proteins | sample MGYA00580574_ERZ772884 | MGnify/ENA primary metagenome ERZ772884 (study PRJEB29015, sample SAMEA2737690) | human gut metagenome | biome: human gut; feature: human-associated habitat; material: faeces | place: China | collected 2012 ... | reverse complement strand
CTTGCATGTGTTAAGCACGCCGCCAGCGTTCATCCTGAGCCAGGATCAAACTCTCTGATAAAATGTTTGATTCACTCAAGATAACAACTAGCTATCTCTCGTTTTACTGTTTATAAAAAGTTCATTCTGTTGAATGATGATTCTTAAAGAATTTTCGAGAATCGTATGTGTTTCACTGTTTAGTTATCAAGGTTCTTTGTTTGTCTGTCTCTCAGACAGCTCGTTTACTTTATCACATTCACCAGCGCCTGTCAAGTACTTTTTTTAAGTTTTTTTCGAGGTGTTTTGATGTTTGTGTGTCGCTCTCAAGCGACTTGTTTACTCTATCACATGTTCGTTTCTTTGTCAACAATTATTTTTGTTTTTTCAAAACTTTTCAAATTGTTTAATCAGAAGAAACAATTTCTTGTGACAGCTCAGTTAGAATACCACTATCCAACCGAGTTGTCAACACTCTTTTTTATAATTTATAATTATTCTTCATGATATAACGAATTGCATCTTGAATCCAGGACACATATACCAGATTAATGCCAGAAACTTTTCCCACAGACGATTTACATACTTCCGGCAAGATCACTGTATCAAAACCAAGTTTTTTCGCTTCGGCCACTCTTTGTCCTGCCATACTCACTGCCCGGACCTCACCACTTAATCCAACTTCGCCAAATGCGATCACTGAATCCGGAATGATAATATCTTTGCAGCTTGATACAACTGCCAGTGAAATTCCCAAATCAATCGCAGGCTCTGTCATTTTCATGCCCCCTGCGATATTTACATATGCATCGCAGGCTGCCAGATGAATTCCTACTTTTTTTTCTAATACTGCCATAAGCAGATTTACTCTGTTAAAATCAGTTCCCACCGCGGTTCTTCTTGGTATTCCAAAATTGCTCTGGCAGACCAGTGCCTGAATCTCCACAAGGATCGGTCGTGTTCCTTCCATCGAGCACGCAACAATGGAACCAGATGTCCCATTCGGCTTTCCGTTCAGCATAAACTCTGACGGATTCTTCACTTCTTCCAGTCCTGTATTTCTCATTTCAAATACACCAATTTCATTTGTAGATCCAAATCTGTTTTTGACAGCACGAAGAATACGATAAGACGCATGACGGTCTCCCTCAAAATACAGCACTGTATCCACCATATGTTCCAAAACTCTCGGACCTGCTACATTGCCTTCTTTTGTCACATGTCCTACGATAAAAATAGAAACACCCTGACCTTTGGCAATCTGCATCAGAATATTCGTTGATTCCCTAACCTGCGAAACACTGCCTGGTGCCGAACTGATATCTTCATGGAACATCGTCTGAATTGAATCAATCACGACCATATCCGGTTTTTTTCTTTCAATTACCTCTCTGATTGTTTCCAGATTTGTCTCACATAGTAACTGGAGATTCTCATTGAACTCCCCAATACGTTCAGCACGTAATTTAATCTGCCGCAAAGATTCTTCACCTGATATATATAATACAGAATTACCCGACATCGCCAGATTTCTGCAAACCTGTAAAAGAAGGGTGGATTTTCCGATTCCCGGATCTCCACCCACCAATACCAAAGACCCGGGGACAATGCCGCCCCCGAGTACTCTGTCAAGCTCTCCTATATTCGTCAGTTTTCTTTCATCTTCCGAAAGTCTGATGTCTTTTAATACTACCGGTTCAGCTCTTCGCAAACCGTTCTGTAGACCGCTTCCCGTCGAAGATACCTTCTTTGTGGAAACTGTTTCTTCAACAAATGTATTCCATGCTCTGCATCCAGGACATTGTCCCATCCACTTTGAAGACTCATACCCACATTCCTGACAAAAATAAACAACCTTTTTATTTTTTAGCATTTTTCAACCTTTACTGCTACAGCTGCATCTCCGCCAAGTTCTACACTGAAAGAAAGCTTGCCGCCAAGATTTGTCTGCATTTTTCCTGCATCTTCACCATCAATAGAAATGCTGTATTCTGTATCAGCTTCCATCTCAACGGTAATCTGCGCGTCCTCCGCACCTTCTACTTCAAACTCCATGCCAGTACCATCCTGCTTCAATGAATATACAGCAGTTCCCGGTACAGACTCGTATACAAACATTCCATTGCGTTCCAGTTTGGTAATCTCTTTAAATGTTTTTACTTTATAAACATCTCCCTGATATGGGAAATCAGATGCTTTAGATTTTGTCGGTAATTCATAATTACCAAAGCTGATGCCCCCATTTTCTTCTGTTCGGATCAGTTCTTTTACTACTGCCATGATCTTATGTCCTCCCTAGACTTTTCTGTTGTGTTTTAGTCCTTGCATATCTGCACCGTGTTATCTTAATATCCCATCTGACGCAGATATTTCAGTTACATTATTATAACATTCAGTACTTTTTTTGACCAGTATCCTAACCAAGATTTAACATCTTTTTTAGATTTTAAATTGCCATAATCCCTTCTGCGCTTATTCCGTATCTCTGACCGGAATAAAACAAATTTTCTTCTGATGAAGCTGAACTTTCACTGTATCTCCGGTTCGAATTCTGCCTTCAAGAATTTCATTGGCCATCGGATCTTCCAGTTTATTCTGAATGGCTCTTCTCAGAGGTCTTGCGCCATATTTACTGTCAAAACCGGATTCTGCCAGATAATCTCTGACCGAATCTGTAATTTTAAGCTGAATACCCATCTGCTCTGCACATCGTTTCTCAAGATTTTTCAAAAGAATATTCACGATTTTCCTGATCTCCGGCTTTTTAAGTGGATGGAATACCATAATTTCATCGATTCGATTCAAAAATTCCGGTTTAAAAAGTCTTCTTACTTCTTCCATCACTCCGGATTTCATTCTCTCATAGTCCTGTTTTTCATTATCCTGGGACATAAAGCCAAGTTTCTTTGGCTCAATGATTGCCTGCGCTCCAACATTGGATGTCATAATGATTATCGTCTGTTTAAAATCAACTTTTCTTCCATGTGCATCTGTAATATGTCCATCGTCTAAAACCTGAAGCAAAATATTAAACACATCCGGATGTGCTTTCTCAATCTCATCAAACAACAGTACACTATACGGATTTCTTCTTACTTTTTCGCTAAGCTGCCCGCCTTCATCATATCCAACATATCCCGGAGGTGAACCGATCATTTTGGAAACACTGTGTTTTTCCATGTATTCTGACATGTCAACACGGATCATTGCCTGCTCACTGCCAAACACAGCTTCCGCAAGTGCCTTTGAAAGTTCTGTTTTGCCTACACCGGTCGGTCCAAGAAAAAGGAATGAGCCAATCGGACGGTTTGGATCTTTCAGCCCTACTCTGCCTCTTTTAACAGCCTGCGCAACCGCTTTGACAGCTTCTTCCTGTCCGATCACTCTTTTATGAAGTTCTTTTTCCAGGGCCGCAAGACGCTTGGTTTCACCTTCCGTAAGTCTTTTTACTGGAATTTTAGTCCAGTCCGATACTATATCTGCTACAGAATTTTCATTTACCGTAAGATTTTTGCGTTTATTTCTACGCACTTCTTTTTTTCTGTATTTTTCAATCTGTTCTTCCGCTTCATTCTGCTCCTGCTGAATTCTCTTTGCCATAGACAGATCTGCAAGTTTTATTGCTTCTTCTTTCTGATTCAGCAATTCTCTTATCTTTATTTCCAGTGCTTCTATCTCTGGTGCGGAACGATAGCTTCCAAGCTGTACTTTGGATGCAGCTTCATCAATAATATCGATTGCTTTATCCGGAAGAAATCGGTCATTAATATATCGAACTGACATTCTAACCGCAGCCTCCAGAGCCTCATCTTCAATTCTTACCCCATGATGTTTCTCATAATACGGACGAAGTCCTTTCAAAATCTCAAGGGCCTCCTGTTCTGTCGGCTCTTCTACGGTAACCGGCTGAAATCTTCGCTCCAGCGCAGCATCCTTTTCGATGTATTTACGATATTCCTCCAGTGTTGTTGCACCAATCAGCTGAATTTCTCCTCTTGAAAGAGAAGGCTTCAGAATATTGGACGCATCCAGAGCACCTTCTGCCCCTCCGGCGCCAATGATTGTGTGAAGTTCATCAATAAAAAGAAGAATTCCCTGGTTTACACGCACCTCATCAATTACCTTGCGGATACGTTCCTCAAATTCTCCCCTATACTTACTTCCGGCAACCATTCCTGACATATCAAGAACAACAACTCTTTTATCACGCACAGAATCCGGAACAAGTCCTGAAACAATTCTCTGTGCCAGACCTTCAACAATCGCAGTCTTACCAACTCCCGGTTCTCCAACCAGGCACGGATTATTCTTACTTCTTCTGCTCAGGATCTGAATCAGTCGTGTAATCTCTCTGTCACGTCCAACCACAGGATCCAATTTGCCTTCTGCTGCCATCACAGTCAGATCTCTGCTGTACTGGTCCAGCGTCGGCGTCGCCGCCCCACTCTTCTGTGTTTTTTGATTTCTGCCACCCTGTAGTTCTTCTGCTGTTGGATTCTCAATTCCCATCGCGGTCAGAACTGCCACATACAGTTTCTGGATATTGACTCCCATTGTATAAAGAAGCCTGGTCGCAACACAATCCGTCTCTTTAAGCATTGCCACAAGAAGATGTTCCGTTCCGACCTGTGCTTCTTTCTGATTTTCTGCCTCCTGTACAGATTTTTCAAGCACTCTCATCGCTCTTGGGCTGTATTCCGGTGCCTTTTCCGCAGCCAGCACCTCTGACGGTGCGATCAGTTCTTCGATCAGCTGGCGCAGCGCATCTTCTTCTACATTAAATTCTTCCAGAATCCTGCCCGCCGTACCCTCTTTTTCCTTTAGCAGACCTACCAGAATATGCTCTGTGCCAATATATGAATGATTACAGGACTGTGCGGTGGTTTTTGCCAGTTTTAACGCATTTGCAGCCTGTCTGGTAAATTTATCCTGCATAGTTTGTTCCTCCTAGTTGTCAATTTCGTATTCGTCATAGATCTCATCGATCAGATCATGCACTTCACTTCTGCTGACGTTTCTGCAGCAGCCCTTTGCCAACGCTACAAGAAGATTTTCTTTCATTTCTTCCAGCGCTTTGATCTTATCAACATCCACAGCGATAATTGCCCCACGTCTGCGGTCGATCGTAACAAAACCTTCCTGACGCAACAAAGAATATGCTTTGTTTACCGTATGCATATTAATTCCTACTGTATCCGCCAACTGTCGAACTGACGGAAGCGGATCTCCCTCTTGCAGTCTGGAAGTAGCAATTCCCATTATAATCTGATTCATAAGCTGTACATATATAGCTTCATCACTATTAAAATCTATTTCAATGACCATTTCCGTCAGCCTCCCATTGTTTTTCAATGTTATACATATAGTAGCACATACAGCAGATTTTGCAAGTAAAAAATAAAAACAGGCAGCCTGTTCAGCCACCTGTCTTATTATCATTATGTCATTTTTATCAGCCAAGAATCTTCTTAAACTGTTCTTTATTAAGAATAAGATTAAATCCCATTGGATTAAATACCATTGCTTCCGCCTGATTGATCAGAATTTCCGGAAGTTTGTCAAACGGAATTTTTGCCAGGCGAAGTTTTTTACCTTTTGCAAATTTTTCAAATTCCATAACATCAGAAAATACCGGCTGTAAAATCTGGCCTTCTTTATTTTTCAGATACGGAATATTAATTTTTTTCGGATTTTCTTCGTCACGTTCCATTGCTACCAGGAAATGAGATTTTTTCAGATTTGCAATCAGTTCCTCTTCCAGTGCTCTTAAATTTTTGTGTTCTTCTTTTTCAACCGGACGTCGAAGTTCCTGCATAAAATAGATACCTGAAAGCTGTAATGTTGGATTGATCAGCGGACGTTTAGCCGGCTCCATCTGACTGAGATCTGGTTTTCTTACGATTTTTTCCAGATCAATCTCAATTTCATCTGCTCCGTTATTCCAGATTACAGAGTTTACGCCAATAGAAAACAGAAGTCCGTACATTCTCGGAAAATCTTTTTTCTCATAACGCATCCCCATAAGAAGGATTTTATCTTCCAGTTTCTTTTTGCCATATTCCTTCAGAGTTTCCTCTTCTGCAAAAAACCACACCTGATCATTATATGTTTCTTCTCCGCAAGTTACATAAGGCAGTTTTGTTGCCTGTGAATATGCCACAAACACTGTCTCCCTTGCCTGAAGTTCTTTGACTGCATCTTCTACACTAATACCCATTTTGTTTTCCTTTCATTTATCGCTTCCGCATGATATATCATAAATTATACCATATTTCACGAAAAATGGCACACTTTTTTGGTGATTTTTTTATATTATCATTCCGTTTATTACTTCAGGCCTCATCAATGGCTTTTCCAATATCATGACGCATATATTTATTCGCAAACTGAATCCACTCTGTTGCATCATAAGCATTTTTGCGTGCCTCTTTCAGAGTCTTTCCTTTTGCTGTAATTCCAAGTACACGGCCGCCATTTGTAACAATCTGTCCATCCTGGAATTTGGTTCCGGCATGGAAACAATAATACCCATCTTTACCTTTAAAGTTTTCAAATCCATACATTGGAATGCCCTTTTCGTATTTTACAGGATATCCTTCACTTGCAAGGACCACACATACAGCCGCATTATCCTCAAATTCCAGCTCTATCTTATCCAGTGTTCCATTCACGCAGGCTTCCATAACTTCTATAATATCTGTTTTCATTCTTGGAAGTACAACCTGTGCTTCCGGATCTCCAAACCGTGCATTATATTCCAGTACCTTCGGTCCTTCTGCTGTAAGCATCAGTCCAAAGAAAATAATCCCGACAAATGGACGACCTTCTGCTGCCATCGCATCCACTGTTGCCTGATAAACGTGCTGTTTGCAAAATTCGTCAACTTCTTTTGTATAAAATGGACTTGGTGAAAACGTTCCCATCCCACCTGTATTTAATCCTTTATCACCATCCATGGCACGTTTATGGTCCTGCGCAGATGTCATAGTACGGATAGTTTTACCATCTACAAAAGAAAGTACTGACACTTCTCGACCAGTCATAAATTCTTCAATGACCATAGTATTTCCGGCACTTCCGAATTTTTTGTCTTCCATAATTTCTTTAACGCCAGCTTCCGCTTCTTCCAGCGTATTACAGATCAAAACTCCCTTTCCAAGAGCAAGTCCGTCTGCCTTGAGAACGATTGGGAATTTTGCCTGCGTATGTAAATAATCAAGTGCTTTCTGTGGATCATCAAAGTTCTCATATGCCGCGGTTGGAATTCCGTATTTCTTCATCAGATCTTTTGAAAACGCCTTGGAGCCTTCAAGGATTGCTGCATTCTTACGAGGTCCAAATACCTTCAGTCCGCGGGCTTCAAATACATCCACCACGCCGCCGACCAACGGGTCATCCATACCAATGATTGTCAGATCCACTTTATTTTCTTCTGCAAAATCAGCAAGCTTCTCAAATTCCATGGCTCCGATCGCCACACATTCTGCATATTCTGAAATTCCTGCATTCCCAGGTGCACAGTAAATTTTGTCTACCTTTGGACTTTTTGCAACACTCCATGCGATTGCATGTTCTCTTCCGCCACTTCCAACAATCAGTACTTTCATGAGCTTTTATCTGCCTCCTACTATTAGACTTCTTCTATCAACAACAAATTTTTATTAATAAAGCATTCTTAATCAATAACAACTTTTCCATTCTGAACTGAAACTCTGTTATTCGCAATCAGATCAATTGCTTTCGGAAGGATTTTCCATTCTGCTTCCTCCATAACACGACGTTGAAGCACCTCCGGAGTGTCTCCCTGCTGTACTTCCACCGCTTTTTGAAGGATGATCGGTCCTGTATCTGTACCGGTATCCACAAAATGAACCGTTGCACCGCTAACCTTGACTCCGCGTGCAAGCACACCCTCATGGACATGAAGACCATAAAATCCTACGCCACAAAAAGACGGAATGAGGGATGGATGAATATTGATGATTCTGTTCGGATATGCTTCCACGATCATAGGTGGAATTGCCACCAGAAAGCCTGCCAGTACGACCAGCTCCACTTTATTTTCCTGTAATTCCTGCAGAAGCGCTTTATGAAATTCTTCTCGATTTTCAAATTTCTTCGGAGAAATGCACTTAGCCGGGATTCCCCGGCTCTCTGCGCGTTTCAGTGCATATGCGCCTGGATTATTACTGATCACCAGACCGACTTCCGCATTTGTGATCACACCGCTGTCAATCGCATCCATGATCGCCTGCAGATTTGTACCGCCTCCTGATACCAGAACACCAAGCTTTAACATAAAGTCACTCCCTTTTCTCCGGCCTCAATACGGCCAACTACATATGGAGTGTCTCCTGCCTGACGAATAGCCTCCATTGTCTTATCTACATCTGAAGGATCTACTGCCAGAACCATACCAAGTCCCATATTAAAAGTATTGTACATCATCTTTTCTTCGATATCTCCGGTCTTTGCAAGAAGGTCAAAAATCGGAAGAACCGGATAGCTGTTCTTCTCAATGACAGCTCTTGTGCCATCTTTCAGCATACGAGGAACATTTTCATAAAAGCCACCACCGGTAATATGGCTGCATGCATGAATACGAACTCCGGCTTCTTTAACACTTTTCAGTGCTTTTACATAAATTCTTGTCGGAGCAAGCAGTGCCTCACCAAGAGTTGTTCCAAGTTCATCATAATATGTATCCAGAGATTCTTTTGTCATTTCAAACACTTTGCGGACAAGTGAAAATCCATTGCTGTGAACGCCTGTAGAAGCCATACCGATCAGAACGTCTCCTGGTTTCAGTTCTTCGCCAGTAAGAAGATCTTTCTTATCGATCACACCAACTGCAAACCCAGCAAGATCATATTCATCTTCCGGCATAAGTCCCGGATGTTCTGCAGTTTCACCACCAATCAGTGCTGCACCTGACTGTACACAGCCCTCTGCAACGCCACTTACGATCTCTGCGATCTTTTCCGGATAATTTTTTCCACATGCAATGTAATCCAGGAAGAACAGTGGTTCTGCACCTGCACATGCAATATCATTTACACACATGGCTACAGCATCGATTCCGATCGTATCGTGTTTATCCATGATCATAGCAAGCTTAACTTTGGTTCCGCAGCCATCTGTACCGGATACGAGTGTTGGTTCTTCCATATTTTTGAATGCATTCATGGAAAATGCTCCCGAAAATCCACCGATTCCGCCTAAAACTTCCGGTCTCATGGTCTTTGCAATATGTTTCTTCATTAACTCAACTGACTTGTAACCAGCTTCTATATCCACACCTGCTTTTTTGTAATCCATAATCTTCTGATCTCCTCCACCTGTTTTTAATAAGCTTTGTATCCAACTTTCTGAAGTCTGGCATCCTTTGCCTCAACCTGCTCTTTCAGTTCCTGACTGTATGCTTTCAATCTGTCCAGAAGTTCCGGATCAGATGTTGCCAGAATCTTTGCGGCAAGAAGTCCTGCGTTTGCGCCTCCATTGATTGCTACTGTTGCTACCGGAATTCCGGACGGCATCTGTACGATTGAATACAGTGAATCTCTTCCTCCAAGAGATGTTGTATGCATTGGAATGCCAATAACCGGCATCGGAAAGATTGCTGCACACATTCCCGGAAGATGTGCTGCCATTCCTGCTCCTGCAATAATTACTTTGAATCCTTTTTCTTCTGCCGTCTTTGCATACTCAAAGAACACATCTGGTTCTCTGTGTGCAGAAATAATCTTCATCTCATATTCAACGCCCAGCTTGTCAAGAATTGCTGCCGCCTTACTCATAACCGGCATATCTGAGTCGCTTCCCATTACAATCCCAACTTTTTTCATTGGTGGCCTCCTCGTATAATTTCTTACATCTTCAGGTTGATTCTACTAAGATTCTAAAATTGTGTCAATAAAATTACGGAAAAGAAATATTTTGGCGGGCAAACTCTTTTTGTACAAAAAAAGTTTGCCCACCTCATAAAATAAATAAGCTATCGTTATTTTTCAAAAGGACGATTCAGTTCTTCCGTTCCCGGCAGCACAAAACGCCCATTCTCAATAATAGAAGTTCCTTCTCCATCTTCGTCAATTACACGGATACTTCCCAGTTCTTCATATGGAATTGTAATATCTGTATGGCATCCATAATAAGCCATGCTGATATCCTCTTTACGAAGAATCGAAATCTCATTATCTCTGGCAATGATTTCTCTTCCGTCCGGGTTAAATACCGGAGTATCTTCTGACCAGCTGTAACAGGTATCTCCCACAGCGAAATGTGGTCCCATTTTCTCAGCGATCAGAATTGGAAGTTTATCTGCAATACCATATTTTTCAGCTGCCACATACGCGGTTGTATTGGTCCCGATTGCAAACTCACCCATTGGGATCTTCGGATGATGGTGCAGAATATTATCCTCAATATATGCACGATTCTCCTCTTCTGTCTCAAAGTTTGCACACGAATAATCAATCACCTGTCCACAGTCAAATACCAGCTTCAGATCCTTAAACTGTAATCCGTTCAAATAAACCTTCTTTACATGAAGAATCCCACCAGTTCCGGCAAGCACCGGAGAAGTAAACACTTCTCCCACTGGAATATTTACATCTGCCACACAGTTTTCAAAATTTGTCTGTTTCCGGACATCTTCCAGTTCATGCAGATGAATGATCAAATCTGTCTCGTTGTCCTCTTTTCCTTTTATTTCTACCCACTGACAGGTATCCAGAGTCTCAATGATCGTCTGCTGTATCCGTTCATACTGTTTATAATCCAGTGTATTGATCTTCACAATCTCTGCAAAAATCTTCGGAAAATCATTTCCGATCTCCGGCACCGGATAGGCAATGATCGTAAAGCTTCTCTCATCGCCCCTGATGTAACGATTTACGATCTGACCGGATTCATTATCCAGCTCTACCTGCATTTTCTGCTGTGCCTCGTTTAAAGCCCACGCACCTTCTGTAGAAACAGGAGCAAATGGTTCTTCTCCAAAAGTCTCAATACATGCCGGTCCGCCATGAACTGCAGCCAGGTCTTTATATTTCTCATATGCATTCTGCATAGAACGAAGTTTGCGCTGTACATAATCACTGTCCATAAAAAGTGCCTGATCCTGCCTGTGATCATACTCATACTGCGGATTTGCATTTCCACCAACAAAGCCGATCCATGCATTGCCTCTTTTATTCACTGCATGTGTGGCATGGCGATAGATCACCGGTTCAAGCCCCATCTCACGGAACTGCAGGATTGCAGCACGTACCATTCGCTCAAATCCAAGATTATAACGAATGTTTACCGTCTTTTTCTTGGTAATGTCTTTTCTTCCATTAATAAAACCAATTCTGTATCCTTCCGTATATGTGCGTGCCATACTGTCAATCTCATCCTGACTGAGACTGTTCATAAATTCTGCAACTCCTGTTTCATTTGCAGAAACATATTCTCCATATCTGTACAGATAACGCAGATCTGACAGATCAGAATCCATTACGATTCTTACAGCAAAATCCAGCTGCGGATCAACCGCTTCCGCAATCCTCTGTTCCATCATATCCTGACAATAGTCATTCACATAAGAACGCAGCATATCTTCCACATTTTTTACAGATGGCAGTTCACCATTTTCAAAAGCAGCATATACTTCAAGAAAAAGTTCTGCTGTCACTGTATAATCCCAGATTTTTTTTTCATATGCATAGGCAATTGCTCCACGAAGTTCTGCGTAAAGAAATGTAAATGCCCTTCCATATTCACCGAGTTTTTCTTCTGCGTATGCAGGATTCCCGTAACAGTGTGTATAATTCTGAGGAAACAGTTCTTTATAAAGTTCTGTATTTTCTTTCTGCAATTCTTCTATGGAAAGCTTTTCTTCATCTCTTTCCAGTATGACTGCTGTTTTCTCCAAAAAAGCCGCCATATTCTGAAAGAAATCCAGAAAATCCGGCTTTACAGTTGTTTCAGTACAGATTTCGACAATTCGATCTTTTGCCAGATCATAGCGTTCTTTCAGCAATTCATCCACTTTATCATCTCCTCCGTTTGAATTTAATTTAGTCATCGATCACATGTCCCAGCTGAATATGTTTGTCTATCAGCTGCTGCATATATTCCCATATTTCCCTGGAACCTTCTGCAGTATGCTCATTTCTTTTGTATATCTGACTCTTATGTACAGTATGTTCCTTCCAGCTTTTTCCTCCGGAAGCATCATTCAGAAGCAGTGGCTGACAATTGTCCAGCACATGTGCAAATTTCGCCTCTGCTGTCTCATATGCTTCAAATTCTTCCCATAAATTTCTGAACTTTGTACCCTGATCTTCTGGAAGCATACCAAAAATACGGTCTGCAGCCTTTGTCTCACGCGCTCTCTGCGTTGCCAGTCCTGCCTGATCATATGCATATGTATCTCCAGCATCAATCTCCACAAGATCATGGAGCAAAACCATAGGGATCACTTTTGCCAGGTCAACTTCTTCATTGGCATATTCCTTCAACAACACAGCCATAAGAGCCAGATGCCAGGAATGTTCCGCATCATTTTCCTTACGGCTCCCGTCTGCCAGATATGTCTGACGTATAATCTGTTTTACTTTATCCACTTCCAAAATAAATTTCATCTGCTGTTGTAAGCGTTCCATTTTTCACACTCCCATCAAAAAAAAGGCCAACCAGCCTACCATAAAGATTCCATTAAGGATTGAGCCGATAATACTGGTCCTGTGTGTACATTTTTCTTCTGAAAAGCTACTGATTCCCATCAGAAATCCATATACGGAAAGCAGCGCTGCAAACAGGCAGATGCCTCCCACAATAAATCCATAGGATCCTTCAAGTACATAAGCTATCCCAACAGCCCCTCCAAACAGAAGCAGGGAAGCAATCGCCAGCCCCACTGACAGCTTCCCTTTTGCAGCCTCTTTCTTTTTTATGATCGCGTATCTATATCTTCTCGCCATATCGTTTTCTCCTCAGATAATTACAGACAGCAAAAAGCATATATCCGATTGCTGCCCCAAGTGTATTCAAAATCAGATCGTCCACATCAAAACATCCCACTTTTGCAATTAACTGCACTGTTTCCACCAAAAGGCTGAGTGAAAAACCGGATGCAACAATGAACAAACCGTTACGGCATTTATGCGCAATGACCGGAAGGATAAAACCATATGGAATAAAGCCTATCACATTTCCAAAAAGATTGGTGATCAAAGCAAACATCCCAAGCTGTTTTCTGTATATCCAGAATCTTCTGATTTCTACAAACGGAACCAGATTATACCGATACACCCGTTCTTCCGCTGTAACGCGCCCATATTCTTCTGAAAAGAAAAGAAAATAAACAAGAAGCAGTACATAAAGTATAAACAAAAGCACACTCAGAAATCTGATTTTACGTTTTGTACTGTCTTTCAATTTTTACCCCTATCCAGCTTCAGATCAGAATATCAGACTTTCTTTTCAGCAGTCTGCTTCCACTGACGATCATCAGCACTCCTGCAGCAACACCTGTTACAAGGGTTATGATCCCTACTGCAATACTGCATGCGCCCGTACGACTCATTGTTTTATATATTTTTTCATTCATGGCAATTCCTCCTTATGCAGATACCGTTCATCCCACTGATCAGCCAGAAACTATTTTGCACCATACTGGCTGTAATATGCATCAATTGCCTTCTTCAGTTCATCATCAATGATAACCTGGCCTTTGTATTCTTTATTGTAAAGATGCTCAATAACTTCAGCCATGGTAACGATTGCATTTGTTTCAAAGCCATACAGGTCATGTACTTCGTCAAGCGCGCACTTCACACCGCCTTTTCCAACCTCCATACGGTCAAGTGAAACCATCAGTCCAACAATTTCTACATTGGCTGCACCTCTTACCTTCGGCACTGTCTCTTCCATAGATTTTCCGGAAGTAGTAACGTCTTCGATCATAACTACCCGATCTCCGTCCTTCAGTTTGCTTCCAAGAAAACTTCCTTTATCTGCACCATGATCTTTTTCCTCTTTACGGTCAGAGCAGTAACGAATTTCTTTGCCATACAGTTCGCTGAATGCGATCGCTGTAACAACACTGAGTGGAATTCCCTTGTATGCCGGTCCAAACAGCACATCAAAATCATCACCATATTTGTCATGAATTGCTTTTGCATAGTATTCCCCAAGTTTTTTTAACTGAGAACCGGTTACATATCCACCCGCATTCATAAAAAACGGAGATTTTCTTCCACTCTTCAATGTAAATTCGCCAAATTTCAGCACCTGACTGTCTACCATAAATTCAATAAATTCCTGTTTATACTGTTCCATTTTATTCTGGACCTCCTGTCTACACGGCTTTTTGCCTGTCTTCTGTCTGAATCTGTTCAGATCATTCTCTGAATATCTTCTTTATAGTAACATAAAAAAGCCAACTATTCAATCCTGTTAACTTTCCCGTTTCGGATTGAAGTTGGCTTTTATTACTCCTATTGTCTCATTGCTTTCATATGTTTTCCCATTACATAATAGTAATATGGAATCAGTGGAATCAGTGCTGCGATCCAGGCCATTGGATCCGCCAGGCAAACGCCTGCAAACGTCGTTCTTCCCGCAACCAAAACCACGATCAGTGTTCTGGCAACCAGTTCAAAAACGCCTCCCAGCATTGGTACCATTCCGTATCCCATCCCCTGCAGGGCATTTCGAAATACAAAAATTGTACACAAAAACGGATATGCCCAGAATACTGTACGGAAATATATCACAGACACCTGCACAACATCTGTCTGTGACGGGCTGATAAACAGATATGTAAAATATTTTCCACCGAAATAAACCAGAGCCATCTCAACCACACTCCATACCAGAAGCATAATCCAGGAATATTTTACTCCCTGTTTTACCCGGTCCATACGTCCTGCTCCACGATTCTGTCCGACATATGTCGCGATCGTTGCCCCCATAGAAACAGCCACCATACCAATTACATTCTGGATCTTTCCTGCAGCGGAAAATCCAGCCATATAGGTAGCGCCATAAATATTTACCGCACTCTGTACGATGATCGTTCCTATTGCCGTGATGGAAAACTGAAGTCCCATGGGAATTCCAAGAATCATCAGTTTACTCATACTGCCTTTTCGAAGTTCAAAGTTTTTCTTTTCAAGATGAAGAATCGGATATTTCTTTTTTATATAAACCAGGCAGCAGATTGCTGAAACGCCCTGTGCGATAACAGTTGCATATGCACAACCTTCTACTCCCATTCCTGCAAAACGAATCAGTACAATATCCAGCACAACATTGATGCCCGCTGAAATGATCAGAAAATACAACGGGGATTTCGAATCTCCCAGTGCACGCAGAAACGCAGCCAACGTATTATACGCTGCAGTAACAAGAAGACCGGCATAAATAATTCCCATATATCCGGCCACATCTCCCATCAGATCTGCCGGAGAATTCATAAGTCGCAGAATCGGCACATTAAATGCCAAAAATCCTATGGTCATAGCAGCAGCAAAACCAAACATAAGATAAATGGACATTGCCACAAAATGCCTCATATCGTCATACTTCTTCGCTCCAAACATCTGTGCCACAATAATTGCGAATCCACTACTCAGTCCGTTCAGCCAACCGGTCACAAAAAACATCAGTGATCCGGTACTTCCAATTGCAGCAAGTGCATCTACTCCAATAAACTGTCCTGCCACAATAGAATCTACAATATTATAAAACTGTTGGAATATGTTTCCAAGAAACATCGGTATCATAAACTGAATGATCAGTCTGACCGGATTTCCCACAGTCATGTCATTTGTTTTCTGTTTGTTCAAAACATTTCCTTTCCCGATACAAGACAGCAGAAAAAGTTTTTCAACCTTCGCTGCTGTCTCTTATGTATTTCTATTCTGTTTTCTGTAACTACTATTTTACAATACCGATCAGCTGATTGATATCCTCAACTTTCTGCTGTTCCATAAATTTCGCCAGCCCATCCACAATTTCTGTTGTTGCATATGGATTAAAGAAATTAGCGGTTCCAACTGACACTGCTGTTGCACCTGCCATGATAAATTCAAGTGCATCTTCTGCTGTTGCAATTCCACCCATGCCGATAATCGGGAGTTTTACAGCCTGTGCAACCTGATAAACCATACGCACTGCAACCGGTTTCACTGCCGGGCCGGACATCCCGCCCGTCTTGTTTGCCAGAGCAAATGTTTTTCTGTAAATATCAATTTTCATTCCGGTAAGTGTATTGATCAAAGAAAGAATATCTGCACCACCAGCCTCAGCCGCTCTGGCCATCTCTGTGATATCAGTCACATTCGGACTGAGTTTCATGATGATTGGCTGTTTTGCATATTTCTTTACTTCTTTTGTGATTGCTTCCAGTGCATGAGGATTCTGTCCAAATGCAATACCGCCCTCTTTCACATTTGGGCAGGATACATTGATTTCCAGTAAGTCGACCGGCTCATCCGCCAGTTTTTCCACCACTTCACAATAATCTTCTGTACTCTTTCCACAAACATTTACAATAATTTTTGTGTCATACTGTTTCAGAAATGGAATGTCTCTTCTGCAAAAAAGATCAATTCCCGGATTCTGAAGTCCGATTGCATTCAGCATTCCGCTTGCAGTCTCTGTCACTCTCGGAGTCGGGTTTCCTGGCCATGGTACGTTTGCAACACCCTTAGTCACAACACCACCAAGTTTATTAAGATCTACAAATTCACTATATTCTGCACCGGAACCAAACGTACCGGAAGCAGTCATAACAGGATTTTTTAATTCAACTCCAGCAAGAGTTACTTTTGTATTGATCATAACTCCACCTCCGTGCTCAAGAATACCGGTCCATCTTTACAAACACGTTTGTTATGCACCAGAGAATGCGCATCAATCTCTTTTGATTTGCAGACACATCCAAGACATGCTCCGATTCCACACGCCATTCTTTCCTCCATGGAAATCCAGCATGTGATATTCTTCTCTGCTGCATACTCTTTCAGTGCACGAAGCATCGGCGTTGGACCACAGGCAAAAATAACCTCTGCCTCAAGTCCCCTTTCACAAATCGCATTTAATACATTACCTTTTGTCCCTGCGCTTCCATCTTCTGTAGCAACATAAACATCTGCATATCTTGTAAATTCATCATTCAGGAACAATTCATCCCTATATCCAAGAACTGCTGTTTTTTCAGCTTTTAGCTGTTTTGCAGTCTCAAGCATCGGTGGAATTCCGATACCACCACCAATCAGAAATACTTTTTTCCCTTCTGCTTCTTCCAATGGAAAGCCATTTCCAAGAGGTCCCAGTGCCTCAATCTTTTCTCCTGATTTCAGTCTGGAAAATCCTTCTGTTCCGGTATTTTTCCCAGTCACGCGATACACCAGTCTGATTTTGCTGTCTTCTTTATCAATCTCACAAATGCTGATCGGTCTCGGAAGAAGTTTACTCCCATCGCCTGTATATAAAGAAAGGAACTGCCCCGGACGCGCATTCTGTGCCATCTGATCAGTCTGAAGCCAGAGACTGTAAATATCTCTGCCAATTTCTTCCTGACTGATAACAGTCAAAGTCTCTTTTGTTTTTGTACTCATCTGTCTCCTCCTGCCCTCATTAACGATTCTTAAGGGCTCCACTGATATCTTCGATCATCACTTCCACTGCCTTGCGAGAAGCATCTGCATAATTCAGTTCTCCAAATTCCGCATATGCTTCCTGTTTGTATGCTGCAATGATTCCTCTGGATGAGTTTACAATCGCACCAAGGCCATCCTCATTGAAGAAATGCACCAGATCAGAGCCTTTTCCACCCTGTGCGCCGTATCCAGGTACCAGGATAAATGTTTTTGGCATAAGCTTGCGAAGTACTTTTCCCATTTCCGGATAAGTTGCACCAACTACAGCTCCGATATAGCTATATTCTTTGCCCATATGATCTGCGCCCCACTCGGCAACTTTCTCTCCAACCCATTCATACAGTGGACGTCCGTCAATGATACGATCCTGGAATTCGCCGCTGGAAGGATTGGATGTCTTTACAAGAATAAACAGACCTTTATTCTCTTCTTTGCAGACTTCGATAAATGGCTTCACTCCATCCGAACCCAGATATGGATTAACTGTTGCAAAATCCTCATCAAATCCTGCGTATTTCTTGGATCCTACCTGAACATGTCCCAGATGTCCAACTGCATACGCTGCCGATGTGGATCCGATGTCACCACGCTTGATATCACCAATGACTACAAGATCTTTTGATTTACAGTAATCAACGGTCTTTTTGTATGCCTGCAGTCCCGGAATGCCAAACTGCTCATACATTGCAATCTGTGGTTTTACTGCAGGAATCAGGTCATATGTTGCATCTACGATTCCTTTATTGAACTGCCAGATTGCTTCTGCTGCACCTTCCAGAGTCTCTCCAAATTCTGCAAAGGCATTTTCCTGGATATGTTTCGGTATGTAATTCAGCATCGGATCCAGACCTACAACGATCGGTGCATTAGTTTTGCGGATTTTTTCAATAAGCTTATTAATCATAACTGCTTCCTCCTGGAATTTATATTCTTCATATTTCTTCTATACATTATCACTAATATCATACACGAAACAAACGATTTAATAAAGTGTTTTTTACATATTCACCTTGACATTTTTAGAAGCGGGAGATATAATTCTACTCATAGACGAAGGGAACCTTAATATAAAATCACTAGTTTTTAGAGATTATATATTACCAACGATATAGTCTCTAAAATCTGGTGATTTTTTCGTCAGATGGACATTTAACTTTTTATTTTTATGGAGGTAACATCATGAACAAGGGAACTGTAAAATGGTTCAACGCAGAAAAAGGCTATGGCTTTATCACAGGAGAGGACGGCGCTGACGTATTCGTTCATTTTTCTGCAATCAATGGTGAAGGATTCAAATCACTGGATGAAGGACAGGCTGTAACTTATGATTTAACAGAAGGCGCTCGCGGAATGCAGGCTGCTAACGTTACAAAATTATAATTCTGATACTTCAAGGTTGTAATAACCTTTCAAACCATTCAATAAAAAACCCCGGTGAAAACCGGGGTTTTTTATTATCTCATTTTCATTTTTACTGTACATCAGACGAAAGATCCGAAACATAATTATCAATTGCAGAAGTATCCATTACTGTCTCTGTAACAACAGACTCCTGTTTTGTCTCGATCTTTGCATACGCGGAAAATCCAATCCATCCAACCATTGCCACACAGATTGCAATCCATGCAAGAATTTCCAGTTTGTCAATCATTTTTTCTTTTCTGGATGCTTTTGAGCGGCCTGCTTTGCCTGCCTTATAGCTGTCTACTTTTTTCTGACTCATTCCAAGAATCTCCTTTATTGTATAAGCTTAAACTTTTGTTATTATATCACACTCTCACACAAAAGGGAAGGGCTTATACAGCTACAATCACACCGCCATCATTAGCGTACATACTGCTTACTCCCGCAGTATCCAAAATAACGATATGTTTTACAGGCATTCTCTCTTCCAGTGCATTCTTCAGAAGCACTGCTCTCTCCCTGCAGTTGCAGTGAGAAATTGCAAGGATTTTATTTTCACTGTCTTTTGTTTTGTCTACAATGTTCTGAGCCATTTTTACAAGAGCTTTGTTCATGCCTCTTGCCTGATCCAGCTGACAGATTGCTCCTTCATCTGTAGAGCCCATGACAGGTTTGATTTTTAATGCGCTTGCCACAAGAGCTTTTACCTTACCGAGTCTTCCATTTTTGCGAAGCGTTTCCAGATTATCCAGAACAAAAAACGTGTGCTGGTCAGCAATATATGCTTCTACTGTCTCAATTACTTTCTCAAATGAATACCCAGCTTCTTCACATTCCTGTATTTTCATCGCAATCAGGGACTGTCCGACAGATGCCGATTTCGAATTAAACACATAAATCTGCTTACCAGGATTTTCTTCCTGCAAAAGACTTTTTCCCAGAACAGCACTGTTATACGAGCCACTAAGTTCTGCTGAAAGCGTAACTGCATATACGTGATCCGCATCACAGTCAAACGCCCTCATATAGCGTTCCGGTGACGGGCATGCCGATTTTGGGCATTCCGGGCAGTCAGCTACTTTTTTTAAAAAAGAAGCCTGGTCAAAATTTTCATCATCTATAATATTTTCACCACCAACGCTCAAAGTCAGTGCTACCGACTCAAAGCGAGGATCTTTTTTCCACTCATCCAATAATTCCCCACAACTATCTATGACAATTTTATAGCTCAATTATATCGTCCTCTTTTCCATAATATGTAGTATCGAATACCACATCTATATTACCATATAGCTACATATTTGAAAAGACTTTTTCGAAAAACTCTATTCTTTTTTTCGATTCTGTTTTATAATGGAAACTACACTAAATTATGGGAGTTCAAAAATGCTTGCACTTAAAATCAACGATGTCAAAAACTTCATGAATCAGTTACTGATCGGAGATACCTTCGATTCTTTTTCTCTGGTAGAAGCATCCATTACTACTTTCAGTAACTTCACAATTGACGGAAAAATCCACAAAGATTTTTTTGACACGGATACCGTGCAAAATATGAATTTTAATAATTCGGATTACTGTCCCTGGAAAGAGCTGAAATCTTACTGTTTTTCAATCATACGCGGCAAATTACTGCCAATACAGTTTCGAATCGTTTTTCAGCTGTCTCCGGCTCAGTATTCACTATTATTTGCAGATTCTTCTTTTCAGATTTCTACTGATCAGATTCGCGGATTAAATTTAAACCTTCAATATAAAAACAACGAATTATTCTGTACGACCGGAATTTCTTCCGATACATTTCTTCTGGACAGACACCCTGAAATCACATGGGATTCTGCAGTTCCGAAATTTTTTCAAAAACATCGATTGGATTTTGACCGGCTGTAAGATTCTTTTTTGCTTCCTCAATTGCATCTTCTGCATCCAGTTCTGTCTGGATGAGATAATATGCCAGCATATCTACAAACTCACTGTTTGTAGGTCTGTAGCGAAGAGGATAACCTGCGATTCGATCCATCGTTTCTTTATTAGCTGTCCAACATACATTAATGACCGTCCGAATATCATGTTCAATATTAACTGGTGTTGATTTGAATTTTTTTGCCAGATATGGATAGATGTCCTTCGTGATCTTAATTGGATAATCCTGAAGTTCCATCGACATCATTACTGCTTCGGCAACATAATAATATCCTTTATATTTTGAGGTCATTCCCAGCTGTCTGATTAATCGATATACTTTTCTCATGTGCTCTCCCTCCGCCTTTTCCTGTTTTCTCATTATTATACGACAATTTTTTCTTATTTTTCTTTTACATACCAAACTCGTGGTTCTTCGAAAAAAAACGACATTTTAAGAGTCACACTATTCATGTTATAACTACAAAATCATAGGTTCGCCATACAATTTCAGCATATAGAATTTATTGTTTTTTGTCAACAAAATATAAAAAAATCCCGAATTTTTTCCACATAAAAGAAAATATTCGGGATTCTTTTTATATTGTCTTTAAATTTTTGCTTTTATTTTGTAAGAAGCATCAGAATTTCATTGCTTCTCTGTACAAATTTGGTCATTTCATCTGGCGATAACTGTTTATGACTCAACATTGCAAGATCATATAACTGCTGGCAGATTACTGCTGCATGTTCAGACTCCTGATTTTCCGCAAGGTATTTTACCAGCGGATGACTCACATTCAGCACCAAAGTTTCCTGACCGCCAAACATTCCAGGATCCATTCCGTACATATTGTACATCTTCATCATATCCTGCATACGACGACTTTCCTCCGAAAGTGTCATCATTGCTGCAACAGATTCATTCTTCAGATTCTCTGCCTTAACTTCCAGTTTCTCCATATTCAAATTCTTACGGAATAATTCTGTCAGAGTTTTTGCAGTATTTTCATCTGCTACACCTTCACCCTTCAGTTCTTCTGTCACATCTGCATCAATTCTCTTGAACTGAATTGTCTGATCTTTCTGTTCCAGATGAGAAATAAAGGTCGTATCAATATTATGAGAAAGGATTACTGCATTCTTACCAGCTTCCTTGAACATATTGATATACTGGCTCTGCTGTACCGGATCTGTCACATAGAAAATTGTGGTTTTCTCCGGTTCTTTGTTTTTAGCCTCATCTTTATTTTCAGAGCTCTCTTTTTTCTCTGTATCTTCTGCCTTCTCTGCTGCATCTTCTTTCTTATTCTGCTCTATACAGTCTTTCAATGTCAGATATTTGCCATCAATATCTTTAAAAAGAATATAGTCATGAAGTTTTTCTGCAAATTTGCTGTCCTTGATGCAGCCAAATTTAATAAATGGACTGATATCATCCCAGTATTTCTCGTATGATTCACGGTCTGTCTTGCACATTCCTGTCAGTTTATCCGCAACTTTCTTGGAGATATACTCTGAGATCTTCTGTACAAATCCGTCGTTCTGCAGTGCACTTCTGGATACATTCAGCGGCAGATCCGGACAATCGATCACGCCTTTGAGAAGCAGCAGGAATTCCGGAATAACTTCTTTAATATTATCTGCGATAAATACCTGGTTATTGTATAATTTAATCGTTCCTTCAATAGAATCATATTCTGTATTAATCTTCGGGAAATATAAAATACCTTTCAGGTTAAACGGATAATCCATGTTCAGGTGGATCCAGAACAATGGCTCTTTGTAATCCATAAATACCTTACGGTAGAATTCTTTATAATCCTCATCAGAGCATTCATTCGGATGTTTCATCCACAACGGATTCGGATCACTTAAAGATACCGGACGTTTGTTGATCTTTACACGCTCACGTGCAGGAGAAACCTCTACAACTTCTTTTTCGCCCTTATCATTTTCTTTTTCTTCTGTCTTTGCATCTTCATGAATATGCTCAACAACAACATCGTCATCCCTCAGATCAGCTTCGTCGATTGTCTCATATTCCTGCTCTGCATTTGCATTAGACAGATAAATATTTACCGGCATGAAAGAACAATATTTCTCAATGACTTCACGCATACGATATTCATTACAAAACTCCAGGCTTTCATCATTCAGAAACAGCGTAATCTCTGTACCAACTGTTGTTCTGTCCCCATCCTGCATATCATATTCTGTACCACCATCACATGTCCAGTGTACTGCTGTTGCACCTTCTTTAAAAGAAAGAGTATCAATATGCACTTCATCTGCTACCATAAATGCAGAATAGAATCCCAGACCGAAATGACCGATCATCTGGTCATCCGTTGTTTTATCTTTATACTTCTCCAGAAATTCTGTTGCACCGGAAAATGCGATCTGTGTAATATATTCCTCTACTTCATCAGCAGTCATACCAATACCATTATCGATAAATTTCAAAGTCTTTGCTTCAGAATCTACAACGACCTGCACTGCCGGTTTATAATCATCCGGGAAAGCATATTCTCCCATCACTTCAAGTTTCTTTAATTTTGTAATGGCATCGCAACCATTGGATACCAGTTCTCGAGCAAAAATATCATGGTCAGAATACAGCCATTTCTTTATGATAGGAAAAATGTTTTCACTGTTAATTGATAAATTTCCGTGCTTTTCAGCCATATTATCCACACTCCTTAGATTCTTTTTTTTCGCTTTTCTATATACTAATCCCCTTTTTTCCAAAAGTCAAGAAAAAATTAGCACTCATTTTAAATGAGTGCTAACAAAACTTTTATCGTTTTTCATTTCTTTTTTATTTTTTGTTTTTCTTTTTGTAAAATACCACTCCGCCAATCGCACCTGCCGCAATGATCAGGATACATACAAATGGAAGGATTGGTGTATTATCACCTGTTTTTACGGAACTCTTTCTGTTCGCTGCAGGTGTAAGATTTGTTCCAGGAGCAGTCACTTTGGCTTTTGCGATGCTGAAAGATACCTGTCTGGTATCCATTGTTCCTGTTGCTTTCCAGCAGCTTCCATCATACTGCTGCTGTGCAAAAGCAACTTTCAGCGTATAATCCCCACTCTGTGCCAGTCCAAAAGACGCAGTATATGGTGCGGCGTTCCAGACATTTGTATTAATGACTGTCCAGCTCTGCGGAACATAACGGGTGTCTCCTTTTTTCGGAGAATTATTATCCATTCCGGCACCAACTGCTGTAAAGGAAATCTTTGTCTGTGTAGTATAAACTCCATTTACATCAATGCCTGTAATCTTATTATTCTCTGCAGATGCAACTTTTGCACTGTATGCATTTACGCTGACTTCCACAGAAGTAGCAAGACTGATCTTATTATCATTATCCACTCCGGAAGGCAACGTCACGGTACCGGATACGGTAAATTTCTGAGCATCTGTACTGGACTGCTTATAAGAAGCTTCTTTCACATTCCATGAAACTGCTGCTTTCATACTTCCTTCTGTTGTTTCAACCACTACAGTAGATGGAAGTTTCAGAGAGGATGCATCCTTCTTCGTCCCATTTGCAAGTCCGGTAACTGCTGCCGGCTGCTGAATCTTCGTAAGAACTGCATTTCCCTTCACAACCTGTAAATTCACTGGAATAGATTTATTTAAAGATGAAGAAATCTTAAGGTCCTCTGAATAAGCCCCCACATCCAGTCCTGTCTTAGGCTGCACTGTATAAACAGCAGTTGCTCCCGGTGCCAGTGTAAGCTGTGCAGGATCAACAGAAACTGTAAAATTTGTCAGTGCCGGCTGTTCCAGTGTTACTGTCACATTTCCATTGTTCGTGACCGTGAACTGCTGTGGAGCAATCTCACTATAGCCCTTCTTTGCGGCTGCAAAATCAATCAACTGTCTTGAAACATCCAGAGAAGGATTTGGAGAATTTACTGTAACTGTCGCAGTGATCGGAATGCTCTTTCCATTTGTAGTATCTGTAATCGTAAATGTTTCTGTATAAGGAGTCGCATTCGCTGTAAGATTGATCTTTGGCTGAATTGTAAATGTAGCCTTAGCTCCGCTCTTAACAGTCTGTGCCTGCCAGGTAATATCAAAATACTGTCCCTGGGCTGCACCTGTACTGCTGACTGCATCAGACAGAACAGCATCTGCATTTCCTTCATTTGTCAGTGTGATCGTCTGAGGCGCCGGAAGTTCTGTATATCCATCTACCAATGTTCCAAAGTCAGGACCATCTTTAGGATCTCGTGTAACATTGCTCACTGCCGGAGCAGGTATCGTAACATTCACAGGAACTATGATCTTATTATCGCTGTTATTCTTATCCGCGAACAAAATATTATCCGGATAAGGCGTATCTGTTGCCAGATTTTCTGCCGGTGTAACTGTAAATGTCGCACTTTCACCAGCCGGAATCTCCTGTTCGGAAGGATCTATTGTCACTGCAGGCGCCGCACCTGTTGAAGAAGCAGCTACTGTCACTGCCTGTGCGGAATTATTTTTTACAGTGATCTGCTGGCTTTCTGTAGATTTAAATGTCAACCCGGACTCTGCAACAGTATCATCTACTGCCAGTGTAACTTCTGTTGTGGTACTTCCATTATTTCCGCCATCTGAAGTGTTCGCATCATTCGAAGGATCTGTTGTACTGTCCGCCGGAGTTTCATCACCTTTATTCTGATCATCTGCTGTCGGATCTGATGTATTTCCTGTATCTGTTTTCTGATCATCCTGTCCGTTGCCGTTCTGTGCATCATCCTTTGCTGCCTCAACTGTCATCTTTGCTTCAAACGAAACTTCTACACCTTCTTCACTGGTATATGTGATCGTATCATCATACTCTCCTGCTGCTATCCCGGCACGCGGTACGATCCACAGCTGCTGACTGCTATTCTGTTCCATTGGATCTGAAATATCCTGAACCATAAAATGTTCCGGACTGATATCTGTAAAATTCAACGTAGTATTGCCGGTATTCGTTACCGTTACATACTGTGCCTGTATACTGTCTTCCTGACCGGAAATCACAGTTCCAAAATCTACGACCTCAGAACTTCCGTCTCCAACAACGATACTTGCATCTGCTGTTGGAGTTTCTGTTTTTTCTGTATTATTATTTTCCTGGGAATCCGCAGTATCTGCTGTATTATTTGTCTGTCCATATGTGCCGTCTTCTGTTGCTTCCGGAATACCATCCACAGATTCAGAACCTGCACTTTCGCTCTGCTGCTTCTCTTCATCTGTTGTAGCAGCGGGAATGCCTTCTACATTCTCAGTTCCTGCCGGTGTAGAATCCTCCTGATAAATTGTGTCTGTATACTCGGGCACATCAGTCTGTGTTGTTTCTTCTGTATCAGCAGAAGCATCTGTATTCTGAGACTGTTCATTTTCTGTTTCCTGTACAGCCTGCTGTTCCGCATTATCCGAAGCAACAGCCTTTTCTCCTCCAGCTTTTGCCTCCTGATCAGCAGCAGTCTGCGCATCTACTACTGTATCTGATACAACTTTCAGGCTTCCGGTATAACCATTTTCTTCTTTGCCCGTGATCGTCAGAACAATTTTGGAACCAATATCATCCTGTGTTACTGTATAAGTCTTGTCTTTTCCGAGTTCTTTCAGTTCAGGCTTCTCCCCTGCTTTCTCTGTTTCCTCATCCCCAACTGTTTTTCTCTCCCAGAGATAGGCAACATCATCCTCCGTCACTCCCTCTGGCTTTACTTCTTTAAATTCCGCACTCAATGTTCTGCCTTCTGCTGCAGTTCCCTGAATCTTCAATTTACCATCCAGTGCTGGAATTTCTGCTGCAAACACTGTTGCAGGAATCATCGACAATGCCAAAAGCACCGACATAATGACTGCAAGAATTCTCTCTTTTCGCATGATTCATCCTCCTTTTAGATTTGTTCTGTCCTGATTTATTTCTTATAGAATTCGACTTTAACTTTTCTTTAATTCTTTGTCGGTATCTATACCCCGTCTCCTGTAAAAAATTATAACACAGGTTTTTTATCGAATGTAATTTGTATTTTACAGAACTGTTACATTACCACATTGTTCCTCTACGCAAAATATCCCCGGTCATATTACTTATCGACCAGGGATATACGTCTTTTTTATGAATTTTCCTATCCTTCCACGATCAGATAGCCACCGGATGGAAGTGTAAAAACTTCACATGCTTCTTCCAGTTCCTCATCAGACATTCCACTGACATCTGCTCCTGCTTCATCCAGATACTTTCTGACTTCTTTGATATTTTTTACTTCAACAGCCATGCAGTCTTCCAGAAATTCCTCCGCTTCTTCCACAGTCTCAGCTACCGGTTCATCATAAAGTCTGCCTTGTTCTTTCAAAAAAACCTCAATGCTCTCTTCTGTATACATTATTTCAATACCTCCTCAATGTTTCCTTTCGCCGTAATCAGCTTTTTTAGTATTGTCTCAACTCTCTCCGTTTCATATGCCGCTACCTGTTTTACTCCATCTTTGGCATGTGCCATTGCGAAACTGTACGGAACAGATTTCAGCATGGCAATATCATTGTATTCATCACCAAACACGATACATTCTTCCGGTCTGATTCCCAGAATCTCCTGATATTTTTCAACGCCTTTTGCCTTATTGGTATCAAAAGGAATAAAATCCACCCATGCTGTTCCGGAAGTCACAACTGTACATTTGTCCCCAAAGCGTTCATTCCAGTAATGAATCGTATCGTCCTGCAGTCCGCCTCTTTCATATACTGCCAGTTTCATACACGGTTCCGTGATTTCTTCAAAACTATTGATTTCTTTGCAGACATTTCCAACGACATTGATCATCAGATCTCTGAAATGTTCTGTTTTCGGTCTGATATAGTAAAAATCTTTCGTGGAACAGGTAAATTCTGATCCTTCTTTGTCATAAATACTTTCTGCGATTTCACGGACCAGCTCCTGTTCAAAACTGTCCTGATAAAGAACTTTTTCATTATACACAGCAAGACCGCCATTTTCGCTGATAAACGCCATATCATCCACTACTGGCCGGAACATTTTTTTCATATTTGCATACTGACGTCCACTTGCAGCCACAAACAGTATTCCCATTTTTTTTAACTGTCTGATCAGTGGGAAAATTTCTTCCGGAAGGCTCTGCGCCCCCTTAAAAAGTAAAGTTCCGTCCAGATCACTTGCAACAAGTTTAATCATTTTTCCATTCCTCGCATATATATAATAAATCCTGTGGTTTCTCAACTACTTTTTCCGCACCATTACTCTCCAGTTCCTCACGGTCACGAAATCCCCAGAGTACTCCTACCGTATGCATTTTTGCAGCAGTTCCTGTTTCCATATCTGTTTTGGTGTCACCTACATACATACACTCTGATGGAGATACGCCAAATTCTGACGCCGCTTTCAAAGGACCATCCGGAGCTGGTTTTCTTCGTATTAAATCACTCTGTCCGATCACAAGGTCAAAATACCCATCAAACATCTTCTCTATTACTTTCACAGCTGCCACATGTGGTTTGTTCGAGCAGACTGCCAGCTTCATTCCACGTTTTTTCAGCTCCTTCAGCATTTCTTTAATGCCTTCATATGGTACAACTTTGTATAATGGATCCTCATCAAATTTTTTTCTGTAAATCCTGCGAACTTCTTCATAATGTGTCAGTTCCGGATCACCGGCATCTTTCAGACAGCGGCGAATGAGCATATCCGCCCCTTCCCCACTGTAATATTTAAAGTTTTCCACCGGCTGTGGTTTGAGATTCATACTCTTTAAAATCTCATTTGCCACATAAGCCATTGACCCCAGTGTATTTGCCAAAGTACCATCCAGATCAAAAATACAAGCCTTTATCATTTGTTTATCCCCTTAATTCAATCCCATGTTTCTTCATTTCATAAAAAAGTCTGCCAACCGGCAATCCCACTACGTTCGTATACTCTCCCCGGATTTCTTTCACATAAATGCCAAATCCGCCCTGAATACCATAGCTTCCGGCTTTGTCCATTGGTTCACCACTCGCAATATAAGTTCTGATTTCCTCATCGGAGACCGGGTAGAAAGAAACATCTGTACTCTCAGAAAATGAGATATCCTCCCATTTTCCATTTTTCTTTATCAAAACTGTTACCCCTGTATATACCTGATGTATATTTCCCTGAAGCATTTTAAGTGTCTTAAATGCATCGGACTCATCGACCGGTTTTCCGAGGATTTCATTATTATAAGAAACAATTGTGTCTGCTCCGATCACAACCGTCCCCTCTTCCATATCAAAATTCAGTGCAACTGCAGTTGCTTTCTGTTCCGACAACTCTCGAACGATTTCTTCTGGTTTATCCGAAGTAATCTTTTCCTCTCCGTCAGCTGCGCATACCTGAAAAATAACACCGGCTGCCGCCAGAAGCTCTCTGCGTCTTGGTGAAGCAGAAGCAAGTATGATTTTTCTCATATAATATCCCTTTTCTACTGTTTTCTGTTTGTGTAAATCAAAGCATTTACTTCTGTAACAGTATACCCTGTCACCTGACATCGTGCAACCGTGAAAATGTAAAAAAAGTCGGCACCAATTCCCATATCTGCAAGGAATATATGCCAACTTTCATTTTTGCAAAAAAATAAAGCTGCTGACGGGAATCGAACCCGTGACCTCCGCCTTACCAAGGCGACGCTCTACCGACTGAGCCACAGCAGCATTTCCATAAGCGGACATTTCTGTCGCTCACAGTTGATAATATTAACAGAAAAAGCATACCCTGTCAACAGGCAATTTGATTTTTTTGCCTTTGTGTTTTTTTACATTTATTTCTCGATATTTTTCTCTTGAAATCTTTTAAATCCGGCGTTTTTATGATATGATTAACCTTTAAAGAAACATTCAGGAGGGAAAGAGATGGAAAACGAAACCGTTTCTAAAAATTTTATTGAAAACATCATTGATAAAGACCTTGCAGAGGGTGTTTATGATACCGTACACACCCGCTTCCCACCGGAGCCTAATGGATACCTCCATATCGGACATGCCAAATCCATTCTTTTGAATTACGGACTTGCCCAGGAATACAACGGCAAGTTTAATATGCGTTTTGATGATACAAACCCTACAAAAGAAAAAAGTGAATTTGTAGAATCTATTAAAGCTGATATCAAATGGCTTGGTGCTGACTGGGAGGACAGACTTTTCTTTGCTTCTGATTACTTTGGACAGATGTATGAAGCAGCCATCAAACTGATCAAAAAAGGAAAAGCTTATGTCTGTGACCTGACTGCCGATGAGATCCGCCAGTACCGTGGAACTCTGACAGATCCTGGAAAAGAGAGCCCGTACCGTAACCGTTCTGTTGAAGAAAATCTCCAGCTTTTTGAAGAAATGAAAGAAGGCAAATATGCCGATGGAGAAAAAGTTCTTCGTGCCAAGATCGATATGGCATCTCCTAACATGAACATGCGTGATCCGGTCATCTACCGTGTTGCTCATATGACCCACCACAGAACCGGCGACACCTGGTGCATTTATCCAATGTATGACTTTGCTCATCCGATCGAGGATGCTATCGAGGGAATCACACACTCCATCTGTACACTGGAATTCGAAGACCATCGTCCGCTTTATGACTGGGTCGTTCGTGAGCTGGAATACCCACATCCGCCGAAACAGATTGAATTTGCGAAACTGTATCTGACCAACGTCGTAACAGGTAAACGTTATATTAAGAAACTGGTTGAAGACGGAATCGTAGACGGATGGGATGATCCACGTCTTGTTTCCATCGCAGCTCTTCGCAGAAGAGGCTTTACACCGGAATCCATCAAAATGTTCGTAGATCTCTGCGGTGTCTCCAAAGCAAACAGCTCCGTAGACTATGCAATGCTTGAGTACTGTATCCGTGAAGACCTGAAATTAAAACGCCCTCGTATGATGGCAGTTATGGATCCAATCAAGCTCGTGATCGACAACTATCCGGAAGGACAGGTTGAATATCTCGATGCTCCGAATAACATGGAAAATGAAACACTTGGAACCCGTAAGATTCCATTCAGCGGTGAATTATATATTGAACGCGATGACTTCATGATCGATCCACCACGTAAATATAAGAGACTTTTCGTTGGTACAGAAGTACGTCTGATGAATGCTTATTTTGTAACCTGTACAGGATATGAAGCAGATGATGACGGTACAGTACGAGTTGTACATTGTACTTATGATCCGGCAACAAAAGGCGGAAACGCTCCGGACGGACGTAAAGTAAAAGGAACGATTCACTGGGTAGAAGCTACAAATGCCAAAGAAGCAACTGTACGTCTTTACGAAAACATTGTAGACGAAGAAAAAGGTGTATACAACAAAGAAGATGGTTCTCTGAACGTAAATCCAAACTCTCTTACAACTGTCACTGCTTATGTTGAGCCGGCTCTTATGAAAGCAAAAGGCTATGACAGTTTCCAGTTTGTAAGAAACGGATTCTACTGTGCAGATATTCATGATTCTAAAGAAGGTGCTCCGGTATTTAACCGTATCGTATCTCTGAAGAGTTCTTTCAGACTTCCTAAATAAACACAACTATTTCAAGAGAGGCAGACCATAAAGGTCTGTCTCTCTTTTTAACATAAAAAACTGCCGTCCTACAAATGCAGTGCATTCATAAAACAGCAGTTCTACTTATCCATGAAGGATTATTTATTCCTCTTCTGTATCTTCGTCTTCTTTTTCTTCTTTGATCACTTCTTCAACAACCTCTTCTGCATCTGCTGTTTCAGCAGTTTCTTCTACTGCTTTCTCTACAGCTTCTTCTGCTTCATCCCAGGATGCAAAATCTTCGCTTGTTTCTTTCTTTTCTTCTTTCTCAGCAGTTTCTTCTTCGCCTGCCTCATCTTCGAAATCATCATCAAAGTCATCAAAATCATCTAACGGATCTTTCTTCAGTACAAGTGCTGCGATAGCTCCTGCCGCAGCGGCAGCTACCGCTCCAACTGCTACATATCCCCAATATTTATTGATCTTTGCCATATTATGCTTCTCCTTTCATACTTTCATATCCAAGAGAACTCTCTTTGATATTCCAATGTGATATTGTTATAATATTACTACTTTTATCCAAAAAAGAAAAGGGAAAAGTGTTTCTGTGCATAACAGAACATCACTTTTGTACAGGTGCAGAAAAATTGCGTATTTTTCCACGGATACGCTGCAGCGCATTATCAATTGATTTCGGTGTTTTTCCCATAATCTCTGCAATCTTCACATACCCGTATCCCCGGAGATAATAATCCAGGACTTTATTCTCCATCGGACTTAAAACTTTCGTGATCTCGCGTTCCAGAGTTCTTGTACTTTCCTGATCAATAATAAGTGCTTCCGGATCTTCTGACCAGGACCCCTCGAGATGATCAGACTCATTCTCATCACTCAATGAAACATACGAATTCAGCGGCTGATGCTTTTGTCTGTTGGAATTTTGAACTGCACTGTAAAGCTGCCGGTCAATACACAGACTCGCAAACGTACGAAAAGAAGTTTCTTTATCTGCCTGATAATTCTGAATTGCCTTAAAAAGACCGATCATGCCCTCCTGAATCAGGTCATCTGTCTCTCCCCCGATCAGGAACATGGCTCTTGCCTTTTTGCGGACAAATTCTTTATATTTTTCCATCAGGTAATCCGAGATTTCTGTCTCTCCTTCTCGCAGCCTGACAATCAATTCCTCATCACTGTACTGGTCATAACGGCCCATATAAGTTTCCCCTTTATTTACCTGCTTTTGCCAGTCGCTGTCTTACAATCTCATATGCAAGGACTCCTGCTGCCACAGAAGCATTCAGAGAATCTATATCACCTTTCATTGGTATGGATGCAGTAAAATCACATGCTTCTCTTACCAGACGGCTGACACCTTCTCCTTCATTTCCGATCACAAGTCCCATTGGTCCTGTCAGATCAAGGTCATACATAGTCTCACCACCCATATCCGCACAAACAAACCAGATGCCTTTTTCTTTAAGTTCTTCAATTGTTCTTACAATATTTGTCACCTTGGCAACTGGTGTATAATTGATCGCACCGGCGGAAGTCTTTGCTACTGTAGAAGTCAGTCCCACTGCACGTCTTTTTGGAATGATCACTCCATGCGCTCCTGCAAGATTTGCGGTACGGATAATTGCTCCAAGATTATGCGGATCTTCCACATTATCCAGGATAATAAGGAACGGTGCCTCACCTTTTTCCTCTGCTCTTGCAAGAATTTCATCCACGGTACTATAATCATAAGCAGCAACCTGCGCAATCACGCCCTGATGTGCATGCGTCTCACTGAGCTGATCAAGTCTCTCTTTGCTTACATAGTTAATAATGGTGTCTGTCTTTCGTGCCTCTCTCGCGATCGTTCTTACCGGACCATCCTGACAGCCATCCAGAATAAAAAGCTTGTCTACGCATTTGCCAGAACGGAAAGCTTCCAGCACCGCATTACGTCCTTCTATCTGTTCACTCATAATATGTCCTCTCCGATTCCCATACGGACCAAAGTGAGCATCCGTGTGTAATCCTCTTTCAAATATAAATATCCCATCAGAGCCTCAAATCCTGTTGCTCTGCGATAATCTGCCATCGTCGCATGTTTCGCCATTGTCGGAGAATGTGCATTACGCCCTCTCCGATAAACACTCAGTTCTTCCGGTGTCAGTTCCTCTTCAATGACTTCCATGATCGCAGACTGTGCTCCAGCCTTTACGAGACTGCTCGCTTTTTTGTGAAGACGGTTTACCGGACAATTTCCCTTCTTAACAAGTATTGTCCGAATAATAAGTTCATAAACTCCATCTCCGATATATGCCAGTGTCAGCGGAGAATAACTCCGCAGATCCTGGTCTTCCAAATGAAACAGTTCCTTCAGCTGTATCAGATTCGTTTCCATTTTACGCCCTCGCGAGTGTCTTTCAGCTCAATCCCCTTATCCAGGAGCAGACCTCTGATCTCGTCAGCTCTTGCAAAATCTTTAGCCTTTCTGGCCGCCTGACGCTCTGCGATCAGGTTTTCGATCTCTTCATCAAGGATTTCTTCTTTCTTCTCAAGAGTCAGTCCGAGAACATCACAGAGTTTTGTCATAACTTCAAGTGTATGTCCTGCAAATTCTTTTGAGCTGCCTTCCTGTACATTGGTATTTGCAAATTTAACAAGCTCAAATACTGCTGCAAGTGCATCTGCTGTATTGAAATCATCATCCATGGATTCTTCAAATTTTGTTACAAATGCAGCTTCTTCCTGCATCAGTTTCTTCTCGTCCTCTGTTGCTTCCTGTACGGTTGCTGCTGCTTGACGGTCACGAAGTCTTGCTGCTGCTTCTGTAATTCTCTCAAGCGCATTTTTTGATGATTCCATCAGATCTGCACTGAAATTCAGCGGACTTCTGTAATGTGCATTCAGCATGAAGAAACGAAGCACCTGCAGATCATACTGCTCTCCGATCTCGCGAACTGTACGGAAGTTTCCGAGAGATTTTGACATCTTACGGTTATCGATATTCAGGAATGCATTGTGCATCCAGTATTTTGCAAATGGAACTCCATTGCAGCATTCACTCTGTGCAATCTCATTCTCATGATGAGGGAATACAAGGTCCTCACCACCGGCATGAATATCGATCTCCTCGCCCAGGTATTTCTTGGACATAACGGAGCATTCAATATGCCATCCCGGTCTTCCGTCGCACCATGGAGATTTCCAGAACGGTTCCCCTTCTTTCTTTGGTTTCCAGAGTACGAAGTCAAGCGGATCTTCTTTCTGATCTTCACCGGATACCTGCAGGGAACGGAATCCTGACTGCAGATCATCCAGATTTTTATGTGAAAGTTTACCGTATTCTTTAAATTTCTTTACACGGAAGTATACAGTACCATCGGCTACCGGATATGCATATCCTTTGTCGATCAGTGTCTGGATCATATCGATCATTCCGTCAATCTCCTGCGTTGCAAGCGGATGTGTGGTGGCCGGTTTTACATTCATTCCAGCCATATCCTTCTTGCATTCGGCAATATAACGCTGTGAGATTTCCTCTGCGCTCACACCTTCTTCAATTGCTTTTTTGATGATTTTGTCATCTACATCTGTAAAGTTGGATACATAATTCACCTCATATCCTTTGTATTCCAGATAACGTCGTACCGTATCAAAAATAATCATCGGTCTTGCATTTCCGATATGGATCAGATTGTACACTGTTGGTCCGCACACATACATACGTACCTTTCCCTCTTCCAGAGGTACAAATTCTTCTTTTCTTCGTGACATCGTATTAAAAAGTTTCATGTCTCTTTCCTCCGATATATTACTTCTTAACAGAATCCCAGAAAACTGTTCCCTGCAGATCAGTCCTGTTTCTCGATAAGAAGGCAGATTGCCTGAGAAGCAATCCCTTCTCCTCTTCCGGTAAATCCGAGTCCTTCTTCTGTCGTTGCCTTTATATTGATCTTTGATTCCGGAATTCCAAGTGCATCTGCCATATTTTTGCGCATCTGCGGAATATGTGGTGCCATTTTCGGCTTCTGTGCAATCACTGTTGCATCAATGTTTCCTACTGCATATCCCTGCTTCCTAAGCAGTTCCGCCACATGAACCAGCAGTTTAATACTGGAAATCCCCTTATAAGCCGGATCTGTATCCGGAAAATGTTTGCCGATGTCTCCAAGTGCAGCGGCTCCAAGCAATGCATCCATGACTGCATGGATCAATACATCTGCATCAGAATGTCCAAGGAGTCCCTTTTCCCACGGAATATCTACTCCACCCAGGATCAGTTTCCGTCCTTCCGTCAGTTTATGAACGTCATAACCCATTCCAACTCTCATAATCTTTCTCCTTCTGCCTGACCGGCAACACCAGACCGTAGCAATGCATACATCAGTTTCTCACAGGTATCCGGATCTCCTTCTTTGATCTGTGTCTCTGATATCTTTCTTTCGGTCAGATATGTATCACTGCTGTTCACTCTTATCGCTCCGGAAAGGTTCAGTTCTGTCGGCGCGTTTGCAAAAATATCCGTATCTGCATATACGGCAATTGGTGCTTCCGCGGCTATCATTTTTTTCTGACCATTCCAGACCATCTCTGCTTCTGTAGATACAAAACCTTCAGCACTTGCTGCTGTGGGGACGGAAATAAAAGGAATTTTATATTGAAAAGCCACATACCTGCTGATATCGTGCACAGTACCCGAACCAACAGCCAGAATCAGATCAATATCCTCATCCATATAGTTCTCAACAATTTCGATTGCATGCTGATCTGCCTGAAGATCATCCGCATCCAGAACCAGAACCTGACATCGGTCAAAAATATCTTCCATAAGTTTCTCCGTTGCCTTACACGTATTTGTGTCACAGATCAGAAGCGGAGATATATATTCTTTAAGAAATCCCTCTGACATAGCTTCTTCAAGCGCATTTACAGCTCCTGGTTCAATCAGTATTTCCTTTATTTCATGGTGCATTTTCCCGTCCCCGCAAGGTCGGGCAAAGTCATCTGCATCGACTCGCATTTATTTCTCTCCTCCTGTATTTACTGTCATCTGCCATCATTCAGCACTGTCATGTCAGCAGACAAAAAACCTATTTTATTACAATCTATTATTATACATGATTTTCCGGAAAAAATCAACGAAAGCCATCGTACACAGCAACTACAGATTCAGATAATTATAGACAACTCTGGATATGTTTCGAATGTTGGCGATTGCATTGGACGCATTCTCCGACATCACACACAAAATATATGTTGTTTTTGTTCCATATACAATTGCGATATCATGCTGGTCTTCATCCGTCTCACCGGTCTTATTAGCAGTTGGAACGTCTACACCAAGTCCTTCCGGAATCTTAGATGTATTCTGCTGATTTTTCAGGAGATCCAACATCTCTTCTGATGCCTCTTTGCTCACACATTCTCCTCTGTAGATCCGTTCAAGAAGTTTTCCACAGTCTGTAACTGTTGTCTGATTATGCCCACCAAGTGTAATGAGTTTCGATGCTGACGGATGCAGTGTGCTCTGATAACTGGTCTTCGTATATCCCTCTTTTTTCAGATATTTATTTACCTGTTTTGCCCCATCTATAAAATCATATGTATCTGACTGCAATCTTCCCAGTTCATTACAGGATTCATTATCGCTGACCGTGATCATGTTCCACAGAAGTGTATTCACTTTGTCCTGTACTTTTGTATTATCCACTGTTGTTTTCATCTGTGCAGCTTCATTTTTCAGAACATCATCCATATCCTGATATGTTTTTGCCATAACAAATGCTTTGATCAGACTTGCTGAGTATAATGGTTTATCATTCAGTACAAAATCTTCATTACTCTCAAGATCTTTTACATAAACACTCCATTCCCCGTCATATCCGGAAATCATGGCTTCCAGCTGTGGTTTCAACGTATCGATACCAAGATTTTCCAGGCCGGTCACCTTGCCAGTCTCATCTACCGGAAATCCATCTTCTGTCATGCCGGCTTCCTGCACCAGCACTCCATTTGTTCCTCCAAAATAATAAAGCCCGGAAAACTTCTGTCCGTTCGAAGTCATTTCCAATTCATGTGTTCCCGGTTCCGTGACCATTTTGCCATTTTCATCAAAATAATAATAACCGTCAAAGGTTGTTTTATCGACCGTATAATTACTGATATAGCGCACCTGCGGTGCTGCCGTCAGTTTACCCAGATTATTGACCATATAGTATCCGTCAAATTCCTCTGGTTCTTCTGCATTATCTGAATTTCCTGAGCAGCTGAGTTTTGTGATCTTCACCATATGTGAACTGCCAGCCTGAAAGCAGCCACTTTCGTCATGATAATAAAATCCATCCAAAACGGTTCCATCTATTTTGACATGATCAAAATAATGAACTGCTGCTGTATTGTCCTTGCTTCCATCATCTTTCAGACAGTAAAATCCATCACTTTTCATCAGATACTTTTCCGAACCATCATTGATCGGACGAATCTGTGCTTCATCCGTTACTGAAAGCATGCTGCTTGCCGATACTGGCAGTATCCCGGACATTCCCAATGTCATTACAGTCAGTCCAGCTGTCAAAAATTTCCATCTTCTCAAACTGTTTCCAGTTTTCATGTATTTCTCCTTTTTTGTATATTCTTTCTGATGCTTTGTTCACAGTATTTTCAATCTCTTCTGCATCTTCTTTTCAATAGTAATTGAACATAGTATACCTGATATTTTCTTTCTGTCAAGCAAACATATTTTGTCAGATTCCCGGCATCTTCTTTCTACCAGTTTATTTCTTTTCTTCCATTTTCCAGAAAGCTCCAAGCTGCTGTTCTACATTTTCCAGAATGCAGACAGCCGCATCATTCCATTCTCGGGGAAACAGCATCCTGTAGTCCCGACCTGTAAATCTTTCATCCATCAGAAGAATCGTCCCCCTGTCTTTTCTGGTCCGTATGACTCTGCCTGCTGCCTGTAATACTTTGTTCATTCCGGGATAACGATACGCATAATCAAACCCCTGCTCTCCTTTTGCATCATAATATTCTTTCAGGATTTCGCGCTCACAACTCACCTGTGGCAGACCAGTTCCAATGACAGCCGCTCCAATCAGACGATTTCCGATCAGGTCGATTCCTTCTGAAAAAATCCCTCCCATCACGCAGAAACCTACAAGCGTATCTGCACTTTCTTCTGTAAATTCTTCAAGAAATTCCTCTCTTTCTCTTTCCGTCATTGAAGCATGCTGACAGATACATCTCACCCATCCCGAGGAAAATTCCTCCTGATAAACCTGCCATACATCATCCATCAGCTTATAAGATGGAAAAAACACCATATAATTTCCTTTTTTCTGCCAGCTCATTCTTGCAATATATTCCGCGATCTTTCGGTATTCCTCATATCCTCTTCTGGTATACCGACTGCTCACATCCCTGCAGATCAAAAGGCATCTGTTTTTCTGTTCAAACGGAGATTCCACATACATCCCAAAATTTTCTTTCCTTGTGCTCAACATCCTGCTGTAATATTTGAGCGGCAGCAAAGTTGCGGAAAAAAATACCGTGCTGATTCCTTTATCCAGGAATTTCTGCAGATTTCCCGCAGGATTGACGCAAAACAGCTTCATATAAAATCTGCCATCTTCTCCGAATGCCGTATAGACTACATAATTTTCATCCACCAGTTCTGATATATTCAAAAAATCCCGCACTGTGAAATAAAAATCAAGAATTCCATCCGTCACTTCCTGTGTCGGCGGTTCTTCCAAAAGCTGATCCATCTCTCCCTGTACAGACAGAAGACTGATCGGAAGTACCCCCGCATTTTCCTGTACCTTCCAGGAATCACATCCATTCCGCAATTCTTTAAGCTGACTGACCACTTTTCCAAGCTTCTTCCACAGTTTCTGACTGTAGGGTTTTATAAATTTTCGTATTTGTATTGTATCTTCAAGGCAGATTGATGCACTGTACATCTCACGACCTCTTTCTACAAGATTATGGGCCTCATCTATCAGAAACAGGTATTTACCAGATATATTTTCTCCGAAAAATCTTTTCAGATATACATTCGGATCAAACACATAATTATAATCGCAGATAACTGCATCCATCCAGACAGACAGCTCCAGACTCATTTCAAACGGACATACCTGCCATTTTTCTGCCTGTCGAAGAATCGTTTCCCTGTCAAACGACTGCTCGTTTGTCCACAATTCATATACTGCATCGTTGATTCTGTCATAATGCCCCTTCGCATAGGGACATGTCTCTGGATTGCATTCTGGTTTTTCGCAGAAGCAAAGCTTCTCTTTCGCTGTGATCGTAACTGTCTTAAAAAGTAACCCGTTCTTTCTCAGAATTTCAAATGCATCCTGTGCAACAGTCCTTGTAATCGTCCTGGCTGTCAAATAAAAAAGTGTTTCCGCTTTTCCCTCCCCTATCGAACGGACTGCCGGAAAAACAGCTGACATCGTTTTGCCAACACCAGTCGGCGCCTGAATAAAAATCTGTTCTTTTCTGGAAATTGCATGGTAAATCCCCGCAACCATCTCTTTCTGTCCTTTTCGATAAGTAAATGGAAATTCCAGTTTTTCCATCGACCGATTTCGTTCCTCTCGCCATTTCATCTGATAAGAAAGCCATTTGTGATAAGAATCCAACAGTCTCTGGTACCAGCTCTCCAGTTCTTCCCTTGTCATCGTTTCCCTGAAACGCTTGATCATCTCCGTATCCAAATGTACATACGTCATCTGAACATCAATCTCTTCCAATCCATGATCATCCAGATAGATCCATGCATAGCAGAGTGCCTGTGCACGATGTACCAGGACCGGTTCCGCAAGCAGTTCCAGATTCTTGTACACACCTTTGATCTCATCAATGCAGATTTTCTCGTTCTGCGTAAAAATTCCGTCTGCACGTCCTTCCACCCGCAGGATCAAATCCTCATATTCTGTGTCTTTTTTCAGTGAAACTTCGGCCTGATAGTGGCTTCCCATCTGCTTCTGGATTTTTCGGTGCAGGCGGCTTCCTTTCAGCATTGCTTCTTTATCGCCTGCTGTGCCGCCACTTTCCAGATCACCATTTCTTAATATAAACTCTACCAGGTTACGAACCGAAATACGGATTACCGGTTTTTCCATCATTCTCCTGCCTTCTATAAAAATGCTGCCATTCATAAAGCCAGCTCAGTATCTTATTACACAAAAAGGCGCATATCCGTTCCCGGAATACGCGCCCCTGTTTACTGTTCACCTATTATGCTACAGCAAATTTTGCCATTACTTCATTAAATCTCTGACTCTCACCATAGCATCTTACTGTAAGTTCTCTGGTAAGATCCATGCTCAGAATACCTAAAAGGGATTTGGCATCAATAATAATTCTGTTATAGGAAATGTCGATATCAAAATCGCATTTGGTGGCTTCATTTACAAATTCCTTTACATCTTCCGTCGCATTTAATCTAATATGTCTTTCAACCATATGCTTATCCTCCTGTATCAGACTTTAGGCGTATTTTGTCACTACGAGGAGAATTTGTCAACAGACTTAAAATTTTATTCATATTTTTCAATAAATTTCATAATTTTGAATTTCTATAGCACAAATTTTTGTGATTTTTTCTAGTGGAATTCTATCATATTTGAACAAAATTTGAAAGAGAAAAAGATCCGGTTCGGCGCCGGATCTTTCTTTTTATTCCGATTTTTCTTATTTACATCTGTGTCAGAACAAAAATATCATAAATTGCTTTTACAGCTGTTTCGAAATCTCTGTTTTCCACACCAATAATAATATTCAGCTCACTGGATCCCTGATCGATCATTTTAACATTAACATGGGCATGTGCCAGTGCAGAAAATACACGTCCTGCAGTACCTCTCTGAGATTTCATTCCACGTCCTACCACCGCGATCAGTGCAAGATCGGACTCCATTTCCACAAAATCCGGCTGTACTGCACGATGAATACCTGCGATTACCTGCTGTTCTTTTTCTTCAAACTCATCCTGATGAACATATATCGTCATCGTATCGATTCCGGATGGAACATGTTCAAAGCTGATTCCCTGATCTTCAAATACCTGAAGAACTTTTCTTCCAAAACCAACTTCACTGTTCATCATGGACTTTTCAATATTGATCGAACAGAAACCTTTTTTGCCTGCAATACCTGTAATCACATATTTCGGCTTGCGGCAGGTACTCTCTACAATAAACGTTCCCTTGTCTTCCGGACGGTTTGTGTTACGGATATTGATCGGAATACCTTCTTTACGAACCGGGAAGATTGCATCTTCATGAAGAACAGTTGCTCCCATATAAGAAAGCTCTCGAAGCTCCCGATATGTGATAGTCTCGATCACTGCCGGGTTCTCAACGATTCTCGGATCTGTTACCAGAAATCCGGAAACATCTGTCCAGTTTTCATAAATATCTGCATGAATTGCTTTTGCCACCAGAGAACCTGTAACATCAGAACCGCCTCTTGAAAACGTCTTAACAGTTCCATCTTCCATTCCCCCATAAAATCCTGGAATAACAGCTCTTTCGCATTTCTGAAGTCGTTTGGCAAGAAGTTTGTCAGTCTTATCGGCATCGAAATTTCCGTTTTTGTCAAATCGAATAACTGTCGCAGAATCAATAAACTCATATCCAAGGTATGCAGCCATTACTTTACCATTGAGAAATTCTCCACGGGATGCAGCATACTCATTTCCTGCATGTGCCTTAAAATCTGCTTCAATCTGCCTGAATTCCTCTTCAAGAGAAAGATCCAGATTCAGTCCTTTAATGATTTCATAAAAGCGGCTTTTGATTTCTGTAAGAATATCGCTGAAATCTTCACCTGCTTCTGCTTTGTCATAACATGCATATAAAAGATCTGTTACCTTTGTATCTGCGGAAAATCTTTTACCCGGTGCGGACGGTACCACATAACGTCTGCTCTCCTCGCTTCTGATAATGTCTCCAACCTTCTGAAACTGTTCCGCATTGGCCAGAGAGCTTCCTCCAAATTTTACAACCTTTTTCATAATAATACTTCTCACCCTTCTGTTTTCCTGCCGCTGTCACATTCCCTCACAGCAGTTTTTCTTTTCAGTCAGAAAATCTGTCTTTTATTGTATTGAAAAACACAGGGATTTGCAAGTATTTCTTTATAAAAAACTAATTTTTATGCACAATATTCACGGAGAATGCTTTCAAGAGCAGACGCACTGCTTGTATGACATCTGCAAACCGGGATAGACTTTTTCTTTGCTTCTTCTACTGCACAGTTCACCATCTTATGAGAAACAGTGCCTGTAAACAGAATCATAAGATCCGGTGCCCCGATTTTTTTCTTCATAGCGCCTTTTTCTTTCGCAAATACCTTTGCTTTACACCCATATCCTTTACAGATATCCTCATACTGACATACCATACGTTCATTACCACCTACGATCACGATGCTCATATCATCACCTCTCCTTTTGTTATTCTAAACTAACTTGTATTTTAAAAGTAAAGCGGACCATAGATCCGCTTAATAAGCTTTGTGTTAGTATGTACTAACTGCATATAAAAATACTATCATACATTGTTTTGTTTGTCAAAGGATTTTTGCGATGAAAATTCTGTCACATCACAAACCGTCAGTATATCATCTCTCACCTGAAAATGAATATCCTTATGTCCATATGCCAGTCCATACACTTTATCCGGTCTGTTCTGATAACGCGGACGTGGATCATTCGCCAGTACCTCAAGAAGTGCCTCTCTCTGTCCCGTTGGAATTTCTTTTATCAGTTCTTCCGGAAATTCCACCTGTAGCCGATAATCTCTGATATGATCCGTAAATCCTCCCTTTGCATCCGGATGACTGTCTGCATAAGGAAGATATGGTTTGATATCATAAATCGGTGTTCCATTCATCAGATCCGCACCTGATATATGCAGAATTGGTCCAAGTTCCTGATCAAATTCTATCTTTTCCAGTTTCACAGAAGAAAGTCCCAGATTATTCGGACGAAACGGAGATCGTGTTGCAAATACTCCCATCCTGGTATTTCCACCAAGTCGCGGCGGTCTTACCGTCGGCGACCAGGTATCTCTTACCGCTTCCGAAAACTGCCAGATCAGCCAGATATAACTGTATTCTTCCAATCCGCGCAAAGCTTCTGCTACTCGATATTCCGGTTCAAAAACAATCGTTGCCTTCAGTGTTTCCAAACGGTTACTCTGATGTGGTATCCCAAATTTAGTCGGAAAATCATTATGAATCCTTGCAATAACCTTCATTTCGTATACTTCTGACATGAGTATCTCCTGCTTTTCTGCTTCTATTTATACTTCCGGCAAGTTCATCCAGTCTTTCAGTGCTTTCATACGGATGTGGGCATCTTTTTCTCCTATATCATATACCTGCTGAATGACCTCCAGATTATTTTCCATTCGACTGATATCCAGTTTCTTATCCGGCTGGATTACGAATACCTCACCCTTCCGTTCAAGTTCCTTAATAACATCCAGACTGTGATTATAAACGTTATGTCTGTTCTGCAGTGTATGCACAAATTCTGGATATTTGTGATAGCGTATTTCTGCCATTTTTGTATTTTCCGGTTTTTTAACAAAACCGGTTTCTCTGGTAAGTACAACTACGATCCGGTCATAGCCCATCCTTTTAAACTCCTCCACGGGAATGCTGTCCGCACATCCTCCGTCAAGAAGCTTCATTCCTTTATAATTTACAATTTTAGATACATACGGCATCGATGCAGATGCACGCATCGCATCGATCTGTGTCATCATATCTGTGATCTTGATATATTCTGCCTTTCCTGTTTCTACATTTGTACAGGTCGCATAAAACTCTGTATCTGATTTGATAAATGCTTCATAGTCAAACGGATCCAGGCGTTCCGGAATATCATGATAACAAAATTGTCTTCCTACTACTTCTCCTGTATGCAGAAAACTCCACCAGCTCATAAAATGTTTATCGTTACGATATTTTTTGAAATAACGAAGGCTTCTTCCTTTCTGACCGGATACAAAAGAGCATCCATGCAGTGCTCCGGCAGAAACACCGTTCACTCCGTCAAAATGTATCCCCTGTTCCAAAAAAACATCCAGTACTCCGGCTGTATAGATTCCACGCATTGCGCCGCCTTCCAAAACAAGTCCTGTTTTCATCTTCTGTCTCACCTCTCTGTTGTCCAATAACTCCTGATTCTGTCATATGTTTCACGGAAACTAAGCTGATTTCTTTCCGCCAGTTCTGCCACATTCTCATATTCCGGATAATATCTTATATTTCCATCCGGTAATGTGCACGCTTTTACAATTGCTGTTCCGACCGGTGTATCCTTCTTTTGAATTTCTCTTTGCAGAATCGTACGTTCCATTTCCACTCTTCGAATACCGATCGTTGTTGTCTCTGAAAAAATCAGATTTTCCAACTTTTCTCTTTCACTCTCTTTACAGATTACCGTCAGCGTATAGGCCGGCCTGTTCTTCTTCGTATAAATCGGTGTATAATGCACCTCTCTTGCTCCATTTGCCATAAGAAGATTCATAACATGCCCCATCATTTCTCCACCACAGTCATCCATATCTGTCTCCAGTTTCCAGATTATATCTTTTATCTGTAGATCCGTTGTCTCCCGGATCAACATGGCTCGCAGGATCCCCGGACAACGATACTGGCGTTTACCGGCTCCAATGCCGGTTTTCAACATAGTAAAATCTTCCGGTAATCTGTCTGATGTACGAAATGCAGCCACCACCGCTGCCCCTGTCGGCGTCACCAGTTCTCCCTGTATGTCTGTGATTTTTAATTTTAATTTATGTGTTTCTGCAATATGTGTTACGGCTGGTACCGGTACCGGAATCTGCCCGTGCTGACAACGAATAAAACCGGTTCCTTCATACAGCACCGGTACGATCACATTCGAAATATCCAGATTATCCATACATATCGCTATTGCAGCAATATCTACAATGGAATCTACAGCACCAACTTCATGAAAATGAACTTCTTCGACCGGAACTCCATGCGCTTTGGATTCTGCCTGCGCCAATATACCAAATACACGCATTGCCATTTTCTTTGCTCTTACAGTCATTTCCGACTTCTGAATGATCTCTGTGATTTCTTTCATTCCACGATGTTCATGAGGATGCTCATGACTATGCGTATGTCCATGATGATGTTCATGATTCACCTCATGACTGTGTTCATGATGCCCTGTATATGATTTCTCACTTCCATGCAGATATTCCATATCATGATCGTGATTATCCTGTTCCAGAATAACTGAGAAATCACATGCATCTAATCCGGATTTTTTTACCCTAGTGATTTCTGTCCGAAATCCACCTACCGGAAGACTCTTCAGCGATTCCTTTAATACCTCCCTGTCAGCTCCCAGATCCAGAAGTGCTGCAACTGTCATATCTCCACTGATTCCCGAATAGCATTCCAAATATAATGTTTTACTCATAGTAGTCCCTCTCTGCTAGTCGGTTGATCTGCGTTGCAATGTATCCTGCTCCATATCCATTATCAATGTTTACCACTGCAATTCCATTTGCACAGGAATTGATCATAGTAAGAAGTGCAGACAGTCCATTCATGCTCGCTCCATACCCAACCGATGTCGGCACTGCAATAACCGGTTTATCCACAAGACCGCCAAGTACACTTGCAAGCGCCCCCTCCATTCCGGCAACTGCAATCACACAATTCGCATCCTGGATCACATTCAGTCTGGAAAACAATCTGTGAATACCACTCACACCTACATCAAAAATGCGTTCCACATGAGAGCCAAAATACTCTGCGGTCTGTGCCGCCTCTTCAGCAACCGCAATATCCGCAGTTCCTGCTGTACATATCGCGATTTTACCGATATGCTCTTTTTCTTTCTTTTCAATTTTAATAATGTGAGATAATTCGTCGTATTCCACCCCTGGAAGAAGATCTTTCACAAGTTCATATTGATGTCTGGATGCCCTTGTACCAAATACTTCTCCGTTATCCTCATAAAGTTTCTTGAAAATATGAACAAAATGCTGATCCGCCTTACCGCTGCAGAAGATCACTTCCGGAAAGCCGGATCGTATTTCTCTGTGGGAATCCAGTTTTGCATAATCATCCATTTCTTCAAACGGTTCTTTGCGAAAATAATGCTCCGTCTCTTCCATAGACAGTTCACCATTTTTAAATCTGGTCAGTATCTCTCTGGTTTCCAAAACTGCACCTCCTAAAAGCAAGGGAGCATGCTCATCACACCCTCCCGTTCCTTACTATATATGATACAAAATCATTCCACCTTTTTTATCATATCCGGTATCCCACATTTCTTTCAGAGAAAACCATTTATGTTCCCCATACGAAATAGCTTTGACCAGAAAATCATCCTCTTTTTTTTCATATCCGGCAAGGATAAACCAGTGCCAGATATAATCCTCCAGTGGGCCCTTCTCATTTTTATGTTTCAGCATCAGATACGGGATCAGACAGGCATTGTCAATCTGTCTGCATACAGCTTCAACAGCTTCCTCATATGTATGTGTTCCATGAAAAGCTTCCATCTGCAATCTGTCATCATGCGCATCTGCAAGATATTCACCAAACCCTTCCATAAAAAGTTCCAGCGTATCGATTCCATTCGGTCTCGGACAAAGATAATGTTTCATTACATATGCAAAATCATGATATTCTTTCCAACTGATTTCCTGCGACTGATGTGGATAAAGATTCTTTATTCCATTCGTTCTGGCAAAATAAATACAGCTTTCACAAGCTGCTATTGCACCGCATCCTCCATCACGCATCGTTACATCTGGAAACAGATCCTGATTGCCTCCATAGGATTCTTCTACAAAAAAGTATTCCAGTTCATTTTTATCTAATATGGTCTGCTTCACCGTGAATTCCTCCAGTCAGGTTCCTCTAATGTAAAACCATATTTGTAACTATATCATATTTTTTTATGAAATAAAATAAATTTTTCCAAAGAAATTCCTTCTATATTATAATATTGCAGGATTTCTTGACACCAAATGCGCGTGCATGCTATAATTTTCGTTATATTTTGTATGTTTAAGAGGATTTCTGCCAAACATACCACTTTTTTGAGGAGGAGAAAAAATGAAAAAATTTTATGCCTGGTATCAGAAGCATATTACCGGTGCGATCTTTATCGGCCTGCTTCTCGGTATCCTGACCGGACTGTTTCTTGCGGACCGTTTTGCACCGGTTCTGACAGTTACCAGTCTTCTCGGCGGCATCTACATGAATGCCCTGAATATGATGATCTTTCCACTTGTATTCTGTTCCGTTGTTATGGGAATCTGCAGCATCGGAAGTATTAAAACCACCGGTAAGATTACCGGTGCTTCCATGGTATTTTTCCTTTGTACAACTGCACTCGCCAGCCTTGCCGGTCTGATTATTCCAAGACTGATTCACCTTGGAGAAGGAGTTTCCTTCGAAATGGCCACTTCCGATATTGCAGCTACAGATATGAGCAATATCCTGGATACCATCAAAAACCTGATTCCATCCAATCCTGTATCTGCTTTTGCACAGGGCAACATGCTTCAGGTTCTTGTCTTTGCAGTTATTATCGGATTTACACTGATTGCTGTAGGCGAGAAGGGTGATCCACTTCTCAAAGTGATCGACTCCCTGAACGAAGTCTGTCTGAAGATCATCAGCACGATCATGTACTTTACTCCGATCGGTGTCTTCTGTACAATCGTTCCTGTTGTACAGGCCAACGGTACAGAAACTATCATTTCACTTGCAACACAGCTGATCATTCTGTATCTGGCATTCTTTATCTTTGCGTTTGTCGTATATGGTCTTGCTGTCAAAGTAATTGGTAAAGAAAGCCCGCTCCGCTTCTTCAAGACAATTATGCCGGCCGCACTGAATGCTTTTGGAACCTGTTCCAGTTCTGCTACTATTCCAATCAGCAAACAGTGTATGGAAGAGGGAATGGGCGTTTCTAATAAAATCACCAGTATTGCAATTCCTCTTGGTGCAACTGTAAATATGGACGCTGTATCTATTCTGATGTCCTTCATGATCATGTTCTTTGCAAATGCATGTGGAATTAATGTCAGCATCTCTATGATGGTTATCATTCTCCTGGCAAATGTGCTCCTCTCAGTTGGAACTCCTGGTGTTCCTGGTGGTGCGATCGCCTCTTTCGCCGCACTCGCAACTATGGCAGGACTTCCAGCCGGAGTTATGGGTGTGTATATCAGTATCAATACACTGTGTGATATGGGTGCAACCTGTGTCAATGTTATTGGAGACCTTGCCTGCTGTGTAGCATTAAAGGGTCGTCTTAAAATTGACGAACATAAATAAACTTACATAAGAAGAAAAGTGAGCAGTCACGCGGGCTGTTCACTTTTCTTTTTTATTTTAATTAAATTTTCATTTATAATTTATAAGCTTTAAATCCAAGATCTTTTAACGACATATTCAGCTTTGATCTCAGCAGATATTCTGTACCTGCCATTGCCGCCTGAAGAGTTGCATTTGCAGCTTCCTGAATTTCCGACTGTGCTCTGCTTCCATTTGTATTATAAAATACAAGATTCTGCTTTCCATTGTATATGGAAGCTTTCATAGTCGCTGTTGTATAGACTGCGTTTCCACTTGCATATATTCCGGAAATGACTCTTGCAGAATCTGATTTTGCACAGTTCACAAGGATATCCATTGCACTTATAATACCCTCTTTTTTAATCTGCAAAGACAGTCCCATATCAAGCTTATCGGATTTTGTATCATAAGACAGAATAGCTGTTGTCTCTGCATCTATAGAAGCCTCAATATATTTGCTTCCATCCTCACTGTATCTGCCATTCTTATTAATATAGTTTCTGACTTTTGCATAATTCTTTGCCAGCTTGTTTGCCGCGGCTGATGCTTTTTTTACGGTAACTGTACATACAAATTTTTTCCCGCCAAGTCTCGCTGTAATTTTAGCTGTTCCTGCTTTCTTGGCTGTGATCCGACCTTTTTTATTTACAGTTACAATCTTTGAATTACTTGATCTCCAGGCCGGTGTAAGCTTTGTGCCATTGACTTTTAATGTATATGACTTGCCCGGGTTCAAAGTAATTCTGGAACTGTTCAGTTTCAACGTATACAGTCCTGCGATCGCGGTAACTCCTTTTTTGTTATAACTGCTGAATGTCTTCTTCCCTTTTGTGTTTTTAAATGCTTTCACACTGTAGGTATACTGTGTTCCCGTTATTACTTTTGTGTCAGAAAATGCTGTTTTCTTTGCACCTTTTACTTCTGCCACATTCTTCCATTTGCCACCTTTTTCCTTACGAAAAACAGTATAACCACTGGCACCTTTTACCGCTTTCCATTTAAAAACGATTTTGGATTTTCCTGAAGCTTTGGCGGATACCAGCTTTGGCGTTGCTACTCTGGCTGCAGCCTGCACTTCCGTCACATACGCAGCCTCCGGTAGTGCTGCCGGAACTGTTACAGCGACCATCAGACCTGCCATCAGCCCACACAATACTTTCTTTAATGATTTTTTCATACCCCTGTCTCCTTTCTCTTTATACACCTAATGTACTATATCCTTCAGAACTTTTCAACCATCGAAAGACTGACAAGGGATAATATAGCAAAGAAAAGTCAGGGAAAAATAAGTTTCCTGGATTTATCTGACAGATATCACGTATGATTTATCAAAAACGTCTTCTGGCTCAAGCATATTGATATTCGCTTTCTGAGACAATTCTTTGTCATAACCGGTATTATCACAACGTCCCATCCATGGTTCCAAACACACAAATGGTGCATCTCCGGCTGACCAGATGCCAAAATTCGGAAATCCCTCACAGGAAATTTCTACATACGGAGTTCCATCCGGCAATGCAATGCCTGCCTTCGAAATCTGCCCATCATCAAAAATCAGCGCATCTTTATCAAACATTCCTTCCGTAATCTGGCAGCTTCCATTTTCGAGAACAAGTGTATACACCTTATCCGGGATAGCTGTACCATAACGTGTATCCAGCAGATGATACGTCAGCTCTTTCTGTCCACTGAAAGTCAGATGATAATCCTCTCGTTTCGTATCCGGAAGTATCGGAACATTAAATGCCGGATGTGCGCCGACCGTAAAATACATGATCTCCTGATCTTTGTTCACAACTTTCCAGGCTACTGTCAGATCACGACCTTCCAGCGTATGTGTAATATACAGCTGAAACTCATATGGCCATGCTTTCTTTGTCTCATCCGTGGATTCCAGCAAATGTGTAACCGAATTCTCCGTTTCCTCCACGCAGATGAATTCCATATCCCGGGCAAATCCATGCTGTCCGGAAGTGTAAGTTTTTCCATTAATCAGACAATGATCTTCATAGTATCTTCCTACATTCGGAAAAAGAACCGGAGCATGGCGTTTCCAGTGTGACGGATCTGCATTCCACAGAATCTCTCTGTCATTCTTTTTATCAAAAATTCCGGATAATTCTGCACCGTGATCACTGATTGTAACACAAAGCTGGTCATTCTCAAGTGTATGCATAAAATCTATACCTCCATACGTAATTTTATGCCTACAGTATATCAGAAAATTGTAAAGAAAAACAGACTCCGAAGAGCCTGCCTTTCATATACCACTTATTTATTTCTGTCCTGCGATATGTCTTGCTACATAAATACCACTTGCAGATGCATGTGACAGAGAATGTGTCACACCACTTCCGTCGCCGATCACATACAGACCCTTATGACAGCTTTCAAGATTGTCATCAATTTCAACTTCCATGTTATAGAATTTGACTTCAACGCCATACAGAAGAGTATCATCATTTGCAGTTCCCGGTGCAACTTTGTCCAGTGCATAGATCATCTCGATAATGCCATCCAGAATACGCTTCGGAAGTACCAGACTCAAATCTCCAGGTGTCGCGGTAAGAGTTGGTCTTACGAGTCCCTCTTCCACACGTTTCACTGTACTTCTTCGTCCACGTACAAGATCTCCAAAACGCTGTACGATAACACCGCCGCCAAGCATATTAGAAAGTCTTGCAATACTTTCACCATATCCGTTACTGTCCTTAAATGGCTCGGAGAAATGTTTGGAAACAAGAAGTGCAAAGTTGGTATTGTCTGTTTTCTTCTCATCTCCCTCATAGCTGTGGCCGTTTACGGTGATGATTCCGTTGGTATTTTCGTTTACTACGATTCCGTTCGGGTTCATGCAGAATGTACGAACGTTATCTTCAAATTTCTCTGTACGGTAGACGATCTTGCTCTCGTACAGTTCATCTGTCAGATGTGAGAAAATGACTGCCGGAAGTTCCACGCGGACACCAAGATCTACACGATTGGATTTTGTCGGAATCCTCAGGTCTTTACAGACAGTTTCCATCCATTTACTTCCGCTTCTTCCTACTGAAACGATGCATTTCTTACACTCATAAGAACCCTTTTCACAGATTATACGATATCCGTCTTCTAATATTTCCACCTTCTGTACCGGTGTATCAAAATAGAAGTCCACATGATCTTTCATTGCATTATAAAGATTTTCAAGAACTACATAATTGATATCTGTTCCCAGATGACGCACAGAAGCATCCAGAAGGTTTAATTTATTCTGCAGACAGAGTTTCTTGAACTTCGTTCCTGCTGTAGAATAAAGTTTGGTTCCTTCGCCACCATATTCCATATTGATATCATCTACATATTTCATCAGTTCAATTGCTTCACTCTTGCCGATATGCTCGTACAGCGTTCCGCCAAAATCATTGGTAATATTATATTTTCCATCAGAAAATGCGCCTGCGCCGCCAAATCCGCACATAATCGAGCATCTCTTACAATTGATACAGTTTTTTATCTTTTTGCCGTCAATCGGACATTTTCTTTTCTCAAGGGAATATCCCTCTTCGAAGACTGCCACTTTACAGTCCGGCATTTCTTTCATTAATTCATATGCTGCAAAAATCCCTCCAGGGCCGGCACCAATAATGATCACATCATAGTTCATGCTTTTTCCTCCTTATAAGTATAGCATAATTTCCCTTTTTGTATCCCTCATCCATCTGCACCGGAATCATTCCCTGTGCATAAAAAAAGCTGTCGCAGAATTTCTCGTGACAGATTCTGTCACTTCCATTCATTACGGCAGTTGGAAAAATGTTCAACCTATTTAGCGTTAAGCATATTCCTTACCTATATTACGTGATTTTCGCAGCATTGTCAAGCACCAGTTTCAAGTAAGTCACACAGGGCACCGCCCCACCAGACAATGCCCCGCTCAACAATATCAGTTCAACAAAAAAATAAAGAAATTCAGATATCCTGCAAAAGTCAGCCAGACAAGATATGGAATCATCAGATAACCAGCTGTTCTCGAAATTTCAGAAAATGTTTTTGTACATAAATATACCAGATACCACAAAAACAACAGCCAGGCAAACGCAAACAGATACCATCCTGCGTTAAAGAAAAATACCGGCCACAGAAAATTTACAGCGAGCTGAATCCCGTATAAAGTCAGTGCCTTCTTTCTCTCTTCAGTTTTTGGTGTGATTGCAACCAGATAAGAAGCCGTTCCCATCATGGCAAACAGTCCGGTCCATACAACTGGAAACACCCATCCGGGAGGTGTAAGGGGCGGCTGTTTCAGTTTTTCAAATGTATTCATACTTCCCTGTGTAAGAAAACCTGAAACCGCTCCGACTCCCAGAGGTACAGCCAGGCAGGTAAGCAATGTCTTTGTTTTTTTCTTCAAAAAAATTCCTCCTGTTCTCATATTCACAGTCTAGTGTATGAAAAACAGGAGGATTTATTCATTTTTTAAAATCTACGTTTATCAGAGCTTATGTTTTTCTGCTTTAAAGAAATCTTTTGCTTCTTTTGCAACAACTCCGCTCAGAGCAAACAGCGCAATCATATTCGGAATTGCCATCAGACCATTAAAGATATCTGCGATAGTCCATACTGCACTTACTGTCATGTATGGTCCAATAAATACTGCAATGATGTATAACCAGCGGTATACGATGATTTTTTTCTTATGTCCGTTTGTCAGGTATTCGAGACAACGTTCACTGTAGTAATCCCATCCAAGAATCGTTGTGAATGCAAAGAATACAAGACAGAGCATCAATACAAATGCTGTAAACTTAGCCGGGAACGGAAGTCCATGCTGGAACGCATAAGTAGTAACCTGTACACCTTCAATTCCCTCTACCTGCCATGCACCTGTCAGGACAATGGAAAGACCTGTCATTGTACAGATAATGATCGTATCAATAAAAGTACCTGTCATGCTGACCAGACCCTGACGTACCGGCTCTTTTGTCTGAGCTGCTGCTGCTGCGATCGGTGCACTACCAAGACCAGCTTCGTTGGAGAAGATTCCTCGTGCAACACCTTTCTGCATTGCAACGATCATAGAACCAACCACACCACCGGTTACCGCACTCGGATTAAATGCTGCTTTGACAACTGTTACGATTGCTGCCGGAATTTCTGTAATATTACAGATGATTAATGTAATACTGAAGATAATATAGATCACTGCCATAAACGGAACGATGATCTGACTTACAGTTGCGATTCGTTTCAGTCCTCCGATCAGGATTGCAGCTACACAGAATGCAAGGATCAGAGAAGAAACAACAACTGCTACAGAATACTGGCCCAGGAATGGGATGTTGATACAATTTGTCTTGTCCGGGTCAAAGAAGTTCTGTACGGCACTGGAAATACCATTTACCTGGCTGAATGTACCGATACCGAAAAGTCCTACACAAACACCGAAGAATGCAAAGATCTTGCCAAGCCATTTCCATTTTGGTCCCATACCTTTTTCAATATAGTAGAATGGTCCGCCAAGACTGTGTCCGTCCTCAGCTACTACACGATATTTTACCGCCAGAAGGCCTTCGGAAAATTTGGTTGCCATTCCAAAGAAGGCTGCTACGATCATCCAGAAAAGTGCTCCCGGACCACCGGCACAGACTGCTGTTGCTACACCTACGATATTACCGGTACCGATCGTAGCACTCAATGCTGTACACAGTGCCGCAAAACTGGAGATCTCACCATCTCCCTCTTCTTCATTCTTGAACATCCATTTCAGCGCCAATGGAAGACGACGTACCTGAAGGAACCCAAGTCTGCTGGTAAGAAGAACGCCACCGGCTATGATCAATACCATAAGCGGTACGCCCCAGACCTTGTCATCCACTGCAACTAAAAAATTATTGATTGCTTCCCACATCTCAAAAAGTTCTCCTTACATATGTATTTTTCAGCATCATAAAAAGGGGAATAAAAAAATAAGAACCGTTCTCCGTTGAACTGCTAAGAATCAAGATAAATCAGACAATTAAAAAAGAATAAAAATAAAGAATAAACTTCAGGATGTAATTATCAAAAGCATCCTCTGTCCTTTTGCCTGAGAGATTCAAGACGCTTACGCGTCGCTTGCACCTTCGGCCCCTGTACTGAAACAGGCGTCTCCAGAGATACGATCCATTTACAGTTTCTGTCCGACAATACGGATACCTGAGAGTTTTACTCCTTCGGTGGGCTTATACCTCTTTCCTGCAAACTTCACCTCGTTATTGCTGTTACTGCGTTATACTATAGTGCTAAATCAGAAAAAAGTCAAGATAGAAAAAAATATTCTTCCTTCTTGACTTTTTTTGGTGTTTTTTAAGTTTTTATTTCGGGCTGACAATCTTTCCAGCCACTGCACATGCTGCTGCAGTCTTTGGAGATGCCAGATAGATTTCTACTTTGGAAGTTCCCATACGTCCAAGGAAATTACGGTTATTTGTTGCTACAACACGCTCTCCATCTGTCAGAATACCACCTGCACGTCCACAGCACAGTCCACATCCCGGATGTGTGATCATTGCGCCTGCTTCTGCCAGCGTATCAAGAATACCAAGTTCAATTGCCTGTCTGTAGATCTTGCGGCTTGCCGGTGTCACGATCAGTTTTACATAATCAGCAACTTTCTTACCTTTCAGAACTTCAGCCGCTGCTGCCAGATCTTCCAGACGTCCATTTGTACAGGAGCCGATAAATACCTGATCGATCTCCGTTCCTTCCAGTGTGCTGACATCACGGATCTTATCCACCTGTGACGGGCATGCCATGACCGGAACAAAATCCTCCCCACGGTAAGTCATCGTCTTGAGATATGCGGCATCCTCATCCCCGACAAGACTCTTCTGGAAATCATTCAGTTCGATCTCACAGTACTCTGCTGTCTTTTCATCCGGTGTGAAGAGTGCACATTTTGCACCTGCCTCAATTGCCATGTTTGCAATGGTCATACGGCTTGCAACGGACATATTTTTGACTGCGCTGCCTGTAAATTCCAGTGCACGGTAAGTTGCACCGTCTGCACCCAGATCACCGATCAGACGAAGAATCACATCTTTGGACATAACGTTCTCCGGAAGTTCTCCATCGATCACAACTTTGATCGTCTCCGGAACTTTGATCCACATGGTTCCTGTTCCGAGGATGCTTGCCATCTCTGTATATCCGATACCGGAAGAAAATGCACCGACACATCCATAAGTAGTTGTATGACTGTCTGTACCAAAGACAATATTACCCGGTTTGACATAACCAGCCTCTGTCATCAGCTGATGACAGATTCCGTCGCTTCTGTGTACGTTTTTCATTCCGTATTTTTCTGCAAACGCATCTCCCACATGGAAATGTCTGGTATCGTCCAACTGACTTGCCGGTACAAGGTGATCATAGATCAGAATAACTTTGTCCGGATCCCATAATTTCTTAAATCCCATCTCTTCAAATTTCTCTGCAACAAATGGAATAAAAATATCATGGATCATGACTCTGTCTACGTTAACGGTCACAATGTCGCCAGGTTTTACTGTATGACCCACATTGTTTCTGATAATTTTTTCGATAACTGTTTCGCCCATCTGCTCTTCCTCCTTAGTCCAGTCCGTTCAGTTTACGCATGGCTTTTACAAGTCCGCCAGCCTGAATGATACTCATCAGATTCTCCGGCAGAGAAGCGATCGGATACTGTTTTCCGTTATAATCTACATGTTCATTCATGACAACAGAAATGGTATCTCCCTCTTTGATGTCATCATGAAGATCCGGCTGCTCGATCAGCAGAAGTCCGTTGTTAATGGAGTTTCTGAAGAAAATTCTTGCAAATGATTTTGCAATGACACACTGGATTCCCAGTGCTTTGATAATCTCCGGTGCCTGTTCTCTGGAAGAACCGCAGCCGAAGTTTTTGCCGGCAACAATGATGTCGCCTTTCTGGATCTGTCCAGCCAGTTCCGGACGGAGCGGGCTGAATCCATACTGTTTCATATCATCGATTGTCTTAAGTGCCAGATACTCGGTTGGGATGATGATATCGGTATCGATGTCATCACCAAGTACCCACACTTTGCCTGTAAACTTTTCCATAATCTATGTTATCCTCTTCTCTTTCTCAGATTTCAGACGGCAGTGCAATCTTGCCTGCAATTGCAGATGCGGTAACAGTTGCTGCAGATCCAAGATATACTTTGGAGCTCGGATGACCTGCACGTCCCTTAAAGTTACGTGTTCCTGTACTGATCAGGACTTCATTTTCACCGATAACGCCCTGGCAGCTTCCCCAGCATACACTGCAGTTCGGGTTCATAACGATCGCGCCAGCTTCCATGAAGATGTCGATCAGACCTTCTTTTAATGCCTGACGATAGATGGTCTGGCTTGCCGGAACAACAAGAAAACGTACTTTATCAGATACTTTCTTTCCTTTGATGATCTCGGCACCTACGCGCAGATCTTCAATACGTCCGTTGTTACAGGAACCAAGGAATGCTTCATTGATCTCAATTCCACATGCTTCTTCTGCAGGAACAACATTATCTACAAAATCTGGTTTAGCCACTACCGGACGTACTTTACTCAGATCAAAGCTATATTCTCTTACATATTTTGCATCCGGATCGCTGTGGAATACAGCTTTTGGCTCACGTCCGTGCTCTTTAAGGTATTCCATTGCCTTTTCGTCAGCTTCAAAGATACCTGTCTTTGCACCGGCCTCTACTGCCATATTGCAGAGAGTCATACGATCACTGATGCTTAATGTTTTTGCGCCTTCTCCGGTGAATTCCATTACCTGATAGTTGCATCCGTTTGCACCAACTTCTCCAATGATGGTAAGGATCAGGTCACGGGCGGTAACACCTTCCGGAAGTTTACCGGTCAGATTGAATTTTACAGATTCCGGAACCAGTACCCAGGAAGTTCCTGTTACCATTCCATAAAGAAAGTCTGTACATCCGACACCGGTTCCGAATGCGCCAAGTGCACCATAAGAACAGGTATGGCTGTCTGCGCCAAAGATCAGTTCACCCGGACGAACATAATTCTCGATCATAACCTGATGGCAGACGCCTTTGCCTTCCCAGAAATCAATGTTGTTTTCTTTTGCAAAGTCTCTCATTTTTTTCTGGGATGCTGCTGTTTTCGGACAGTCAGACGGTACGTTGTGGTCAACGATAAAAACAAGTTTTTTTGTATCTGCAATATGCGGATTTTTTAATTTATTATTATACATATCTACAGTCAGATGTGTGGTTCCGTCATTACTCATCAGACGGTCAAGCTGAACCGTATGGATATCACCAGGTTTAACACTATCCACACCGGCTGCTGCTGCGATGATTTTTTCTGCGATTGTCATTCCCATGGTTATTTCTCCTCCTTGTTCAGTGAAGCGATCAGGCCGCCCTGATTCAGAATCCCCTGCATATATTCCGGAAGTTTGGTACAGGTATAAGTCTTTCCGTTTGCAACTGCTGTACCATCAGACATATGAAGTTCCATGGTATCTCCGGTCTGTACATCATCCGGAAGATCTTTACAGACAATTGCCGGAAGCCCGATGTTGATCGCATTTCTGAAGAAAATTCTTGCAAAGGATTTGGCGATAACGGCCTGTACCCCAAGTGCTTTGAGTACGCCCGGTGCCTGTTCTCTGGAAGAACCACAACCAAAGTTCTCACCGCCAACTACGAAATCTCCCGGTTTTACTTTCTTTGCAAAATCAGGATCCAATGATTCAAATGTATGACCCTTCATTTCATCCAGGTTCGGCAGAAGCAGATACTGGGATGCAATGATCTGGTCTGTATCAAGGTCATTATGAAATTTAAAAATTGTACCTTTTTCCATAATAATAGTTCCTTTCTATGTATAACTATTCATTTTCTCTCTATTCTACCACAAATTTACGTAATAGCAAAATGTATATTTATAAGAATTTTGCATTAAAAATTCATTCGGATTTTTCCAGTAACTCATATGCAATACGCGGGCTTCCATCCGACACATACACGATTCCACACCGTACAAAGCCATATTTTTCAAGTACATGCTGCATTACTTTATTATCCTCATGTGTATCTATTCGTAAATGCGGTATCTGTGCCTTACAGTAGTCCATGATCTTTTCCAGCACATTACGGACCGTTCCATCACTCGCAACACGGTGTACTGCAGCATACTCTGTATCCACCATCCAGCTGCCCTGTTCAATTTTCAGATAAACAGGATCCTCTCCTTCTATAAAAGCAAATACTGCATGGATTATTGCTTCATCTGCGACCGCATCTTCCAGTACATACAGATTTCCCTGAGAAATATCATCTTCCAGCAGTTCTTCCGGTCTGTCCCCTGCTCCCCACTGTGCATGATTTCCGTTCTCCCGCATAAATTGTCTCGCTGTTTCATAAATCTCATAAATTCGCGGCAGGTCCTCCTTTTCCGCTTTTCTGATCATATATGACATGTAGTTCCTCCTGAATCTTCCTTTTTACATTTTTATTATAATTAGCCGATGTTTTTCTGTAAAGTCAGCATTCAAATAGAAAAATGCTGCCGGATCTGCTCCTCTCCAGAGAAATCCAGCAACATTTTCAACTATATTTCAGGGATGATCATGATTTATTTTTCGCCTCTGCGATGTTTCAGTCGAAGTGCCCAGAAAGCAAGCACAACATCAACAAACGCAAACAGGAACATCATTGCAGAGCCTGCGACTTTTAATTCCCTCTTTTTGAAGATGTTCTACTTTTTTCCTGTATTCCTCTTCAAAGAATCCAACCAGATCAAGCACAAACTCGCAGCCATCTTTTCGTAGCCTTTCTATTGCTCCGAACAACTCATCCATTCCTTTTTCTTTCATGATCCTTCCCAGATACAGAAAATGAATTTTTTCATTATTCGGGTAAAAACGATATCTGTATTCTTTCAGATTGATTCCGGCACCATGAAGGACGACTTCTTTTTCCTCAGACAAAATTCGACGTTTTTTGAACTCCTGTGCATTTGCCTGATTCTCAAAAATTACTTTTTCTACTTTTCGTAAAGCAGTCCGATACATCACCGTAACCATATCCGAAAGCACCGGTTTCTGGAAAGCAGTTCCAAGTCCCTGTACATTTGCCAAAAAAGGAATCTTCATCTTTCCGCACAAATACCCTGCATAAATATTGGGTTTGATTGAATAGGTAATTACCAGATCCGGATTTTCTCTTTTCAATATTTTTTTATATGTACGAAGCAGTTTCAAATCCGTAACTGGATTTACACTTCTTCGATCAACTTCTGTTTCGATACAGTGTGCTCCCAACTCTTGCAGATCCTCTTCATGTCCGACAAATGGTGTACTGATCACAACTTCATAGTCTTCCATCAGTCTCTGAATCAGTTCTTTTCGGAAACGATACAACATGTATGAATGATTCGTCACAATCAACAGTTTCTTTTTATTACAGTTCTGCATGTGCCTTGCTCCGGTGCCGCCTTCTACGACGCCTTCACTTTTCAACACAGATCTGATTGTTCCGAGAATGCATCGCATATCCATAAACATATTCAGATGTCTCACATAATAGCCATCGAGTCTTGCTTTTTCACTTATTTCCAACTCATCTCTTCCATGAATCTGAGCCCATCCTGTCAATCCCGGACATACATCATTTGCTCCATATTTATCGCGTTCTTCCAGAAGATCATATTGATTCCAGAGTGCAGGTCTTGGTCCAACTAATGCCATATCTCCCTGAAAAATATTCAGTAGCTGTGGTAATTCATCCAGACTGGTTTTTTGAAGCCACCTGCCTGTTCCGGTCAGATACTGTTCCGGATCTGTCAGCAAATGGGTCGGCGTATCATGTGGAGTATCGGTCTGCATACTTCGAAATTTGTAAAGCATAAAATGACTCTTGTGGATTCCTACCCGCTTTTGCTTAAAAAATACCGGTGCAGTAATTCCATCTTCCAGCTTGATCGCAATCGCAATACCGGCAAATACCGGTGAAAGTATCACCAGCCCTGCACCTGACAGAATCTTATCGGTCGCTTTTTTCAGTTTTAAATAGCTTTCTGAAGGTTTTCGCATTGCTGGTTTTCCTCTGTCTTTATGTGATAAGTAGATACAATACTCTGCATCAGCAGGCGCATGTCGTCCGTCTCATTTGCTGCAGCCTCTTTCATAACCCGGAGCGCATAATAAAGTCTGTCCTCATCAACATCGATCGGATGTCCGATGTGAATCAGCTTATTTGGGGTCTCTGTCATTCCTTCTTCATCCATGAGAAGTTCTTCATAAAGCTTTTCGCCTGGGCGAAGGCCGGTAAATTCGATCGCAATATCCTTTTCCGGGATATACCCTGAAAGTCGGATCATGTTTTTTGCAAGATCCAGGATCTTCACCGGTTCTCCCATATCCAGCACAAAGATCTCTCCGCCTCTGGCATAGACGCCTGCCTGAAGGACGAGTGAAACTGCTTCGGATATCGTCATAAAATATCGGATGATTTCCGGATCGGTGACAGTTACCGGACCACCTGCTGCAATCTGTTTCTTAAAAAGTGGAATGACACTTCCATTGCTTCCAAGCACATTTCCAAACCGGACAGCCACAAAATCTGTCTTCGAGTGTCTGTTGAAGCTCTGAATGATCATCTCGCAGACTCTCTTGGATGCTCCCATGATGTTGGTCGGATTGACTGCTTTATCGGTAGATATCTGTACAAATTTTTTTACTTTCCAACGATCTGCCGCCAAGACCAGATTATAAGTCCCAAGAACATTATTTTTGATTGCTTCATTCGGACTTGCCTCCATCAGTGGCACATGTTTGTGTGCAGCAGCGTGATAAATGATATCCGGTCGATACTTTCCAAGAACCGTATCTACTCGCTCTTCATCACGAATCGATCCAATCAGCACAGTCAGTTTCAGATTTGGATATTTCATTTTCAGTTCCTGCTGAATGTCATATGCATTGTTTTCATATATATCAAATATGATCAGACGCTCTGGTTTGTGCGCAGCAATCTGTCGACAAAGTTCGCTGCCAATCGAGCCGCCGCCACCAGTCACTAGGATTGTTTTGCTACATACATAATCCATGATCTCATCTATGTTGACATTTATTTCTTCTCGTCCAAGAAGATCTTCAATATTTACCGGACGAAGTTTACTGACATTGACTTCTCCATTCACCAGCTGATACACTCCTGGAAGGATTTTCAGTTCACAGCCCGTATCTTTGCAGATTTCCAGGATCGGACGAATTTTTCGGCTTCCCGCTGACGGTATCGCAATAATGATCTGTTCAATACCATAGTGTTCCACACTTCTTTTTATCGCATTCCTGTCACCCACCACACGGATTCCCAGTATATAACGTCCGATCTTACGGCGGTTATCATCAATCACACAGCAGATTTTCTGATCCAGATATCGACTGTTCTGAATCTCCTGGATCAATGTTCTTCCGGCTTCTCCCGCCCCGATCAGCATGATTTTCTTTTTCTTTTTTATTGAATAATGCTGTCTCTTTCGGTACCGAAGTCGGAGCAGTCTGTAAAAGAATCTGCTTCCACCTACCAGCGCGATCAAATAAAACGTGCGGATCACATAATAGCTTCGCGGAAGATGTTTTCCAAATCCAACGACTATTGCCATATCACATAGAGAAGAAACAACAACTGCACCAATGATCTTAAAAGTCTCTTCTAACCCGGCATATTCCCACAGACTGCTGTAGATTCGAAACACTGCAAAAACACTCAGCGTCACAAAGATCATCAAAATACCATAACTCACAAGCACATCAAGAAATTCTTCTGGTATCTGTTCGATATCAAATTCAAATCTTGTAAGTAATGCCATCAGAGACGAAATAATGATTAATACGATATCCAGAACGATCAGACAGACTCTTCTTAATAACAACTGATAATTTATTTTCTTTCTCTTCATCCTTTTTTCCCATAGTAGCCGTAATGGCCATAGCCATAGCCATATCCGTAGCCATACCCGTAGCCATATCCGTAACCGTATCCATAACCGGTAATTCCCATCTCTGTTCCATTCAGTACATACCCGATCAGATTTACACCTGTATCTGCAATATTTTCTACTCCGTTCAGAATTCTGTCTATGCGTGCAGAGTCCTGACGTACTACCATGACTGCTCCATCTGTCATACGGGCGATTGCTGATGCGTCCGAAAGCATGCCACATGGCGGCGTATCTACGATCACATAATCATAATTTTTACGAAGTACCTTTAACAGCCGTTCCAGATATCCGTTTCCAATCAGTTCGGTTGGATTTTTTACCATCTCTTTTCCCGGCAGAATGTCCAGCTCATACTCGCCGTAGCGGAGCATAATCGATTTGAGATCTGCTTTTTTATTCAAAACATCTGCAATCCCATACTTTTTTGTCCGAATTCCCATAGACAATGCAACAGATGGATGTCTGAGATCTCCATCAAGCAAAGCAACTTTCTTTCCTTTTTTGGCAAGAGAAATTGCAAGGTTTACTGCCACTGTTGTTTTTCCTTCATCGGATATGGCACTGGTCACGATCAGACTTTTTATTCCATTCTCTTCTGCATTTTTTGTCACTCGCGTGCGAATCGTTCGGAAGCTTTCCCGAAGGACTGTTGTATTTCCTTTCCCGTCAAGAAGTACTGTTTTTTTACTTTTGCGTCTTTTTCCATGTGATTTTGGCACGCTTCCAAGATATGCAATACTCAGATAGTTTTTCAGGTCCTCTTCCCTTCGTACCGTTTTTCTTGTTGATGCATATACAAATAAAAGGAAAATACTAACTACCGCCCCCGCAGCCACACCTTTTGCAACTGCTCCTGTAAAATTCTGCGGATTCTGTGGTTTTTCCGGAATGCCACTTTCATCCATCAGCGTCAGCTGTGTATCTCCTATAATATATTCTGCAACCTGCGGATAGTACTGGATAACTGCCTGCAGCACATCGTAAGCAATCTGGGGATCAGAAGCAGTTACATTGATCGTAAAAATTGATGTATCCTGAATTGCTTCTGCTGAAATACTTGCTGGTATCGAATCAACCCCGAGACTTTCTGCCACAATATCCGAAAGTGCACCACTGGTCAGGATATATGGAAATGTTTTACTGAGCTGTCCTGCTGTTGTTTCATCCGAATAGCTCTGATTGTATCCGTATGCCGTCTTAGTCTCCACAACAAAAGAAGAATATGCCTGATATACCGGAGTATAATTTGTCTTTTCTCTCATATACATAACGGCTCCACAGACTGCCATAAGCAGAAAACACAGAAGGAAAAACTTCTTAAATCCTCGCCACATATCATCCAGAATCGTAGTAAAATACAGAATTCCGGAATCCATCTCTGTACTACGCTCGCTTCCCATAATGTCCTCCATATCCGTAATGTCCGCTTCCTGCCATATTTTGTGACGTCACACCATTCAGGATGCAGCCAAGTACTTTTCCTCTGGTATTGTTCAGGATATCAATTGCATCATTAATGTCCTTCGTCAATACCGTATCCTGTCTTACTACCAGCACAGAAGCATCTGTCATCTGTGCCAGCTCCTCCGTATCTGCCACAAGCGCAAGCGGAGAAGTGTCGATAACTACATAGTCCATTTTTTCACGGCAAAATGCGATGATCTGTTTGAGCGTCATGCTTTTCAACAGAGTTTCAATTGCATTTGAAGAGGTTTTATTCAAAATCATATACAGGCCGGAATTATTCCAGTTCCGGATAATCTTCTCCGTACTTGCATGGTTGATCAGTACATCTCCAAGATCCTTCTCCTCATTATCGCGGACATTAAAAATTTTGTACTGCGCCGGTTTTCGGAAGTCACAGTCTATCAGCATAACCCTGCTTCCTCCCTGCGCAAGTGACAGTGCCAGATTTGCTGCTACTGTGGATTTTCCCTCATTTTCCATCACACTGGTAACAAGAAGTACTTTTGCATCCTCTTTATCCATATAGCTTCTCACTCTGGATGCAGCCATTTTGCTGGACTCCACATAAGCAAAACTTCGAAGTGGATTCTGGATCAGCATAGAAAGATAATCCTTCTTTCTTTTCATGGAAAGAGCCTTTGATTTTTTCTCATAGGCAATCGTTCCAAGCAAACGGGTATCCAGTTTTGTGGATACTTCTCCCGGATTTTTAATGGTATCTCGTATGTAGGAAATTCCGGCCAATAAAGCTATCAGGCATCCGGCTGCCACAGCAAATACCTTCATGACTGTTCTTTTTTCATCCAACGGATTGATCGGAGCCATGGCTACAGATGGTTGCTGAATCGTCTCAATGATGACATTTTTAATCGCATAATCGGAAACCGTATTATAGTTTTCCATAACGGACTGCAGTATTCGATAAGACTCAGCTGCAGTACCAGCCTTAACGGAAAGTGTGATCAGATTTGTCTCCGAAACAAGGTCTACCGACGTCTCCACCTCCAGGCTGTTCACTCCCAGATCCTGCGCTACTTTTTTCTTCAATACATTACTGCCCAGAATTTCAGTAAACTGTCCTGCCAGCTCTTTTGTCGAATTCAGATTCTGATATATATTGTTATTCATACCTTTTGCCGTAACAACAAATGTTGTCGAAGTTCGGTATTCCGGCTGATAAGTCGCACAAATCCAGATATCTGCAAACAATGCAGCAGCTATTGCCAGCAAAAGAATGGTCAGCCACTCTCTTCCAATGTCTTTCAGCATGCTGATCAGGTCTATCTGCTGAACGGTTTCGTTGTCTATTCTCTCTTCCATAAATTCCTCTTTCCCACTATCTCACCACAACGATCAGACGTACCTGACCGGTTACACTTTCTTTCCCACTGTCGTCCGTAATCTGATACAGGATTTCATATGTGCCAGGAGTATTAAAATCTGCCTGATTCGTGATCTGCACCTCATCTGCAGTAATAGCAGTACGTTCCTGCTTTTCCGCCGGATTCGGATCACGGAGAACACCATCTTCTCCCCTTACAAATTTAATCCCTCCCATAGTGATCTGCTGAACATAGGACCACGGATCAACTGCCTTTCCAACTGACGTATATACCAGATACTCTGATAATTCAAACTGCGGTTTCTGGGCCTCCTTTGACGGATCATAAATCTCAACAGTAACCGGTAATTTCTGTACATCTCCGGCACTGTTTGCAACCTGATATACCATTGGATATTCCCCTGCCACATCAGCCTGGACATAATATTCACTGGACATTTTAATCTTTCCGGTGATATCTCCATCCAGCACATCCGAACAGTTAAGCGTTCCCATGATATCCTGTGTATTCATCGCAAAACGCAGAGGTTCTGTCAAAGAAAATGTTGGTGAAACATAATCTGTATATGTAATTTTTCTTGCCGCCTTTGTCGCATGATTATCTGAATCAAATGCAACCACCGTCATATTACGCGTATGGTTTTCCATAAAATTACTGACAGATTCCACGATCATACTTCCCGTCACATCACCGTCTTTGGAATCCGTTGCCTTAATTCCTTTCAAAAGTTCTCCATCTTCTGCCTGGCAGGATACCTGAATAGAGTCTGTATCCATTGTGATCACCGGTGCCTGATTATCTTTGGAATTGATCTGTTCATATTTGAAATATCCAAATGACACAGCTGCGATCACAAATACCACAATGCCAAGTATTCTTAACTTTTTCATGTAATTCTCCTCTTGATCTTTACCTGTCAGACAGGTCTGAAATATTTTCTCCTCCTGTCCGGTCTCCGGCCGTGCAGAGGAATCTGTATGTTTTTTATGATCCGTTCCGGATTTTCTTCTGTCAGGTGCCATGCATATTCATAGCCACCTATATGAACAAGGGCTGTTTTTGTCTCGCTCATATGTGGTGTACGGATATAAGAATGATGTGCATCACTGGCAATGCATGATATCAGGTCATTTTTCAGAAGGATATGTGCAGTCTCCATAACACTTCTCCCAAATCTTCCCAGAATGCTGCCCTTATTCATCTGCGTAACGCATCCATTCTGCACCCATTCATATATAAGCTCCGGATAATCCTGTATACAAAAATAGCGTTCCGGGTGTGCGATCAATGGTATCTTCCCCGTATCAAAGATATCCTCCAGACATTCCCGGATCCACCAGGGATCTGCGTCAAACGGAAACTCAACCAGATAATAATCCGTCCCATTGATTCCACTCAGCTGCTTATTTTTTATCTTCTGTGCAATATCCTCTGAGGCAAAAATTTCCATGCCCTCAAGAATATGCAGTGGGATTTTTTCTTTTTCCAATGCAGTACGAAGCTGTCTGTATTTTTCTAACAGCTGCTCTGACTGAAAATTTTCAAATCGCCCCATCTGATTGCTGTGCGGTGTCGCTGCCATGATCTCTACGCCACTTTCCACCGCCAGCTCTGCCATTTCAAGTGATTCTTCCATATCTTCTGAACCATCATCCAGATCTGGCAAAATATGTGCATGTATATCGATCATTTTTGTCCCCTTTTTACAGCACAACTTTATACAGAATATAATTCTACCCTTTTCTCCTTCCCACTCCTACATACTAAAGTATGTGTTTTTTCCTTCTTTTTTCTAAAAATACAAATCTCTCTTCACAAAAAAAGACCCACAGATAAATCTTTTCAGATTTACCCGCAGGTCTTCTGTTCGTTAATGTAGAAATAAAAGACTTCCATAAATGAGCAGCCCCGCTGCTGTCAGTACTCCTACCGCAATGCCAAGCGACAGTAACAGAAAGTATCGGTCTCTGGAACTCCTATGTTTCTTTTTTCTTGTCTTTAAAGTGTTCTCTACCGGAGCAGTATCTTTCCACGGACTGGCATGTTTTGTATTCGTTTTATGATATGTTGTATCCCTGTGTACCTCTCTTTTTTCATATGCTGCACTGATCTGTTCAGATGAAGCCTTTTCTCCCAGTGTGCCAAGAAGTTCCTGATTTAACTGATCTGTATAACCTTCCTTTTTTGTTTTCTCATTCATAACTTTCTGTCCCGCCTTCCTATTTCAGTTTCTTTAAATGCCTCTCTCTGATTTCATAAATATGATCACTGACAGAAAGAACACTTGGGCGATGTGTCGTAACAACACAGGTCCTGCCTTTCTCCTTCTTCATAATGTTTTTTAATACCCGTTCTTCCGTATCTATATCCAGTGCCGAAGTCGCTTCATCCAAAATCAGAACCGGCGCATTTTTCAGGAGTGCCCTCGCTATGGCCAGTCTCTGTGCCTACCCTTCCGAAAGTCCACTTCCCTTCTCACCTACCACTGTTTCCATGCCCTTCGGAAGTTTTTTTACAAAATCATAGGCGCAGGCCATTTCCAGAACTTCTCTGATTTCTTCATCTGTGGCATCTTCTTTTACCATCCTCATATTCTCAGCAATACTTCCTGCAAAGATGGTATTGCCCTGCGGCACATAGCTGAAAAATTCTCGTGTTCCGGCAGAAAGTCTGCATTTTATTCCCTCTGCATTCTTAAGTTCAGCCCTTCCTTCCATTGGATGCAGAAGTCCAAGTAATACGCGAATCAATGTTGTCTTTCCTTCGCCTGACGGACCAACGACTGCAGTGATCTCACCTGCATTCGCAATAAAATCCCCCCTGTGAATCACATTCTCTCCGTCTTTATAATGAATATTGACTTCTTTTAACTCAATCGTGATCCCTTTATACTCTTTTTCCAGAATTCGATCTACCTTCTCCATATCCAGAGCATTTTCTTTTTCCAGTTCCGAAACCGACATCAGGCGTCCCGCACAAGTAGCAGCGTTGATGGCAGCCGGTATGATCTGAATCAGTGAGGAAAACGAGGAAGACAGTGAATTTGCCATCTGGAAAAACATCAGCAGGGTTCCGGTGGTGATATACCCACTCCAGAGTCTGTACACACTCCATCCAAAACAGATATACGAAACACCGGTTCCCACTGCTGACATAAAGGAAGAAGTATACACGGTAAATTTATTGTAATCCAACATTTTTTCTTTGTATCTGTTCTGAAGGCTCTGTAGCTTCTTTTCAAACACTCCTGTCAGATCAAGGGCTTTTACTGTCTGGATATTCTGAAAAGTATCATCCTGAAAGGACATCAGACTGCTGGTCATCTCGCGCATTTCATTATTATAGGTCCGCATCTTCCCCATGAATTTTCTGGAAAAAATCACCGTAACCGGGGCACTGAGAAGTGCAATTCCTGCCATGACCGGATCATAATAAAAAATAATCGCAAATGCACCAATAAACTGCACCAGCTTTGTAATACTGTTCGGAATCCAGCTGATCACGCTGGATGCTACCTGTACTGCATCATTCGACAGGCGATTTAACAAATCTCCGCTTCGAAACTGCTGCAGTTCTTTCCATTCAGTATACAGAATCTTTTGAAAAATATCTGCCTGAATCTCATTCTGTATCACAACGTTGATCCTTGCTGATATTCTGCTGATGACTGCATTCGAGATAATTCCAGCTGCTGTCATGCCTATGATCAGCACCGCGAACAGAAGGATTTTATCTTTCCTGACTCCGGTGACTGCATCGATCAGATACTTGGACACAACACTGCTTCCAAGTCCCATAACGGTATCGAAGACTCCTGCCAAGATATAAAAACATATAGAAAACCAATAACGTTTTACATACTGATACATCCACACCGTTTCTTTGTATATTTCTTTCAGATATCCTTCTCTGATTCTGACAATGATTTTCTTTATCCACCGCTTCAAAATAGTACTCCACTTATCTTTACTGATTTCTCATCGCTCTACAATTCACTACCCGCAACTTGGTCAAATTATAGCACTGCACTTTATGATTCTCAAGCAATTCAACGCTTAAAAAGTGAATATATTTTTATTATCAGGGGACGAAATGGTATCACATAACGCCAGATATTCTCAAAAAATCTCCATGTAAATGTGTGTTCATCCAAATATTTCCCTTTCCGCAAAACCCCGGTAATTACGCCAAAAATCTGAGTTTCTTTAATAGGTCCTTCTATGTTTTTCTGTCCATCTCCAATAAAATAGAACTGGTTTTCACCAGTTCTGTCATCTTTTCGCATAAAGTGAATTCTGTGCATAATATACTGTCCGTTTTCTCTCTGAAAAAAAGCAATATCTCCTTTTTTCAGAGGACGTTCAATCCTTTTTATCAGCACCTGATCCCTCCTGTCAATAAGAAACGGCATCATACTGTTTCCTGTGACAACAAGGGGAACTTCTTTTCCCTCCTCAAGAATTGAGCGGACAACCTTCATGTATTCCTGGTTGTCTACAATGTGGACAGGAATTTCGTGATCCATAGAACTCTCCTTTATCTTTTCCTATATTCTGTTTTCATCATTTATATTGCAAATAATTTACAAAATACCCTGTGCTTTCATCTCACCGGAAACCTTAACGTATTCTCTGCTGTTTTCGAGATTACCAAGTTTCTCTTCCCAGGTAAGATTTCTCTTTATTTTCGCCGGACTTCCCAACACAAGTGAACCATCCGGAATCACAGTATTCTTTGTTACCAGACTTCCGGCTCCAATGATACAGTCGTTTCCGATCTGTGCACCATCCAGAATTACCGCACCCATTCCAATCAGCGTCCGGTCTCCGATCGTACAGCTATGAATCACGGCATTATGCCCTATTGTAACATTGTTTCCAATAGAAACCGGCTTATTATGACTTACATGAACCGTGCAGTTCTCCTGAATATTGGTCTCCTCACCGATTACAATTGGTGCTTCATCACCACGGATCACTGCATAATATAATACACAGCTGTCTCGTCCGATCGTCACATCACCAATAATTACGGACTGTTTCGCTATTCGTGCGTCTTCTGATATTTTTACATTTTTGTAGTTCACCATATTTTTATACTCATTTCTAATTGTACTGCATATATTATGAATGAAAAACCTCAAAATTACAAGATATTTTCCTTTTCCATACAAAAAATCCCCCAAAACCCTCGCACCTCGATGAGGTGCCCTGGATTTCAGGGGATTGAAATGTTCTGACTTAAATCAGATCAGAAATTATTTACCAGCTACCTGAGCTGCAACTTCTGCTGCGAAGTCATCCTGACGTTTTTCGATACCTTCGCCAGTTTCGAAACGAACGAAACCTTTGATTGCAATCTTAGCGCCGTTTGCTTTAGCAACTTCTTCTACATATTTAGCAACAGTCTGTTTTCCATCTTCTGCTTTAACGTAAACCTGATCAAGAAGGCAGATCTCTTTAAGTTCTTTCTTGATACGTCCAGTGATCATACCCTGGATAACCTTCTCCGGTTTCTGGGATTCTTTCGGATCGTTCTGGATCTGAGCAAGAAGGATTTCTTTTTCATGCTCGATATATTCAGCACTTACTTCGCTGTCGCTTGTGTACTGCGGTTTCAGAGCTGCAATCTGCATTGCTACGTTTCTAGCCATTTCTTTCACTGCATCGTTAACAACATCTGTTTCAACGTCTACAAGAACGCCGATTTTTCCACCCATATGTGTGTAAGAAGCAACGAATCCGTTTTCTTCTTTCACCTGAGCAAATCTTCTGATGTGCATGTTCTCACCGATAACTGCGATCTGAGCTGCAAGAGCTTCGTTTACAGTCTTGGTTGTATCAAGTGCCCATGGCTCTGCAAGGAAAGCGTCGATGTCAGCTGCGGAAGTTGTAAGTGCCTGTGCTGCAACATCTGCAACATAGCTCTGGAATTTTTCATTCTTAGCAACGAAGTCTGTCTCAGAGTTAACTTCTACAACAACTGCGTTCTTCTCATCATCAGCAACAAGAGTCTTGCAAAGACCTTCTGCTGCAACACGGCTTGCTTTTTTCTGAGCTGTAGCAAGACCTTTTTCACGCAGGAATTCTACTGCTTTGTCCATATCGCCATCTGTAGCTGTAAGAGCTTTCTTACAATCCATCATTCCGGCACCGGTCATTTCTCTTAATTCTTTTACCTGAGCTGCTGTAATAGCCATTGTATTTTCCTCCTGGAATTATTAAATTAATTATTCCTCTGTAGCTTCTTCAACTTCTGCTTCTTCAGCTTCTGTTGTTCCCTGATTTGCTTCGATAACAGCGTCTGCCATTTTTGAAACGATCAGTTTTACGGCACGAATAGCATCATCGTTACCCGGGATTACATAATCCAGTTCTTCCGGATCACAGTTAGTATCGCAGATACCGATAAGCGGAATACCTAATGTATGAGCTTCCTGAACACAGATTCTTTCTTTCTTAGGATCAACGATGAAGATTGCGTCTGGGAGACGTTTCATCTCTTTGATACCGCCAAGGTTCTTCTGCAGTTTAGCAAGTTCTTTTCTTAATTCAATAACTTCTTTCTTTGGAAGTACTTCGAATGTTCCGTCAGCTTCCATAGCTTCGATCTGTTTCAGTCTAGCGATACGGCTCTGGATTGTCTTGAAGTTTGTAAGCATACCACCAAGCCATCTTTCGTTTACGTAGAACTGTCCACAACGCTCTGCTTCTGCCTTGATAGCATCCTGAGCCTGTTTCTTAGTACCAACGAAAAGAATGTTTCCGCCGTTAGCTACGATATCAGCTACTGCATTGTATGCATCGTCTACCATACCTACAGACTGCTGAAGGTCGATGATGTAGATACCATTTCTTTCTGTGTAGATGTACGGAGCCATTTTAGGGTTCCATCTTCTTGTCTGATGTCCGAAATGAACACCTGCTTCCAAAAGCTGTTTCATTGAAATAACGCTCATGATTTGTTCTCCTTTTTGGTTAAATTCTTCCGTACAGATCATTTTCTATCCGGACCCAACCTCACACCGTAAGGGCACCATCCATCGGAATCTCTGTACGTGACTTTTTATTTGTGCGGTTTTGCGCACATTGCAACTTCTAGAGTATAGCATAAGAAAACCCTCTGTGTAAAGAGGGTTTTGAGTTATTTTTGAGTTTTACGATGAAAGTTTCTCCGTGCGGTTCAGAAATACCACTGTGTTTTCTATTCAGTGCATGCGCTTATTTGCCGTCAGTCGCGCAAACTCGGCTTCGCCTCAGACAGTGCGCTTGATGACGGCAGCTTGCCTGCACTTCATGACGAAAGCCTCGTGAGTATTTCTATACCTGCACGGAGATGTTTTTCATCTGTAATTTCCTCAAAAGATATTTTATTTGTTGTATCGGTATCATGTTTTCAACTTTCTTAGTTCCTCATCTGTCAGGGATCGGCATTCTCCTTTTTTAAGGTCGTCGGGGAGGATGAGGGGACCCATGGAGATTCTTTTGAGGTAGATGACGGGGGTTCCGACTGCTGCCATCATGCGTTTCACCTGATGGAATTTTCCTTCACGGATCGTCAGATGCAGTTCTGTATAGACTTCCGGGAGATTTTCTCTGCGGACGCGCCCTGGTTCTGGTTCACCTGCACCTTCCCAGCTTCCGCCAACAATTTCTACCTTAGCCGGCATCGTCAGTTTTTTTTCGCCGATATCCACACCATTTTCCAGTTTCTCGATCTTTTCCACTGTAAGCTTTCCTTCCACGCGGACAAAATAGGTTTTATCCACATGTTTCCCCGGGGCAAGAAGTTCATGGGCCAGCATACCGTCATCTGTAATAAGAAGTAATCCTTCTGTATCTTTGTCAAGTCTTCCTACCGGAAACAGCCCATTACGGTCAGATGGAACATATTCCATAACTGTCCGGTCATTACGATCTTCTGTTGCACTGACGCAGCCGGCTGGTTTATTCAGAAGATAATAAACAAATTCCGGTGCCACACCGACTGTTTCACCTGAAAGTATAACGGTATCCTTCTCCGGATCAACCTTCAGTTCCGGTTTCTTCGCCGGAGCTCCGTTGACCTGAACCTGCCCTTTCTGTATGAATTTTTTCACTTCACTTCTGGTTCCTTTTCCTGCGTCAGCAAGAAATTTGTCCAGCCTTACTGCCTTTGCCATATCTACTCCTTATTCTGTCTCAGATGAACCTGAATCGCCGCTGCTTTCCAGATAGATTGAAGTTGGTTCATCTGCTCCACCTATGATCTCCTGTGATACCATATCTTCGCTGTCATCCGTATACACCGTTTCTTCTTTTGTTACCGGTGCATCCATCTGCATACTACTCTGTATGATTCCCATCTCTGTAATTTTTTCTTTTACGAAATCAGGCAGCTTTTCTGTCTTCAATCCATATGCATTCACAGCCTCGCCTTTATCCGTATACACAGATACATAAATATTCTGATAGATCTCGGAATCTTTGTCAACGTATCCATTATATCTTACAGTCAATGCTTCTTTCAGAGCTTTTATTTCTTCCGGCATCTCATAAGTCACATCTTCCTGCTGACCATCCTCATCGTTAAAATAGTTCAGCATGATCTTTTCAATATCCAGATCTTCTACCGTCAGAGGATAACCTGTTTCCTTAAGAATTGCAAGCGTATTTTTAAATGAAGGATAAATACCGACTATCCAGTTCGCATACTGTACATTTGCATTGGTATTACCTGGTATCATATTATTCACATCCTGTTTGCCAGGAAACTGATAAGCAAAATCCATTTTTACCTCAGGTGCCTGCATGAAATCTTCTGCTGTTGCAGCATCGACATCCTTCTTCATTGCTTCAAGGAGCTGTTTCATTTTATCAGAATCATTCTGGAAGATACTGTATCCATTTCCGCTTGCATCATTCAATCCAATATTTTTCAGATATTTCTGATCAAGATTAAGAAAACCAAATTTCTGTTCTTTCAGATTTTCTTCCTCATATAATCCTTTTACAAGAGCACTTAAGTTCTCCGTCCCTATCCAGTATTTTCGGTAGATCTCTTTTCCTGATTTAAGTGTATATTTTATAATTGAATAATATGTATAATCGCCATCAATCACCTCACCTTTGGGATTGCTGGAAACGATATCCTGAAGAGCCTTATAAGTCTGATCACCTATACCATTTTTACCGACAAATGCCATAGCCGGTTCTGCCCAGTTATTTGCATCTGTTATTTCATATTCTCCATCTTTGGTCTTTTGGACATTCTCATAGTAATCCTGGTCAAAAGACATCATGTTGAGATTCATGGATGCAATATCTTCCTGTTTTGGAATATAGCTGTCAAAATGCAGCAGGTCTTTCTGGAAAATAAGTGCACAAACTGCTACAAGTGCCCCTGCAATTACCAGCTGTAACTTTTTCGTAAAAAATCCCTGGAAACTCATCTGATATATCGTTTCTGATAAACCATGTATTATGACTGTTCCAAGTATCATTCCGAAAATCCACCAAAGGATTCTGACTTTTCCGGTAGTAAGAGAATAGAATATCCAGCCGACTGCAAGGCCGCCCGGAACCACGACCATAAATCTCACTACGATTGAAATCCACGAATAAACCATAGATTTTCCAGCTGATTCTGATGGCCGTTTCTTATATGCTGTCCATGCCAGGACTCCAAATATAACACCAAGAATAATAACTGCTGCAAGTAATTTTCCTGTCTTTCCTTCCGCATAATCACTGACCATATTGAGAATCAGCGTTCCCGGAGATGCCATATGTAAAAGCGCATTAAAGCGACCATACTGGTATTCCGCCGAGAAGAAGGTCTGCCAAAATGACTGTCCATAGGCTACAAGAATCAGATTCAACACAATACCATACAAGTACATTCCACCCAGACAAAGAATACCCATCAGCATATTTCCCGTCACACTGATTACCAGCACAATACTGAAATAGATCACCAGGTAGATGATGATATGCAGGAAGAACATTTTCACAGCCATCCCCATAATACTCAAGCTGAAAAAGCCTCGTGCAGCACCAATGCAGATCATCAGAAATTCTGCTACGATATATGGCATCAGATAATATACCAGGCCTGAAAACACTCTTTCCAGAAACATTTCTGTTCTTTTCATCGGAAGCCCATGATAATAGTCTGTTTTTTTGCCAGAATACAGATAAATAAATCCGTTCACACTATTTATGAAAGCTGCTATTGATGAAATAATCATACCCGACAGCACAAAACCATCTTTCCACAAATTATTATACAAAATCTGATTTTGTAAAGCTGAATATTGTAGATCACTCCATGAACTCAATTTCACCATACCAGTCACCGGAAATGCCAGTAAAAAACCAAGTGCTATAAATGCCGGCATCCATAACTGTCCTTTGGAAATTGTCTTTAAATATTTAGAAGAAAATATTCTGGATCTCATAACCAGCCACCTCCGTTTCACTGATAAATATTTCTTCCAGAGTCAGTGGAAGCACTTCACTGAACAATGGATTCTTCTCCTGTATCTTTGCCATAATTTCTGACCGCGTACCTCTTGCTGTAAACAATACAAGTGATCCCTGATGATCAACCTTTAATATGTCCAGTTCTTTTTTCAATTCCTCTTCCTGTTTCCTGTCTGTCAAAACACACTGTACTTTATGAATATGGAATTTCATATCTTCCAGGTCTTTACTCAAAAGCATGCCTCCTTTATGCAAAAGTCCCACATGATCACAAATGTCTTCCAGTTCTCTCAAATTGTGTGAAGCAAGAACCGGAGTAAAATCTCTGCTCATGATTTCTGCTGCAAGCAAACTCTTAACCCCCTGACGTACTACCGGATCTAATCCGTCAAATGTTTCATCACAGAGAAGATATTTTGTCCCTGCACTGATTCCAAGAAGTACCATCAACTGTTTTTTCATACCCTTAGAAAAGCTGCCGACTTTTCTTCTTTCATCAAGCTGGAACTGATTCATCAGTTTTGCAAATCTCTGCTTCTCAAATTTCGGATAATGCAGCTGGTAGAACGCAGCCATATCCAACGCTGTATAGTTTGTCGGAAAATAGCAATCATCAGATATGTAGAAAACCTGTTCTTTTGCCTTTTCATTATCAAATACTGCCATATCATCAATCTTTATTTCACCCTCATCAGGTTTCAGAATTCCTGCAATCATACGAAGAAGAGTACTCTTCCCTGCACCGTTGCTTCCAACCAGACCAAAGACCTCTCTTTCCCCGATTTCCAGCGAAACCTTACTGACTGCCATAAGCGTCCCAAATGCTTTGCTGCATCCCCTTATCTCTATCATCTCTGTTCCTCCTCATACCCTTTCTGAACCAATGTCATCAGTTCTTCTTCTGTCATACCTGTGTTGATTCCACGTCTGACAAGTTCCAGAAATTCTTTTCGAAAATCTTCTTTGCTTTTTTCCTGAATCTGCCGCGTCTCTGCAACAAAATTCCCTTTGCCTTTTACCGGATAGATCAGTCCCTCCTGCTCCAGTGTCATATAAGCTCTCTGAATCGTATTCGGGTTGATAGATAATTCCATTGCCAGCTGCCGGACAGAAGGAAGTCTGCAACCGGCCGGCAATGCTCCCTGATAGATCAGCGTCCTGAACTTTTCAGTTATCTGTTCATATATCGGACGTCTGTCCTGATAATCTAGTATTATCATTGTCCCTCCTTTCTGCTGTAAATCATTTTTTCGCATGTGTATTTAGTGTATTAATTGTTTTAATACACTTATGATATCATATATTCTCCGTAAGAGCAATCTTTCTAATTATATAATTATAAAATCTTTCTAAACCCCGAAATCTAATTACCATTATTTCTTTATATGCGGAGCGTTTTTTACTTTATTGGAACATTACGGAGTAATTTCCTATAAAGTAAAAAAAGCTCCCAGATTTTATTTCATCTGAAAGCTTTTCATTTGTATCATAATTTTTACTTTTCTCTGCTATATAACTCGTTTTGATCTTCCCTGTACTCTTTTTGTAAAATAAAAACAGCCCAAAATCATTACCATCAGTAAGATCAGGAATAATATCATGATTGCAGCCGGATTCCTGGCAATGATCCATGTATACAAATCCGGCGATATCAGTGACCAGATATTAGCCCCCATATGCAATAGCACACTGCTCCACAGACATCCACTGATATCCAGAATATATGCAAACACTATTCCAAGAAGGCTCGCATAAACAGCCTGTACCAGATTTCCATGATAGATTCCAAAAATCAGGCCAGAAATTACAGCAGCTGCTCCCATTCGCATATAATCCCGAAGTCTCAGATAGATCAGCCAGCGAAAAACGATTTCCTCTGCAAGCGGTGCTATGATTCCCATAGATAAGATCAGGAACCACATTTGTTTTCCTTCCATCAGCTGGTCCATAGATTCCTGATATTCCTGATAATTCAAAACCGACTGCAGTATTCCCACAAGCATATTGGCAAACTGAGAAAATGCCGCTCCCATTCCAAGCAACAGTAACATTTCCGGAATTTTCAACTGCCATGGTTTTTGCGAAGTTACAAGTCCGCCAATTTTTCTCGCTGCACGGTCTCTACTGTAAAACCACAGACAGGGAATCATAGCAAGTAATCCAGTCAGCCCTGTAAAAAGAATTGCATTTTGATAATAAGTATCCATTCCCCCGCCAGATTTCATGATCAGCCACAGACCTGCGTAGCCAACGATCTGTGAAATCAAAAAATGAATCCCACAGGGATATGCTACTCTCCAGATCTGTCTGACATGGCTTTGTCTGCGTCGGGGGCTCAGGCGAAAAAATCCAGTATCTCTTCAGCTGATGCCACAATCTGCAATGGCTGGGAGGCCGCAAGTTCTTCTTCTGTCCCATAACCATAAGAAACAGCCACACAATCAAGTCCTGCCTTTCTGGCGCCAAGAACATCGTGCTCCTTATCCCCTACCATGATCACCTGCTCACGGTGATGATCCAATCCAAGGCGTTTCAAGGTTTCTTCAATCACCTCTGTCTTATTTGTTCTGGCTCCATTCATTTCACTTCCCACAATTTCGTCAAAATATTCCGTCAAATTAAAATAATCTAAAATCTGTTTCACATAATATTCCGGTTTGGAAGATGCAACTGCCAGAAGGTATTTCTTTCTCCTTAATTCCTGAAGCAGCTTTTCCACACCTGGGTATGGACAATTCTCAAATATTCCAGTTGTAGAATAACGCTCTCTGTAATATTCCACTGCTTTGCGCGCAGTTGCTTCATCCAGATCTGCATACTTCATAAACTGCTCCATCAGTGGTGGGCCGATAAACACTTTCAGTTTTTCAAGATCCGACTCTGGTCTGCCAAGCTTTTCAAGCGCATACTGCACGCATTTTGTGATTCCCTCACCTGACTCTGTCAGCGTTCCATCCAGATCAAATAAGATTGCTTTATACATAATTCCTCCGATTTTTTACAGATAATTTTTCTTTTGTATCAAAAAATTCGTCTAAAAAACATTATAGGTCAGTATAACATTCTTTTTCTCTCCCGTCCACGTAAAATCTGCCGGTATCATAGCTGCAATCTCCAGCAGATTTATCTCATTGACAAGGTCATGTACTCTGACTATTTCTCCCTCTGTATCCCAGTCTTTTTCCTGTCCATTAACACGTACACTTACAATTTCTACCACTGCATTCTTCTTGATTCGAATTTCTGCATATTCTCCCTTTCCCAATTCCTGTCTCAAACATAAGAGTTTCATTTTTCGCAGACATTCTGCAGGCGGCAGACGGTACTCTTCCTTGTACTCTGTTACTGTTTCCACCTCTTCTTTCGGGACTTCTGTAAATACCGGTATTGAAGTTGCTGTTGGCGCAGGAACCGGAGTTGGAGTTGGAGTCACGGTCGGTATCCATGTTGGACTCGTTTCTGCGGGAATCGATACTACCGTACTCTCAGACTTGATGATTCTGTCTTCATCCATGATCGAACTACTTACATTTTCGTTCTCTCCTCTATACCTTTCCGTATATTCCGTTACTGAAGAACGGTTTTTTTCAGTTGTTGTGGAACTTTCCCGTGCATTCCAATTCTGTACAGGCACTTGTTCATACTCCTCATTATATGAGGATACCGTTCCTGAAGTATTTTGTTCTGATTCCTGTCCGTCATTTCGTGCTTCATCTACATAAGTATTACTGTCATTCTGTTCTGGTGTATTGCATACCGGCTCATCCTCCCATTCTTCTCCGGTTCCTTCATATTCACCGGTCCCTGTTGAAACCTCAAACCCACCAAACTCAGCTGCATATGCAGCTGAACAACTTCCATACACTGCCATTATCAGTAAACTAAAAAGCACCTTCCAAAAAAGATTGTTTCGTCCTTCCAAGAATAATTCCTGCCTCCTTCTTCCATTCCTGCCATTCTTCAGCAAATGCATCTGCTATCTGCATTCTTTTTTCTTCTGCCCTGTTTTTCCACTGTCTGTATACTGCTCTGCTTTCCTGATATCTGCCCTGTCTGCACAAAAATAATCCATATTCCAGATAGCCCTTACTATACTCCGGCTCATATGTTAACAGTTGCCGATAGTAGATTTCTGCATGATCTGCTTTGTCTGCCAGCTGCCCGTTCCACGCAAGCAGTTCCAGAATTCGAATCTGATCCTGTGTCTTCTGATAAACTTTTTGCAAATTCTGCAGCTCTTTTTCTATGTGAACATGTATTTTCTCTTTCCATATTGCAGAACCAGTCTGATATTCCATGGTAAAATACTGCGCGGTCACCGGTGTCAGCATCTGCGACAGCTCTGGCAGTTTTTCTCTGTCTAATCCTGAACCCAGAACAGCCACAAACACCACCAAAGCTACCGCCAGCGGGAAAAGTACAGCTTTCAGCCGCAAATTCAGCGGATGAATTTTACATAATTCATTTCTTGCCTCCGCGGTACCCTGCCAGCGCTTCTCCGGCTCTGTACGGCAACATCTGAAAATAAATTTCCCCAAAGCAGGACATTTCAAAAAATACCGGAATTTTTTTTTGCCACAAAGCACTTCCATTGTTTTTCCAAGTGCATAAAAATCGCTGGCTGCACTTATCTTTCCTTGCAGCTGTTCAGGGGCAGCATATCCTCTTGTTCCCTTTGTTTCTTTATAAGAAGCACTATATGAAAAAACCGCACTTCCAAAATCTACCAGATAAAGGCGTTTCTGATCTGTCATCATTATATTTGCCGGCTTCAGATCCCCATAAAAAACTGCCGGTTTCCTGGAATGAAAATATTCCAGTACCTGCAAGGTCACATCACCTATGCACAGTATCTCCTCTATGGAAAAAACATATCCTTCCCGCATATACTCTTCCAGAGATCTGCCATGTATATATTCCATGATGATGTAACAAAAGTTACCCCTCTCTGCGTAATCGATCATCTTTGGCAGACAGGGATGTTCAAGAAGTCTGAGCAGTCCGGCCTCTCTTCTGCTGCTGGCAGGCAGCTCTTTCACCGCACGAAAAATACCAAGTTCCAGATCTCGTGCAAGATACATGGAACCTTCGCCGCCCCTGCCAATCTGTTCAACGATGCAGTAGCGTCCTTTCAGTATGATTCCTGTTAGATCGATATTGATCGCTCCTTTCACTGATTTTTATAAATATCTGTATGGAAAAATGTTGGGAACTCCAACTTATAGAATTTTGAGATGAAATAAGTATAGCATAAAAAAGAATGAGAAATAATAAATTTTTTCTAAAAAAATCTCACCTTCCAGATGGGAGGTGAGACTTTAATTCAATTACATACGATCCGGTGCTGAGAACCCAAGAAGGTCGATGCTTGTTTCAAGTATATCTTTTGTAAGACCGAGAAGTTTCAGGAAGGATTCTTTCTGTGCCTGGTTTTCTTCGCTGAGAATCTTAGTCTCATGGTAAAAACTGTTGAATGCATTGGATACTTCATAAATGTATGCACAAATCTTATGCGGTGCTTTTTCTTCGAAAGCATTCTCAATGGTACTTCCGAATTTTGTCAGCTCCAGCATAAGGTTCTTCTGGCTTGCATTGACAGCCGGAAGGATTTCTCCTGCTTCAAGGTTTCCACCTTCTTCTTTATAACGATTGAGAATGGATTTGATACGAACGATCGTATACAGGATATACGGACCTGTATTTCCTTCGAAGGAAGTGAAACGATCAATATCAAACACATAATCTTTGGTTGCCTGATTGGACAGGTCACCATATTTGATTGCAGAAAGTCCTACAATCTCCGCTGTTTCTTTTGCATCCTGATCTTTGACACTTCTGTTCTCGACAATCTTATGGAACATCTCTTCGTCAATATCTGCGATGAGATTTTCCAGACGCATAACACCGCCCTCTCTTGTTTTGAACGGTTTTCCGTCTTTTCCATTCATGGTACCAAATCCAAGGAAAGAAAGTTTCGTCTCCGGTTTTACAAGTCCGGTCTTTCTTGCACAGCGGAATACCTGAATGAAATGAAGTTCCTGACGCTTGTCTACTACATAAAGAATTTCATCCGGATCAAAGAGTTTGACACGCTCTACGATCGTTGCAAGATCTGTTGTGGTATACAGAGAAGCTCCGTCTGATTTCAACAACATACATGGCGGAATTTCTTTGGTATCAGATTCTTCTTTGACATCTACTACCAGTGCTCCCTGATCTTCATATGCAAATCCCTGGTCTTTCATTTTCTGAACCATATCCGGAATATACGGCTGTGCATCAGATTCCTTTTTCCACAGATCAAAGGAAACATTCAGGTTTGCATAGTTTCTCTTGAGGTCTGTAACAGAAACCTGCATGATGTGATTCCAGAGAGCCATATATCCAGGTTTACCCTGCTGAAGCTGATGTGTTGCTTCAAGAGCTTCATTACGGTATTCTTCGTCTTCTTTGGATTTACCACTTGCACATGGATAGATTTCCTCCAGTTCGCTGATGGTAAACGGTGCTTCCTTCGGATATTCTCCTTCGTAAGTATCGTCAAAATAAACCAGTTCCGGCTTGCGGTGTTTCAGTTCTGTAATGATCAGCCCCATCTGCAGTCCCCAGTCTCCAAGATGTACATCACCGATCACTTTGTGTCCAACAAAACGTCCGATACGTTTGATACTCTCCCCAATGATTGCAGAACGAAGATGACCTACATGAAGTGGTTTTGCAACATTCGGTCCGCCGTAGTCGATAATGATCGTCTTCGGTTTCTCAGCTGTTTTTACAGAATATTTCTCATCTGCTGCCATTTTCTTCAGGTAATCAGCAAGAAATTCTTCTTTAACCTGCAGATTGATAAATCCCGGCTTCACAACTTCTGCCATTGCAAAGATCTGACTGTCTTTCAGATGTTCAACTACATCATCTGCGATCATAAATGGTGCTTTCTTATATGCTTTGGCTCCTGCCATGGCTCCATTGCACTGAAATTCACATAAATCCGGTCTGTTGGAAACGGTAACTTTACCGTATTCCGGATTGTATCCGGCTTTTTCAAAAGCAGAAGCAAGTTCTTCTGCCATTAATTCCATAAGTTTTTTCATTTTTCTGACTCCTTATTTTATACAGTTACTTTCTTTGCGCATGCAACAGCAAGTGCTCCATGTCCGATATGGCATGCAACGCTTAAAGAAAGTGGATCCATATGGATATCTATTCCAGGAAATGCTGCCTGAACTTCTTTTTTGAATTCCTCGGCCTCTTCTTTGTTTCCTGCATAGGCCATCTGCAGACACATCTCACCGGATTCTACATATTTCTTAAAACGTGTATCCCAGTCTTCCTGCATTGCTTTCATCATAACTCTCTTTGCCTGCTTCTTACCTCGCACTTTTGCATATGCATCAAGCTTCTCTCCCTGGATCTGAAGAACAGGTTTCAGATTCAGAACTGTTCCGATCGCAGCTGCAGCCGGAGTGATTCTTCCACCTTTTTTCAGATATTTCAAAGTTTCCAGAGTAATATAGATACTTGACTCCATCTTCTCTTCTTCCAGTTTTTCTTTAATCTCTGCCGCATTCTTTCCTGCATCTCTTAATGCTATTGCATCAAGTACTGACTGACGCTGCGTAACTGAGATTCTCTGGTTATTAACAACCTGCACTCTGCCATCGTAATCTCTGGCAAGCATGGTAGCTGTATCACAGGACGCACTCAGTCCACTGGACATCGGAATATGTACAATCTCATCATACTCTTCCAGCAGATTATCCCATAAACCACATACTTCAGCCGGACTCGGCTGTGAAGTAGATATGGATTCATCATTTTTCAGACGTTCATAAAAATCTTCCTGTGAAAGAGTGATTCCTTCCAGATACATCACATCGTTAATATAAAAAGGCATAGGCAGAACAGAGATTCCCAGTTTTCTTCCTTCATCCTGCGTAATACCACTGTTACTGTCTGTTACAATTGCAATTTTTCTCATACTGCATCTCCTCATGTATTTTACTTCATATCTGAATCATTGCATATTGATTATAGTCTAACACATTTTTTTCTCCATCTCAATTAAAATATCAAAAATGCCCCTCATAACAGAAAAAGAGATTGGAGTCTGTCTCTGATCAACAAACTCCAACCTCTGTCATTCACTTCTAAGTGCATCAATCGGATTTAAATCGGCAGCCTTGACTGACGGAAGTAATCCAAAGATCACGCCAATCAATGTGGAAAAAAGAACGGAACCAATGATCGCCGGTATACTGATAGCTGTCGGAGCCCCCGACAGTTCCGATACCACTTTGGAAAGTGCAATTCCAACAATAACTCCGATCACTCCTCCAATGCTTGTCAGCATGGAGGCTTCTGTCAGAAACTGAAACAGAATCACTTTCTTTCGTGCACCGATTGCTTTTTTCAGACCAATTTCACTGGTTCGTTCAGTGACGGATACCAACATGATATTCATAACGCCGATACCTCCGACCAACAATGAAATACTTGCAATCCAAATCAGCTGTGTATTGGTGCTCTCACTGAGTTTCTGCAAGTTCTTGACCTGCTGCATTACATCATCCGCTTTATATTTGTACTTGGATGTATTGGTGTTGATTCCCTGATTCATAATATCCGCTGCTGCATTTCCGGCGGAACTCATATTATCCGTTGAATCTGCTCGGATCACGGCATTCTCAGGTTCATCAAACTTAAATGCCATGGGCCAGCATTTATTCGGAATCATGACTGTTCCCATGATCATCTGATAATATTGATTGTACTCATCAATGGTTTTGATATTTGGCTGATAATCATCATTCTGTTCTACCACACCAATAACGGTAAACGGTTCGGATCCAATCTCTATTGTTTTTCCAACAGGATCTTTTCCTGCAAAGAGATTATCTGCCGCATTGCTGTCTACCAGTACAACCTTTCGCATCTCATCATAATCCTTCTGTATAAAACCACGGCCGGATCTTACCATATATCCACAGGTGTCCAGATAATTCATATCAATTCCATAAATACTTCCACCCTGAAAACTGGTATTTTCATAATATACGCTGCTGGTATATGTACGGCTGTAAAAGAATGTCGCATTCTCCACATGATCCAGATTCATAACATCTTCTTTCTGCTGATCTGAGAGAAGCGGCGGTTCCGTACCATCGGTCATTCCATACTCCGGATCATAATCACTGTCACCATAATTCAGACTCACAGAAACTGTATTATTTCCCGCACCGATCAGGTCTTCCTTGATCTGTTCACTTGTTCCCTTGATCGTAGACACGATCGCAATGATCGATGCAATACCAATAATGATACCCAGCATAGTCAGAAAAGATCGCATTTTATGAGACCAGATTCCCTGAATGGATATCCTCATATTTTCAAGCATAAAATACCACCTTTCTAATATCCATAGATCTCACTGGAAGAAACTTCCTTGGTCTTTGCACCTTCTTTTACCGTGTCACCATACGGAAAAGCAATCTTATCATCTCTGGTGATTCCACCGGTTATCAGTACACTGTAGCCGCCATTTACATTACCACCTACGGTAAGCACCTGTTTCTTCAGCACTCCGTTGTCATCCTTGTATACATAACTGGCTCCATTTTCTGACCGTACAAATGCCCTGTCCAGAACAATTCCTTTGCTCTGTGTATTATTTGTCAGAGAAATCGTCAGCCAGTCTTCGTCCGATACTTTGACGGTTTTGTCCGGAATCGTTGCAATATATGTATAATAAGATACATTTGGATTTCCATTGCCGGAATAATTATCACCTGAAACCGGATACTCAGATACATCGATCACCTCTGCTTCAAAATCACCATTCTGACTTGAACAGTTCAGTATCGTACCTTCCTTAACCTGATCCAGCATCAGTTCACTGACTGTACCTTTTACGTAGTAACCTTCTTTGCTTTTGATCGTCATAAAAGAATTTCCATCAGATGCGCCAGTCACCGGATCGCCTACTTTTGCAACCGTTCCGTCCAGCTTGCTGTATATTACCTCTTTTTTTACTTTTTTCTCGAGTTTCTCAATATTCAGTTTACTTTCTCTGATGTCCAGTTTCAGGCTGTCAATCTTAGTCTGCTGAATCTTGATCGCCTCATCACGTGAGATAGATGCCGAACCACCATCATCTCCACCGCCGCCTCCGTCTCCGCCTCCATCAGCCGGTGGCTTCTCATAATGAGATGCCCCGTCCAGCGAAAACTCAACTTCAGAGTTATCGGTTACCATTTTTTCCAGCAGGCCTCCATCTACAAGATAATAGCCTGTGCAGGATTCTTTACGGTCCAGCAGATTTGTTATCGTATCATTTTGATGAAACTCCAGCTGATACCAGTATCCTTCTCTGCCAGGTTCCTTCGTACCATCAGCCTGAAAAGCAGCCATTTTATTCAAAAAGGATCCCTTCGCAACTACATAGCCTTTTGCAGAACTGCAGAGGAATACATATGGATCATCCTCTGTACCTGTTCCGGTATAGGGTTCTGTATTTTCATCCAGAACCTGATAAAACATCGGACTTCCATCCGTCAGATCATCTGTTCCAGTATCCGGTTCTGTGTCAACGATCTCGATTTCGTCTGTGAAATCTCCATCGGCATTATCATCCGGTATATTCGTCGGCTCCGGACTGATCGTTACTGTGGTATCATTTCCTGTCGTATCCGGCTCTTCAAACTCAACCTTCACATCTGTACTACTGTTGTCTGATGAATCTGCATTTCCATCTGAACTGTTCTCAGAGCCGCTCTCTGTTCCCTGTGTTTGTGCAGCTGCACTTTCGGAATCCTCAACAGCAGTCTCTTCTGTATTTGCAGATTCTATATCTGTCTTCTCCACAGCAGCCGCCAGAACCGGCTGGATAATTGCAGCCAGATAATTGCCCTTCACACTTCCACCCGTCGAAGCAGTTTCATTACTGTCATCCATCGCACTGCTTGTATCTGTATCATCCGATGTGCTGCCGGAAGTATCCAGTGTCTCCCCATCACTTTCTTCTATCTTACCGCCGTTTTTCAGGCTGCTCAGCCTGTTAATCGCTTTATTCAGATCCTGTTCCTGCTGTTTTTGTTTCAGCTTGGCTATATTCAGTTCCATCTGAACAAGTGTCATATCAAAAGACATCAACTGATCCCCTTTTTTAACGGAATCCCCCTTTGATACATAGACCTCCTTAATGATCATATCTTTGTCTATGTTAACACTCTGCGTCGCACTGGTAACAATATTTCCATTAAGATTTGTATCATCCATGTAATACTGACCGGCCAGACTGTCAACGCTTACAACAGACACCGTTTTCTGATGAGACTTTTTATAATAGACTGCTCCGCCGGCAGATCCTCCTGCGACCAGAGCTGCGATCAGGATACCTATGATGATTTTTTTCTTCATGAACTACTTCACCTCTTTTTCCTTCAGCTCTCCATCGCGAATCATCACAACCCGCTTTGCATGTGCAGCAATGTCCGGATCATGAGTGATCATAAGGACTGTAACCCCCTCATCATTCAGCTTCTGGAAAAGCTCCATGACCTGAGCACCTGATTTACTGTCAAGTGCTCCTGTTGGTTCATCTGCCAGAAGGAGTTTGGGGTTATTTACGATTGCCCTGGCAATCGCAACTCGCTGCATCTGTCCACCGGAAAGCTGGTTCGGCTGAAAGTCTACACGATCAGCAAGTCCTACTCTTTCCAGTGCCTTCATTGCCCGCTCCCGTCTTTCTTTCTTCGGGACTTTGGCATAATTCAATGGAAGTTCTACGTTAGCAAGCGCAGACTGTCTTGGAAGAAGGTGGAAACTCTGAAATACAAATCCGATCTTATTAAGTCGGATATCTGACATATCATTTTCTGAACAGTTGAGAATGTCCTGTCCATCCAGAAAAAATTTCCCTTCTGTCGGCTTATCCAGGCATCCTATAATATTCATGAGTGTTGTTTTTCCTGATCCGGATGGTCCCATGATTGCCACATATTCTCCCTCTTCCATGGAAAAATTAACGTCCTTCAGAACCGGCACACTCATCTTTCCCTGCTGATAGTTCTTAAAGATTCCCTTTAATTCCAAAATCATTGTGCTTCCTCCGTATCCTCCTCTACCGGCATAAGATTATCATCCAGTATCTCACCTGAATCGGAACTTCCGTCTGTCATATTCATTGATTCATCCGATGAACTGTCATCCACAATGCTGTCATCAACTGCTTCCGGATCATCAACAACGGTTCCGTCATCGCTCATTTCATATTCACTGACACCCTCTGTATCAGCCGTATCCGGAAGAGGATCTTCACTGAAGCTGCTATCATCCAGCGGCTGCATATCTATGTTGCCTGTATCCATTGCATCTTCTATATTAGTCGTCGTAGACATTCCCTCCTCAAGTATATCAGACGGATATGCTATACAGTCATCCTTGGAAAGACCATCTGCAATCTCATATTCTCCAAGTTCTTCATCATGCTGTCCCAGAATCACACTACGTTTCTCCAGTTTGCCCTTCTTATCTGCTGCCCACACATACGGACTGTCTGTATCTGCATCAACAATATAAACCTCACTTAACCAGATTCCTGTCTTTTGACTTTCCTGTCCTTCATCCATCTCAATATAAACATGCTGGCCAAGCATCAGCCCGTCTGATGAATCGAGATTTACATAAAACGGATAAGTACTGGTACTCGTCTGAGAATCACTGCTGTCCGTCATTCCGTAAAAAGAATTGTTATTATTGCCGGAAGATGCACTGTCCTTATCAATCGTTCCCATGGTCCCCTTCCAGGTCTGACTGTCATCCACACGAGATCGAATGATTACCGGTTCGCCCTCAACAATGCTGTTTACATTTAATTCATTGACTGTACCTTTTATACGGTAAGCACCTGTACTCAGAATTGTAATAAATGCATTGCTGCCCCCGCTGCTGCTATCATCAGAAGAAGAATCTCCTGAATCTGTATCATCCACGCTGCTGTTATCCTCTGTTGTCAGCTTCGATGTATCGATTTTCTGGATAACACCATCAATTGAACTCCGGACTTCTGTATTGCCGGTCGCGCTTTGGAGTTTGTCAATCTCAGCCTGCTTGCTTTTCTGACTGTATTCATTTTTCTTGAGATTCATTTTGTTTGTCTCAATCTCAATCGTATAAGAAAGCTGATTATCCTGACTTGCTTTTTTCTTTTCTTTTTCAAGCGTGGCAATCCGCTCGTTCAGACTGCTTGCCTCATTTTTCAGGCGGTCAAGGTCAAGCTGTGCTTCTTCCAGGCTCTCCTGAATGCTGCTCAGATCATATTCAAACAAAAGCTGCCCTTTCTTGACCTGATCACCGGTCTTAACCTGGACTTCTTTTACTGTCCGTCCACTCTCCAGTTCTACAGAAACAGTCTCCTGAGGCTCAACTACTCCTGCATAGCGGTTGGAAACTCCTGATGTCTGTCCGGTAAGGTCGCTTATTTTGGTTACATATACAGAATCTCCACTTGTCTCCTGCTGCCCAAATACGCCCATTTTCCAACATACTCCAGCAGCAGCGCCGCCACCAATTATCAATATCCCGAGAAGGATTAAAATACGTTTTTTCATAAATCTGTGTTTCCTCCTATCAGTCCAGACATTACTGACTTAATGATACACTATTCATGTGTTTACTTTGTAAAAATCACTTTTTAACTTATATATCATATCAGATTACACCTGAAAATGAAAGAGCTGTACAAAATCATCCCGGTTTTCACAATATTTTCATAAATGTCTTCCAAAACAGCATAAAATTACCATTTTTTGACTTTTCCATGCTTATCTGATAAAATATAAAGGATTATTTTTGAAAGGAAAGATACCTATGAAGATCGCAAAAGGTCTGATGCCATTTCTGCTGATTATCCTGGCTGTCATATGTTTGACCGGCTGTTCCCACGTGGATAAGACAGATGTACAGGCAGTTATCACAAATGAACTGGATCTATTGAAAAATCTGGACTCTGATACGACCCAGAAATATGTATCCTACAAAGAACTTTTTCCCGACGCTACCAAAGAGATCAAACTCTCAAATGAAGTAAAAGAAGTCTTTTCTCTCTTCTTCCAGAATTTTGATTACGAAATTCTGAGTGTAAACGTCGACAACGATAAAAAAGAAGCCACAGCTTCCCTGCGCTTATCCACAATAGATGCAGCCTCTCTTGCCAAAGATTACGGCGAAGCTTCTCTGAAAAATGCAATTCTCAAAGCGGCTGACAGCGAAGAACAGGCTACAGAAAAAAACACAGATTCCATGGAAGAACGTTATCTCCTGCTGGATCAACTCCTCAGCAATAACAATTATGCTACCGTAGAACGAGAATGTACTGTGGAACTTTGTAATAAGGGAAGTAATGATGACAAAGACGAATGGGAGATCATACGTTCACACTCCCTGGAGAACAATCTTGTCGGCGGTCTGATGACTTATCTGTCTGATAACAACCTCCTCTCACCTGAGGAAACCCTGACCGTCTATCTGAATACCCTTAAAACAATGAATACAGAACAAATGGGCAATTATCTTGGAATCGAAAGCCTGTTCAATACTTCCGATACAGACAAGAATTCTATTGCTACCGCACTGGTGGAGCTTTTTCACTCTACTTTTGATTTCAATATTTCCAGCTGTGACGAAGAAAGCTACAATGCTGTCATTCAGACTAAGATCACTACCTTTGACAGCAATGCGATCCTTACTGCCTATCAGAATGAACTGGATACTTATCTGAGTTCTGCCGATGCTGTAATTGATGGTTCTGTCAAACGTTATGAAAAATCCATGCAGCTGCTTCTGTCAAAAATCAAATCAAATACAGCGACTGTACAGACTGCTGCTGTTTTCCATCTTACCAATGATGGTGTTTCCTGGAAACTCCAGGACAGCAATGCTGCAATCGGAAATGCCATTTTCGGAACGCTCAGCAGTACTCCGGTATCCGAAGAAGCAAACGATACCGCTGATTCCTCTGAACAAAACTAATTTTTATACTTCAAAACGGCCGTCCCACATCCGGGACAGCCGTTTTCTTTTATATCTGCAGCCTATTTGCTGCTCTTATTCTTCTGTTGTTTCTTCTTTAGCTGTTTCAAGCCCAAGTTCCTCAAGCTGTTGTTCGCTTACCACACTCGGTGATTCTGTCATCAGACAGGAGGCATCTTTTACTTTCGGGAATGCAATGACATCACGAATACTGTCAACTTTTGCCATCAGCATAACCAGACGGTCAAGTCCATATGCCAGTCCAGCGTGAGGCGGAACTCCATATTTGAATGCATTCAGAAGGAAACCAAACTGTTTGTAAGCTGCATCTTTCGTAAATCCAAGCATCTCAAACATTTTTTCCTGAATATCATTCTGATGGATTCGAACACTACCTCCACCGATCTCATTACCATTCAATACGATATCATAAGCTTTTGCACGGATTTTTCCAAGATCTCCACTCTCGATCAGTGGGATATCCTCTTCCATCAACATCGTAAATGGATGATGCATTGCTGTATAGCGGTTTTCTTCTTCACTCCACTCAAGAAGCGGGAACTCTGTTACCCATACGAAGCGATATTCGTTTTTGTCAAGAAGATCCATCTGTTTTGCAAGTTCTACACGAAGAGCACCAAGAACATCATATACGACTTTGTTCTTGTCTGCTGCAAAGAGAAGCAGATCTCCCGGTTTACCTTCCATCGCCCGAACCAGAGCATCCATCTCTTCCTCTGTCATGAATTTAGCAAAGGAAGATTTGCGTGTACCATCTTCTGCAATAGCGATGTAAGCAAGACCTTTTGCACCATAAGTCTTGGCGAAATCAACAAGCTTGTCAATCTTCTTACGAGGCATGCTTCCCTGGCCTTCTGCATTGATACCACGGACACTTCCACCAGCCTCCAGCGCATTCTTGAATACTACGAATCCGCAATCTTTCACTACTTCACTTACATCATGCAGTTCCATACCAAAACGCATATCCGGTTTGTCAGAACCGAAACGGTCCATAGCTTCCTGCCATGTAATTCTCTGAATTGGAAGCTTGACATCCACATCCAGAACTTCTTTAAACAGATAAGCAAGGAATCGCTCATTTACATCGATAACATCGTCTACGTCTACAAAGGAAAGCTCCATATCGATCTGTGTAAATTCCGGCTGACGATCTGCACGAAGGTCCTCATCACGGAAACAACGTGCGATCTGAATGTAACGGTCATATCCGGAGCACATCAGAAGCTGTTTGTACAGCTGCGGAGACTGTGGAAGGCCGTAGAAAGAACCTGGGTGAATTCTGGACGGAACAAGATAATCTCTCGCACCTTCCGGTGTACTCTTACCAAGCATTGGTGTCTCAACTTCCAGGAATCCTTCATCTGTGAAGAATTTACGGGTAAGCATCATTACTTTGCTCTTCATCATCAAATTTCTCTGAAGGTCCGGTCTTCTCAGGTCAAGGTAACGGTATTTCAGACGAATTTCATCTTTTGTCTTGCTGTTCTCTTCGATCGGGAAAGGCGGAACCTCAGACTCTGCGAGAATTCTTAAAGATTCTGCACGGAGTTCCAGTGCACCTGTAGCAAGATTTTCATTTACAGCACCACCGCGATTCTCAACTGTACCAGTAACTGCGATTACAAACTCACTTCTCAGTTTGCCTGCTTTTTCAAAACCTTCCTGGTCAATGCTGCCATTTTCAAAGATCACCTGCATGATACCGGAACGGTCACGAAGATCAACAAAGACAAGACCTCCTTTGTTACGTGCCTTCTGCACCCATCCCATCAGGGTTACTTTGCTGCCGACCATATCCTTTGTTACTTCTGCACATCGGCATGTCCTGTGCAGACCTTTCATACTTTCAGCCATGATTTTTCTCCTTTTTGAAGCACTTATTTATTAAAGAATTCTACAAATTCTGTATATCCTTCCGCTGTCATCTGTTCCTTCTGGAATTTCTTATTTTTCTTCATGATAGAAATGTTGACCTGAACACCATTCTTACGTTCTTCTTCTGCCTGTTTCAGAATCGGAAGAAGTTTATCAGCCGGCATGTTCTTCTCGATCAGATACACTTTCTTAGCTGCATTTGTCGGGATTTCATACCCTCTCTCCAGAAGCAGCATAACGATTCTCTCAAATCCAATGGAAAATCCGCATGCAGATGTATTCTGTCCGGTGAATTTACCGATCATCTCATCATAACGTCCGCCGCCACCAACAGAACCGCCAAACTCATCCATTGCGATCTCAAAGATCGGACCTGTGTAGTAAGACATTCCACGAACCAAAGTCGGATCAAAGGAAATCTTAAAGTCTGCATTTTTCACAGAATCAACTGCTGTGATGATGGTCTCAAGATCTTCTGCTACTTTCGGATCCAGAACATCACTCAGTTTTTCTTTGCAGTAACGTACGCCTTCAATATCAGTTGTAATTTCTTTGAACATACCAAGATAGATATCAATACTGTCTTTGCTGAAACCTTCTTTTTCCAGTTCTTCAGCTACACCTTCCAGACCAATCTTGTCCATCTTGTCCAGAATGATGAAAACTGTATCAAAGCTACCTTCCGGAAATCCACTGTACTGTGCCATAGCTTTCAGGATTTTTCGGTCATTGATACGGATCGTGAAATTATGGAAATCCAGTTTGCCAAGCAATGTCGTTGTTGCCATGACAAGTTCAATTTCTGCAAGATAAGTAGGCTCACCAAGAATATCAATATCACACTGCATAAACTGGCGGAAACGGCCTCTCTGCGGACGGTCCGCTCTCCAGACATTGCCCATCTGAAGTGCCTTAAACGGAGTCGGAAGCTGTCCTGCATTGTTGGAATAATATCTGGAAAGCGGTACAGTCAGATCATAACGAAGGCCTGAATCAACCAGATCAGCCTCACACTCTGCTGTATCCAGTTTCAGTTTTTCTCCTCGTTTCAGAATCTTGAAGATCAGTTTCTCATTCTCTCCACCCTGTTTGCTGCTGAGATTTTCGATATGCTCCACACATGGTGTCTCAATTGCAGAAAATCCAAATTTTCCATATGTTTCACGAATCATGTTCATCACATAATTACGAATTTCCATCTCTTTTGGTAAAATGTCTTTCATACCGGTAACCGGTTTCTTCTTTAACGCCATACTGTCCTCCTGTTATTTGTTATTGTGTACAACTCTCTGAAATGCAAGAAAAACTTCCATATCAAAATTTTTGATCTCATCGATCATAAGCTCTATCACTGTACTGACATCAAACGCTCTTCTGTAAGGTCTGTCTGAGCTCAGTGCCGCATAAACATCGCAGACACGCAAAATTCTGGCTCCAAGCGGAATGCTGTCCCCTCTGAGATTCGACGGATAGCCGCTGCCATCATAATTTTCATGATGATACAAAACACTCTGAAGTACCAGCTCTGAATACCCCTGATCCTTCAGTTCTTCATATCCCAGCGAAGAATGCATACGGACATACTTCAGTTCTTCTATCAGAAGGGGATCATTTTCCTGTCCGTTGATATAGCCGGTAAGCTTCAGCTTCCCAATATCATGGAGCATTCCGGCAATCGCCATCTGATAACAGAACTCCTCGTCCTGCCCCAGTTCGGCAGCTACAGCATACGCAAGATTACTGACAGCAATTCCATGATTCAGTTCCTCAGAAAGATCAAAATCCAGCAATCTGTCACCAGACTTGAATATTTCCGCCTGTCCCGGCTCTTTCTCTGCTGTCTGCAATACGTCCACCTCCTGCTGTCATAACCAGGTATTGATTCCTTTGCGTTTTCGTTCTATCATTTCATCAATACGGTCAATGTAATTTGTAACATCTTTGACATTTTCCACACGTTCAATACGTTTGCCCTGATCAAAGACAAGCTTGGAAGAACCGCCGGCCCCCAAAGCGATGATCGGCTGTTTTTCCTCCATAATTAGTATATTGTAAATCCCGGCTTTGTCAACCTTTGCATAGCCAACATTCTCAAAATTTCCCTTCATATTCTTCTGTCTGTACAGATAATAAGGACCCATTTCCATTTCGTAGGCTGTTTTCATGGTCATATCCATGATTTCCTGGTTGTTCTCAAAAGTCATTTCCTGATATTTATCTTTAAAAATATTCAGTCGTGCCGCCCTCTTAACAGCAAGGGAATGTACGGTTATGCTGTCTGGTGCAAGTGCTTTCACTTCATTCAATGTGTTTTCTACCATTATCTTATCTTCTCCAGGCAGACCAACGATCAGATCCATATTGATGTTGTCAAAACCACACTCTCTTGCAAGCATAAATGCCTGCTTTGTTTCCTCTACTGTATGACGTCTTCCAATAATATCCAGCGTTTCCTGATTCATCGTCTGTGGATTTACAGAAATCCTTGTAATCGGATAATTGCGGATCATCATCAGCTTTTCTCTGGTAATACTGTCCGGTCTTCCTGCTTCAATCGTAAATTCTGCAAGATTCTCGCAGCAAAAATTCTCCATCAGTGCATCCAGAAGGACTTTCAGCTGCTCCGGTTCCAGCGTTGTCGGTGTACCTCCTCCAATATAAACCGTATCCAGTTTTCTGCCTTTTGCTTTCATGATTGCAGCAACTTCTTTTATCTCTTTGCAAAGTGCTTCCAGATACTGGTTCACACGGTTCTTCCACTGTTTCAATGGATAGGAACTGAAAGAACAGTAAAGACATATACTCGGGCAGAACGGGATTCCCACATACAGACTGTAACCATTTTCATAATCAATATCTTTGAGAATCTCTCTTTCTCTGTTCGCTATTGTGATCGCAAGTGCTGTTTTCTGCGGACTCACCATATAGCGCTCTCTCATTTCCTGTGCCGCTTCCGTATTCTTCATACCAGATTCAATCAGTCCCATTGCAAGTTTCGCCGGCCGGATACCTGTCAGGTTTCCCCACGGAAGTGTTTTCCCCGTCAGCTTTACTAATAACTTGTACAGTGCAATCTTAACAATATCCTTACGCTCCTTACGAATCGCATGTGCACGTTCTTTTGCCTCACTGTCATCAGCATCCACACAAGAAATAAGGGCATCCGAAGACTGCCCTTCTATAAACTCTGCACTTGTCACGCCTTTATTCTCATGGTCCTCATACCGGATCACACAGGAATCACCCTGCTTTTCAATCCGAAAATAAAGATCACAGCCCGCTTCCTCTTCTTCATAGAAAGAACAGATCTCACTTCCCGGATAAAACGCACGGATCAGTTCATATATATCGTGTTCAAACTCTCTGTCCTGAAACAGAATACCAATCTTATACAAATGGATTATACCTCTTTTCATAACCAATCGTTGTTGACGTATCATGTCCCGGATAAACTTCCGTATCATCCGGAAGTGCTTCCAGCAGTCTGTGCAGACTGTTTACAATTGCCGCGGTGCTTCCCTCCGGAAAATCAGTTCTTCCCACCGACCCACAGAAAACAGTATCTCCGCTGAACAAAACTCCTTCATCTTTCAAATAATAGCAACAGCTTCCTAACGTATGTCCGGGAGTCTCGATCATCTGAATCGAAAAACCTGCCAGTTCCACAACCTGAAGATCCTTAAGATAGACATCCGCCTTCAATGTATAGCTGCTCATGTGAAATGCTGTCAGATTGATTCTTGGATCCTGCAGCGTCTTTTCTTCTTTGGCACATGCATAAATTGGAATATTATATTTCTTTTTGATTTCTTCTGCTGCAAGAATATGGTCAAAATGACCATGTGTCAGAAGAATTGCAACCGGTCTGCCCTGCATTTCAAGAACCTTCTGTTCGATTCTGTCGGCATTATCGCCCGGATCAACGATCAGCATTTCTTCTGTTTCTTTATTTTTCAGGAAGTAACAGTTCGTAAACACACTTCCAACAATACATTTCTGTAAATCCAGTCTTTTCATACTATTATCCTCATCTAAATCAACCGGTTGTACGTTCTACGTCGATCACACTTTCTACCTGACGTATCTTGGCAACAAGTGATGAAAGCTCTTCTTTGCTTCCAATCTCAAAGCTGATTGAAATCGTCGCCTTTTCCTGCTTGCTTGTACGGCTGTTAATGCTTCTCATATCAATCTTTCTCTCTGTAAAGATTTTGGAAAGATCCACCAGAAGACCAGTACGGTTATTTGCATAGACCTGAATCTCAGCCATATATTTCTCAGAACCTTTATTGTCCGTTGGCTGCCATTCAGCTTCGATCAGACGGGATCGATCCATTTCCGACATATTCAGCACATTCACACAATCTGTACGATGAATGGTAATTCCCCGTCCCCTTGTAACAAATCCAACGATTTCGTCTCCAGGGATCGGACTGCAGCACTTTGAAAAACGAACTGCAACATCATGGATACCTTTTACAACGATACCACCTTTGTTTTTGGTAACATGCAGTTTCTCCTGTGCTTCCCCAGTAGCCTCCAATACCTGCTCGTCTGTAAGATTCTTCTGATTTTCTTTATCATAAGCTTCCATCAGCTTATTGAAGACCTGTCCTTCTTTCAGACCACCATGGCCGATTGCAGCCAGTACAGAATCCCAGTCACGGAATCCATATTTACGCATAACGGATTCCAGGAACTGCGGTTTTGTATAGATTCCAAGTTTATATCCTTTGGACTTGGCATACTGTGTCAGCATGTCTTTGCCTTTCAGGATGTTATCTTCTTTCAGTTCTTTCTTGAACCACTGATTGATCTTATTCTTTGCCTGTGTGCTCTTGACAAGATTCAGCCAGTCACGGCTCGGTCCCTGTGAATTCTGTGAAGTAATGATCTCAATACGGTCCCCATTTTTGATCTGATACTCAATTGGAACCAGTTTACCATTGACACGCGCCCCAACCATACGGTTACCAACAGCACTGTGTACACTGTAGGCAAAATCAATCGGTGTAGATCCATTTGGCAGGTTCTTGACATCTCCCTGCGGTGTGAAACAATAAACACTGTCTGCAAAAAGATCTAAGTCATTCTTAAGAAGACTCATAAATTCTCTGTTGTCAGACATATCTTTCTGCCATTCCAGAATCTGACGCAGCCAGTTCAGTTTCTCTTCTTCTCTCTTATCAACAGGTACTTTACCATCGGATGATTCTTTGTATTTCCAGTGTGCAGCAATACCATATTCCGCAGTCTTGTGCATCTCAAATGTGCGGATCTGAATTTCAAATGGCTGTCCGTTCGGGCCGATCAGCGTCGTATGCAGAGACTGATACATATTTGGCTTCGGCATGGCAATATAGTCCTTGAACCTGCCCGGAATCGGTTTATACATCTCATGGATGACGCCAAGTGCCGCATAGCAGTCTTTGACAGTATCTACCAGGATACGTACTGCAAACAGATCATAAATCTGATCGATCGTCTTGTCCTGGTTGACCATCTTTTTATAGATACTGAAGAAATGTTTGATTCTTCCGTCAACCTGCGCTTTAATGGATGCCTCATCCATATGCTGCTTGACCTGTTTAACGATATTGTTTACAAACTCCTGTCGTTCACTTTTACGAAGAGCAACTTTATCCACCAAATCATAGTATACATCTGGTTTCAGATATTTCAGCGAAAGGTCATCCAGCTCTACTTTGATTTTGGAGATACCAAGTCTCATAGCGATCGGTGCATAAATATCCATCGTTTCACGGGCTTTTTCCTGCTGTTTCTCCGGTCTCATATACTGCAGGGTGCGCATATTATGCAGGCGGTCTGCAAGCTTGATCAGAATAACACGGATATCCTTTGCCATGGCAAGAAACATCTTTCGAAGGTTTTCTGCCTGAAGTTCTACTTTATCAGCTGAATAGCTTAACTGTCCCAGTTTGGTAACGCCATCCACCAGAAGTGCAACTTCTGCACTGAATTCCTTCTCTACTTCTTCTATTGTCATCCAGGTATCTTCAACTGCATCATGAAGAAGACCTGCAACGATCGTTTCTTTGTCCAGCTCAAGATCTGCAAGTATGATTGCCACACAAAGAGGATGTATGATATACGGCTCTCCTGATTTTCGCTTCTGATCTTTGTGGGCTTCCCTGGCCACTTCGTAGGCTTTCTGTATCATGGAAATATCCGTAGAAGGGTGATATTTCTTCACGCTGGCTATCAGCTCCTCATACAAAACCTCCGGGCTGGTAAAATCCTGCATGGTTTTGACCGCTGCATCTGCTTTTTTTACGGATTCAAGCTTTTCCTGTTCTGCCTTGTCCATTGTTTTTTCAAGCTGTACATTCTCTTTCTTATCTGCCATTATCTCCCACCTGCCTGCCGTTATTTATTACTGTTCACGCTGTTGCCGCCGCAGAATCATTTACCTTCGTATCTGATCACAGAAGCCACATCATAACCAGCGAGTCTTTCGCGTCCTTTTAATCCTGCAAGCTCCATAAGGAAAACAACTTTGACTACTTCACCGCCAAGTTCTTCTACCAGCTTAATTGCAGCTTCCACCGTACCACCGGTAGCGATCAGGTCATCAATGATTGCTACTTTCTGTCCTGGTTTGATAGAGTCTTTGTGCATCTCTATAGTTGCACTTCCATATTCCAGATCATAGCTTCTGGAAACAGTCTCACATGGAAGTTTGCCTTTTTTGCGAACCGGTACAAATGGTTTATGAAGATTATATGCAATCGGCACACCAAAGATAAAGCCTCTGGATTCAGTTCCTACGATTACATCTACATCCGTATCCTTGAGACAATCCTGCATGGAATCAATTGCAAGCTGAAGTCCATCTGCATCCTGCAGAACACTTGTAATGTCTCTGAAAATAATACCCGGTTCCGGAAAATCCGGGATACTTCTTACGTAATCTTCTATTTTTTTCATTTTTGCGTACCTCGCTTTTCTTTACATATAAATCTGGTTTATAATTATATCACTTTTTTATGGCAGAATCAATGACTAACCCATTTTGTCGGCTGTTCAGACCATTCTGTGTAAATTATGAAGTAATTTTCTGCAACATAAAAAAGCCACCTGCTCACAGGCAGGCAGCCTTTCTAATTCTTAATTGTTTTTTTATTAGTTCCAGATTGAAGAGTAAGCTTTCAGTATTGCATCTGCTCTGGCAGTTGTTACTGTATTCAATGCTGACTGGATCGCCTTATATGTATTCGGGCGCTGGCTGCTCAGTGCAGCTCCATTCAGCATATAATCCTTCACAGATTCAGCAAAATATTCCGCAGCATTCTGTGTTGCATATGCTTTGTTATATCCAGTGAATTTTGCTTTTTCACTGTTATATACAGATGCGAATGCACTGCTCTGATCTACGTTGCCTGCAATAAATGCAAGGAAATGTCCAAGCTCATGATAAATTGTCTCATCTGCTTCCTGGATCGTGATGCTTCGTGATCTTGCATCAAAATGTCCTGCATAAGCGGCATTCGGATCAACCGTTACCGTAAATCCCATTCTTGCATACGCATTCAGTACTCTGCTGTCCATCTTCGGTGCAATAGAAGCAACATTGCTGATCGTATGCTTGGATGCCTTCTGACTGGAGGTCTTTGCTGAACCAGAGTTCTGAGTTCCGGAACTCTGGAATGAAACTTCCTGCATCTGCGCATTCTGCTGTGAAGCTGCAACTGTTGTTGTAGTCTTGACTGTTGTTACTATTTTCTGTGTGACAACTTTCTGTTTGGATTTCTTTGTGTACTTCTCAGTCGTTGCTGTCTGTACAGTTGTCTGTGTCTTCACAGTCTTCTTACCACTCTTCCTGGTTTTGGTAGTTGTTTTTTTCTTTTTTGGAAGTTTTTTGGTGTATGACTTCTTCGATGCTTTTTTCAGTTTTACTTTCTTTCTCGTTGTCTTCGTTTTTCTTTTTGTCTTCGTTGTTACCTTTGGCTTGGATGCCAGCGGCGTATCATCACCGGTAATTGTCGTTTCGATCACCGGATCCGTATAACTGGAAAGCTCTGGTATGTCAGAAGACTGCATCACCATCGAAAAACTTCCTGCGGCAATCACCGCGGCTGCTGCAACACATCCTGCTGCAACTTTTTTCCTCGTAAGGAATTCTTTGATTTTCATTTTTCTTTTCATATTATCACACCTTTCAGATATCGACGTATGAAATACAATATTGTTCACAGCAATCCAGTCGCCGGAACATCAGAGTTATTTATATTTTAACACACAAAAAAACCGTTTAATTAAATTAAACGGCCGCATATGTTAATTCGGCTTCTCTCTTCTGTAGTCCATAATACGTCACTAAATCGGATTTTAATGCGGCAACCGGCTGCCTTAGTCTCACGACCTTAGACCCGTGGCTTTGCGTCCCTGCCTTTCAGCAGGTTTGCCTTTATGCTGTAAGTATAGTTTTTTTTTCAGTGAATGTCAACATTTTTTCCTGTATATTTCACATTTCTGTAATAATTCAAAAAATCAAAAACCTCTTAAGGAATATTGCCTGTAAACATCTACTCTGCTATACTTAATTCAAAACAAACACAAGTAAATATTTCATATTATCAAGGAGCAGTCACATGAACCGATTCATTCGCTTACGACTCCTTGCCATGCTATTGTGTCTGCCTTTTCTGTTAATATTTATTTCAGGCTGCGGATCTTCTTCGCAAAAAAAAGATGAACCCCCTGTCTATTCCCCGCTCCAGGTTCTTGTTCCTGAAGCCACCGGAAAAGAAACTATTGGCTCATCGCCTATGATACTGGATGTATCCAATATCAGCCAGGGCTACTTTATTGCCCAGTCCGATTCTTCTGACCTGACATGCAGTTTGCAGATCATTTCTCCTTCTGGTGCACTTTATTCTTATTTTATTGCACCCGGAGAATCCGCAACCGTCACTTTTACAGAAGGCAGCGGTGATTACACAATTACCGGTTACCAACAGGTACAGGGTGACCAGTATGCAGCTCTTTACAGCGAAACAGTTACCGTACAGCTTGAAAATGATTTTCTGCCTTTTCTCTATCCAAATCAATATGTAAACTTTACACCGGACAGCAAAGCCAGCCAGCTTGCGCTCTCCCTGATCGATGAGGACACCGTTGATGTAGATGCATTGCAGCAGATTTACGATTATGTTGTGTCAAATCTGACTTATGATTATGAAAAAGCAGATACTGTGACCACCGGATATCTTCCCGATGTCGATGAAACCCTGAAAACAGGCACCGGCATCTGTTTTGATTATGCCGCGCTCACCACGGCCATGCTCCGAAGCTGTGATATTCCATGCAAACTTCAGATTGGTTATGCCGGAGATATCAAGCATGCCTGGATCGATGTATATATACGCTCCAAAGGCTGGGTCAATCAGGCAGTATCCTTTAAAGGAGATACCTGGACACTTATGGATCCTACCTTTGATTCCAACAGCGATGACAAAGAAGCTATTCAGGATTACATTGGAGATGAAAGCAATTACACTGTACAATTCACACGTTAATGGCAAAGGAGATTTTTTATGAAATACACATTAACAGCCCGGGAGCTCAGTAACTTTTTCGGACAGCTTGGAATGCTGATTCATTCAGGCATTTCTGTAACAGAAGGCTTGGCGATTCTTCAAGATGAAAGTCAGACGGATACAGACCGTGAAATCATCACCGCGCTGCTCACTTCCATGGAAGAAACCGGAAGTCTTACACAGGCAATGGAAACTTCCGGAAGATTTCCCCATTCTTCTGTTTCTTATATAAAGACCGGTGAAGAAACAGGATGCCTGGACGAAATTCTGAACAGCCTGACTCTGCACTATGAACAGGAACAGGAAGTTTCCGAACAGATTCGAAGTGCAGTTACCTATCCCCTGATCATGCTTGGAATGATGGGAATCGTTATTGTCGTTCTTCTTGTAAAGGTACTTCCTGTATTTCAGCAGGTCTTTCAGCAGATGGGTATGGAAATGAATACGCTTTCTCTTGGATTACTGAAAGCCGGGAGTATTCTCAGCAATTATTCCGGTATTTTCCTGATATTGGTAGTTCTCTTGTTTGGTCTGATTCTTTTTCTCAGTCTGAGCGAAAAAGGACACATTTATCTGAGAAACGCAGCTTACCACTTACCAGTCTTTCGCGATATCCCACTGGCTGCCGATTACGGGCGTCTTGCACAGGGACTTTCTCTCGGGCTGAAAAGCGGTCTCACTCCAGATACAAGTCTTGAGCTGTCTGCTGAAATGGTTTCACATCCTCTGATTTTGAAGCGACTGGAAGAAACAGGTCATTTACTGGAAGAAGGCACTCCGTTTTATCAGGCACTGACAGATTCCAAACTTTTTACCGGTATAGAGGGAAGACTGATTTCTGTTGGTTTTCAATCTGGTTCGGCAGATGAGGCACTTAATCAGCTTTCCGTAAAATATCGTGAAAAAGCAGTTGATCTGATTTCGGAAGCAATCTCCATCGTTGAGCCAACGATTGTCATCATCCTGTCCCTGCTTGTCGGTCTCGTTCTGCTTTCTGTAATGATGCCGCTTCTGGGTATTCTCTCTGATATTGCATTGTGAGGTGAGCTATAAATGGAACTCTTTGACAGCCACAGGAAAAAATTTTTACGCAGATTCAGTCTGTTACTACCTTTATGCTTTCTCATTCTGATCAGCAGCATTTTTTTCATCAGTGTCAGCTTTGCATCCGATGAAACCCTTCACAAAGAACAACAGGCACTGGAACAGGCACTTGAAAATGGTGCAATCCGGTCATATGCCATGAATGGTCAATATCCAGAAAGTCTGGACCAGATTCTGAATGATTACCACATAACTTATGACCGCTCTCGTTTTGTTGTCGAATATACCCCAAACGGTTCCAACCTACTTCCTTATATAAGTGTAATTCTGCTGTCCGATACTGCCGGACATGGAAAGGGGGCTGCCAAATGAAAAAAAGGCTTATCACCAGACATCCAGTTGCTGAACTGGCTTCTCTTCTGCTTTTTGGCATTTTTGTTCTTTTTCTTCTGCTCATGCTGCTTTTTTCAGCACGCATTTATCAGCAGACTGTAAAAAATACAAATGCAGAAAATACTCTCGGTACTGCTGTTTCCTATCTTACAACCAAGTTCAGACAGCATGACACAGTAAATGGAATTTTCACCGGCAAACTGGATAATTTTTCTGCCCTTTGTTTTCGTGATACACTGAATGATCAGGATTACATCACTTATATTTATCTTGATCAGGGTAATCTGAAAGAACTCTTTACTTCAGACAGTTCTTCTGCCAATGCATCTGCCGGAACAACGATTGCTCAACTTTCTGACTTTCAGATCTCTGAAAGCAGACCTGGTTTTTATTCTTTTGAATTAAAAGATTCTGAAGGAAACAAAGAAACTTTTTATCTCCATCAGAATTCCGTTTCCAAGGAGGCATCATGAAAAAAATATCCGCACATTCAAAAACAAGTCTCTTTTTAATGGAAATGATCTTTGTTCTGCTTTTTCTGGCACTTTCCAGTGCTGCCTGTATCCGTATCTTTGCTGCTGCAAAAAACAATCATATACAGGCTCAGGAATGGCGTCATATACAAACGCTCACAACTTCCGTCGGTGAAATTCTGGAAGACAGTGACGGAACCGCAAAAAGCTTTGTCTCACTGTTTCCTGATGGACAGATTCAGGACAATCTCATCGAATGGTACTATGACAGTTCCTGGCAACTCTGTTCCGATTCACAGGCTTCCTATAAAATGGAACTTACATTACACGAAACAGCGAACCCCAGACAGGGAACCCTTACTTTCTATCACGCCACAAATGATATACAGATTTACACGATTGATCTGGTTTTTCCCATTATTGAAAATTCAGACAAGGAGGCCAGCTCATGAAAGACCATAACAGCTTTTTTACTGCCACGGGAATTCCCTCTCTGTTTCTGATCTTTTCCGTGCTTTGTCTTGCAGTGCTTTCTTTGCTGACACTCGGAAATTCCCGTTCAGAATTAAGCACCGCCCGTAATTCCATGCAACAGACAGAAGATTATTATAATGCCTGCAGTCAGGCTTCCACAGTTATCAATAAGATTCAGACAGAACTCACAGATGCCTACCGGCAGGCCACCGATCAGAAGAATTATCTTGCCCTTGTCGGACAATTCTGCAAGGATCATTCTGAGCTTACTTTTGACGAGGAAAAGCAGACATTGCTTTTCGCCGAATCACTCTCTGACACTCAGCAGCTCACTGTCTGCCTGAAGGTTTTATACCCGGAGAAATCCGGGGATTCTCTGATACAAATATTACAATGGAAAACAGACACCACGGCTTCCTGGACTCCGGACACCAGTCAGTCTGTTTATAAAGGAGGCACTCATGAATAAAGAACAAACTCTGGAATTTCTCTCTAAGGCAGCAGATCTGCACGCTTCAGATATTTTTATTATTGCAGGACGTCCACTTTCTATAAAAACCGATGGACGTCTTTCCACCTATGGTGACCGTCTGATGCCGGAACAGACCAGTGAAATTCTCGAAGCAATTTATCAGATGGCGAATAACCGTGATATCTCACGACTGCACAATACCGGTGACGATGACTTTTCCTTTTCTATTCCAGGTCTGTCACGTTTTCGTATCAATGCTTACAAACAGCGTGGTTCTCTGGCAGCAGTCATACGTGTTATCGCTTTCCAGCTGCCGGATCCCGCCGAGCTTTCTATTCCCGAGGATGTCATGAGTATTGCTGATCTGACAAAAGGCATGGTTCTTGTAACCGGATCTGCCGGAAGCGGAAAATCCACAACCATGGCCTGCCTTATAGATCGAATCAACCATTCTCGCGAAGGGCATATCATTACGCTGGAAGATCCTCTGGAATACCTGCATCGACACGATCGTTGTATCGTAAGCCAGCGTGAGATATGCACTGATACGGAAAATTATATTACTTCCCTGCGTGCTACCCTTCGCCAGAGCCCGGATGTCATTCTTCTTGGCGAAATGCGTGATCACGAGACCATTCAGACTGCCATGACAGCTGCCGAAACCGGTCATCTCATCCTTTCCAGTCTGCACACACTCGGAGCCGCAAATTCGCTCAACCGTATCATAGATGTTTTTGAACCATCCCAGCAGCATCAAATCATCATGCAGCTTTCCATGGTACTTCAGGCTGTCATTTCTCAACAACTGGTTCCGGATGTCAACGGCAAAAATATTCCGGTTTTTGAGATCATGCGTCTTACTCCTGCTATCCGGAATATGATCCGTGATAATAAAATTCATCAGATCGACGGTGTCATTTCTTCCAGTCCCGGACAGATGCGCTCCATGGATCAAAGCCTTTTTGAATTGTACAAAAATGGACGCATCACAAAAGAAACTGCCATCAACTACGCAATGAATCCGGAAATGCTCCGCAGAAGACTTGGATGATTTTTTCTTTTGGAAGCTTCCTCACATAAAAAATCCGTCTCAGGCTTATCACCTGAAACGGATTTTTTTATTGCTTATTTTTTTCTGATCAAATATCAGTTCTTTTTGCCTCCGAAACGTTTTTTTACAAAAACTACAATTGCTACGATTGCTGCCAGAAGAATAATCACGAATGGAAGAGCGTCATGCAATGCATGACATACTTCTTCTGCGCATCTCTGCAATCCTGCCGGAGGCTATATCAGATGGGGGATTGACTCTCACCACTGATACTGATTTGTTGCTCGGCACCTACAGAGGTGGGGGCATTTCACATCTGATATAAGTTCCCGGTTTCACTGCACCTTATGTGACTCTTTTCCAGATGTCCAACTCGCTACTGTTGTTTCTTTTCCATATTTTCCCTTATTTCAGTGCCAAAATCAACAATAATTCTTTATGACCACCTGCAGGTTTTCTCTTCCCTGAAAAACATTAATTTCAGGATAATATGTAACAGATATGGTATCATGCGCCTGTACAAAATCCACGAATTCCTGTGCTTCTCCAAAATATACTGCATCCATCTTTATTCCATTTTCATCTATAAGAAGCATCTTTGCCACATTCCTGTTTCTGCCCAAAACACGAATCCCCACTGCCCGAAGATTTTTCTGTGCAAACAAAGGTTTCGAGTTCCCTTTACCAAATGGTTCCAGCACCTTTAACTGTTCTGTCAGTTTTTTGGAAAGATAGGAAATCGGCATTGGCACATCGATCATAATTTTGGGAATCAGATCCTGTTCTGTAAGGGTACAGTTATCATTCAGACGTCTGCGGAAAAGTTCTACATTTTTTTCCTCCATTGAAAGTCCGGCTGCCATCGGATGACCGCCAAACTGCGTGAGCAGATCACTGCATTTCACCAGTTCCTCATACATAGAATATGCCTCGATCGACCGCCCGCTTCCCTTTACTCCGTCAGCTCCTTTCGTCAGTACGAACACCGGCTTATTATATGCTTCACGGATCCGTCCTGCAATAATACCAGCAAGGCTCTCATGACAGTCTGGAAGATACACTACCAACACTCGGTCCTTACCGAGATTATTTTCCTCAATGCTCTGGATCGCCTGTTCTTTTCCTTGCTCTGTCATGGCTTTTCTGCTCTGATTCAGATCATATAGATCATCCGCAAGCTTCATTGCATCTTCCATATTATCCGCAAGAAGCAGTTCCAGAGATCTTGCTGCTGTATCAAGCCGTCCGCTTGCATTGATACATGGGCCAATAACAAACCCTACATGATATGCCGTAATCTCTGCACCTTCAAGATTATTCACACAAATCAGTGCTTTCAGCCCTTCAAAAGAAGTAGAAGAAAGTTTTTTCAGTCCTTCCTTTACAATGATCCTGTTCTCTCCCTGCAGATCCATGACATCACCTACTGTTGCAATTGCTGCCAATTCAAGAAAATCCCATATCTCATCACTGTCAATCCCCAATCTTTCATATAACGCCCAGATCAGTTTCCACGCAACCACCGCCCCGCAGATATTTTTATTCGGATACAGACAGTCATTCTGTTTCGGATTCACCACTGCATCTGCTTTCGGAATGATCCAGATTCTTCCATCCTCTGTATCGCGGAAAGGAATATCATGATGATCCGTAACGATCACAGTGAGTCCTTCTTTTTTTGCGTATTCTATTTCAGCCGCAGCTGCAATCCCATTATCGCAGGTCAGTATCGTATCAATTCCATCTTCCAGTGCTTTATCGATCAGCTGCTCATGCATTCCATATCCGTCTTTTACTCTGTCCGGAATGTAAGTATCCACATTTGCATTAAGTCGTTTCAGACCTTTCAACAAAATGCAGGTAGCTGTCACGCCATCTATATCATAATCTCCGATGATTCGGATCTTTTTTTTCTGCGTAATTTTTTTCTGAAGGATCTGCACTGCACGTTCCATATCCTTCATCTTCCATGGGGATGGAATTTCCGCAAGTGTTCCATATAAATAGGAACGAATCTCTTTCATATCCTGTATATCACGGTTTCGTATCAATCTCGCTATCACAGGATCAATTCCAAATTCACTGCCTATTTTTTGAAAATCTGCTTTCTTATTATATACCATCCACTTTTCCATAATGATCCTCTCTGTTTATCAACCTATCCATTATTAAAACACAAATCCCGGGGCAGCAGTCTGTCCCGGGATCTGAGATGTGTTACTGTTCACTCCGTTCACAGCAACTTAATTGTTACTTTTTATGTTTCGGATTATGCATCCTTATTTTCATCTTTGGAAGCATTTTCTTTTGCCGCTGCTTCCTGTGCCGCCAGACGTTCTGCTACTCTCTTGCGGTTTTTCTTTTTCGGCTGATCTGAATTTTTCTTTCCGGATTTTGTATCCTGGCTGTTATTATTCTGTTTTGCAGGAGCTGCAGTATTCTTTGCTGCTACAGCCTGTGCAACAGGTTTCTTATAATAGCGTTTCATTACCAGCCACAGAGCACCTGTGATGCATACAGAAGAATAAGCTCCACAGATAACACCTACCATCAGAGGAGCTGCGAACTCACGTATAGAAGATACACCCATGATGTACAAAACAGCTACCATTACGAAAGTTGTGAAAGAAGTGTACATACTTCTTGTAAGTGTCTGTGTGATACTTTCATTAACGATCTCTTCAAGGTTTGATCTGCTTCCCTTCGTATTCTCACGAATACGGTCGAAAATAACGATCGTTGCGTTGATGGAATAACCTACGATGGTAAGCATGCAGGCAATGAAGGTATTACCTACGGAAATTCTGGAAATTCCATAGAATGCAAATACAACCAGTACGTCATGCAGCAGGGCAAGTACTGCACTACTTGCGAAACGGATATCTTTGAAACGGAACCAGATGTAAGCAAGCATGCAGAGTGTAGCCACAATCACGGCAACAACTGCATCTCTTCTCATCTCGGAACTTACTGTAGAAGAAATACTTTCTGTTGTGATCAGAGAATCATCTACATTAAATTTCTCAACAAGTGCATTATCCAGTTTCTCACGTTCTTCCTGAGAAAGCGTACGCGTCTTGATAACTACCTGATTTGTTCCTACAACTTTAGTCGGCTGTACATTCTTATCACCTGTAACTTCCTCAACGACAGGAGTTACTTCAGAGTCAATCTGCTTGATATCCATGTCTTCGTTGAATGTTACAGTTGTTGCAGTACCACCTGAGAAGTCAAGTGCATAGTTCAGAGCTGTTCCATCTACGTTGTGATGGATTGCCATTGCAACCGGACCACTTAAGATCAGAATGATGGAAATAATGAAAAATACTTTTCGTTTTCCAACAACATTGAATACTTTACGCTGTTTTGCACGACCGTAGAATTTCTCATCATGGAATCCTACTGCATAAAGAGCATTCATAACAAAACGTGATACAACCAGAGCTGTAAACATGGAAACTACGATACCAAGAGCCAGTGTATAAGCAAAGCCCTTAACAGTACCGGAACCAAGCCACATCAGCACGAGAGATGCGATCAGGGTTGTGATGTTTCCATCGAAGATTGCGCTGAACGCTTTTGAGAAACCGGATTTAATAGAAGCTCTTACAGAGTTTCCGGCTGCGATTTCTTCCTGAATACGTGCGTAAATGATAACGTTCGCATCAACCGCCATACCAATACCAAGAATGATACCTGCGATACCCGGAAGAGTCAGTGTGATGTCAAATGCATTCAATGTAATGAGTACGATCGCTGTATACAGGATCAGTGCCACACCGGCAACAACACCCGGCAGACGATACATAATAATCATGAAGATGATTACAATAACAAGACCGATCAGACCAGCCATAACACTGGTGGAGATTGCTTCTTCACCAAGCTGTGCAGCAACTACGCTGGAACGAAGTTCTTCCAGTTCGATGCTCAGAGAACCGATACGGATATAGGAAGCAAGATTCTGTGCTTCTTCCACACTGGACATACCAGTGATCTGTGCCTGTCCACCTGTGATTGCTTCGTTTACCTTCGGTGCGCTTAAAATCTGATTGTCATAAACGATCGCAATCTGTTTTCCTACGTTTGCTTCTGTAGCATCTGCAAATTTTGTCTTACCTTCATCTGTAAGTGTCAGGCTGACTGCATACTCTCTGGAGCTGTTTTTGTCAGACTGGAATGCACCACCCTGGGCATCTTTTACATCTGTACCTTCCAGAACGACGGATCCGGATTCACGAATCTCGTCCAGACTTCTTGCCAGTACATAACCGCTTCCTGTACTGGAGAAGTTTGCATTACCGTCATCATCTGTCATTGTGATAAAACACAGAGAACCCGGTTTTCCAAGGTCGTTCAGAATCGCATCTGCATCTGTAACACCAGGAATCTCTACAGCGATACGGTCGCTTCCTTCTTTGTACACCTGTGCTTCTGTACTGTACTGTTCAACACGCTTCTGGAGTTTATAAACAGTATCTGACATGTCTTCTGCACTTGGGTTGCTGTCTTTTGCCTGATAGGTGATACTTACACCACCAGACAGGTCCAGGCCGGTCTTAATGTTTTTTGCAGAACCGGTACCTGTTGGTCCGAGGCCAATCCCGGCCGTGTAACACAGAAAGACTGTGATAATGGCGGTCAGAAGCAGCACAACAATTCCTTTGCTTTTCTTCATTGTTCTTTCCCTTCTTGCATTATTTTATTCCGCTAATGCGGCCTTTATCATGATTGCGCACTCCACTCTCTTACGCTGAAGTTCGCATCCGATACCATAATTGCCATTTATATCTTTCTGAAAATGATAAGCATTGGCAGCACAGCCACCACTGCAGTAAAATCTTGCGAAGCAGTCTTTACAAGCTTCTTTTGTGTAAACATTACATTTACCAAACTTATCACGGATCTCCGGATGTGTGATTCCCTCATCCACATTTCCCATAAGGAACTGCTCTTCACCAACAAACTGATGACACGGATAAAAATCACCCCAAGGAGTTACTGCAAGATACTCGGTTCCTGAACCACATCCTGAGAGACGTTTGTAGACACAAGGTCCACCGGTCAGGTCAATCATAAAGTGGAAGAAGTTGAAACCTTTTCCGGCTTTTTCTCTGGCGATCATTTCTTTTGCCAGTGCATCGTATTCTTCCATGATCTGAGGAATATCCTCTTCTCTGATTGCATATTCCTCTGTATCAGCTGCAACTACCGGTTCAACAGAAATCTGTTTGAAACCAAGATCTGCAAGGTGCAGAACATCTTTTGAAAAATCGAGATTATGATGTGTAAATGTACCACGCACATAATACTTGTCCTGATTTCTGGATTCCGCAAATTTCTGGAATTTCGGAATGATCAGATCATAACTTCCAGCTCCTTTGCGGAAAGGTCTCATATAATCATGAACTTCTTTACGTCCGTCCACACTGAGAACAACATTTCCCATTTCTTTATTACAGAACTCCATAACTTCATCATTGAGAAGAACACCGTTCGTTGTCAGTGTAAAACGGAATTTTTTATTATGGAGTTTCTCCTGCTCTCTTCCGTATGCCACCAGGTCTTTGACAACCTGCCAGTTCATCAGAGGCTCTCCTCCGAAGAAATCCACTTCCAGGTTCTTTCTGGATCCGGAATTGGCGATCAGGAAATCAAGAGCTTTCTTACCCACTTCAAAAGACATCAGTGCTCTTCTTCCATGATATTCTCCCTCTTCGGCAAAACAGTATCGACAGGCCAGATTACAATCATGGGCAATGTGCAGGCACAAAGCCTTTACTACTGTCTGTCGATTCTCTGTAAATTCATCAATAATGTTTTCGTATATATCTCTGGTAAACAGCATACCCTGTTCTTTCAGTTTCTCACACTCGGAAACAGAAGTACGGATATCAGCCTCAGGATACTGATCTTTTAATTTGTCAACAATCTCCTGCTCTGAAAGTCCCTCTTCCATAAAAGGAAGAACTTCGTATGTTACAAGGTCTACCAGATGAATACATCCACTGTTAATATCCAGAACAATGTTATAGCCATTGCTCTGATATCTATGAATCAGACTCATCTTTCTGAAAATCCTTTCCTGTAACTTTTTGTTCATAAGAATAAGCAGCGGATTTCACTCCGCTGCTTACTGAATGTTCTGAACCTGCTTATTTGTTCTCGCAGCTCTGATTTCCTACAGTACAGGAAGTTTTGCATGCTGACTGGCAAGATGTCTGACATTCACCGCATCCACCTTTTTTCACTGTGTTCTGCAGGTTCTTTGTATTTAATGTTTTGATATGTTCCATTATATATCCCTCCTTATGTATAATTATCTGGGCATAGTATAGCATAAAATCAGCCTAATTAAAAGCATTTTTTTATCAGGAAAGCATCCCTCCAAGGGTTCCTCCTCCAAGACACATAAAAAATGTAGTCACCAGATGTTGGAAGCTCATATCCCACTTTCTCTGTACTGCAAAAGAAACAGCTGCAAGTAACACAAAATAACATAAGCCTACCAGAAATCCCCACCGATATTTATCCTGACGAAGTATCTTTCCTGCCAAAAATCCTCCTGCCAGGCAGGACAGCACATAAATCACTAAAATTCCTACCGTAACCGGCCCTTTCCCTATGTCAAGTTTGAATACCAGTAATGCCAGCAGGAGCAGGCAGACACCCGACAGAAGATATGCCAGAAACAATGATCTCAAAATTGCCTTTACCTTCATAAAAAAGCCCTCCCATATTGAAATATATGGAAGAGCTTTGCTTCATATGTGCAAAATGCTATGCAAAATATTATTTTTTCTTCTTAAGATAAACGAGTACTGCTACAATTACCGCAGCTGCGATGCCAATGATCACAAACGGAAGGATCGGAGTATTATCTCCAGTCTCAACAGCTCCTACAGAATTCCCCTTACTGTCTGCTTCACTCTGATCAGCAGAGTCAGAAGTACTGTTCTGATTTTCAGATGTGGATGCCTGAACAGATGTATTATTCGCTGAACCGGATACTGTATTACTTGCATTATTTGCGGTACCGCCAGATGTACTGCCGGTATTTGTGGAAGCTGCTGCTGTCGCCTGCGGAGTCGTTGTCGCGGTAGAAGTTGTACCGGAAGAATAGCTTCCATCTTCAATTTCTTCTCCTACAAGTGCCTTGCTTCCTGCAATTCCAAACGGGCTGAAAGAGTGTGTACTGAATACCATTGTACTGCCCTCAACACTTGGCACGATTGTTTCCATAGCACCACTGTCCAGAAGATGCTCAATTGTATAATCATATCCGGCCTTAACAGGAACTGTCACACTCAGATATTCACCATCTGGGATCTCATACTCTGTATTGTTTTTCAGATCCCATAATTCAAAATCATAAGATTTGAATACATTTGCTTCTGCTTCATTGGTAAATTCATAATTCTCACCACTTGCAGCCCTGAACTGTACGTACCATGGAAGATTGATCCCTGATACAGAAATGCCATTGCATGTGTGATTTTTTTCTGCTATCTGTGCTTTTTCTTCATCAGACGGCTCTGTGTCCTCCTCAACCGACTGAGCTCGGTCATCTGCTGTGATATCTTTCTCTGTTCCATCAAAAATATTGTCTTTATCAGCCTCCGGAGTCACTGTAGGTTCCGGTGTATCTGTCACTGACGGTGTATCTGTCACTGACGGTGCCTCAGTAACTTCTGCGATATCTGCAGGTCCCGGTGTCTCAACGGCCTCTGGTGTATCTCTATTTTCTGACGGAGTTACTGTTACAGCCGGTGCTTCCGTATTCTCAGTAATAACATTATCCGGTGTTTCCGTCACTTCTGTGCTGTCTGTATCTGCGTTACTCTTATCCTCTGTGGACTCAGAGTCTGCTGTGTTCTCTGTATTTTCCGGGTTTTCCGTTACTTCCGGAGTTACTTCCGGAACAGTAGTTTCCGTATTTTCTTCAGTATTATCTGTCGTGCCGGCCTCTGTGTTTTCTTCTGTGTTTTGTGTCGTATTCTCAGTATCTGCAGCTTCCTGCTCTGTCTGATCCCCCTCATAATCTGAATCCTTACTGATACTGCTTACAACAACTGTCACACTGCTGTAAATTGCCTCTGACTGCCCATCCCAACCAGAAATCTTCGCCAGATCAGCAGCATTATACGGACGAAATACAACATCATAAGTCTGCACTCTCGCTGACGGTACACAAGACCCATCTGCCCAGGAAAGTGTTCCATAATCACTCTTCGGAAGTGAAATATCTGAAAGAGGAACTGGCTGATCAATCGTAACATTATTCGGGATCAGACTGCTGACCTGTACTGTCGCTGTATCGTCTCCCATTACTGTTGCAAATGAAAACTGACTTGTTACAAGTGCTGCGGTAAGTGCTGCAGCAGCAATAAACTGCACGTTCTTCCTCTTTTTCATCATAATCCTCACACCTCAATCTATATTCATTACTGCCAGACAAAGCCATTATATGCCGGCAGCTTCATATTATTTATGTAATCTTTAAACCAAAAATGTAACTTGTTTCTATATCATATATAATTCGAATTTAAGTACTGTAATATAAAAATATCTATTTTGTCGTATATGAAACTTTTATCTTTTCGTAACTAATTTGTAACACAATATTTTATTTTACGACACAAGCATTATATCACAGTTCTACTTTTTTCGACACCCCCAAATTATTTTTTTTATATTTATCAAGATTACATCATTAGTGAGAATTGAGTGACTATTCTGTTTACTTCTGCAAGAACTTCTTTTATTCCTCTCTCAGACTCTGTCCAATTATCTCTGGTAATGCCATCAACACAACATGGGCATACCCGAAACTCAGTGTCCGGATATGCCCTCTGATAATACATTAAGGCTCTTCTAGCATGATAATTTTTGCAACAAATAATTGCCTTCCTTATATTAATACCAGCCTGATCTGTAACTTTTCTGGAAAACTTTGCATTTTCCCAGGTAAATGTCGCCTGATCTTCCTTCAGAACAGCATCCGCCGGCACACCATTCTTCATCAGTACATCCTTTAAAAATTCCCATTCCGTCTGATACTCTCCATTGTACCGTTTCTGACCAGTCAGTACTCCGCCAAATCTGCCTGCAGAAATACTGTATTTTCCACTCGGCAGTACAAATGGAGCATATTTTTTCGCATACAGCTGTGCCGCTCTCTCTGCCATCTGTGAATAACCATTGCCGGGTACAAAAATAATATCCGCTTTCTCTGGCTTATTTTCTGCAAAAATGAACTTACTTGTTTCTTTTATGAACTCTTCGTACATATTCGATACCTTCTCTTTTGGTTTATTTTGTTACAATGACCGTACTATATCCTGCATCTCTGAGGCGTTGTTCCATATTTATTGCATTTCCGACCTGCTGAAATGCACCAACCTGTACTTTATATAAATCATTTTCATTCAACAGAAATGCCGGATATCCCTGATCTGTCAATTGATAAAGCATACGGTCTGCATTCTCTCTGTTCCGAAATGCGCCGGTCTGTACCCGATAATACAAAGGAGCTTCTATCGTTTCTTCCGATAACGTTCCTAGAATTGCGCCTGCAATCGCCTGTGCTATTTCATCTTTTTTCTCATCATATAATGCATTATCCGCATCTGAGTTTATAAATCCGGTTTCAATGAGAAGAGCAGGCATTCTGGTTCTTCGCAGAACGACCAGTCCCGGACGTTCTTTTACTCCTATTTCTCTGAATCCAAGTTCCCCCAGTGCTCCAACAATATTTTGTGCCATCTGATACTTAATTCCACTTTTGTCATATACCAGAACTTCTACGCCCTGATATTGATTATCTTCAGGGCTGCTATTCCGATGAAAAGAGATAAAATAATCTGCACCTGACTGATTTGCGATTCTTGCCTTCTCAAATGGCGTCTGGTAAATATCTTCTGTTCTAGTATATACCACATCCACACCATTGTCTTCAAGGATTTTTCCTACCGCTTGTGCAAGTGCAAGATTATCATCTTTTTCATTTCTTCCATTATATACAGCACCTGGATCCGTTCCGCCATGTCCCGCATCCAAAACAATTTTATAAGCCAATTTTGTATCTCCTGACTGCTTTTTAATTAGTATATGCACACACTGATAAAAAGCATACGGGATAATCAGATTGCTTCAATAATAGCTGAACTGACCAGTTTCCGCATTGTAATGGTACACATAATAGGTAAGAAAATCTTCTTCCGGTGTCGTTTCCTCTACAGTCTCTGCCAGAACCTCTTTTAGCTTTCTTGGATCTGCACTATCTTCGCTGTGTATCATTACTTCATGAATACTTGTAAACACCATATAAAAACTGCCACCAATAAGTTTCCCCAATCGCTGCGCAACTCCGGGTAAAAAAACAGCCACTGCTCCATTGGTCCGGACAGATGTACTCAGACAATTTCCTATTGCATCTTTCTTCAAAGACATATCAAACAGCAGATTCATAAAATTCTCGCCTTCATAATCCAAATTATATAGAAGTTTCTCCCAGCAATAAATTCTTGGTGGCGAAATAAAATACGTATTCAAAAGTGCCTCATTAAACACTGACTGTTCATCCTGCTCCCATTTCTGTAACATATGTTTTTTTATTTTAATGCTGGTACTGCATCCATCCAGTTCTCCCATCCGGGCATATAATACCAGTGCAATATCCCCAACGGTTCGAAAAATTGCATTCTTCAGTTCATCTCGATATTTAACCACATTCATCAGGCGGATAAACAGATCTCCCTTTACCTTTTCGTAACTGTCCAGATTTTTACTTTTCTCAAAACACTCGGAACGAGCAAGCGTATCTAATCTTTTCATAATTTCCTGTATGATATTCTCCATGCTCCATCCATTTTGAAATTCATCATACAGATCTCGCACATAAAGTGCACAGACTTCATAAACGCCTTCCTTCTGTCTATTTTTCAAAAGCAGTCTGTCACCCGAAGTCGGAGGATATTCCTCAGCCTTCTTATAACAGATCATTTCTTCTTCATAAGAAGTTTCCTTAAGAAGACTCTGTCTCAAAGTGTCCACGAAGTTTTCGTAACCGTTTTCCATATTCAATTCCTCATCTTTCCTGAATTATTCGGGCGATCTGCCCATGACTTAAATAGATTTGAAAAAAAGAAGGAAGCAGATGCTCCCTTCAAGAGTTGCTGTATCTAGAGGATACCGCATAATATTGTTTCTGTAAAGAAAATTCGTTCGACAAAATTCGTGGATATCGACAATTGTTTTTATAACATTTCTTATTATAAAATACTTTAGAATAAAATTCAGATCAGGTCAGTTTAATTCATAATAATCTGCCCTTTGCCTTCCAGATATGTCAGAAAGCCCTCGCATCCCCTGACTACGTCGCGATATGTAATGTCAAAATTTCCTGTGTACCATGGATCTGCGATATCCCCGTGTTCGTCCGCATAATCCAGCAGAAGGCTTACCTTATTTTTCGCGTCTTTGCCAAGAATCCGAAGCATATTTCTTCTGTTTCGCTCTTCCATTCCAATCAGATAATCATATTTGTCATAATCTGATTTTTTAAGCTGTACTGCCCTTTTCCCTTCACAGGAAATTCCATGTTTCGCCAGTTCACGCTTCGCCGGTGGATATACCGGGTTACCGATTCCATTCCAGATTTCCTCTGTACTCGTCGCCGCAGAGGCGACGTAGAACTGGTCACTAACCCCACGGTTATTGACCATGTCCTTAAATATAAATTCTGCCATTGGAGAACGACAGATATTGCCGTGGCAGACAAAAAGTACTTTTATCATTGTTGACTTATACTCCTTTATGCTGACTTATGCGGATTTATGCCGATTTTACAGGCATTTCCGGATTTTTGTGTTTCTGGTGTAATTCTACATAACTCCTCATATCTCTTCATATCTCTGTCATCAATCATGTTAAAAATCATGTTAAATTGAAAACTTTTAACATTACACATTTTTAACGACTTCCAGCCATTTTAAGAACTTCATCTTTAGCGTCGTCGTATTTGATATGAGTATATGTATTGAGTGTAACCCCGATATCAGAATGTCCCATCAGATACTGCAGTGTTTTTGGGTTCATGCCGGCACGCGCCTGGTTGCTACAATAGGTGTGCCTGCAGACATGAGGCGTGATTTTCGGAAGCTGTACTTTATAGATGCTGTTATATTTTTCAACAGCGTGTTGAAAATACTTCTCCCAGTGCAATGCCACCAACGGCATTTTGTTTTTATCCAAAAACAGGAATCCCCTGTAGCCATCGATAACCGGCTCAACCTTGTATTTTTTACGCTGCTCCAAAATAATTTTGAAGCATTCATAAACTTCAGACGTCATCGGAATCTGCCTGGTTCCGGCATTGGTCTTGGTGCTTTCTATTCCGTATTTCATATTGGACCATCTCATAAGCTGATGGTCAATATTAATTTTGCGTTCTCTCAAATCGATGTCTTTCACAGTCAATCCACAGAATTCAGAAATACGCATGCCGGTATGGAACAGAATATAAAATGCCTCATAATACCTGCTGAAATGCTTATCTTCCTTTACAAAGTTTAAGAATTTCCGCATTTGGTCAACAGTGATCGCTTCTCTGGTTACGGAATCATTTACCAACACTACTGATAACTGAAATTCAAACGGATTTCTTAAAATCAAATCATCATCAAGCGCCATCTGAAAAGCAGGTCTTAATACCCCCCGGATGGTATGAATCGTACTGTAACTCTTTCCATCCTCCTGCTGCAGTTTAATCAGAAAGAGTTTTGCATCGGATACCTTTACTTTTGAAATTTCCATCTGTGCAAACTTCTCTTTCTTCAAAACATTTAACACTGTCTGATGTCCTGCTTTTGTAGTCTTTTTTATACTCAAATCCTTTATTGCAAGATATCTTTCCACCAGTTCAAGAACCGTCATTTTTTCAGGATTAACACACTGTAAGTTTTGTAACTGCAGTTCTTTTTCCTGTTCGCGTAATGCTACGCATTCCCTTTTTCCTGCCGGTAACCGATCATTCTTTTCCAATTTCCAGGAATACAAATTTTTCTGTTTACCACCGACGTAATAAGAATATCGATAACGTCCGTCTGCCATTTGACTTTCGCCATTTTGCAAAATCCTTCCTTTACTATCACGTCTTTTTGTGCTAACCTTTTTCATATACAAACTACCCTTTCATATGAAAAGGGCACCAGTAAAATTATAATATCATACTGGTGTCCTTTTGTCATCACGCTCTTAAATCGAATTTACTTCATTCAGCCACTCGGCGAATTTTTCACGCTTGAACAATAACTTAACGCCGTTATATATCACAATACCGGTATCGCGGTTATCATCTGCGATCTGCTGCAATTTCCGTTCACCAATCCCGAAATACTGAGCGGCCTCTGAAAGGGTAAGTGCGTATTTTTTCCAGAGGGGAACTTCGTTTGCTTTCACATTCATATTAACACCTCCAATCTTCATTATCTGGTATTAATATGTTATTTTTTGAGTAAAACAGCAAAAATTCCCGTATATATTTGTATCTTTTCGTATTTATTCCATTTCTTTCACATTTTATCAATTTTTCTTCTGTTTCTGATTATTTATCCAGTAAATAATAATCCCCTCTATTTCCAATTCTAATTTTTGTGCTATACTGTTTATAGCTTAATTTATTCAAAGGGGGATTTTGATGAATTATTGTATAGTAATGAAATATTCAGCGAAAGAAAATTGTTATATTATGACCGTTCCAGACCTGCCCGGATGTATGGCGGATGGAAACACACCAAATGAAGCTTATGAAAATATCAAAACCGTAATAGAGGAATATATCGAAACAGCACATATGGAAAGCCGTAAAATTCCTAAACCATCTTTTGGAAATGAACTATAAGAAAGGACAGCATGTTCTGCTGCCCCAAC